>Ga0224512_10004127_pt1 | contig 12439 bp, 9 predicted proteins | sample SF_May12_sed_USG_4_FD_169103 | JGI IMG/M metagenome (GOLD analysis project Ga0224512, IMG submission 169103) | Sediment microbial communities from San Francisco Bay, California, United States - SF_May12_sed_USGS_13 | ecosystem: Environmental > Aquatic > Marine > Sediment | place: USA: California... | reverse complement strand
TCTTCCCCACCCTCTCGCTGTTTCCGAAAGCCAGAAAATGTCCCTCCTCGACGTTCCTCCGGTGCGTTATTAAAAGGAAAGCGTCGATACCCACCCCTTCCTGTCCGTCAAAGTGGATATCGTTCACCTTCCCGTCGACGATATGGATCGTGGCCTCTTTCATGACACGGTCGCCTCCTCACGGGCGTGACCAATAGTCACGGGCACCCCCTTGGGTCTACCGGTTGCCGTCCTCCCGAAAACGACGGATGGCGGCCGCATCCGGCATCGGCGCACCCGCACGGGCGCCGATCGGCGCTGCTTAAGCCGTCTCGATCAGTCCGACGGGAAGTTTGTCCTTGATGGACCGAAGAGCCTCCTTCCTCCTTCCGAGTTCCTTGCGGGTTTCCGGGTCCGCAAGGCCGGTGATTTCTCTATCGATGCCGGAGAGAACGATCTCCAGAGCCTCCCTGAGTTCATGCACTTCTGTCCCTGTCAGCTGGATTTCCATGGCGTCCCTCCTGACATCGCGGTGCGAACCTGCCGATTTCCTAAGACGTCCTGCGAAGATCACATCCGCCGATTGCCGTCATCCTGGCAACCGCCATCGGCGACCGCGTCCGCTTCCGACTCATCCGTATGGCCCCGATGCAACGCTAGACACATATCGGAACAACAAGAAGCGTGCCAAGGGGGGAAAATCCCTGCGCCTCGTCGGGGTCCGTACCTGATTCCGCCTGGATTATCGAGGGACTATCGACTGGTTCAACCGGAACACTACAGGGAAGGAGCCGTCAAGGAGTGATGCCGGGGATGTACGACATCGGACCCGCACCGGCAAAATATTCTTGCATCAAGAGGAGTTCACGATTTCCCGAGGGTGTACGAAATCGGCCCCCCAACCATCTTTCCATCAGCCGGTCCCGGCCTCCTTCTCCAGGCCGTAACGGCGGATCTTGCTGTACAGGGTGCTCCGGCTCACCTGGAGGCGGCGGGCGGCATCGTGCTTGTTCCAGGACGAATCCTCCAGCGCCCTCAGGATCATCCTCCGCTCCATGTCGGCCAAGGAGACCCCGGCCGGGTCGCCGCTGGATTCCTTGAGAAAGGACGGCAGGTGCCGGATCGTGATCTCCTCCCCCTGGCAGAGAATGACAGCGTAGCTCAAGGCGTTCTCCAATTGGCGGACATTCCCGGGCCAGTGGTAATCCATCAACGCCTGCATGGCGTCGGACCCGATCTTCGGGATGTTTTTCCCTTCCTTTTCGACGTGCTTGGCGAGGAAATGCCGGGAGAGGAGCGGGATATCCTCCTTGCGCTCCCGTAAAGGAGGGAGGTTGATGGAGAAGACGTTCAGCCGGTAATAGAGGTCGTCCCGGAACCGTCCCTCCTCCACGTCCCGGCGAAGGTCCCGGTTGGTCGCCGCCAGCACCCGGACGTCTGCTTCGATCGTCTCCTCTCCCCCCACCCGTTCGAAGCACCTGTCTTGCAGGAACCGCAGCAGGAGGACCTGGGTGGCCAGGGAGATGTCGCCGATCTCGTCGAGAAAGAGCGTCCCGTCCTGGGCCCGCTCGATCCTTCCCTTTTTCTGGCGGATCGCCCCGGTGAATGCGCCCTTTTCATGACCGAAAAGCTCGCTCTCCAGCAGGCTCGGCGAATAGGCCGAGCAGTTGGCTACCACGAAGGGTCCGCTGCGGCGATAGTTCTGCTTGTGGATCGCCTGGGCCACCAGCTCCTTGCCGGTGCCGTTTTCCCCCGTGATGAGAACGGTGGCATCGGAGGTGGCCACGAGATCGATCAGGTCGTATATTTCCCGAATCTTTTTGCCTTGGCCGATGATTTCCCCCCGGGAGACGGCTTCCTCTGGTTCCTTTCGGAACCTTGCGATCTCCGCCTCGTGCAGGACCAGGCTCCGGATGTGTCCGGCGTTCTGGGCGAACAGGGCCTGGAAGAAGCGCAGATCCTCCCGGGAGTAGCTCGTTTTCGTTTTCGACCCGAGGAGGAAGTATCCGATACAATCCAGACGGACGAGAATGGGAAGGCCGAACCAGCTCGGATAGGTCTGCGTGATCCTGTGGAGAAGGGGGGGCAATTCCTGGCCGTCCGCGGAGGTGGTCACCCGGGGGGTTTTCATCCTCCGGAGAGAGCGGGCCAGTTCCGCAACGATCGTGTCCCGTTCCGGATTCAATTGCATACGTTGCAGGGGGTTGATCGCCTCGGGGGAGCATTCCTCGAAGGACAGGAGCCGTTCGCCGGCCGCATCGAGGAGCAGAAACATCGGATCGGAATCGGGGAAGATCCCTTCCGCGAAGTCCTGGAGAAAATGGATGAGCCCGTGCAGGGAGCTTTCGGCTCCCACGCGCCGGGATACCTCGAAGAGCGCCTCCAGCTGATGCTGGGTCCTTTCCAGTTCCCTGGAGCGGAAGGCAAGGGCCTCCTCCATCTTCCTCTTTTCGGTGACGTCGTGCTCCATCCGGATGACCAGCTCCACCTCCCCCGTGCAGCCGATGAGGGGATACGTATGGATTTCCAGCATCCGTTCCTGTCCCTTTGCATTGTGGTACAACTTGTCGCACTGGGAGGGACGCTTGCCTGCCGCCGCGTCCCGGACGGGGCAACGGATCCCATCCTCCCAGCAAGGGGTCTTCCTGCCCAGCATGATCTCGTGGCACGGCTTGCGGATCACATCCCTCAGGCCGTGCCCCGTCCGGTCGAGGAAGGAAGCGTTGGCTTGCACGATATGGTGCGTATGGGGGTCGACGACGATGAGATTGTCGGTGATGTTGTTGATGATCTTGTCGCTGAATTCCTTTGCCGAGCGCAGTTCGGATTCGACCTCCTTCATCCGGGTGACGTCCGTGACGATCCCTACGGACCCCAGGAACGTGTCGTCGACCATGAGCGGCGCCGCCGATACCAGGCCGACGAGATACGTTCCGTCCCGACTCCGGAAGCTCATTTCGTAAACGTCCGAAAATCCCATGCGGCGACGGTCCATCTGTTCCTTCGCCACCCTCTTCGAATCGCCGTCCATGAGGTCGAACAACGACCGGCCCAGGATCTCGTCGAGACGGTACCCCAACATGCCGGCCAGCCGGCTGTTCGCGAAAGTCACCCGGGCTTCCCCGTCGGCGATGAAGATCCCCTCCCGGGCGATCTCCACGATGGTCTGATATCTCTCTTCCGATGCCTTGATCTGGTCTTCGAGGCCCTTCCGTTCCGAGATGTCCCGGCCGTGCTCTATCGCCTGGATTACGGTTCCCTCGGCATCCTTCACGGGGTAGGCGCGGATCTCGCAATGCCGGAGACGTCCATCCGGCAAAGGAACGACTTTTTCTCTCCTCTGCGGCTCCCCTGTGCGGAAGACGTCCTCGATGTGGCATGCCTCGCACACGCGGCTGCGTCCGTGAAACACCTCGTAACAATATCTCCCGATGATCTGTTCGATATCGACCTGATAGGTAGTCGCCAGGGCCTGGTTGACCGTCAGGATTCGGTAGTCGCGGTCGTAGATGACCAGAGGGTCGGTGATGCTGTCCAGGGCCCTATTCAGGAACTGTTCCTTGGGAAGAGCTTCGGCCATTCTCTTTCTCCGCGAGACATAAACGGGATCGTCATTTCCCACGATCCGTACCCAGAGAGCAACCGGCGATTCTCCGCTTCGAAGCGGGGATGGGAAGTGCACTGCGCCGTGCTTGTCAGTCAGGCGGATAAGACGGGTTGGATGAGGGCCGAATACTGATTTTTATTATAAATCAAACCTCGTTTATTTGCTACGGATTGTTCCGATTGCGGCAGGGTGTCGACTCTTCCCCTCCGGAACCGTTTACGTTCCCTGGAAAGCCTCCACGAAAACGAAAATAAAAAATCACCGCTTTGCAAAGAAGGGGTTCTATCGGAACAAAGAAAGCAAGTATAATTGTACGAATCCCATGTCAAGAGGACTCTTCATGAAGATCGATCCGCACCTGTTCTCCGCGAAGTTCCCGGACCGCTGCCGGCTCGACCTGTGCCGGAGCCGGTGCTGCCGTTTCGGCGTCTGGGTGGACATCGAGGAGCAGGAGACGATTATCGCGAATCAGAAACTCTTCACCCCCTACCTCCGCGAGGAGGCGAAGGACCCCAGGACCTGGTTCGGCAAGACGGAAAAGGACCCGGACTGCCCGAGCGGTATTGCCGTGGAGACGCAGGAGGTCGCGGGGGCATGCTCCTTTTATCACCCGGCGCACGGTTGCGTGCTGCAAAAAGGCGCTGTCGAGGCAGGCCTCCACGAGTGGATCATCAAGCCGAGGTTCTGCATCATGTTCCCCCTGGTCGTCTCCGGCGGGGAACTGACAGTCGATGACGACATGAAGAACCTGTGGTGCATGAAGGGAAAAAACCATACCCGCCCCATCCTCGAGGCCGTGCGGAAAGAGGTGGAGTTCCTGTTCGACGAGGAGCATTGCCGGAGGCTGTGCGCCGGTGAGAAGCCGTTCCCGGCCGCGAAAGCCACGTGTGTGCGGAGACACTCCCACCGGGGACATTCCTGATTCATCTCCGGGATGCGGGTGAGGAGTGTCCCCGGTGATTCAGGCGAGGGCGCGCCGCCCTTCCCTTCTTCCCAGGACCTTCCGCAGAAACCGCCCCGTGTGGGAGCGCGGGTTTTCCGCGACCTCCTCGGGCGTCCCGCACGCGACCACCTCGCCGCCCCGGTCTCCCCCCTCCGGTCCCAGGTCGATGACGTAGTCGGCCGTCTTTATCACGTCCAGGTTGTGCTCGATGATGATCACCGTGTTCCCCGACGCCGCGAACATCTGGAGTACCGAGAGCAGCTTCCGGATGTCGTCGAAATGCAGGCCCGTGGTGGGCTCGTCGAGGAGGTAGACGGTCTTCCCCGTCGCCCGCTTCGAGAGTTCCCGGGCGAGCTTCACCCGCTGCGCCTCGCCTCCGGAAAGTGTCGTGGCGGGCTGCCCGAGACGAATGTAGCCCAGCCCCACCCGGGAGAGGGTGGAGAGCTTCTGCCGGATCGCCGGGATGTTCTCGAGGAAGGGAAGGGCCTGGTCGACCGTCATGTCGAGCACGTCGGCGATCGTCTTCCCCTTGTAGGCGATCTCGAGGGTCTCGCGGTTGTACCGCTTTCCCCGGCAGACCTCGCACGTAACGTAGACGTCCGGCATGAAGTGCATCTCGATCTTGATGATGCCGTCCCCTTCGCACGCCTCGCACCGGCCTCCCTTGACGTTGAACGAGTACCGCCCGGGCCGGTAGCCGCGCGCCTTGCTCTCCGGGAGCATCGCGAAAAGGTCGCGGATCGGGGTGAAGGCGCCGGAGTACGTCGCCGGGTTGGACCGGGGGGTCCGGCCGATCGGCGACTGGTCGATGTTGATCACCTTGTCGACGAGCGCAAGCCCCCCGAGGGAGTCGTAGACGCCGGGCCGTTCCCGGGAGCCGTAGATCCTCTGGGAAAGCGCGCGGTAGAGGGTGTCCAGGATCAGCGTCGATTTCCCCGACCCGGAGACGCCGGTGACGCAGGTGATGACCCCGAGCGGGAAGGAGACGTCTATGTTCTTCAGGTTGTTCGCCGCGCACCCCGCAAGGGTGATAAAATTCCCGTTCGGCCGCCGCCGGGTCGCAGGGATCGGAATCTCCTTCTTCCCCGACAGGTAGAGCGCGGTGAGGGATACGTCGCTTTCCAGGATCTTCCCGGGCGGTCCCGCCGTGACGACGTGACCGCCGTGCTCGCCCGCCCCGGGACCCATGTCGATCACGTAGTCCGCCTGACGGATCGTCTCCTCGTCGTGCTCGACCACCAGGACCGTGTTGCCCTGATCGCGCAACTGCTTCAGCGTGTCGAGCAGCCTGCGGTTGTCCCGCTGGTGCAGCCCGATGGACGGCTCGTCCAGAATGTACAGGACTCCCATCAGCTGCGAGCCGATCTGCGTCGCCAGCCGGATCCGTTGCCCTTCCCCGCCCGAGAGAGTGGAAGAGGCCCGATCGAGGGAGAGGTAGTCGAGCCCCACGTTCGCGAGGAAGGAAAGTCGTGACCGAATCTCTTTCCGGATCCGCGCCGCGATCTGCTCCTCCCGTTCCGGGAGGGACAGGTCTTTGAAAAAGGCGAGGGATTCCCCGATGGAGAGCCGGGTGATCCCGTCCACTCCCAATCCCCCCACCGTGACGCACAACGCCTCCTTCTTGAGGCGCGCTCCCCCGCACGCCCGGCACGGGCGGTTGTTCATGTACCGGCCAAGCTCCTCCCGCACGCCTTCCGAATCGGTTTCCCGGAATCGCCGCTCCAGGTTTCCGATCACGCCCTCGAACGGCTTGGAGAAGGAGTAGCGACGCTCCCCTTCCTCCAGCGAGAAACGGACCGTCTCGCCCCCCGACCCGGAAAGCAGCGCCTCCCGGATCCGGGCCGGGAGTTTCCCGAACGGCTCGTTCAGGGAGAACCCGTAGTGGGCCGACAGCGCATCGAGCATCTGGAAGTAGAAGACCGTCGTCCTCCTGCTCCAGGGGGCAATCGCACCCTCCCGGATGCTTTTCTCCTTGTCGGGGACGATCAGGTCGGGATCGAAGTAGATCGTCGTCCCCAGCCCGTCGCATTCCGGGCACGCCCCGTAGGGGCTGTTGAAGGAGAAAAGCCGCGGCGTGACCTCGGGGTAGCTCACGTTGCAGTCGGGACAGGCGAACTTCTCGCTGTAGAGGGTGCTGTTTCCCTCTCCGCCGACGATGCGCACCAGCCCGTCGGCCAGGGAGAGGGAGAGCGCCACGGAATCGGACAACCTTACCCGCGCGCCCTCCGAGACCCGCACCCGGTCGACCACCACCTCGATGTCGTGCTTTTTCTTCTTGTCGAGTACGATCTCGTCGTCCAGGCTTCGGGACTCGCCGTCCACGATGACCCGGGAGAACCCTTCCCGGGCGAGCTTGACAAGCTCTCTCCGGTACTCCCCTTTGCGGCCCCTGACGATCGGGGCCAGAACCTGCACCTTCTCCCCGGCGCCCAATCCCATCACGGCGTCGACGATCTGGGATACGGTCTGCTGGCGGATTTCCCGTCCGCAGGAAGGGCAGTGGACGACCCCGACCGAGGCGTAGAGAAGCCGCAGGTAGTCGTAGATCTCGGTGACGGTCCCCACCGTCGAGCGCGGGTTCTTGCTGACCGACTTCTGCTCGATGGAGATGGCGGGGGAGAGCCCCTCGATCGCGTCGACGTCGGGTTTTTCCATCTGCTCGAGGAACTGTCGCGCGTAGGCGGACAGGGACTCGACATACCGGCGCTGTCCCTCCGCGTAGATCGTGTCGAAGGCGAGCGACGACTTCCCCGACCCCGAGACCCCGGTGATCACGACGAGACGATCCCGGGGGATCTCCACGTCGATATTCTTCAGGTTGTGTTCCCGCGCCCCGCGCACGAGGATCCGGTCGAGCGCCACGCCGGCTACCTTCGCACGGCAGCCATGCCCGCGGCCATGCGGAGGGCGGCCAGCAGGCTTTTGGGGCTGGCCGTTCCCTTTCCCGCGATGTCGTAGGCAGTGCCGTGATCGACCGAGGTGCGGATGATCGGGAGGCCCATCGTCACGTTGACGCCATCCTCGAAGTGGACAAGCTTCAGGGGAATGAGACCGTGATCGTGCGTCATCGCCACCACCACGTCGAACTCCCCCCGGTACGCTCGGTAGAAGACGGTATCGGGGGGATAGGGGCCCGTCGCGTCGATTCCTTCCCTGCGGCAGGCGGAAACCGCCGGCGCCACCATCGTTTCCTCCTCGTCGCCGAACATCCCTCCCTCGCCTGCATGCGGGTTGACCCCCGCCACGGCGATCCGGGGAGCGTCCGTGCCCATGTACGTCCGGAAGAATTCATGCGTAATCCGGATGGTACGTACGATGAGCGGGGGAGAAAGAAGTTCCAGGGCCTTCCGCAAGGCGATATGGATGGTGACCAGCGCGACCCGGAGGCGGGACCCCGCAAGCATCATCGCGACCTCCGCGCCGCCGCACAGGTCGGCCAGGAACTCGGTATGGCCCGGGAAAGGGACGCCGGCCGTTTTCAGTCCCTCCTTCGTGATCGGGCAGGTGACCAGCGCGTCGGCTTGCCCCGCACGCGCGTCCCGGGCCGCCGCCCGGATGTAGTCCACCATCGCGCGGGCCCCCGCCTCCGAGATCCTGCCGAACGGCACATCGTCTAAGGAAAGGGACGAGACCGGCGTAATAACGATCCTGCCCGGGCCGGGCTCCCCGGCTTCCACCACTTCGGTCGGCCTTCCCAGGGCGGCCGCCGCCCGCCGCAGGATGGTTTCGTCCCCGTACACTACAGGGCGGCAAACGGAGAAGATCTCCGGGGACCGATGCGCAAGGACGATTATCTCCGGGCCGACCCCTGCCGGGTCCCCCATCGTGACGGCGATTTTCGGCCGTGTTCCCTTCTCCAACGGCCTGCCCCTACTTGCCCCGGCTCCGGAGGATCCTTTCGATCTGCGGGTGGTGCTGCCTCTCGTGCTCCCGGATGATCCGGTGCGGCCACTCGTAGAGGTTCATGCTCCCGAAGAAGGGATGGGGAAACTCCACGCTCCGGGGATCCGAGCCGGCCAGCATCGTAAGCGATTCCCGCGTCGCCTCCCGGACCTGTGCGGCGAGCCTGAGGATCTCCTCTTTCCCGTAGGATCCCTTCGGATGCGCCACCTCCGGCGCCTCGGTCATGCGTTCGCGGGACCCGCCGGTCTCCCGCACGGTGAGGACCGAGTCGTCGGCCGGATAGGGGGAGAGCCTGCCGGCGTTCTCCTTGAGCATCTTCCGGATAAGCTTGCTGGTCCCCGTCTCGGCTATGACCAGGTGCTCGAGGATCTCGGACACCGACCATTCCCCTTCCTCCCGCCGGACAAATGCCGCCTCGGACAGACCGGAAACCATCCCGAGCGTAACCTTGCGGTTCTCCTCCATCCCGTCCCACAGTTCCTGCAATTTTCGCGGGAGCACCTTCCCCTCCTTTTCGTATGGTCCCTCTGGTCCGCCCCGGTCGGCCGGCCTGCGCTTCCGGTTCTTTCTAGAGGCGTATATCGATCGTGGCGGCTTTCTTGAGTTCGACCAGGATGTCGGTGAACGCCTTCTCGCTGCGCCGGTCCAACATTTCCTCTCTCAGCGAGGCCTTCACGGCGGAAAAATCCGGTAGTGTCCCCCCGCGGCGCTCGATCACTTTGACCAGGTGGGCTCCCGCCTCGGTGAAGACGGGAAGTGACGTCTCTCCCGTCCTCAGCCGGACGATCTCCTTCCCGATTTCCGGGAGCAGATCCTCCGTCTTCACGAAATCGGCCGAGAACACGGTTACCCCGGGCACGACGGATGAGAGCAGGCCGGATACCTCCGCGAAGGTCATTCCGGACCGGACATAATCCGACGCCTCCTGCGCAGCGATCCGTGTGCGGACGCCGTTGTCGGTCCCCACCCCCTCGTCCGGGAAGGGAATGGTGAGCATCTCGAGCCGCACTTCGGCGCCGACCAGAAACCTTTCCGCATGTTCCTGAAAATACGCCCTCGTTTCCTCCTCCGTGACAGTGACGTCCTTCAGTTTCTTCGCCCGGACGATTGCACCGCGTTCCATCTGCCACCGGATCCGCCTCCGGTATCCCGCCAGACTTATCCCTTCCTGTTCGAGCGCCGCCAGGAACGCGGACTCCGACATGTTGTTGTTCTTTCGGACCGACTCTATGGCGCGATCGACCTCCGCACCGGAGATGGGATAGCCGAGTTTTTCGAGCTCCTGGTGGACCAGGGTCGTCTCGATCAGCGCCTCAAGCCCCATCAGGACCCGTTCCCGGTCCTTCTCTTCCCGAAGGTAGATGTCGGCGTCTCCCTCCGGTATGCTCAGGCCTTCCGCGACCGATTCCCGGAACTCGGAGAAGGTGATCGGCTCGTCGTTCACCACCGCAACGACGCCGTCGATGATCCGTGCGCCGGCCGTCGAGGCAAAAGCGGCGAGAAGGAGCGGGAGAACCAGGACCGTCGTAAACCTTCCGGGGATCATTTCCGCCCCTCCATGAGCCCGGTCACGATATCCTCCTGGATCAAGATGTGCGCTTTGCCGATCTGCGTATCGAGCCATGCGCGGAACGCCTCTTCCCTGCGCTGCCCGAGCAGCTCCCTGCGGATCTCCGGCGCCTTCTCGGCGTAGGAATACGGACCGTCGGGCGACTTCCGGACTATGAGGAAAACGCTGAACGTCTTGTCCCGCCGGATGACCCGGCTCACCCCGCCCGCCGGCAGCCCGAACAGCTCCGGGGCGACCTCCTCCGGAAGTTCTTCGCGGGAGAGAAGCCCCAGGTCGATATCGAGGGGCATGCCCTCCGCGGTGGAGAACCGCTTCCCCACCTCGTCAGGGGAGGTCCCTTGCGCGAGCTTCTCCCGCGCCCCGGCGGCCGTCTCCGGAGAGTCGAAGAGGAACTGGCGGACTTGGATCCTCTCCGGCCGCCTGGCTTTCCCGTACGTATCCCGGTACACCACCTGCACCTCCTGCTCCGGCACCTCGGCGAGCGGCCGGGCGATCGTCTCCGAGGTTTTCCGATAGAGGATGGATCGGCGAATCTCCTCCCGCCACTCCTTCGCATCGATTCCCCCCTCGAGAAGCGCCTTTTCCAGCCCCCCCGGGGGGAAGTCGGCGCGGTACCGCTGTACCTCTTCCTCGACCTCCGTCCGGCTCACCGCCACTCCGAGCCGTTCCCCTTCCTCGAGCACCACGGCCCGCTCGACCAGCTGCCGGAGGGCGCGGGACACTTCGGTCCGGGTCCCGCTCCGTGCCGCGGCGGGAGGGGAAACCCCGCGCACCCTGGCGATCTCGGTTTTCAGGGCCTTGAGCGTGATCGGTGCGCTGTTGACCTTCGCAACTACGACATTCGAATCGGAAGGAGGTTCCTGGCCTCTCGCGCAGGAAAGGAGGCAGACCGCCACGGTCCAGGCGGCAGCCAATTGGCAGATCGCGCGAATCCGGGGGTGTGTCATGCAGCCGGATCTATTCAGCGGTCCCCTTGGGGTACCATCCGCCCGCCCGCCGGGACCTCCTTTCCCCCCAGTGGCGGATCGGGGAACTCCCCCCCAGCCGAAGGGGTACCCTCCAGGTGTATCGTTGCCTGTTTTTTCAGCCTGTTCACAAGGTTTTCGAAGGCCTCCCGTTGTGCCCCCTCGGCCAGTTCGGCAGCGATCTTCTCCTTCACTTCCTCAAACGGCGGCAGGCCGGCAGGCCGTTTCTCCCGTACCTGGAGGATGTGATATCCGTATATCGTTTTCACGGGGCCCACGATCGAATTCTCCGGCGCCCCGAACGCGGCATCCTCGAATTCCTTGTCGAATGCGCCCCGCTCGATCAGGCCGAGGTCCGCCGTCTTCCCGCCGGCCGCTTCGGCCTCCCGCATCAACTGGTCGAACGGCTCCCCTTTTTTGGCCCTGCGCGCCATCTCTTCTGCCTGTTCCTCGTTCTTGAACAGGATGTGGCGCACCCGGACCCGTTCGCCCTCCTCGAAGCGTGCCTTGTTCCCCTCGTAATGGTTCCGGAGCACCTCGTCGGACAAGACGGGGGCACTCTCCGCCGTCTCCCGCAGAAGGGCTTCCAGGAGGATGGACTTCCTGGCCTGCTCGAAACGGGCGCGCACTTCGTCCCGCCTGTCGAGGCCGCGGCGCAGCGCCTCCCGCATGAGGAGGTCGCGTGTGATCAGGCTGTCCAGAAACTGCCTCCGGCCCGCCTTGGTTCCCACGATCGGGCGAATGTACGGCGGGAGGTTCTCGGCTTCCTTCCGGAACATCGATTCGGTGATCCGCTCTCCTTCCACCACTGCCAGGACGGCGTCCTGCTCCTTCTTCCCCGTGCTCCCGCAGGCGAAGAGGATCGGGACCGACACGGCCACGAGAACGAATACCTTTGCGAACTTGCGCATCCGCCGACTCTCCTTCCGGGAATATCGACCGGCTGTTGTGCGAGGAAGACTATATGCTACCGCCCGGGGATAACCGGTTCAACAGGTTTTTGGCCGCTGCAAGCACCTCCGGGGGAGAGTCGCCGGACAGGCGCACGGAGAGCATCTCGCCGCGCGCGAAGGAGAACGTGTTTCTTTCCTTCGCCACCAGCCGGACGAGCAAGGACCGATCCACCCCGGATTCCCCGGAAAGCGCAAGAAAGAGCGCTCCGTTGCCCCGCTTCATCTCCTTCACCCCCATCTCCCGCATGATCGCCCGCAGTCGCGTCAGGTCGCACAGTGCCTCCGCGGGGAGAGGAAGCCGCCCGAAACGGTCCAGCAGCTCCAGCTCGAGTTCGTCGGCCTCCAGGACGGTTCGCGAGGCGGCCAACTTCCGGTAGAAGTCCAGCCTCGTCCCCGCTTCCGGGATAAAGTCGTCCGGGAGGAACGCAGGGATCCGGAGGTCGAGTTCGGGCTCCTCCTCCTCGCGGGCATCCCGGCCGGAGATTTCCGCCACCGCCTCGGACAGAAGCTGCGTGTACA
>Ga0224512_10004126_pt1 | contig 12442 bp, 11 predicted proteins | sample SF_May12_sed_USG_4_FD_169103 | JGI IMG/M metagenome (GOLD analysis project Ga0224512, IMG submission 169103) | Sediment microbial communities from San Francisco Bay, California, United States - SF_May12_sed_USGS_13 | ecosystem: Environmental > Aquatic > Marine > Sediment | place: USA... | reverse complement strand
TTCGGTGACGCGTGAATGAGTGTAGCCCGCTGTAGGAGCGCCCTTGGGCGCGAACTTATTTAAACCCTCTGGGAGGTTCGCCCGCGAGCGGGCTCCTACATTGTTATTGGCGGGCAAGGCATTCCACGCGGGGCGCGACTTACTAAGCCAACCCGGCTTACCGGCTGCGGCCTACTGCCTACGGCCTACCAAAAGTATCTCCATCACCCGCTCGTAGATCTGTGACAGCAGATCCAGATCCTCGACCCTCACGCATTCGTCGATCTTGTGGATGGTGGCGTTGACGGGCCCGAGTTCCACCACCTCCGCCCCCGTAGGCGCGATGAAGCGGCCATCGGAGGTGCCGCCCTCGGTAGAGAGCTCGGTTTCGCGCCCGGCAACCTCCCGAATTGCGTTGCGGGCGGCGTCGACCAGGGCGCCTTCCCGGGTAAGAAACGGTTTTGCCCCGTGGGTCCACTGGATGCGGTGCTGCACGCCATGCTTTTCGAGTATTTCAGCAACGCGTTGTTTTATTGATTCCGCCGTCAGTTCCGTCGAGTAGCGAAAGTTGAAGCATGCCTCGAGGCTGCCCGGCACGACGTTTTCCACGCCGGTTCCTGCGGTGACGTTGGATATCTGGAATGACGTGGGGGGAAAGTCCTCGTTTCCTGCATCCCAGGCGGTGCGCGCCATTTCGGAGAAGCCGAGGGCAAAAGCGTGAACCGGATTCACCACCTGATGGGGATAAGCCACATGACCCTGCCGGCCCAGGACGCTGATGCGCCCGGTGAGGGATCCGCGCCTGCCGTTCTTGACCACGTCGCCGACCCTGGCGCGGCTCGAGGGCTCGCCCACGAGGCACCAGTCGATCTTCTCACCGCGGCGGCCCAAGGTTTCGACCACCTTCACGGTGCCGTCTACGGCGTCGCCTTCTTCGTCGCTGGTGAGCAACACCCCGACGGAGCCGCCATGAGCGGCGTGATTCGCAATGAAACGCTCCAGCGCGGTGACGAATGCGGCAACGCTGCCCTTCATGTCCGCGGCACCGCGACCGCGCAGGTGGCCGTCGCGAATAGTCGGCTCAAAGGGTAGCGTTTCCCACTCGGATTCGGGTCCGGTTGGCACCACATCGGTGTGACCGAGAAAAACAAACAACGGTGCGTCGTTGCCGCGCCGCGCCCAAAGGTTGGCCACGTCACCGAAAACCATCGATTGACAATCAAGCCCGACCGCCGAAAGTCGCTTGGCGATCAGCGCCTGACAACCTCCGTCCTGGGGCGTGACGGAAGGGCGGGCAATGAGTTCCATGGCGAGGGAGAGGGTGGGGGACATGGTTCGTATTTCGTATTTCGTATTTCGTATTTCGGATCTCACATCCAAGACCTTGCCCGCCAATAGTCGATGTAGGAGCGCGCTTGCGCGCGAACCTTCCAGAGCGTGCAAAAAAATTCGCCCGCGAGCGGGCTCCCACAGTGGGCTTCGTTGACGCTCGCGTTACGCGTTAGGGCAATACCTGCTTGAAAGGTTTGATCTTTACTTCCGCGTAAACACCGGCGGCGACGTAGGGGTCGTCATTGGCCCAGGCCATGGCGTCCTCCAGGGAGTCGAACTCGGCCACAATCAGGCTACCGGTGAAGCCCGCTTCGCCCGGATCGTCGACGTCGACGGCGGGATGCGGGCCCGCCAGCACGAGCCGGCCCTCTGCCTTCAGCGCCTGCAGGCGTTCCAGGTGTGCCGGGCGAGCGCTTTTTCGCTTCTTAAGGCTGTTTTCCACGTCTTCGCAAACGACTGCGTAGAGCATCAACTTCCCCCTTCGGTTTTCTCGTCATGCATGTGTCGTGAAAGATAAAACCCCTGGGCGATCACGAATGCCAAGGTCAGGCCGAGAAGACCGAATAGCTTGAAATCCACCCAGGTGTCGGTATCAAAGTTGTACACCACGTATAGATTCAGTACACCCATGATGGTGAAGAAGAGCACCCAGCTCAGGTTGAGCCGGCGCCAGACGAAATTGGGAAGCTGGATCGACCCCTCCATCATTCGCTGGACGAGATTCTGCTTGCCGATGAATTCGCTCGTCAGAAAAGCGGCGGCGAACAGCCAGTTGACTACCGTCGGCTTCCACTTGATAAAGATTTCGTCCTTGAGCAACAGAGTTGCTCCGCCGAAGATCACAACGAGCACCAGTGTGACTACGTGAATTCTTTCCACCCGGCGATTTCTGAACCAGGTCACTCCCACCTGAACCAGCGTCGCCGCGATGATTACGGCGGTCGCAACGAGAATGCCTCGCTGCGGATCGTCGTACATTTTGAAGGTAATGAAGAAGAGAAGGACGGGGAAGAAGTCAAAGAAGAGTTTCATGTGGCGTGTTTTTGAACCAGGAGTAGACTGAGTTCGGATGTGGCTCGTTGCAGAAGACAAGTATGTAGTATGTGGTATGTAGTATGTAGCGATCTAACGCAATACTGCGACCGCTTGCCCTACATACCACATATTACCTACTACATACTCTTTTCCGTTATACGACAGACGGGTTTTTGTTCCAGCCTAAGGCCTCTGGCCTCTTTAGCCCAAAGCCGTCGAATTATAGCCCAGTAGGCGGCGATTCCGTCGCGCCCAAGTGTGATTGGGCGGGGGGCACTGATAGAATGCGCCGACGGCAGTTTTGCGCGCTCGAATAGGCGAGCGCAACATGGAATGCCGGCACTTGAAACATGGCACAGTATTTCAGCGTTCACCAAACTCACCCGCAGCGGCGGCTCATTTCTCAGGCGGTGGCCATCGTGCGCGGTGGCGGTTTAATCGCCTATCCCACGGATTCCTGCTACGCGCTCGGCTGCGCGCTGGGCAACAAGCAGGCGCTTGACGGCATTATCGCTATTCGCAAGCTGGATGAACGGCACAATTTCACCCTGGTTTGCCGGGATTTGTCGGAACTTGCCACTTACGCCCGAGTGGACAATACGGCGTTTCGTATGCTCAAGTCGTTCACCCCGGGTCCCTACACCTTCATTCTTCAAGCAACTCGCGAGGTGCCGCGCCGGGTACAGAATCCGAAACGCCGAACCGTAGGCATCCGCGTCCCGGACAACGTGGTTGCGAGCAGTCTGCTGGAGAGTCTCGGGGAACCTCTGCTGAGCTCAACGCTGATCTTGCCCGGGGCCGATTTGCCGTTCACGGATCCCAAGGACATATTCGATCGCCTGGGTGACCGGCTGGATCTGGTCATCGACGGCGGCTATTGCGGCGTCGAGCCCACCTCCGTAGTAGACCTCACCGAGCAACCGCCGCGGGTGCTGCGCAAGGGGCTAGGGGATACCAGCACCTTTGAAACTGCGGCGTGATCGAGTTGCGTGGGTGCTGGACCACCGGGCGGTGGGCCGTATTTCGTATATCGTATGTCAGGGAAGTGGTGATTAGTGACTAGTGATTCGTGATTAGCGGCTGATCCGTGGCATCAAGCGAGTCTTCAACTCTCATGCCACGAATCACTAATCACCAATCACGAATCACTTGTTTTTTGTCTCATGTCACGGATCAACAGTCTCTCCTGGCCAACCCCCGTGGAAGAACTGACCCTCGCCAACAAAATCGCCATCTGGATCATTCCGGTGGTCTTTGGTATCACCGTGCACGAGGTGGCCCATGGTTGGGTGGCAAATCAGTTTGGCGACTCCACCGCGCGCATCGCCGGCCGACTGACGCTCAATCCTATAAAGCACATGGATCCGGTGGGCACAGTAGTGGTGCCTTTGTTGCTACTGTTTTTCAGCGGCTTCGTTCTGGGGTGGGCAAAACCCGTGCCCGTGGACGCTCGAAGGCTGCGAAATCCTCATCGCGATATGGCGATTGTGGCGCTGGCGGGACCCGTGTCGAATCTCCTCATGGCCGTGCTCTGGGCGCTGGTGGTCAAGCTTGCGCTGTTTTACCATAGCGGCTTGGGTGGCGCCGCGGTGCTGCTGATTTACATGGGCGTCGCCGGCGTTTTCATAAACACTATTCTGTGCGTGCTGAATCTTTTGCCCCTGCCGCCGCTGGATGGAGGCCGCGTTCTCACCAGCTTGCTGCCGCAACGCTGGGCTTCGGTGGTCGGGCGCATCGAGCCGTTCGGGCTCGTAATCATTCTCATCCTTCTGCTGACCGGCGTGTTGGGAAAAATCCTCTATCCAACGCTTAATTTCGTGGGTCTATCGCTCAATGTTCTAATCGGCGTTTCGCCCGACTTCTTCTTCTCGACGCTCGCAGTCTTGTTGGGAGCGGGCTGAGTTGGCGACCGTTCCCACGCAACACCAGCGGGTGCTCTCAGGCATGCGGCCCACCGGCGCGCTTCACCTGGGCCATTACCACGGCGTGCTCAAAAATTGGGTGCAGCTCCAGCACCAGTACGAGTGCTTCTTTTTCGTTGCCGACTGGCACGCTTTGACCACTCATTATGAGGAAGTCCATGTTATCGGAGAGAACGTCTGGGACATGGTCATCGACTGGCTGGCAGCCGGCATCGATCCGGGAGACTCCACGCTGTTTATTCAATCCCGGGTGGCGGAGCACGCCGAGCTCCATTTGCTTCTTTCCATGTTTACGCCGCTTGGCTGGCTCGAGCGCGTGCCGAGCTACAAGGACCAGCAGGAAAAGCTCAGGGAGCGTGATCTGGCCACTTATGGATTTCTCGGCTACCCGCTGCTTCAAAGCGCCGACATCCTGGCCTACAAGGCGGGTATCGTTCCTGTGGGCGAAGACCAGGTGGCCCACGTGGAGCTGACTCGGGAGGTCGCGCGTCGCTTCAATTTTCTCTACGGCCGCGAACCGGACTTCGAGGAAAAGGCCGAAGCCGCTACGCGCAAACTGGGGAGGAAAAACGCCAAGCTCTATCGAGAGCTGCGTAAGCGCTACCTGGAGCAAGGCGACGTGCAGGCCCTGGACACCGGAAGGGCGCTGCTGGAAAACCAGCAGAACATTAGCCTCGGCGATCTGGAGCGGCTGTTCGGCTATCTGGAAGGTGGCGGCAAAGTGATACTCCCGGAGCCCCAGGCGTGGCTCACTCCGGCGTCAAAAATGGTGGGCACCGACGGGCAGAAGATGTCCAAGTCCTACAACAACGTGATTACGCTTCGGGAGGAGCCGGATTCCGTGGTGTCCAAGATCCGCACCATGCCAACGGATCCCGCCCGCGTGCGGCGCTCTGATCCGGGCGACCCGGAGAAGTGTCCCGTATGGCAGCTGCACAAAATTTATTCCGATGAAGACCGAAAAAAGTGGGTACAGGAAGGATGCTCTACGGCGAAAATCGGCTGTCTGGACTGTAAGCAGCCCGTCATCGACGCAATTCTGGTGGAGCTCGAGCCCCTGAGAGAGCGCGCAAGACAGTATGTCGAGCAGCCAGACGTGGTACGCTCCATAATCGCGGAAGGATGCGACGCGGCGCGCGACGCGGCCCGGGAGACCCTGGAGGACGTGCGCGAAGCGATGGGGCTCATATATAGATGATGGGAGCCGAAGGACAGATAGAAACCCTGACTGTTGACGCGGAGGATCCGCGCCAGCAGGAAATGCCCTTCGCCATCGTCGAAGGATCGCCGGTTACCGAGCTTCCCCGAGATCTCTATATCCCTCCCCACGCCCTCGAGGTGTTCCTGGAGACCTTCGAAGGGCCTCTGGACCTGCTGCTCTATCTAATCAAGCGCCAGAATCTGGATATTCTGGACATCCCCATCGCCGAGATTACCCGCCAGTACATGGAGTATGTCGAGCTCATGAAGGAGATGAGGCTCGAGCTTGCGGCGGAGTACCTGGTGATGGCGGCGATGCTGGCGGAGATCAAGTCGCGCATGCTCTTGCCCCGCCCTCAATTGGAGGACGGAGAGGAAGATGATCCCCGCGCCGATTTGATTCGACGTCTGCAGGAATACGAGCGCTACAAGCAGGCTGCGGAAGCGTTGGACGCGTTACCCAGGGTCGGCCGCGACGTTTTCGAAACCCGGGTGCTCGCGCCCTACGCCGAGGCGGTCAAGGTTCAACCCACGGTCACGGTGGATGACCTGATCTCGGCTATGCGGGACGTTCTCGCGCGGGCGGACATGTTTTCTCATCACCACGTGCGGATGGAGCCGCTTTCGGTGCGCGAGCGCATGAGCATCATCCTTGGAGCGGTGAAGGGTGATGAGTTCATTGAATTCAGCTCTATGTTCACTCCGGAGGAGGGGCGACAGGGGGTCGTGGTGACGCTGCTCGCGGTGCTGGAGCTGATCAAGGATTCCCTCATCGAGCTGGTGCAGTCGCGTCCCTTCGGACCCATTCACATCAAGGCGACGGGTACATGAGCGCTGGTAACTTGAAGCACATCATCGAAGCCGCGCTGCTTGCGGCCGGACGGCCGCTCCGGGTGGACGACATTCTGCAGCTTTTTGAAGGCACCGGGGACGCGCCGGAAATAAGCGAACTGCGCGACGCGCTTGCGCAGCTGTCGCAGGACTGGAACGGGCGAGCGCTGGAGCTGGTGGAGGTGTCCAACGGATTTCGCCTCCAGGTGCGCAAGGAATTTTCCATATGGATGGGTAGATTGTGGGCCGAGCGCCCGCCGAAATATTCCCGCGCGCTAATGGAGACGCTCGCGCTCATTGCCTATCGCCAGCCCATCAGCCGGGGAGAGATTGAAGACGTGCGCGGCGTGAGCGTGAGCCCGAACATCATTCGAACACTGCTCGAGCGCGAGTGGATCCGCGTCGTCGGGCACCGGGACGTTCCCGGTCGTCCGGAACTTTTCGGCACTACCAAGCTGTTTCTCGATGACTTCGGGCTCAAGGCTCTGGACGAAATGCCGACGCTGGCTGAGATCCGTGATCTGGACCGTACTATGGAGGACCTCTTCTCCGACGTTTCGGGACCGGCTCCGGTCGCGTTGGCCGTGGACGCCTCTACCTCCGCCGAGATGCCCGGCATCGGCGCTTTGAAAACGGACGACACTGATGGCGAAGTTGAGGACGAGGTCGAGCAGGAGTCCGTCTCCAAAGCGGAAGAAGCCAGCGACTGAGCCCAGCGAGAAAATAGTGCCTGGCACTATTTTCCCGAGTGAAAAGCTGCAAAAGGTGCTGGCGCGCGCCGGCTTGGGCTCACGTCGGACAATCGAAGACTGGATCCGGGAGGGCCGGGTTAAGGTCAACGGGAAGCCGGGCGAAATTGGCGCGCGCATCACCGAGAGCGACGCCGTTCACGTGGACGGCCGGCGGGTTCACCTGTCGCCGCTCCAGCCGATCTTGCGCGTGCTTATGTACCACAAGCCCGGTGGCGAAATCTGCACCCGCAAGGACCCCGAAGGCCGCCCCACCGTATTTGACAACCTGCCCAGGCTTCGCGGCGAACGCTGGGTCGCCGTCGGGCGCCTCGACCTGACCACCAGTGGCCTGCTCTTGTTCACCAATGATGGCGAGTTCGCGAACCGGCTCATGCATCCCGCCGCCGGAATCGAGCGGGAATATGCCGTTCGCGTCCGCGGACAGGTTGACGCAAGCGTTCTCGAGCGGCTCCATCGAGGCGTCCAGCTGGAAGACGGCATGGCCCGATTCGAATCCATCACCTCCGGGGGCGGCGAGGGCGTGAACCAGTGGTTCCACGCGGTTATCAAAGAAGGGAGAAATCGCGAGGTTCGAAGGTTGTGGGAATCACAGGGGGTCGAAGTGAGCCGGCTCATCCGCGTTCGCTACGGCGCCGTCAACCTGCCTCGCCGGCTGCGGGCCGGCAGATTCGCCGATCTGGAGGAATCTGCCATCGACGAGCTCTGCATGCTGGCCGGCTACGAACGTCCGAAGCGTTCGCCGCCCGTTACGCGACCGCGTAATCGATCGACGCGACATCGACGGGGACGGAAAAAGGCTGGACTCAAACGCCGTAGGCCGTAGACCGTAGGCAGTACGCAGTAGATGCGGACAAAAGCGTTACCCTTGCCCGCCCCGATCTACCATCTACGAACGCCTTAGCTCTGAAGCCTCGAATTACCAGTCACCCATCACTGATGAAGGCGACATTTCCAGAAATTTACCGGCGTCTTCTCGAATACTACGGTCCGCAGCACTGGTGGCCGGCAAAGGATGCGTTCGAGATGATGCTGGGCGCCATTCTGATACAACACACCGCGTGGCCGAACGCGAGCCGGGCCATCGAGAAGCTGCGTGACGCAGGTCTGCTGGCTCCAGAACCGCTGCACCGAACGACGCTCGACCGATTGGGAAATCTCATCCGGTCAGCCGGAGTCTACAAGGTCAAAGCACAGCGAATTCAAGCGTTCCTAAGCTGGTATCGATCCAACGGAGAGCTTCGTAGTCTGGGCGCCCTGTCCACTGTAGAGCTGCGCCGGGCGCTGTTGTCGGTGAATGGAATCGGCCCGGAAACCGCAGACAACATACTCGTATACGCTTTCGAGCGCCCGGTATTCGTCGTGGACGCCTATTCGCGGCAATTGTTCAGGCGCTACAACCTCGCCAACGGAGACGAGAAATACTCGCAGCTGCAGGCAGCGGTGGAGAGCGCGCTTCCCCGAGACGCCGTGATCCTGGGAGAGCTCCACGCGCTCATCGTCGAGCATGGCAAGCAGGCGTGCCGGCGGAAGCCGTTATGCGAGGAATGTCGTCTGCGGACTACTTGCGCACGGGTGTTGAATTGAACGGGTAACGCGTAATGCGTAATGCGTGATGCGTGATGCGTGATGCAATGAGCGTAATCGACCTCTAGACCCTGTCAAGTAGCTTTACGCATTATCCCCTCTCGCGTTACGCCTTACCAATTACGCGACACCTCTTTTCGCTTTACGCGTCACCCGTCACGTGTCACCTCTTTTCGCATCACGCATCACGGCTTCAAGGGCTGAAGCTCACTCACCGATTTAATCAGCGGGTCGCCCACGTCTCGCAGCAGCTCCGGAGGCAGGCTGCCGGCCGCTTCTTTTGCCATGTCTTCCGAGTCGAAAACGCCGTAAAGGACACGGTATCGCGAATATGGGTTGGTGGTTTCCAGGAGATTGAGTCCGAGGGCGGGATAGTCGGCCTGAAGTCGCTGGGCGCTGACCACGTTGTCCGTAGAAAAGACCTGCAGAGTGTACTTGCTGGCATTTTGGCCGACGGTCAAACCGTCTCTGCCAATTTCCTCGCGCAGACTGCTCAGAGACTTCACCAGAGCGACCGGCTGTGCCTGACGAATATCCGCCGGCAGTTCAGCGTATGCATTGTGGGCCGCGTCTTCGGAATCGAAGGCTCCATACATCACCCGGTAGCGAGGCTCACTCTGCGCGCTCACCAGAACCTGGAGATCGACGCCGGGATGAGCTCCGATGAGATTATGTATTTCGTCGAGATGGTTCACGGCGAATAGCTGAAGCGTGTAAGCGTCGTCGGGCTGCGCGGCAAGCCATTCGGTATCCGGAATCGCGGTGATGGGTTCCGGGCTCGGAACCGGGGCCTCAATGGGAGCGGACGCTTGAGCGCTTTCGTCTAACTCAGGTGCCGAGTCGGCGCCCTGTTCGATAACCGTCGAGGCCGCGGCGGAAGCGGGTTGCTCGAGAGCACCCTTGAACTCGGTCACGTATTCTGAAATTCCGAGAAAAGAAGCAAACTGGATCAGTCGCCGGCCCGTTTCGGCGGCGTTACCTGACTCGTCCGCGCCCAACAGGGCGTTCTGCGCCTTGATTTCGTCGTTTATGAGGTTGATCAGGTCGTTGAGCCAATGGGCCGCGTAGGCCTCCCTCTTCTCCGCGTAGGTAAGGTGACTCCAGCTTTCCTTGAAGCTCGCGATGCTGAATGCGCTGAAGTCCTGCTGATCCACGAACTCGTCTATCAACAAGCGCGCCCTGGACGCGGCAGGCGCGTGCGCCGCCTGATCCACGCCGGCGACTGGCACCGGTTCTCCCGGGCCTGGTGATATCAGGACCCAGATAACCCCGGCAAGGACGACGACGACCATGAAGAGGACGGCCGGCAACAGCCGCTGAGCCCTGTTACGGCTTCCGATGCTCACCTTAGTGGTGGGGTCTTCTGAGTAGGCCTGCCGGGGAGGCGGAGGAACCTCCCGGATAATCGCCACCTTTCCGCTGACGATGTCGTCTACAAGGTTTCGTCGGCGATGAAGGTATTCTCCTTCCTCGAGGTTGCCTAGCGAGTACTCCCGAGCCAACTTTCTCAGCTGAGACTTGTTCATGACAATACTTGACGACATTTCTATGCCAATGCCGACATTACGGCAGCTTTTCGCAGCCCGGATAAGCAGCAACCATCATCCTTACTATTTTCGTCCACGATTGCCCATACCTCCACCTGGATATGGCCTGGTTCCGAACTTCAGTAGCTTCACCCCATTTCACGCACCAGACGGAACCCCGTCGCGTGGTCCGGCTGTCCACTGTGGTTGCGAGAGATGGAGATGTCGCAGCGGGTCAGCGGGTCCTCATAGGTCCCGCCGCGGGCCTTCAGCCCGCCTGCCGAGCGTACCCACTCCTGAGCATTTCCCACGTAATTAGCGAGCCCCCAGCCATTCTGCGCGCCGGAGGCGGCATCTACGAGATCGTGGCCGGAGATCACGCCGCCGCCCGCAGTCACGCGGCAGTTGTATTTCCTTTTCGGCTGGACGCCGGCCGCCCTGGCGGCGTGCTCCCACTCCTCTTCCGTAGGCAGGCGATAAACGACTTTGCGCTTTTCCGCCTTACTGGCTTCCTGAGAGAGCCACTGGGCGTATGCCTCGACTTCCTGAACCGAGACGCTCGTCAGCGGCAGTTTCGCTTTGCTTCTCGCCAGGCTGGTACAGCTGCCGGTCGCCTTGCAGTAATCGTTGAAATCGCTGCCGCTGATTTCATACTTAGTGATGGCGAACGGTTTGCCTATGGATCCGCCCGCCGGCACGACCACCAACAGCGGTCCCTTGGTGCGGCCCATGAGGTCCCAGCACTCGCCTCCTCTTCTCCTGCCGTAACCCGCGAGGTCATTGCTGCATTCGCCGCGTCGGGGAGGGGCAACCTGAATGCGCCGGAACTCCGGATTGTCCGACCATAGCTGTTGAATTGCGGCGTAATGGTTGTCGAACTTCGACTGGTCCCTGGTCGATCTCGAGCTCGCTGCGGCCTGGGTGTACTTCTGATACTCGGTCTTTGCCTTGTCCATAGCGGACTGTAAAGCGCGTTCGAAGTCAGACAAGTCGGAGTGTGTCGGATCCTTTTTTCTGGCGCCGGCTAAGCTGACCTGAGCAGCGGTCAGCCGGCCTAATACAATCAGTTTCATGCCTTCAGAAACCTCTTTCATCGGCAACTCGATGTCGATACTTCTGAAGGGGCCTTCGCCGAACTGCTTGATCGAAGCTTCCAGAAGCGCGACGGCGGCAAATTTGTCCGTTTTTTCCAGCGAGCGGATTTGCCGCGCGATTTGGCTGCTCAAGTCCTTGCTCAGAGAGGCATAGTCTTTGGATGAAAAAGCGCGAAATTCCGTTAGCGGCACCGATAACGCTTCCAGATCTCTGACGCTGGAGATTTGTACCGCTCTTATTCGCTTTTCTACGATCGACGCCACAGTCTTGTGAAGATTTGGCGCCTCCTCGGGAAACATGGCCTGGTACTCATGCATACGCCGATCCAGTGAAGAGATACGCAGGTCCTTTGAATTAGCAAGCCCGAGAATCTGGTTACCCCGCGTCTCTGCGAACTCCTGTCGCAGGTCTGGATATCGATCCGGAATGTCGCCTTTAAGTTTTTCCATGCTCGCTCTTGTCGCTTCCACATCGATATCACCGGTGCTTTCAAATAGTTTGCGCAGCGCAATTTCTAGCTGCCGGTTTTTCACTTCGACCTCATAGCTCGAGACTGCTGCGCCTAGCTCCTCAAAATTCGGAGCCACGTCGAGACCTTGGCGAATTTTCTCGATTCCGGGTTGCTCAATAATCGAAATAATCTGTTCGCGCCGATAATGGCTGATGAGGTCAGCAACAGGGTCGTACGCGCCTACGCCAATAATGACCATGGCCGCTAGGCTCGCCGCGATTATCATCGGGGCGCGGCTTTTTTTAGGTCGGACGCTGTCGAAGAATTCTTCGACCGTCGGCGTGCGATGCTCGCGCTCGAAGGCAAGGCCGCGCATGAGCGCCTTGTTCTGACGTTTGTTGAGTTTCGAAATCGGCTCCGGTTTTAGACCCAGTTCTCTCGCCTTGGGAGCGGCCTTTTTCCCGTAAGGATGTCTTCCGGTGAGTAGTTGATACGTCATGATCGAGAGAGCATAAATGTCGTCGCGAGGATCCGGATAAATTCCCTCGAACATTTCCACCGTCGCGTACGTCGGGGTGAGCGCGCCAAGCTCGCTCGGGTCGAAAAGCGTTGTTTCTCCGTCGGCATCGGCTTTGGTTTTTGACGCTCGTGCGATTCCGAAGTCGAGCAGCTTGATGGTGCCGTCTTTGGTGTAAAAACAATTGCCCGGTTTCAAATCTGAATGCACCAGACCGT
>Ga0224512_10004125_pt1 | contig 12443 bp, 21 predicted proteins | sample SF_May12_sed_USG_4_FD_169103 | JGI IMG/M metagenome (GOLD analysis project Ga0224512, IMG submission 169103) | Sediment microbial communities from San Francisco Bay, California, United States - SF_May12_sed_USGS_13 | ecosystem: Environmental > Aquatic > Marine > Sediment | place: USA... | reverse complement strand
TATTACACACTCGCATTGTTGGAAGCCAGGGTCCGCTCCAATTCCTGATAGATCTCTTCAGAAGTTCCCGTCGCTTCAATCGTTCTCAATCTTTCCGTGGCGGCATAGTAATCGAGAAGCGGCTGTGTTTTTAGCTGGTACGTCTCCAGCCTCTCTTTCACCATTTCCGGGTTGTCGTCGGAGCGATGTTCCAGACGCGCTTCGGGATGATGATCGCATCGCCCCTCGACTTCCGGAGGTTTTGAGAAAATGTTGTAAATCTCTCCGCAAACGGGGCAGCTCCGGCGGCCGGTCAGGCGCTTTTCAAGTTGATCAAACGGCACATCGATCAAAACAGCTTCAATTTGTTTGCCCTGGTCTTGCGCAAGCTGCTCGAGCATCTTCGCCTGGACCGGAGTTCTCGGAAAACCGTCAAGCACATACGAACCACTACAGTCTTCGCGCGAGGTACGTTCCTGTACCATCCGGAACGTTACTTCATCCGAGACAAGCCCGCCGGCGTCCATGATACTCTGCACCTCACGTGCCAAAGGCGAAGCTCCCGTTTTCATTTCACGAAACATATCGCCAGTCGAGATCTGCGGCACCCCAAGAAATGACTGCAAGAGCCTCGCCTGGGTTCCTTTGCCTGCGCCCGGCGCCCCGATCAGAACTATAATCCTCGACATAAACACTCTCACCCGAACTAATTCCTGCGTCCCCGGAGCTGGGAACCGGCGCCCAGGAACCCTTCATAATTCCTCATCACCAACTGCGCCTCGATCTGAGCAACCGTGTCCATTGCAACCGCGACGATGATCAGGAGAGAGGAACCCCCGAAGAAGAACTGGTACCCGAGACCGGTTGTTATCCACCCCAATCCCGGAGTCGAACTGACAAATCCATCGAGTGCTGCGCCGATCAGCGGCAGCCGGCCAACGTTAAAGCCGTTCAAAATAAGCTGTGGAATAAACACGATCAGCGCCAAATAGGTCGCACCGATTGTTGTCAGCCGCGTCATCACCGTCGTCAAATAATCGGCCGTCGGCGCCCCGGGCCTAATTCCCGGCACAAAACCGCCTGCTTTGCGAAGATTGTCGGCAACCTCATCGGTATTAAAGACGATCGTGATGTAGAAGAAAGTAAACAGTACGATCAACCCGATAAACACGAAATTGTAGTAGGGGTCGCTTCCGTTAAACCTTGCAAAAAATCCACTAATCTGGCTCCAAATGGAGTCCGGATTATTTTGGTCGGGCGGAATTGCCGAAAACAGCGTCTGCGGCATGGACAATACCGATGAAGCGAAAATGATCGGAATAACTCCGCCCATGTTGAACTTCAAGGGCAGGCTCGTTTCCTGGCCCTTGTAGACCTGGCCGCCAACGCGCCGGCTTGCGTAACTTATCGAGATCTTTCTGCGCGCCGACTCCATATAGACGATCAGCGCTGTCAGCACTACCAGCACGACGACCAGGAATATAACCCCCAGCGTTTGCCATGCATCCGCCGTTTGGACTTTTTCCCGCACCTGCGCAACGGCATTCGGCAAACTGATCAAGATTCCCGCAAAAATAAGGAAGGAAATACCGTTCCCGACGCCCCTTTCAGTGATCTGCTCACCTAGCCACATGACAAATATCGTTCCGGTCGTAAGCGTTACGACCGTCATCATGGTCATCCACCACGTCGGCTCAATGACGCCGTTTGTCTGGAGCCACGAAGAAATGAAAAACGATTGAACCGAACAGAGCGCAACCGTCAGGTAGCGGGTCCACTGGTTCATCTTCTGTCGGCCGACCTCGCCTTCTTCCTGTACCTTCTTGAGCTGTGGATACAAGACAGGCATCAACTGCATGATGATGGATGCCGTGATATAGGGCATGACACCAAGCGCCAGAACCGAAATCGTCCTGAAGTTTCCACCTGAAAAGATATCGAGTATTCCCAAAAGGGTGTTGGAAACTTCCGACCAGACCTGCTCAAGCCGTACTTTGTTTACACCGGGCGCGGTAATATGCGCGCCGAGCCTGTAAATCGCAAGCATGGCGAAGGTGAAAATTACGCGTTTACGCAATTCCGGAACCTTAAAGATATTTTGAACGGCGGCAAAAAACTTATCCATAAAACCTCTAAAAAATGTCCGGCGCCCGGAAAGATCTCAACAGACTATTCTTCTTCGTTCTTTTCCTCGGACGTTTCCTCGCCCTTCTCTTCGGACGGTTCCCCGGCCTTCATTTCCTCGGACGGTTCTTCCGCCTTTGTTTCCTTGGCAGCCTTCGACTCATCGCCGGGCTTCGCGGCCTTTTTTTCCTTTGAGGGTTTTGCGGCCATCTTCTCGTCGGACCCGGTATTGGTCTTCTCGATGAGTACCGCTTTTCCGCCCGCCGATTCAATTTTGGCCCGGGCCGATTTGGTAAACCGGTGAGAGGAAACGGTGAGTTTTTTCGTCAATTCGCCCGTTCCGAGAATGACCAGGTCATGCTTGGCCTTCTTGATAAGCCCGCGCTGATGGAGGATTTCAGGAGTGACCTCGTCACCCGAGTTAAAGTTCTGCTCGAGGGTCGAAAGTCTTACTTCGATCCAGCGTTTCTTAAAAATATTTGTAAAGCCGCGTTTTGGAAGACGTCTTTGGAGCGGCATCTGGCCGCCCTCGAAACCCGCACGACGCGAGTAGCCAGAGCGCGATTTCTGCCCCTTATGGCCACGGCCGGAGGTTTTTCCAAGACCCGAACCGGGTCCACGACCGCGACGTTTCTTCTTGTGGGTCGAACCCTTCGCCGGTTTCAGATTGTTAAGTGATAATGACATCTCGTATTCCCCTAATCCCGTTCTGATTACTCCACTATCCGCAGGATATGCGGAAGTTTTTTGACGACACCCCTCATCGAAGCGTCATCGGGCTTTTCAACGATTTGATTCAGCTTCGTAAAACCGAGCGCCTTAACCGCCGCCTTTTGCTTCTTGGAGTAACCAATTACGCTCTTGTAATACTGAATCTTCAGTTTATCCGTACTCGTTTCTTTCTTTGCCATTTCGTTTTCGCCGTTTCAGATACAGCCCCTCGCAAGCCCGGACTATCCAAGCAATTCTTCAACCTGTTTGCCGCGCAGGCGCGCAACTTCGACCGGGTCTTTCATCTTCAACAACCCGTCAAAAGTCGCCCGGATTACGTTATGCGGATTGGCCGAACCAAGGATCTTGGTCCTGACGTTATGAACGCCTACCGCCTGCATCACCGCGCGAACTGCGCCGCCGGCGATTACGCCGGTTCCTTCCGACGCCGGTTTGATCAGCACTCTACCAGCGCCGTACCTGCCGATTATTTCGTGCGGCAGCGTTTCCCCGATCAGCGTCACCTTGATGAGATTGTTTTTCGCCGACTCGATCGCCTTCTTTATCGCGCTAGGTACTTCTTTTGCTTTCCCCGTTCCGAATCCGACATGGCCCGCTTCGTCGCCGACCACCATCAACGCTGCAAAGGAGAGGTTTTTTCCGCCCTTAACAACTTTGGTTACGCGGTTAATCGAGATCAGATGTTCTTTTAGTATCAACCCGCTCGCGGAGATTCTATGTGATTTATTCATTGCTGTCCTTAGCAGAATCAGTTTCTGCGGCCTTTACTACCTTTGCCGGTTTTTCTTTCTTTGGCTTTGTTTCCTTGGCATCGCTCGCTTTTTTCTTAGCAGGCGATTTCTTCTTCGGCTTTGCATCACCGTCTGTATCTTTCGCAGCGGACTTCTTAGCTTTCGGTTCAGCCGGCTTCTTTTCGGTTTTAGCGGTCTTGGGCTTCTTAGCCGTCTCTTTCGCCGAAGGCTTCTTAGCCGTCTCTTTCGCCGAAGGCTTCTTAGCCGTCTCTTTCGCCGAAGCCTTCTTGTCCGTTGCCTTTCCGGTCGTCGCGCCCGAGCCTTTCACCGATGATCCATCCTGATTCAAACCCGCCGCGCGCGTCGCGTCGAGAAGCGCTTTGACCCGGCCATGATATATAAAACCGCCGCGGTCATAGACGACATTCGAAATGCCGGCACCGATCGCCCGTTCGGCAATCGCCTTGCCGATCAATTCGGCAGCCTTAACATTTCCGCCCGGCGTGGAACGAAAGTCCTTCTCAACGGTGGACGCCGAGACAAGAGTTTTTCCGCTGACATCGTCGACGACCTGAGCGTAAATATGGTTAGTACTTCGATAAACCGTCAAACGCGGACGATCCGAAGTGCCCTTGATTTTCTTACGGATGCGCCCGTGTATACTGCGCCTGATATCCGCTCTGCTTCGTGTTCCCATAACTCCGATTCACCTGACTATGCTGCCGTCTTACCCTGCTTCAGCCTGTAATAACGGTCTGAATACCTGATTCCTTTACCCTTGTAAGCGTCCGGTTTGCGCAACCGCGCCAATTCCGACGCGACCTGTCCAAGCTTTTGCTTATCGATACCTTTGAGGGTAATCGTCGTTTGATACTGCTGGATTCCGCTCTTTGCCGGTAATCGTTCCGCCGTCGCTTCAATTCCCTGTGGCAACTGATACTCAACCGGATGCGAATAGCCCAACGCAAAGACCAGCTTGTTGCCCTGGATGTCAGCCTTGTATCCAACCCCGACGACATCCATCTGCACCGAAAATCCTTCGGTCACGCCGACAACGGCATTGTTCGCCAGAGCCCTCGCCAAGCCGTGTACAGCCGAGGACTTCTCGTCTTTTCGTTCCGCTGTAAGCACGCCGTCTTCCTGGCTGAACGAGATCCCTTCGGGGATCGGAGAGATAAGCATTCCCTTCGGCCCCTTAACTTCTAGCTCGCCTTCTTTCACCGTAACGGTAACGCCGGAAGGCAATGAAATCGGCTTTTTTCCTACTCGAGACATAATTCTCTTTCCCTGTTTGCCGGGCGGCATGGAGCCGCACTGACCGTACCCACGGCCAATCCGGATCTAGTAAACGTTTGCCAGAATCTCTCCACCGACATTCTCATTCTGGGCTCTTTTACCACTCATTAGCCCGCGGGATGTCGAAAGTATGTTTACGCCGTATCCGCCGAGCACTCTCGGGATCTCCTGCGCGCCGACATAAACCCTTCTCCCGGGCCGCGAAACACGCGAAAGATGCGTGATCGACGAAACGCCTTTGGCGTCGTACCTGAGAAATATCCGGATTATGAATTTTGGCTTATCGCCCTTGGTTACAAAATTGTTGATGTATCCTTCTTCCTTCAAAATCCGCGCCACTTCAAGCTTCAGTTTTGAGCCCGGAACATCCACACGCGCATGCTTCGCCATAATAGCGTTGCGAACACGAGTGAGCATATCTGCAATTGGATCTGTCATTCCTAACTTTACTCCGTAAACATTCTCTACTGTGAAAATCCGGCCTTATCCGCCGAAGACGATTCGAAACCGTCCTACCAACTCGATTTAACAACTCCAGGTATCTGTCCCTGCAGTGCCAGTTCCCTTAATGCGACTCTAGAAACACCGAATTTCCGCAGATAGCCGCGCGGCCTGCCCGTTTGCGAACAGCGATTCTTGACTCTTACGGGACTCGCGTCGCGGGGAAGCTTTTGTAGCCGCAGGATTGCCGCATCGACCTCTTCCGGAGTCGACTTCGGGCTGTTGATCGTCTTTTTCAGCGCTTTTCGTTTTTCCGAAAAACGCGCGACCATCTTCTTTCTCTTTTCGTTCTTAACGATTTTGCTTATCTTTGCCATAAATCCTCTATGAACTTTGCTGTCTTTGCCTGAACGGCATTCCCAAAGCCTTGAGCAATGCCCGCCCCTGATCGTCGTTCGGCGCCGTGGTCACGATCGAGATATTCATCCCGCGCGTCTTATCCACCTTGTTGAAATCGATCTCTGGAAATATGAGCTGCTCTTTGACACCAAGCGTATAGTTCCCGCGGCCGTCGAAGGCCTTCGGGGAGATACCGCGGAAGTCGCGAACACGCGGCAGTGCAACAGAAATCAAGCGGTCCAGGAATTCGTACATCCGTTCGCTTCTGAGCGTCACCATCGTACCGATTTTCATTCCTTCCCTTAGCTTGAATGCCGCGATCGATTTCTTGGCCAGCGTCACAACCGGCTGCTGGCCCGTGATGTCGCGTAACTCCTCAACCGCCGAGTCAAGTATTTTCGCGTTCCCGATCGCCTCGCCGATACCCATGTTGACAACAATCTTTTCGAGCTTTGGAATCGCCATCGAATTATTGATCCCAAACTCTTTCGCCAACGCGGGCGCTATTTCGTTGTTGTATTTTTCTCTTAACCTTGCCATTTCTTAGAGTCGCTCCGTATCTCGCGATTTGGGACCCGCCGGCGGCGTTACCAAACCTAAAAGTCTCTATTCTTCTTCTGTTTCAGCGGCTTTTTTGTCCGCGCTTTTTTTGGTCTCCGGCGCATCCGTTTCGCCCTTTTTCTCGTCGACTGCCGTTTCCTCAACCTTGGGTTCCTCATCCGTCTCGTCGACTTCGGGCTTGTTCCTCTCAAACGCGCTTTGCTCCGGAATCACCGCCCCGCTCTTGGCGAGCCGAACCTTCGACCCGTCGCGAATTTCGTATTTGACGCGCGTAGGTTTTCCTGTTTCGGGATCGACCACTGCGACATTCGAAATACTCACCCAGGCCTCTTTCTTAATAATTCCGCCCTGGACGTTCATTTGCGGAACGGCCTTCCTGTGTTTCTTAACGATCATCGCCCCGTCGACCTTGACGCGGCCGGCGTGCGGATCAACCGCAATCACACGTCCCCTGTAAGGATTCCGGTTCCCCTCACTGTCGTAACGGTTAAACTCCTTGCCTGCAACAAAAACGACTTCATCACCGCGCTTGATCCGGGTCTTGACCGCTCCTTTTGTCTTTTGCCTTTTCATTCTTCTAAATCACCTCCGGAGCGAGCGAAACGATCTTCATAAAGTTCTTATCGCGAAGCTCGCGTGCGACCGGACCAAAAACCCGTGTCCCAATCGGCGAACCGTCTTCCTTGATAAGAACCGCCGCATTTTCGTCAAACCTGATATAGGTTCCGTCATTACGTCGAACCTCTTTTCTTGTCCGTACGATAACCGCGTCATGGACGCTTCCTTTTCTTACGGTGCCGTCGGGCGAAGCCTCTTTGACAGTGACCTTGATCTTGTCGCCGATCGAAGCAATCCTGCTAGTCGAACCACCGATCGGCATGATCATCTTGACTTTCTTAGCCCCCGAATTGTCCGCGACCATCAATGCGGTCTGCATTTGAATCATAACTATTCACTCCACTTACGTGGCCGGCTGCCGGCTTGCCGCTCTCTTTCACTGATCGCACAAGCCCGGACAACGCAAACTGCCCGTTTATTTCTGCGCTTTTTGTATAATTTCAACGACGCGCCATCGCTTCTTCGCCGACAACGGTCGGGTTTCCACAATCCGGACCTTGTCTCCTTCCGACGCTCCCATCTCGTTATGGGCCATAAATTTCTTACGCTTCTTCATGTATTTGCGGTACATTGGGTGTTTCAATGTGCGGTCCACCCGCACGACGACGGTTTTCGTCATCTTGTCCGAAAACACGACACCGACCTTTTCCGCACGCTTAGACCGACCGCTTCCGTCTGAAGCCGTTGATTCGGACTGGACCGCCGGAGTTTCGGGTTTGCTCTTTTTCGCCTCCGACTTTTTGGCGGCGCTTTCGTCCCCTGCCTCGGCTTCCGGCTGAGTATCAGCGGTTTGAGCGTTCTCCGCTGCCGCTTCCTCAACTGCTTCGTCTTTTTTCTTTTTCTCTGCCATTACAATTAACTCGTTCTTCGTCGCACTACGCTGACTTTTCCGCCGATTTTCCGGCTTCTATCTCGCGCGTACGCATCAATGTATAAACTCTCGCGAGGGTCTTCTTTTCCCTGCGAATATCCGCTACGACGTCTCCCACGCCGAGCGACTTTCGGAACTTCAAACGGAACAAGGATTCCTTCAACGAGTCCGCCTGTTCGCGCAGTTCGTCGATGTCCATCTCACGGAGCTGGTCCAGCTGTTCGCCTCTTTTCATGATTAAACAAGTCCTCCTTCGAGGTCGGCACGAGTCACAAACTTGACCTGGATCGGAAGCTTCTGGGCTGCAAGCGCCATCGCTTCCCTGGCCAGACCTTCTTCGACTCCCTGAATCTCGTAAAGAATCCGCCCGGGCCTAACGACCGCGACCCAGTGATCCGGTGCGCCTTTTCCTTTACCCATTCGGGTTTCTGCCGGCTTCTTTGTAATCGGCTTGTCCGGAAACATCCGAATCCAGATTTTTCCGCCCCTTTTTACGTGACGGGTCATCGCGATCCGCGCGGCTTCTATCTGGCGGTCCGTGATCCAACCCGGATCCAATGCTTTCAGTCCAAAATCCCCGAAATTGAGCTTGTCACCGCGATGAGCCTTTCCCCTCATCCGGCCTTTTTGCTGTTTCCGGAACTTGACCTTCTTCGGCATTAACATAAGTCTTATCCTCTGAAAAACCTCTAAAAACTAACCCCTGGCATTGCGGTTGTCGTCCCTGCGCGGCCGAGGTCGTCTGCCGCGACGCGCACCTTCCCGCATCTTCGGCTCGTTGATCGGGTCGGTTGTCGTACCGCGAGCCATGTTTGCATTTGGATCCAAAATCTCCCCGCGATAAATCCAGCATTTAACCCCGATGATCCCCATCGTGGTCTGAGCTTCGGCCAGTCCATAATCAATATCTGCACGGAGCGTATGAAGCGGCAGCTGACCGTTGAGCGCCCATTCGCGGCGAGCGATCTCCGCGCCGTTGAGACGTCCCGAAACCATTACTTTCACACCATGCGCACCAAACCTCATGGTTTCTTCCATTACCTTCTTCATGGCACGCCTGAAAGCAATCCGCTTTTCGAGCTGAAACGCGATCTTCTCCGCCTGGAGCTGGGCGTTTAATTCCGGTTTCCGTATTTCCTGAATTGAAACTATGACTTCGCGTTTGGTCTTTATCGAAAGATCTTCCTTAAGTTTCTCGATCTCGGCACCCTTCCGCCCGATAATTATCCCGGGACGCGATGTGTAGATAATGATCTTAAGCCTGTTCGCGGCGCGCTCGACGTCGATGTGCGAAACTCCCGCCCCCGCAAACCGGTTCTTGAGATCCTTCTTGAGCTTCAGGTCTTCGGCGAGGAACTCGGCAAATTCGTGCTTGGCGTACCAATGCGAATGCCAGTCCTTGTTGTAACCGACTCGAAATCCATATGGATGTACTTTCTGTCCCATAATTCTACGTATCCCTATGCCTTGCCTTCAGGCTTCTCTTCAGTTTCTTCTTCGGCCGCTACTTTTTTATCCTTCCCCGCTTTAACGTCCGGGCTTTCCTCGGCGGGAGCCTCTGCCGGCTCAGCCGCGTTTTTCACTTCGGCTTTCTCCTCTGCGGTCTCTTCCGTCTTTGCCTCGGTCACGTCTTCGGTCTTTCCGTCAACCGCCTTGTCCGCTTTCGATTCGGCTTTTTCTTCGCCAACATCCTCGGCCGCATCATCGGCTTTTTCTTCAACCGCTACGTCTGCCTTTGCCTCGATTTCTTTGTCCGGCGCTTCATCCGTTCCCACTTCCGCATCTTCGGATTTGGCTTCGGTCTTTTCCTCTTTTGCCGGCGCCTCGTCCGCCTTTACTTCTTCGGGCGCTGCTTCTTCGACCGCTTTGCCGGCCGCCTTCTTTTCATCAGCGACTTTCTTCTGCTCAGCAGCCTTTTTCGCTTTTTTCGCTGCGATCCTGGCAAGCTGCTCTTCCGAAGGGCCCTTATCGGCCTCCTCTTCTGGGACATCGCTCGTCAACTCGATCGTGATGTGACAATAATGCCGCCTTTCGAAATAGGCCCTGCCTTGCGGCGCCGGGCGCAAACGCCGACGGTTCTTTGTCGGCCCCATGTCGACAAAACAACGCTTGACCCATAGATCGTCGGGGTCGATTGCAATATTCTCCTGCTCCGCCTTATATGTGGCATTTGCAATCGCCGAGCGAATACACTTGGCAATCGGGCCTGCCGCACGCTTATTGGTGTATTGCAGGATTGCAAGCGCTTTCGAAACGTTTTGACCGCGCACGAGGTCAATTACCAGACGCGCTTTTTGCGGTGAACCCTTTAGGTATTTTGTTTTGGCTACAGCTTCCATCTTTCTAGTTCGTCTCTAAAATTGGTCCGTATGATTATGGTTACGTCTGTCCCGCCGCCGTCAGAAACCAGCGATCTGACCATCCCTACTTCCGTTTGGCGGCCTTTTCGGCCTTGGTGCCGGGGTGACCCTTAAACATCCTTGTCGGTGAAAACTCACCGAGCTTGTGGCCGACCATATTCTCCGTAATGTAAACGGGGATATGTCTTCTCCCGTTATGAACGCCGAACGTTAGTCCGACCATATCCGGGGTAATCGTCGAACGCCGCGACCAGGTTTTGATCGCCTGCGGTTTCGAGCCTGTTTCCTCGATACGTCTGAGCGTCTTTTGGACGCTCAGATCTATAAACGGTCCTTTCTTAATTGAACGTGGCATATTCTATTTTCTTCTTCTATCGCGAACGATCATATTTCCCGTACGCTTGTTTCTGCGTGTCTTGTAACCCTTCGTCGGCGTGCCCCATGGCGTCACCGGATGCCTTCCCCCCGAAGTTTTCCCTTCACCACCGCCATGGGGGTGATCGATCGGGTTCATCGCGACGCCTCTCACTTTCGGCCGACGGCCCTTCCAACGGTTTCGACCGGCTTTACCAAGCGAGACATTCTCATGCTCCCGGTTACCGACCATACCGACGGTCGCCATACAAACTACCGGAATCTTTCTAACCTCGCCGGAGGGCATCTTAATCTGTGCGTACTTACCCTCTTTTGCGACCAACTGTGCGAAACCGCCGGCGGACCGTACGAGCTGACCGCCTTTACCCGGCCGCATTTCGATATTGTGTACCTCGGTACCCAACGGGATATTCAGAATCGGAAGCGCGTTGCCGGGAAGGATGTCCGCCTCAGGCCCGCTCATTATCGTTTGGCCGACCTCGATATTGGCGGGCGCCAGGATATAACGCTTTTCACCGTCCAGATAAGTGATCAGGGCGATATGGGCGGAACGGTTTGGATCGTACTCGATCTGCGTTATCCGACCCGGGATCCCGATCTTGTCGCGTTTAAAATCGATCTTGCGGTAAAAGCGTTTGTGGCCTCCGCCGCGTCTGCGAACCGTGATCCTGCCGTCGTTGTTGTGACCTGAAATACGCTTCTTTGGCTCGAGAAGCGATTTTTCCGGCTCGGCACCTTTTGTTAACTGATCGCGCTTGAGAAACGTCTGATATCTTCTCGCGGGCGATGTCGGTTTTACTTTCTTGATAGCCATGATTCTAGTTTTTCTCTTCTGCTGCCCAACGGCCGTTTATTCTATATAGCCTCGGCATAATCCACATGCGGTTGTCCCGGTTTGAGAGTGACGTAAGCCTTTTTCCAAGCCGCGCGGCGCCCTTCGAAACGACCCTGCCGCTTCATTTTGCCCTTATAATTCATCGTTCGAATATGAGCCACCTTGACGCCAAACACCTCTTCAACCGCCTTCCGGATCTGATCTTTGCTCGCACCCCGTGCAACCTTGAACGTAAGAATTTGTCCGTCTCCTTCTTCCTCGGTGGCTTCGCGGAGCCATACCGATTTCTCCGTAATCACGGGCGATTTAAGAACGTCCCAAACTGCCATTTCCTTTTTCATCTTATGCCGCCTCCTTCATCGCGCCTTTCCGTTCGCGTTTTGGATCGAGCAATTCGTTCAACTCCGCGACTGCGGCTTTCGAGACAACGATCTTTTCGTGAAAAACGAGGTCGTAGGCATTCACGCCATACCCGTTAACCACCTTTGTTTTCTGAACGTTACGAGAAGCCAGGATCAAATTCGCGTTATCCAGGGAGTCAACAAACAATACTTTTGACTGTTTCGCTCCGTCCTTGAAACCGAGCGACGACAGGATTCCAACGAATTCCTTTGTCTTATGCGTCTCGACCTTCAGTTCGTCAACCACAACCAGGTTTCCCTCGCGCAGCCTTTCGGAAATCGCCGACCGCAAAGCGCCCCGACGCATCTTCTTAGGCATCTTGTACGACCAGTCTTTGGGCTGCGGACCATGAGTCCTGCCGCCTCCTCTCCAAAGCGGCGACCTGATCGACGCTACGCGGGCCCGGCCGGTACCCTTCTGTCTCCAGGGCTTCCTTCCGCCACCGCGGACGTTGCCACGGGTTTTGGTCTTGACCGTACCCTGTCGGGCGTTCGCCAGATAATTCCGAACTGCAGCATGGATCAACGGTTCGTTGTATTCAACATCGAACACTTCGTCTGCCAGCTCTATCTCGCCAACTTCCTTATTTTTCAAATTGCGAACCTTTACGGTAGGCATAATTCTTACCTCTAGAAACTTTCCGCGGCCGCCATGACTTGATCGGCGCCCGTCTCCTGTTATCAGCCTTTCTGCTTACTCGTCTTTTTTACGACTACCAA
>Ga0224512_10004124_pt1 | contig 12448 bp, 10 predicted proteins | sample SF_May12_sed_USG_4_FD_169103 | JGI IMG/M metagenome (GOLD analysis project Ga0224512, IMG submission 169103) | Sediment microbial communities from San Francisco Bay, California, United States - SF_May12_sed_USGS_13 | ecosystem: Environmental > Aquatic > Marine > Sediment | place: USA... | reverse complement strand
TCGACCGGAGTCGAGGTCGCCGCGGCGATCGTTGCGAAGTCACGATCCGTGAAGCGATCGAACATCTGCATCTCCTTTCGTGGCGTCCCCGTCGGCTCGATCAGCCGTCACTCAAGAGAATCGGGACGACACGGCAGAATCGACGGCCCGTCCTCGGCCCCGCCGCATGGCGAGTCGCTCAGTAGCGGAGCAACGATCCGATGTCGTCCTCGATCGTCCGGACCTTCACGATCTTCCCTCCGTGCTGCAGGGTCGCCCGGATCGAGTCGTCGACCAGGTTCCGATGGTCGTCGCCCCGTTCGTCGTAGACGACCACCTCGACCTCGTCGGGGTCGAACGTCCCCCAGATCGGCCTCGTGTCGCCCACGAGCAAGGTCTCCACCCGGCCGTGGTGCGCGGCGATGACCGTCTCGATGATTCCCTTGGTCGCGGTCTTGCGGCCCAGCGACTCGTTCCAACGATGCTCGAGCTCACTCATCTTCTCCGACCGTGACGCCTCGATGACGTCCGCGGCGCGTTCCCGCAGCTCGGTGAGGTCGAGGTTGTCGGGATTGCCCGGAATGATGTGCTGCGACACCCGGTGGTGGGCGTCGTGTTGATAGGCCGCCGCCAGCTCGTTGACAGACGCGACGATCACCGGGGTGTCCCCCACGACGGCCTTCACTCCGTCCGAGAGCTCCCGCAGGAAGCGACGGAGATCTGCCCGCTCGGTGCCGCCGGTGTCGCCGTGGCCGTGGAACTCGCCGCCGGTCGTCTTTGCGCGGTCCTGGAGTTGGGCTTCTCGGTCGATGAACCAGTTGGCGTCCTCCATCGAGCGAGGCGTCCCTTCCGGGAGTTCGAGTTCCGATCCACCCTGTTCTCCGAGCTGGAACAGCCGGGCACTGCCCCGGCTGAGCGCCAGCACGTAGACGCTGTGCTCACCGGTCGCCTCCACGAGTGGCGTGATCAAGAATCGATCGCTCACGCGGACACGCTCGTCGGCGGGAGCGCGCAGTCTCACCTCTTCGTGGAGATCCTTCGACGCAAAGATCGCCAGCCCCGACCCCTGGTGCCGCCAGAAGTCCCGGTCCTCGACACGTTGCCTCATCGGGGCGAGCAGTGAGCTGCGTAGCGAGTCATCGGCTCCCGCCTTCTCCAGCTCCGTGTCCGCCAGGGAGATGGCGTTCTTCAGGCGGATCGGATCCTGTTCGATTTCCCGACCCTTCACATGTGTCGGGATGTAGATCGTGACACATGGCTCATTCCTGTGTGAAGCCAGTTCCTTCAGCAGATCGGTCTCGAGGGTCGTGATCACGGAGTTCCTTTCCGGAGTCGTTCTCTCTATGTCTACCCGCGCCGGTCGCCGAGAAAGCCAGCGAAGAGCATTTGTTTTCGTGACGTCAGTCCCGCACCACGGCGGTCGCGCTCTCTGCGGCGGCCCGTTTCATCAGTTCCCACATCCGTTCCACATGATGCCGCTCGGTGGTTTCGACGCCGATCGACACCCGCGCCACCCAGCCGTCATCGATCTCTGCGGCCGTGAGATAGGCCTCCCCAGAGCGATTGATGGTCTCCACCCAGCGCCTGGTGTGCTTGTCGAGATCGGCGCGTTCGAGCCCGTCGGGCCGGTGCCGGACACACACCGTCTGGAGCGAGAGCGGGGCGACCAGTTCCCACTCGCTTGCGGTCGATACCTCGCCGGCCAGCCATTCGGCATGTGCGAGGTCCCGGCGAATTCGGTCCCTGATGGCATCGATGCCGTCGATGCGCAGATGAAAGAGCAGCTTGAGTGCTCGGAAGCGGCGTCCGAGCGGAACGCCCCAGTTCCGGTACTGGGTGACGGCGCCGAACGCCGAAGATCGGAGATAGCTGGGGTTGGTCGACATGACGCGTGTCAACAGCTCGACGTCTCGCATGTAGAACAACGCAGTGTCGAGGATGGTTCCCATCCACTTGTGGGGGTTCCACGAGATCGAGTCTGCGGCCTCAACACCCTCCCACAGATGGCGGCGTTCGGGCAGCAACATCGCCGAACCGGCCATGGCCGCATCGACGTGGATGAAGAGCCCGCGTCGAGCGGCAATCGCAACGATCTCGTCGATCGGATCCATGGCCGTGGTGCCGGTGGTTCCGACGGTGGCGACGATGGCCGCCGGTACCGAACCGGCCGCAACATCGCGTTCGATCGCAGCCGCGAGTGCACCGGGCTTCATCGCCATGCTCTCGTCGCACTCGATGATCCGGATGTTGTCCCACCCGTATCCGGCCAGGAGCGCGGCCTTCGTCACCGAGGAGTGGGCGTGTCGGCTGGTGTAGACGACCAGGGGTGCCTCCAACTCCTGTATCCCTCCGCGGTTCTGGGACAGACCCGAGGCGCGTTCCCGTGCCACCAGAAGTGCCACCAGGCACGCCGTCGAGGCGGTGTCGTGGATCGTTCCTCTCCACGCATCGCTCAGCCCCACGAGCCGGCGCATCCAGTCGCACACGACCTCCTCGACTTCTGTGAGGGCCGGGCTGCTCTCCCAGGAGATCCCGAGCGAGCCGATCCCCGACGAGGCGATGTCGCCGAGGACGGACGCCAGTGAGGCGTTCGAGGGGAACCATCCGAAGTGCATCGGATGTTGCACCTGAGTGACACCGGGGACGATGTCGGATTCGAGCATGTCGATCAGCGTGCTGATCGAGTCCCTGCCCGACGGTGGCTTCGGGTCGAAACGTCCGCGGACCTCTCCGGGCTCCACCTGCGCCCGTACCGGGAGCGACTCGATGCCGGCGCGGAAGTCGGCGATCCAGTCGATGAGCTCGTGACCCGCTCCCCGGAACTCTTCAGGCGTCATCGGGCCATTCTCGTGCCCCGGTCACGGCGCCCCAAAATGCTCAGCAGCCGTCCTGATGGGGAAGCAGCGGTCGGCCGATCACGCGATGTGCGGCACCATCGAGTGCCCAGGTCGTCATCGCGTCGGCGTCGTCGAGCACTTCGGTCACGGCCCTGGCCACGTCACCCTCAACCGTCAGGCACCAGAAGCCGGCCACCTCCGATGTGCTGTCGGATCGATCGAAGTCGAACGGCCACGGTCCGGCCGGGTTCAGCTGCTGTGGGTCGAGCCCCTGGGCGACCTGAGCGAACACGACGACTCGCTCCGCCTCGTACGGATCGGCATCATCGCCGCCGGTCGCCTGATCCAGCCGGGAGATCATCGACTCGACGATTGCCGGCCTGGCGTCGGAAGACGTTCCGTCGAACCCGAGCGCATAGATCGAGATGCGATGCTCGCCCGAGGCGTCGAAGTAGCGCACGACCGTGGTGGATGCGTCTGCAACATTCGTAGCGTTGTTGATGTCGACCGAATCGATGTCGGCCAGCCCGAGGTCTTCGATGAAGGTCAACATATCGGCCAACGTCTCGGCATCGAGTTCGGTCTGAACCAGCGGGCTCAGCGCGGGTCCGGGAAACACGAACTGCCTTCCTCCGGGCATGACGACGGTGCCGTCGGCGAACACGGTGAATCTGGGCACACGGCTCAGATTGAATTCGACCGGGACGAAGCCGCCTTCATCGGAGATCTCGAGGATCACGTCTCCGGGTGTGCCCTCGGGGACGGTCGGCTCCGGCTCGTCGCCGGTGTCACTCCCACACGCGCCGCCCACGAGCGCCATCAGCATCAACACGACAAGGAATCTCATACCTCTCAGACGCCATTCTGCGTCGGGGAGGTTCCCGCCGGCGATGGCAGGCCGACCCGTCCCCATCCGTGGAGATACCGCTCAGGCTCATGGCTCGTGCCGTTCGGAGCAGCGCGTGCAGGGTGTTTGCGTGCGGCGTGAAGCGCTATTGCTCGTAGTCGCTCAGCGCCTCGTCGATCAGGTCGATGGCCCAGTCCACCTCTTCGAGCGTCGTGATCGTCGGCGGGATGAATCGGATGATGTTGCCCATGGGCCCGCATTCGATGATCACCAGTTCACGCTCCATGCAGTACTTCTGGATGTGCCCGAACGCCGCCTTGTCGGGGTCGCGTGTTGCGCGGTCGACGACCAGTTCGACGCCGATCATCAAGCCGAGGCCCCGAACGTCCCCGATCGTCCGGTGATCGATCGAGAGCTTCTCGAACCGCTCCATCGCCCGGGCTCCTACTTCGCGGGCGTTGGGCAGGATCGGACCCATCGTGTCCATGACCGCAACCGCTGCGGCACAGGAGATCGGGTTGCCGCCGAAGGTGGTGCCGTGCGAACCGACGGGCCAGTCGTCCATCACGTCGGCCGCCGCACCGTACGCCGAGAGCGGAAAGCCGTTGGCGATGCCCTTGCCGAGGGCGATGACGTCGGGGTTCACGTCGAAGTGATCCGAGGCGAACCACTCGGCGGTGCGTCCGAACCCGGTCTGAACCTCGTCGAAGACCAGCATGATCCCGTGTTCGTCGCAGATCGAACGGAGTGCCTCGAGGAAGCGGGGAGGTGCGGGGTAGTAGCCGCCCTCGCCCTGCTGCGGCTCGACGAGCATCGCGCCGACGTTCTGCGGCGTCACTTCGTGCCGGAACAGCATCTCGAGCTCGAACAGGGCGTAGTCGGTGGCTTCCTCGACGTCCATGCCCCATCGATACGGATGCGGGAACGGCACGGTGAAGGTCGACCCGAGGATCGGGTGGTATCCGTCGCGGTACTTGGCGTTGGAGGTCGTCCAGGACACCGAGCCCATCGTCCTGCCGTGGAACGCGCCGCGGAACGTGATGACTGCCTGACGGCCGGTCGTCTTCCGGGCGAGCTTCACGGCTGCCTCGACGGCTTCGGCACCCGAGTTGGCGAATCCGAACTTCTCGATGCCTTCAGGGGCGATGGCGCCGAGCTTCTCGCCGGCCTCGACGAGCGAGTCGTATCGAAAAATGCATCCGGAGTGCACGAAGCGGTCGAGCTGGGCATGAGCGGCCGCAACGACTGCAGGGTGGTTGTGGCCGAGGTTGGTGACTGCGGTCCCTGAGGCGAAGTCGGCCCATTTGTTTCCGTTGGCATCGTGAAGCCAGATGCCTTCTGCGCGCTCGATGACCAGATCGGTGTCGAACGCAAGGACGGGTGCGATCACATCGAGGTGACGTGCAACGAGGTTTGACATTGGTTTGCTCCCTGGCTGGAGGTGGACGGTGTTCGAAGACGGACCGTCGCCTAGGGAGCTGCGAACAGGTGTCTTCTCGTTGCTGTCGGCATCCTGTGCATGGCACGAGTATGCCATACGACGGCGTGCAGTCGAGGCGTAGCTCTCTCATTCACGGTCGGAGCGGCGCTCCTCCAGCAGTCGTCTCAGTTCGGCGATGCGGGCTTCGAGCTCGGCTCGGCCCTGGGCGGCGTCGATTCTCTTGTTCATGTAGATCACATCGACACCCGCCTTGATGTCGCCGCCGAAGTCCCCACCGGAGTGCTTGATCGGATCGATGCGCTCGTGCTGCAACTCGATCCAGCGCCGCACGGTTTCCTCGAGCTCCAGTTCGAGCACGAGGTCCGGAACGCCGTCGTCGGCGATCGCCCGGGCGCGTCGCTGGAGGTCGGTCTTGAGGTCGAGGAGTCGCTGCCGCTCGGACGGCGACTCGGCCTCGGCGAGCAGGGCGTTGATCCGTTGGAGTTCGTCCCAGATGGCGTCGGCGTCCATGACCGCGGATGCTATTGGAGATCGGAGATGACGACCGGTTCCTGGCCCTCGACGATCTCACCGATCACCACGGGATCGTGCTCTGCAACCGGCTCGATCACATCGGACATCAGACCGGGCCGAACGATCAGACAGAAGCCGATCCCCATGTTGAAGGCATCGAACATGTCGCTGCGCTCGATGCCGCCGACCTCCTGGACGTGACCGAAGACGTCCGGGGGTCGCCAAGTCGTCGTGTCGACCCGTGCGCTCAGCCCCTGGGGGATGGGTCGTCCCAGGTTTCCCGGCAGACCTCCGCCGGTGATGTGCGCGGCACCCGTGACGGCACCGCTCGCCATGGCCTCGAGCACCGATGGGCTGTAGAGCACCGACGGCTCCAGCACGGTCTCGCCCAACGTCGATGTGCCGAATGGGGAGAGCCAATCGCCATCGCCGAACACGCGCCTCACGAGTGAGAATCCGTTCGATCTCAGGTTCCGCGATGCCAGACCCACCACCAGGTCCCCGGCCTCAACGCGCTCGCCGATGATCTCGCTCCCGGCCTCGACGACCCCGAGGGCGGCGCCCGCCAGGTCGATGGCGTCCCGATCCATGACTCCGGGGTGCTCGGCGGTTTCGCCGCCGACGAGCGCAGCACCGACCGCAGCGCAGGCAGAGGCGATCGATCCAACCACCCGGGTGTCGCGATCGGGGTCGAGGCCGCCGACCGCCATGTAGTCGACGAAGCCCAGTGGTCGCGCGCCGACCGCCGTCAGGTCATCGACGCACATCGCGACCAGGTCGTACCCGACGCCGTCCCAGATGCCGAGCCGGCGGGCGATCTCGAGTTTCGTGCCGACGCCATCGGTCGACATCATCAGGACCGGTCGCCGCAGGCCTTCGGGAAGTTCGATACCGGCAGCGAATCCGCCGAACCCGCCGACGATGTTCGGTCCCCACGTGGCGGTGACGAGGGATCGGATCGCCTCGACGTGTCGTTCGGCTCCGGCCAGGTCGACGCCGGCGGAGCGATAGTCGGTCATGTCACGGTGCCGTTGCCGGCTCGAGCACGAATTTGCCGGCTCCGTCCTCGATCTTCGTCGGGTAGTCACCCGTCAGACAAGCCGTGCAGAACGACTCGCGGGGTGCATGGGTGGAGTCCAGCAACCCGACGATCGAGAGATAACCGAGCGAGTCGACCCCGAGGAACCCGGTGATCTCCTCCACGGTCATGCGCGCCGCCAGCAGCTTGCTCTGATCCGAGGTGTCCATGCCGTAGAAGCACGGCCACCGATACGGCGGCGAGGAGACCCGCAGATGGATCTCGCTGGCCCCGGCATCCCTCACCATGGCGATCAGCTGCCGCGTGGTGGAACCCCGCACGATCGAGTCGTCGACGAGCACAACCCGCCTGCCGTCGAAGGTCGCCGGAATCGGGTTCAGCTTGAGTCGGATGCCCTGGTCCCGGAGCATCTGGGTCGGCTCGATGAACGTCCGGCCGATGTACCGGTTCTTCACGAGACCGTCTGCGTATGGGATCCCGGATGCCTCGGAGAATCCCTGCGCAGCCGGGATGCCCGATTCGGGGACCGGAACCACCACATCGGCATCGACCGGGTACTCGGCGGCGAGGGCGCGGCCCATCCGTTGACGCGCGCCGAAGACGTTCGTGCCGTACAGGTTGGAGTCGGGCCGCGCGAAATACACGAACTCGAAGACACAGAGGTTCGGTTCGGGTCGGGCGAAGGGTCGCAGGCTCCGCACTCCGGTGGCGTCGACCACGACCATCTCCCCGGGCTCGACGTCCCTCACGAAGGTCGCTCCGACCAGGTCGAGCGCAGCGGTCTCGGAAGCGAACACCCAGGCGTTGGCACCGACCCTGCCAAGACAGAGCGGCCGGAACCCATGCGGATCGCGCACGCCGACGAGCCGGCCCTGATCCATCACGACGAGCGAGAAGGCACCTTCGAAGCGCGGAAGCACCTCCATCAGCGCCATCTCGAGCCCGCGGGCGTCCGACCGCTCGTCGTTCACCTTCTTGGAGATGATGTCCAGCATCAGGGCGGAGTCGCTCGACACGCCGGTGACGCCCTGTTCCCGGGCGAGGGTGGCGGTGTTGGTGAGGTTGCCGTTGTGGCCGAGGGCGATCGACGTGTTCCCGATCTGTCGATGGACCGGCTGGGCGTTCTCCCAGGACGAGGAACCGGTGGTGCTGTATCGCGTGTGACCGATGCCGATGTGTCCTTCGAGCGCAGCGAGATCGTTCTCGTCGAAGACCTGTGGAACCAGGCCGAGGTCTTTCACCACGGTGACGGTCTCACCATCGGACGTGGCAATTCCCGCTGCCTCCTGGCCGCGATGTTGCAGGGCGAAGAGACCGAAGTAGATCGTGGCGGAGACCTGCTGTCCGGGGGCGTAGACACCGAAGACGCCACAGGCTTCGCGGGGCCCGTTCTGGTCGGAGGAGTGGTTCTCGACTGTGTCCTTCACAACCCCGATCAGGATAGGGCGGGCGCCGACGTCGCCCGCATCACTGCCCACGGACATCCGCTCCGATCCGCCTCAATGCGACGAGTCCGAGTGCCGAGATCCCGGCGCCGATCGCAGCTGACAGCGCAAAACCGTTCTCGACGGCGGCGCTGACCTCGCCACCCACCGATACCGACTCGCCGGCCAGCACATTCCTCACCAACTCCGGGTCCCCGACCGACGAGGCCACGATGGCGAAGAGCGCTGCGCCTCCGATCGCCGATCCGAAGGCGAAGCCCTGGTTGCGGAAGAACTGGTGTGCCGCGGTCGACCGCCCGATCTCCTGTGGCGAGCTGACGTCGCGCAGCAGCGTCAACGAGGCGTTCGTTGCCAGGCCCACGCCGACCCCGACACCGAACAACGCCGCGAAGAGCACCCCGAGTGTCAGCGACAGCGCTGCTGCGATCGCTGTGAGGACGAGCGAGGGCACGGTGCTTGCGAATCCGTATCGGATCACGGCGAGCTGGGTTCGCGAGTCGAGCAGACGGGATGAGAGATTGGCGCCGGCGGTCCAGCCGACGGTGAAGAACAGCACCGACCAGGCGGTTGTGGCCTCCGACGCCAGCCTGCCGGCGCTCACATACAGTGGAACGAACGCGTTGGGTGCGATGGCTCCCGTGATGAGGAGTGAGATCGCGAACGCCAGCGGGGCGAATGGCGCATGGGAGAGGTATCGCCGCTCGACGAGCGGTGCATCGTGTGATGCTGCTCTCCGGTAGAACACGATCCCCGCCGCGGCGGCGAGGGCCGACCAGGCGAAGGAGCCCCACGCCAGCTCGTTGACGGCGAAGAGCACGGCAGCGGAGAACACGAGTGCCAGACCGGTGCCGAGGTAGTCCATCGGCCGGCGCGCCGACAGTTCCTGGGTGGGCGGCATCACTCGCCAGCCGGCCGCCAGCGAGATCACGCCGAGCGGCAGGTTGATCAGGAAGATCCATCGCCAGTCGAGCTGTGTGAGCATGACTGCGGCGATCGCCGGGCTCGCCACACCCATGACGCCCCACACGGTCGAATTGGCGGCGAACGCCCTTCCGGTGAGGTGGGGTGGGTAGATCAACGACACCGCCGCCAGCCCGACGGCGATCACCATGCCGGAACCGGCCCCCTGCAACGCGCGGAGTGCGATCATGATCCCCATCGACGGAGCGAACGCCGCCGCCACCCCGGAGCCGGCAAACACGACGACCGCGATACGGAACATCGTCTTGATGCCGATGGTGTCGATCAATCTGCCGGAAACGATCGTTGCGACTCCCGACGTGAGCAGGAACGACGTGATCACCCACGGGAGCAGCGCAACCGATCCGAGATCGGCGGCGACCTCGGGCAGTGCGGCGGCGACAGCGAGGCCTTCGAACGCGGCGAGCGCGACGGTCACGAAGATCGCGATCGAGGCGGGGAGCAGTTCTCTGGAGAGGACACTGGTTGGCGTCGCCACCGGTCTGCTGTTCACCGCCGCAGCGTATGGCATCGGGGAAGTCGTGTCACATCGCCGATACGAAGCACGAGTCGACCGCCTACAGTCCCTTCGGACTCGTCTTCGGGCGGTCGGCAAGATCGCAAGAAGACGCGCTCGAATTGCGTGCGGGAGGTCTGTCAAGTGGAAGTCGTGCTGTTCATCGTGGGACTGGTCGTGGGCATCGCGATCGGCTGGTTCGTATGGGATCGGGTCGGCTCGAAGCGCCTCAATGACGATTTCGCCCGGCGACTGCGCCACACCGACGATCAGATCAACACTCAGCGACGGCGCGCCGACGAGGCCGAGGCAGAGCTCGAACCGTTGCGGATACAGATCCGAGAGGTCAAGGACGAGCGCAAGGACCTCCAGAAACAGATCGAGAAGCTGAAGGGCCGGTTCGACCAGCTGAAGGAAGAGAAGAACGAGCTCGATGCTTCGGTGGCGAAGATCCAGAAGCGGGCCGACGACGCCGATCGGTTGAGCGCGGAGCTGAGCGAGAAGCAGGCGAAGCTTGATGCTGCGTTGAAGGAGGCCGGAGATCTCCGACTCCAGCTCGGCACGGTCGACGACATGCGAGACAGGCTGACGTCGGCCCAGGATCGCCTCGTCGAAGCGGAGCGAGCGAAGGAGGATGCACGACTCCGAGCCGCGGAGGCCCAGAAGGTGACAGAGCGTGCAACGGTCGAGCTCGAAGCCGCGATGGACACGATCAACACGCTGCGAGATGGCGCAGCGGTCGCACTCGATCTGCAGCACGAGCTCGATGCTGCGAAGTCGACGATCGACGATCTCGAGTCGACGGTCGGCCGGCAATCCGAAGAGTTGGCGGCCCTCCGGGATCAGCTCGCCGCCTCGACTGTCGTGACAGATGAGCGAGGCTCCAGCGCAGTCGAACCCGAGGACGTCGCCGTTTCCGAGCCCGTCGAGCACGTCGCCATCGTCACCGACGATCAGCTCGAGGACACTTCCGAGGAGTCACGGGTCGATGCTCCCGGTGTCGAGCACGAGCCGGTCCCCGACCCCGAGCCGGCCGCCACGCCGGAGTCGGCGCCCGCACCTCGAGAGGAGCCGCCCGCCGACCGAGATGCGGCCGTGAAGGCGGTGAAGGAGATCGCCGCCCGCACCACCGGGGGTCGTGAGGCCGCCGACGACGATCTCAAGAAGATCCATGGTGTCGGCCCGAAGATCGAGAAGCTCCTGAAGAGCATGGGCATCACCTCGTTCCTCCAGGTCGCCAACTTCACGCCTGAGGACATCGAGACCGTCACGCTCGCGCTCGACGCATTCCCCGGCCGCATCGAACGCGACGACTGGGTCGGCTCCGCCGATCAGCTCTACCGCGACAAGTACGAGAACGATTGATGCCGGCCGACTTTCGAACGGGTGCTCTCGAGTAGGAGTGACTCACGAGTTCGAAACAGACGCCGGTCGGCCGGATGCTTCCGCCGCACACCAAGTCGTGGTGTCATGTACCACCCTTGGTCAGCTTGTGAGCAGCGCTCGTTTCCAGTTCGCATCGTTTAGAGCCAAGAGCCAGCAGCCAACAGCCAACTCAGTCCCCGATGTAGATCCCGAGGCGGCGGGCCGAGTCGATCCACGGGTGATCGACCGGAACCGACTTCCGGTTGCCGGCGATCTCCGACAACGGGACTGCAACGGCTTCACCGTTGCGTGCCGCGATCATCACTCCCGTGGTTCCCTCGGCGATCGCGTCGGCAGCCGCCGTACCCAGCTGCGTTGCGAGCAGGCGGTCGGCGGTCGACGGCGAGCCGCCGCGCTGTACATGTCCGAGAATGGTGACCCGAGCCTCGAGGCCCGTGAGCTGTTCCAACTGATCCGCGAGGTGCTCGGTCGAATGTTTGCGACCGACGTGGAACTCCTCGAGTTCGGCTCGCAGCTTCGAGTCGTCGGCGTCGTCGTCGAGTTCATCGAGTTGCGTTCGGATCTCGTCGTGGCGAGCCCGATCGGCCGCCGACATTGCTCCCTCTGCGACTGCGACGATCGAGAAGTTCGACCCTCCGGCCTTTCGCTGGAGGATCGAATCGGCCACGTCCTTGACTTTGAACGGTATCTCCGGGATCAGGATGGCGTCTGCGCCTCCGGCGAGACCGGCGCCGAGCGTGAGCCACCCGGTGTTGTGGCCCATCACCTCGGCGATCATGATCCGGTGGTGTGAGTGGGCCGTCGAGTGGAGCCGGTCGATCGCATCGGTTGCGATCGTCATGGCGGTGTCGTACCCGAATGTCGTGTCGGTGCCGAAGACGTCGTTGTCGATCGTCTTGGGGAGGGTCACGACCGGGACCCCCACCTTGTGCAGCCGGTAGGCGTTCTTCATGGTCCCGCCACCGCCGAGACAGACGAGCGCGGCCAGGTCGTGGTCCTCGACGACACGCTGGATCATCGGACGCATGTCGATCCGCTGACCGTCACCGACGTCGACCTTGTGGACCTTGACCCTGCTGGTGCCGAGAATCGTGCCGCCCTTGGAGAGGATGCCCGAAAGCGAGTCGCCGTCGAGACGCACGTGTCGATTCTGCATCAAGCCGGAGAAGCCGTCTTTGAACCCGATGACATGCATGTCGTAGCTTCGCTGGGCCGCCTTGCCGACAGCTCGGATGGCCGCATTCAATCCCGGCGAGTCGCCGCCCGCAGTGAGTATTCCGATCGTCTTCGCCATGGCCGCGAGCGTAGGCCGTCACGTGTTGGCCACGAAGCGGCAGCCGCTCCGCATCGACCCTCGAAAGTCATCCGGAACGCTGGTGTTAGTGACTAACATATAGTCGTGGCTCAGAGGGACACACACGACAGGTTGCAGCGCGAGGCCCTGCGGCTCTTCACCGAACGCGGGTTCGACGACGTGACGGTCG
>Ga0224512_10004123_pt1 | contig 12448 bp, 10 predicted proteins | sample SF_May12_sed_USG_4_FD_169103 | JGI IMG/M metagenome (GOLD analysis project Ga0224512, IMG submission 169103) | Sediment microbial communities from San Francisco Bay, California, United States - SF_May12_sed_USGS_13 | ecosystem: Environmental > Aquatic > Marine > Sediment | place: USA... | reverse complement strand
AAAACGATGTACCGGGGGATATTCCTTTCTGGCATGGTTCAACTTTAGAGGAAATTCACTTGATCGGTGCCGCCATGGGAGTTCAGGTGAAAATAGTCGATGAGCCTTCGCGGGGTCCCCTCAGGCCTAACCCTATCTTTCCTTGATTTAATGAGAGCCAATGCCAATCATTATCCTGTCCGTTTTCAGGGCAATGGGAATTTATAAAACAGAGATTTTCTGGGCAAAACAAATGCTTGACTTGGTTTATATATAAAATATCTTAGTTATCCCTCACATCATGATATCTACGGATTTGCTCCAGGGGATTTCGTCGTCCTGTTAACCGGTCTGCCTGACCCTTATGGAGGGTCGTTATGGTGCGACGTGGGAAACAGATTCCCTCCCCCCTTCCTTTGGATTTCACGTCCTTCTCCGGGAAAGGATTAAAAAGACAGGCTGTGAAAAGGAAACATGGTACAGCAGAAAAATTCCTTCTCGTACTCTTTGCCTCGTTTCTTATCCTGTCCATGATCTTATGGTTGCGATGATGCTGATGGCCGGATTGAAGAAAATTGTGCGGCAGCTCTCTTTCGTAATAGTCCTCCGTTAACCAACCAAATTAGACTATCGACATCTGTGATTCTTCAGCGCAACCGAACTGTCCCAACCCGGCTTCGCGACCAGACACGCGACGTACGGGCTGGTTGCCCACGCCAAGAAAAAGGAGGAGGAAAATGGCGAAGAGAATCCTGATAGTCGTTATGGTGGCGGCAACCGTTCTTGCAACCGGCATCGTGGCCGATACCGCCTACGGTGGAAACATACCCATCAACTGGAGGGTTTCGGGAACGATCGTTGGTGTACAGTTGACCTCGCCCTCGCCCACAGGATATTCCGGGCCCGCTCTCCTGATCGACGCCTTTCTCAAAGGAGCACCTGGCAAAGCCCAGTTCCGGGTGCTGGCGGCCGGGGGGGATAATCCAGTCGTTCCTATCCCGGAATGCGGCGGGGTTGGGCAGTACTTTATCTTTGACGACATGGTGATCACCTTCGAAGATCTGTCGATGCTCTTCGCCAAGATGGACCCCGCCGACCCAGGCTGGAATTGCTTCAGCCCGGAGCCTGCGGTTGCGAACATGGTGATCATCGGAGGCACCGGGAAGTACGAGGGTGCTGCAGGCTATTTTCAAGGCATCTTCGATGGAACGACCGTCGGCGATTCGGGGGCGCTCATCGCGGAGATCGGAACGATCGTCGGAGAGATTGTACGGTAATTGCTGTATGCCTTGGTGGCAACTGGCGTGAACTAAGGACGGGGCCATCGGCTCCGTCCTTTTTCCCCTTGGAGGGCCGGGCGGCGATTAACTGGCCCACCCGCTAATGGGGCGAACACTACCCGAAAAATATGACACCCATCCCACCAGAATCCCCGCTAATGCCCTGAAGGCGGGATTGAATATATTCTGTTTCCCTGCCGAAAAGAAAATTGAGAGGTTGGTTGCCATATCATCTTAACGGATTACAAATTCATTGAGGAGTAAAGCATGAATATATTTGATGGAATTTGGATAGGAATATTCTTTCTTGCTAGCGGTGTAATGAGCATACTTATTGGCCATAGTGGAAAAAAAGCGAGAGAGAAAAGAATAGAATACTTTAAAAGCATCCCCGGCATTACTGGAAAAGATCAAAAATAACTTTGGGATATACCTCGTTGATTCATAGAATCTTTTTTTAAGGATGGGGCCATCGGTTCCGTACTTTTTATTCCTTGTTTCACTCTACCCGCCCTTTTCCTTGCGTAACTTCTCTGTTCTAATTCGCTACTAGAGGAATGGCTCCACGGACAATCCACGGATTATGGAAATAGTTCCAGGGGAAGGGCAAAATAATTTAATAGAAAAAACAAAAGCCATTATCATTTGTTAAAAATAAATTTACCCTTGACATAGGGTTGTAATCGATACTACATAGTTACAAAATTACTGAACAAGAATGGTGTGGATATGAAAGTCTATACTGTCTATCGTGTTGAAAACCTGAACAATACGTCAAAGGCCGTCGGGAAGTTGGTGGAACGTCGGATGGGAGAGCGGAATAATAACGCCGCAGATATGTTGAAATTGGCCAAGAAGGTATACGGAAAGTCGTCGATTGGTTCACAAATAATCATCATCAGGGAGGATTATTCCCCCCGAGGGCATTGATTTGTGGGTGTATAGCCCATCCTCGCCCCGATGAGGGGCATCTTTAAGACAACTGGAATTTGATTGCGCCCTGTTGGGATAATGGGGCTATCCCTTATTTCAACGGTCTTCCCGTCTTCCGTTTTCCGTGCTGTGGCGGGCGATGGCGTGGGCGGCCATCCATCCATTTTCCCGAATATGTCAGAGATTTCCCCAGAATGGATAGGAATCATTTAAAAAGAACCGCTATCATCAATAAACTCAAGGGACTTCAATGGTTTGGAGGCTGTTTTGCTCGGTGTGTTTTTTGCACAAATCTTTCAATGGTTACCTGTGTCCGGAATCAGGTGATGCCACATTCGTCATCACTGCGCAAGGAGGGGATGAAGGAAATTCAGAAGGGCGAACGCTTATCGGCCCCCCCTCATCCCTTGTAATATTCCTCGCTGAAAGGTACATTTCATCCATAGTTTTCAGTTAACTTCACCCACCCATCGACAGTTCTTCATGGCGTGAACCTCTAACCGGGGTAGGCGATGAAGGCTACGGCGTCGACACGATCCGCCGCAACAGCCAATAACAACTTATCCCGTAACGGCCAATAACAATTATCACGGCATCCGTATAATCAACTGTTAGACCTCCAAGTGCGGAGCGTGAATGTTAAAAAGAACCCTATACGAATCTCTAAAAAACGTAGATAGAGCAAAAACTGAACTATGGGTCGATGGGCATGCGAAAGATCTCCTCTTACTCGGTGGATTCACCCAATTGCAGTCACTTCATTTTTACCGCCTTTCCAAGCGAAACATAACTAACCTTGCAAATTTACAGCTTCCTCAGCTGGAAGAGCTTTCTCTTCGCCTGGGGTCTTTTTCCGATCTTCTTTGCATATCTCATCTCACGGGTCTCAAGAGACTATTCGTTTGGCAGTGTTTCAAGCTGCGATCTCTTGAAGGGCTCGCCCCGCTGACAGGTCTCCGGCATCTTACGCTGCGAGAGATAGGCACCATCGACTCGCTTGAACCAATTGCTTCGTTGGTGCATCTGGAGGAGCTAATCATTAAGGGCGGAATATTCTCCAAACAGGCGTTGCCTTGCTTCCAACCCATTGCTCAACTTGGCAGGAAACTCAAAATCTTGGATCTCGTAGGGGGAAAAACCGAGCATCTCGACCTGACTTCCCTTACCAGGCTTCCAGAACCTGATGAATTTGGTATAAGTGTTCGATTCTATCCACTTGAGCAGGTCGCCCTGCTTGCAGCCGCGTATCCAAATTGGGGTGATCGTCTTATGAAGCTTGAGTATCCGGGAGTTCGGCAGTGCAAGAAGTGCAGCGGTCCAACAAGAATGTTGTTAGATGCGCGAAGCAAGGATGTTTGTCCCAAGTGTGATTCAGCCAGGATGGATAAATACCTGTCGGAATTCCGGTCGCTTGTCAAACAGAAAAAAGAGGATCTCAATAGGTAAGGTCTAACAACAGGCTGAAGCTGACGGCTCCTTCGGTTCACGGTTCTTGCCTGGGTTAAGTCGGGGGGCAAGAACCGTGCCCCTTGGCCCGCAGCTTAGCCTAAGCGTTAGACCGTAAAACAGAGCTCCACCCAGCTCGTGTTGGGATATGAGATCGTGGGTGAAACTTATGGAAGACCTTTTCGTTCCATTCTTCGTGTTCCTGATCCTGCTTGCTCCGATTGCATCGTTCGTATGGCAATTTCGTAGGGTTCATCGGGGTGTTAGCTCACGATTCAAGGGCATTGTCTTGTACGCTGCATATTCTGCTGTTCCAGTCTTAATGTATATCGGGATTTTCCTCGCGTTGGTAGGCGTTGAGGAGCTGTTGAATACTTCTTTAGTAGGCGAGGGCTACGCGCGGTCACTAATGATTGTAGGTGTCGGTGGAACAGCCTTAGTTATCGTCGGGACGATCATTTTTTCTATTGTGGTGGCCTTTATCAAGGGTAAGGTGATCTAACAACTGGCTGAAGCTGATGGCTGCCCTGCCCTATGCCCCTGATCGCCCGCAGCGTAGCCTGAGCGTTCGGCGAACTTCGGAATGGTGACGCAGCATGGCAAATAGGCCATGGTGGACAAGCGCACTACAATGGGCCATCTGGGGGGTCGTCATGGCGCTGGTCATGGGATGGCTCTCGCTCAGCCGACAGCACGCCCGACCGCCCGAGGAGCAGTCGGTGCTCCGTCATCCTCGGAGCACCCTTGTTGTCGGAGTCGTTTGCTCGGGATTCTTTCTTGCACTCGCCATGCTGTCCTCTCTATTTCCAGGGAAAGATGGATCTCCTGCAATAAGCCTATTGTTTGTCGGGTTCGCCTGCTTGGGCGCACCTTTGATCGTCGAGTACTATCGGGTGGTGCACCGTCTGGAGGAGGGGGGACTCCGATACACACCGCTGATCTCGACCCCAAGCTTCATGCCTTGGACCGACGTAAAGAGCGTACGGTACGCGCCGTCGATGAAGTGGTTTCGGATCGAAGGGCGGGATGGTCGAATCGTCCGCGTCTCGGTGATGTTGATGGGCCTCCCGGAATTCGCTCGCGTTCTACTGAGCGAGGTCCCCGAGTTGAGAATCGACCCTGCCGCCCGGGTTCTTCTTGAGCAGACAGCGGAGGGGCACCCTCCTTCTGTGTGGGGATGACCCGCATTCCGGGCGGTCTCCGAACAAGGCATCGGAGCGTCGAGCTCCATGTTTGCCAGAAACTGCGGCCCTCGCTGCGTAACCGCGTGTCCGGTGGATTAAACATGGGGATTGGCCCTCCCCCCTAAATCGGTTCGGTTTGCAGTTATGCTCTTAGCCGAGTTTGAAGAGGGGGAACCGATGTCGAAGAAGCGAAACCGGTCCGAAGCCCGAACGGACCGCAAACTCCGTGCAAACAACGGCCTGTTTCGGGGTGAAAAAGGGGTTTCCCGTAGTCGGTGTTGAAGCCGGAAACCCCTTGCAGCAAGATGATGTTTCTCAACACGCGCCCTTAGCTCAGCTGGATAGAGCACTTGGCGACGAACTGCTACGCCCCCCTCGTATCCCTTTGTATTTCCAGCACATTCGGCCCGTTAACCCCCTCGCTAGGCGGACAGGAAGGGACAGAATAGGACAGGAAGTGACACCAGAACGCAAACCCGGTGCAAACAGACAACGTCACGGGTATGGAGGAGTGGGAGGGGTGACTAAGACCCCCTATGCAAGCTCTCTTCAATACTGTACAGTACGTTACTATAAATTCTTCGTCGGGAATTGGCGGCCTTTTCCGAGTCGCGAAGCCGGCGGAAAAAGCCAGGCATCGGCGGACCGACCCTCGGCGCTCGCAGGAGCAGTCCTATTGCATGCACGAAAAGACCAGGATGAGTTGATGAACGCAGCTGGGCAGAGGCGGCGCGACGCGATGATCGAGGCGGCCTATTCGCTGTTTATCGAGAAAGGATACGCGTCGGTTTCGGTCGACGACATCATAAGGGCATCGAAAGGGTCAAAATCGTCCCTCTACAAGTTTTTCGGGAGCAAGGAAGGCATTCTGAAGGCCGTCGTCGAGTCTCTCGCCGAGGAATTTTTGCGCGAAATCCACCTCGAGTTCCCCTCCGCCAAGACCCCCCGGGAGGCGCTCAATCGTGTCGGGATGGTGTTCGCCGACCTGGCGCTTTCGGACAACGCGATCAACCAGCACCGGCATGCCGTGTCCCATGCCAAGGCGTTTCCCGACCTCGCGAAGCTGTGGTACGAGTCGGGCCCGAAAAGGACCATGGATGGATTCGCGGACTTCCTGGAGAAGGAGACCGCGGCGGGGCGGTTGCGGATTGTCGACCCTGCCCGTGCCGCGTGGTTTTTCCTCGGCATGATCATCTTCCACGACAACATGAGGCGGTTGGTCTGCCTTCCCCCGTCGAAAAGGTCCGACCTGAAAAAGATGGTCTCCGAAGCGGTCGAAGTCTTCCTCGCCGCGTATGGAGTTTGATCCCGCCGGGATACAGGAAGTCCCATATCCTTTCCCGTAGAAAGCCAGTCCCGGAACGCTTCCCGCTTTACAAATCCCCACCACAATCGCGACGTTTTCGAGAGGCCCTGCGCTTGGCCGCAGTTGCGTCTACAGCAGTTAATGCCCCGTAAGGTTTGCGTGTCCGGACCTGCCTGATCGGGGGGGGGGAAATGTTCTTGACAGGTTGTGTACTGTACTGTACGTTACATCATACTGTAACGTACAGTACACAATCAAGGGGGGGAGCGGACATGCAGGAGAACGGTAGGAGACGGTGGGAGAAGACCTCGAACGGACAACCCATGAATGCAAAAAACCGCGAAAGGAGCAATGCAATGCGCAGAGAGAAAGGTTTATTGGTGGGGTTTTTGGCCGTGGCATCGACAGTTTTATTGGTGGGTTTTCTATTATTGTTGGTATTTCTGCCCATGGCGATGATCCCGCAAGCGGGCGCCGGTAATCTCCCCGAAGCCACAAGGGGCATGCCGGCTGCATTGCCTTTGCCCGAGTCCCTCAACGCTCTCTATCCGCCGGTCGCAGATCGCCCCGTATACCTGCAAAAGATGCTGGCCCTGGAAACGTCTTTTTCGGGCATCGTCGTCGATCTGATGGAGGAAGACTACGATGGAGCGAGAGGGTCGTTCGAGGACTTCCAGAGGCAATACCGGGAAGTGGCCGGAATGGTGCCGGAATGGGAGAGGGAGTACCCGGAGGGAAAGGTGGAAGAACTGGGCGCGGCGCTGGCCGCGGGAGACAGGGGGCTGGCGATGAACGCGTTCGCCGCGGTGGGTGGAATCTGCCACCGGTGTCACCTTGCGGCTATGGTCTCCGTGCAGCAGAGATACCACTGGGGGGATTTCGGCTCCATAACATTCAAGGATCCCCTGAGCGGTGCTTCGACCGGGTATCCGCAGTTCAAGAAATTCCTGGCCGCGAACTTGGCTGGCATCACGGTGGATCTGAAGCAGGGACAGATCGCCAACGCACGGAAGCAGTTCGATGGGTTCCGGGTGAGGTTCCTGGCGTTGAGCGACTCCTGCCTTGGTTGTCACGAGAAAGAGAGCAGGGACTTCTTCAATCGCGACATGCGGGATACGGTGGAAGAGCTCGGACAGGCGCTCAAGAGCCGGACAATCGCTGCGGACGCGGTGATGGCGCTCGCTCAGAAGATCGGAAGGGAGAGCTGCTCGAAGTGTCACCTGGTGCATCTCCCTGCCGCGCTTGCGGGGCGCTCCTCCCGGTGAGCCTTTCCTGTCTGTAGACGAAGGCATCACACAATAATCTTCTTCGGGATGTGTGTCCCGTGCGGAGGAAAAACGTCATGGAAGTTTCCGGGAATACCGAACAGATGCTGAACCAGATGATCGTAGGTTCCTGGGTGACCCAGGCGATTTACGTCGCGGCGGAAATCGGGATCGCCGATTTCCTTGCCTTGGGCCCACGCACGGCCGACGAACTTGCGCGGGAGACGGGGACACACGGCGCTTCCCTCTACAGGGTACTGCGGGCGCTGACAAGCATCGGCCTCTTCAACGAGGACATCGATGGACGGTTCTCCCTGACGCCGATGGGGAAATTGCTGGGAAGCGATACGCCCGGCTCCAAGCGCTCGCTGGCCATAATGGCCGGCTCCGAGTTTTACCGATCGTGGGGTGGGCTCCTGACCTCCGTGGAAACAGGTGACAGCGCGTTCGACAAGGTCTTCGGCAAACCGTTCTTTCAATACATGAGCATGAACCCGGATCGTTGGCGGATATACGATTCCGCGATGACCGGAATCCACGAAAGCGAGACGATACCCGTCCTCGATGCATACGACTTCGCTTCGTTCCGGACGGTCGTCGATGTCGGCGGCGGAAACGGCTTGGCTTTGGCAGCCATCCTCCGCCGCCACCCGGATGTACGGGGCGTCCTGTTTGATCTCCCTTCCGTTGCGAAGCGTGCCGAAGAGGTTTTTGCCGGTTTCGGCCTGTCTGATCGCTGCGGGATCGTAGGTGGAAATTTCTTCGATTCCGTCCCTGCATCATGCGATGCGTACCTGCTACGCCACGTCATTCACGATTGGAATGACGGCCAAGCGATTGCCATTCTTAGGAATTGCAGAGATGCGATGCGATCCGGGGGCAGGGTGCTGGTCGTGGAGACCGTGATTCCATCGGGCAATGAGCCGTGTTTCGGCAAGTGGCTTGACCTGATGATGCTCGTGGTTGGTGGACGTGAGCGTACCAAAGAGCAATATGAAAAACTGTTTTCGGCGGCGGGACTTAGGCTGACCCGCATTGTTCCGACCGACCATGAAGTCAGCGTCATCGAGGGTGTGTGCGCCCCTGGTTCCCCCGGGTAGCGAAGTTGAATGGTTTCCAACAGGCTGCAGCTGGCCACTTGCGGTCCTCCATCGCTGTCTGTCACCGTTCGTAATAACCACGTCCCAGCTCTTCAACCTGCCCCGGACACCGGATCGTCAGGCGATCCGGTGTCTTGCGCCCGCACGCAAGGCGGGACTGTCGAACGTCCGATCGGGCAACCTTCACCTGCTTCACTGAGGACAGACCCTCGCCCGGCCGTCGAAACGATATTGCGGAAGGTCGCGCCGGCGTAGCTCCTTCCCCTCGACCGCGGACTCCGGGAATCATCTATGATATAGGAGACTCTGATACTGGCGAGATTCCTTCCGGAGCGACGAATGCGAACCGACTCCCGAACCGGCGCAACCCCCCGCATGGCCCTTCTCCTTCTTCTTCTCCTGCTCCTTGGGCCGTCCGCCCGGACCGCACGGGCCCACGAGGCCTTTCCTGGCAGCTCCCTGGTGGTGCAGGCCAAGGGGGAAGATGCGGCAAGGGACCAGAAGGAGGACGGAAAGGAGGAGGAGAAGAAGAAAGGGCCGAAACCGTATGCAGAGGTGGTGACGAAGGAGGCGAAAACCCTGGAAGGTCTCTTCAAGGTTCACCGCGTCGGTCCGAAGGTGTACTACGAGATCCCCCTCGCCCTCCTGGGACGAGAGATGCTCTGGTACACCGAGGTATCCCGGGTGCCGTCCGGCGTGGGGTTCAGCGGTCTGCCGGTCAACTACCGCGTCGTCCGTTGGGAAAAGCGGGACGACCGGATCCTGCTCCGGGGTCTCTCCTACGAGAAGCGGGCAGGCGGGGATCCCGCGCTGGAGGATGCCGTGGAGCGGGCCTCCCTTCCGCCGATCCTCTCCGCCTTCGACGTGGAGGCTTACGGAGCGGACAACGCCGCCGTGATCGACGCCACCATGCTGCTCACCTCGGACCTCCCCGACTTCTCGGCCCGGGAGATCCTGGGCCGCCTCAAGCTTCCCGCCCCCCCCTCCGTGGATGCCTCCCGAAGCTACGTGGACGAGGTCAAGGCGTTCCCGGCGAACCTCGAGGTACGCTCCGTGATCACCTACTCCCTCGGGCCCCCACCTCTTCCCGGCGCGGGCGAGGAGCCCGGTGCGGAGGTCCCGGGCGGCCTGCGAAGCCTCTCCGTTATGCTCCACTACAGCCTCGCCCTCCTGCCGGACCGGCCGATGCGGGGACGGTACTTCGACCCCCGCGTGGGCTACTTCGCGCGCTCCTTCGAGGAGTACCGGACCGAGGAGAACCGGATGGCCCGGCGCCGCTTCATCAATCGCTACCGCCTCGCGAAGAAGGATCCGGAGGCGGCCCGGTCGGAGCCGGTGCGCCCGATCGTCTTCCACCTCTCCCGGGAGGTCCCGGAGAAGTGGCGATCCTCCCTCTGCCGGGGGGTGGAGGACTGGAACGTCGCCTTCGAGGAGGCGGGGTTCCTCGGGGCCATCGCCTGCCGAAACGCCCCGACGCCGGAAGAGGATCCCTCCTGGGATCCCGAGGACGTCCGCTACTCCGTGATCCGGTGGTCCGCCGAGCCGATCCCCAGCGCCTCGGGCCCCCACGTCCACGATCCCCGCAGCGGGGAGATCCTCTCCTCCCACATCATCTTCTGGCACGACATCCTCAAGCTGATGGAGGGATGGTACTTCGTGTTGAGCTCCCCCCTCGACCCGCGGGCGGTGAAGATCCCCCTTCCCGACGAGGTGATGAGCGAGCTGATCCGCTACGTGGCGGCCCACGAGGTGGGACATGCGCTGGGACTTCGGCACAACCACAAGGCGAGCTCCTCCTACACCGTTTCCCAGCTCCGGGACCCGGTCTTCACGGCGGAGCACGGCACCGTGGCGTCGATCATGTCCTACGGGCGGTTCAACTACGTGGCCCAGCCGGGGGACGGCGTGACCCGGCTCCTGCCGGTGGTGGCCCCCTACGACCGGTTCGCGATCGGGTGGGGATACCTCCCCCTTCCGGAAGCGAACTCGCCCCGGGAGGAGATCCCGCTTCTCGACCGGATGGCTGCGCGGCAGATCGAGGAACCGTGGCTCAGGTACGGCGGGGAGGACGGGCCGGCGGGGGGGGACCCCACCGTGAAGGTGGAGGCGATCGGAGACGACCCGATCGAATCCACCGCTCTGGGTCTTGCGAACCAGGAACGGGTCCTTTCCCGTCTGGTCGCGGCGACGGAGAAGCTGGGGGAGGACACCACGGTCCTGGAGGAGACGTACGGGCAACTCCTCAATATCCGGCTCCACTGGTTCCGCTCCGTGGCGAAGCTGGTCGGGGGGGTTGTGGAGACCCGGTATCTCGGGGGGCGGGGGGAGGCTCCCTTCTCCAGGGTACCGCCCGAAGCGCAGGAGAAGGCGGTTGCGTTCCTGCTCGACCGGGCATTCCGGTCCCCCGGATTGCTGGCCGACCCCGGGATCCTGAACCGGATCCGGTACCTTGGGGCGGTCGACCCGGTGACGGACCTTCAGCGCTCCCTCCTGCTGGAGCTGGTCAGTCCCGAGCGGTTCCGCCTCCTGCTGGACGGGGCGGCCCTTTCGCGCGGCACATCCTACTCCGCCGGGAAATTCCTCTCCGACGTGCAGGCAGGGGTGTGGGAGGAGCTGCGGGCGAAGCGCCCCCGGATCGATCCCTGGCGCCGAACCCTGCAGAGGTCCTACCTGGAGCGGATGGGACGGATGATCGGTGCGGTCGAGGGCTCCTTCCGGGGGATGGAAAAGCCGGACATTTCCGGCTCCGGGGACAGCCCCGACCTCGCGTCGCTTCGGCGTACCGATTTCCGGGCCGTGGCCCGCGCCTCCCTTGCCTCCCTTGCGTCATCGATCGACGGCGCCCTCGCCCGGACGGAGGACCCGACGACACGTTTCCACCTCAAGGATTGCCGGAAGGAGATCGCGCTTCTGCTTGACCCACGGAAGTGACTGCCGGATCGCCTCCCCGGGAGGAAACATCGTGTCTGTGACCTTTTCCTCGAATGGAATGCAAATGGCGCTGGGCGGAAGTCTCGTTGGGGTGACAGGCATTGGACGTGGAACGGTACAACATCATTGGTGCTGGATCTACAACATGATTTACGCACGTGACATCGGCCAGGAGGCGTGACGTGAAGGCGTTGATCCTGGACGGAAGCCGGGAGGGGGACTCTCTCACCCCCGTCGCGGTCCAGGGGATGACCGCTGCGCTCACCGAACGAGTGGACGATGTCGAGCTGGTGAAACTGCGCGAGCTCGACATCGCACCGTGCGCGGGATGCTTCGGGTGCTGGACGCGCACGCCGGGTGAGTGTGTCGTCCGGGACAGCGCCCACGATGTCCTGCGCTCCTATGTCGGGTCGGATATCGTCGTGTACGCGACGCCGGTGACGTTCGGCGGGTACTCGTCCCATCTGAAGAAAATGCTCGACCGGTTCATCCCTGTGCTGGACCCGCGGTTCACCGTCGTGGGCGGAGAGGTCCATCATCGCCTGCGGTACCGGCGGTACCCGAAGACGATCGGCCTGGGAACGCTTCCATCGCCCGACTTGGAAGCCGAAAGGTTGTTCGCGACGTTGGTCGCCCGGAATGGCATCAACGTGCACCAGGCCGTCGAAGCGGGAGTGATCGTGGGATCAATGGACCCTGGATCCGTGCGAAGCTTCGCGGAGCGGCTCCTCGATCAGGCAGGGGTGGCGGCATGAAGGTCCTGATCCTGATCGGCAGCCCGAAGGGACGCAACTCGGCGTCCGGCATGCTGGCGTCGAAGCTCGCCGAGGGATTGCGGGAGCAAGGCGCCACCGTAAGGGACGAACTGGTGCATGCCGGGCTGCGATCGGAGGATGGAACCCGCCTGCTGCTGGATGCGGTGGATGCCTCCGATCTTGTCGTGCTGGCTTTCCCCCTCTACGTCGACTCGCTCCCGGCGCCGCTTACACGACTGCTCGAACGGATCGCAGAGCACCGGATTTGT
>Ga0224512_10004122_pt1 | contig 12450 bp, 13 predicted proteins | sample SF_May12_sed_USG_4_FD_169103 | JGI IMG/M metagenome (GOLD analysis project Ga0224512, IMG submission 169103) | Sediment microbial communities from San Francisco Bay, California, United States - SF_May12_sed_USGS_13 | ecosystem: Environmental > Aquatic > Marine > Sediment | place: USA... | reverse complement strand
CCCCGTCCTGCCGGCAGTCCAGGTTGGCCGAGCCCAGCGCCGTCATGAGGTCCTTGAGCGCCAGCATGGATTCAGCATCGCAGAGGTCGCCGGCGAGCGCGGCAACCTTCTCGCCCTTGAGCCCGCTCAGCCGGTCCGCGATGGCCTTGAAGGCCTGCTCCCAAGAGGCTTCCTCGAGCTTACCCTGGGCGTTGCGCAGATAGGGCCGGTCGAGCCGCTGGCGGCGCAGTCCGTCGCAGGCATAGCGGGTCTTGTCGGCGATCCACTCCTCGTTGATGTCCTCGTGCAGCCGGGGCAGCACGCGCATGACCTCGCGGCCGCGGCAATCGACTCGGACGTTGGAGCCGACCGCATCGAGCGCGTCCACGGAGTCCGTCTTGCGCAGCTCCCACGGGCGCGCCGAGAAGGCGTAGGGCTTCGAGGTCAGGGCGCCCACGGGGCAGACGTCCACCACGTTGCCGGACAGCTCGGAGTGGATCGCCTTTTCCAGAGTGGTGATCTCCAGATGCTCGCCGCGGCCGAGCGCCCCCATTTCCTCGATTCCGGCGACCTCGGTGCTAAAGCGCACGCAGCGCGTGCAGTGGATGCAGCGGGTCATGATCGTCTTGATCAGGGGGCCCATGTACTTTTCCTTGACCGCGCGCTTGTTCTCCTCGTAGCGGCTGCGGTCGAAGCCGTAGGCCATGGCCTGGTCTTGCAGGTCGCACTCCCCGCCCTGGTCGCAGATCGGGCAGTCGAGGGGGTGATTGATCAGCAGGAACTCCATGACGCCCTTGCGCGCCTTTTGGACCGACTCGCTGTCGGTCCGGATCACCATGCCCTCGCCGACCGGCATCGCGCAGGACGCGATCGGCTTCGGCGAACGCTCCATCTCGACCAGGCACATGCGGCAGTTGCCGGCCACCGAGAGCCGCTCGTGATAACAGAAGCGCGGGATCTCCACGCCCGCCAGCTCGCAGGCCTGCAGCAACGTAATGCCCGCCGGAACCTCGATTTCCCGACCGTCGATGGTCAGCTTCGGCATGCCCCTCTCCTATTCCGCCGCCGCCCGGCCGGACTCTTTATGGGCCTTGATCCGCCGCTCCAGTTCCGGCCGGAAGTGCCTGATCAAGCCCTGAACCGGCCAGGCCGCCGCATCGCCCAGTGCGCAGATCGTGTGTCCCTCGACCTGCTGCGAGACGTCGAGCAGCGTGTCGATCTCCTCGGTCTCGGCGCGTCCTTCCACCATGCGGGTCAGCACGCGCCACATCCAGCCCGTGCCCTCGCGGCAGGGCGTGCACTGGCCGCAGCTCTCGTGCATATAGAAGTGCGACAGGCGGGCGATGGCGGCCACGATGTCGGTCGACTTGTCCATCACGATGACCGCGGCGGTACCCAGGCCGGACTTGCACTCCTGCAGCGAGTCGAAATCCATCAGCACGTTGTCGCAGACCGGCTTCGGAATGCAGCGCACGGACGAGCCGCCGGGAATCACGGCCAGCAGGTTGTCCCAACCGCCGCGCACGCCGCCGGCGTGCTTCTCGATGAGCTCCTTCAGGGGGATGCCCATCTCCTCCTCGACGTTGCAGGGCTTCTCGACGTGGCCGGAGATGCTGAAGATCTTGGTGCCGGTGTTGCGCGGCCGGCCGAGCGAAGTCCACCAGTCGACCCCGCGGCGCAGAATCTCCGGCGCCACGGCGATGGTCTCGACGTTGTTGACCGTGGTCGGGTAGCCGTAGAGTCCAACCGCCGCGGGAAAGGGCGGCTTGAGCCGGGGCTGGCCCTTCTTGCCTTCCAGGCTCTCGAGCAGGGCGGTTTCCTCGCCGCAGATATAGGCGCCGGCGCCCCTGTGCAAATGGATGTCGCAGTCGTAGCCCGAGCCGCAGGCGTTCTTGCCGATCAAACCGGCCTCGTAGGCCTCGTCGATTGCCTGCTGAACGTGGGAGGCCTCGCTGAAGAACTCGCCGCGGATGTAGATGTAGCAGGTCGTGGCGCCCATGGCGAAACCGGCGACGAGACAGCCCTCGAGCAAGCGATGCGGGTCGTAGCGCAGGATCTCCCGGTCCTTGCAGGTGCCGGGTTCGGACTCGTCCGCGTTGACCACCAGATAGGCCGGCCGGCCGCCGCTTTCCTTCGGCATGAAGGACCACTTCAGGCCCGCCGGGAAGCCCGCGCCACCGCGCCCGCGCAGTTCCGAGGACTTGATCTGCTCGATGATCTCGTCGCGGCCCAGCTGGATCAGATTCTTGGTGTTGTCCCAGACGCCGCGCCGCCGCGCCCCCGCCAGGCGCCAGTCGTCCTGGCCGTAGAGGTTGGTGAAGATGCGGTCCTTGTCCTGCAGCATCAGGCCCCTCCCCCACCGGCCGAACTGCCGCCGGCCGAGGCCTCGAGCAGCGTCCGGGGTCCGCCCTCGGGCGCCGAGCCCTGCCGGCCGCTCTGCGAGCCCATGGCGACCTCCTTGCCGGCCTTGAGTTCGTCGATGATCTCGGCCATGCGTTCGGGTGTCAGGTCCTCGTAGTAAAGGTCGTTGATCTGCACCATCGGCGCGTTGGCACAGGCGCCGAGACACTCGACCTCGACCACGGTTAAGAGGCCGTCTTTAGTCGTCTCGCGCAGCTTGGTGCCGAGCTTGTTGAGGCAGGTGCGGGTCAAATCGTCCGCGCCGCGCAGCCAGCAAGGCGTGGTGCGGCATACCTGGATGAAGTGCCGGCCGACCGGCTTCAGGTTGAACATGGTATAGAAGGTGGCCACCTCGTGCACCCGGATTGGCGCCATGTCGAGCAGGTTCGCCACGTATTCGATCGCCTGGGGCGAAAGCCAGTTGCCGTTCTGACGCTGTGCCAGGTCCAGCAGAGCGATCACCGCGCTGGCCTGCCGTCCCTCCGGATAGCGGGCGATGATCTTCTTGGCCCAGTCCAGGTTCTCCGGCGTGAAGGCGAAATCGCCGGCCTCGCCTTTGGGATGGCTGCTTGTCTTCATCGGTCCACCTCGCCGAAGACGATGTCCATGGATCCCAGAATGGCGACGCTGTCGGCCAGCATGTGACCCCGGCACATGTAATCCATGGCCGACAGGTGCACGAACCCCGGCGTGCGGATCTTGCACTTGTAGGGCTTGTTGCTGCCGTCGGCGACCAGGAAGACGGCGAACTCGCCCTTGGGCGCCTCGACCGCCGAATAGGTCTCGCCGGGCGGCACGTGATAGCCCTCGGTATAAAGCTTGAAGTGGTGGATCAAGGCCTCCATCGAGTGCTTCATCTCGCTCCGGGACGGAGGCGTGATCTTCGTATTTGGAACGACAACCGGACCAGACGGCATCTTCTCAAGGCATTGGCGCATGATTTTGATGCTCTGTCTCATCTCTTCGATACGCACTAGGTAGCGGTCGTAGCAGTCGCCGTTCTTGCCCACCGGGATCAGGAAGTCCAGCTCGTCGTAGCACTCGTAGGGCTGTGACCGGCGCAGATCCCAAGGCACGCCGGAGCCGCGCAGCATGGGGCCGGTCAGGCCCCAGTCGAGGGCTTCCTCCTTGGACATGACGCCGATGTCGACCGTACGTTGCCGGAAGATCCGGTTCTCGGTCAGCAGTCCCTCGAAGTCGTCGATTGTCTGCGGGTAGCTGTCGCAGAATCGGCCGATGTCGTCCAGCAGCGCCGGTGGCAGATCCTGATGGACGCCGCCCGGACGGAAATAGGCCGCGTGCAGACGCGCGCCCGAAGCCCTCTCGTAGAACTCCATCATCTTCTCGCGCTGCTCGAAGCCCCAGAGAAGAGGCGTCATGGCGCCGACGTCGATGGCGAACGTGGTGATGTTCAGAATATGGTTCAGGATGCGCCCGATCTCGCTATAGAGCACCCGGATGTACTGGGCCCGCTTGGGCACCTTGATGTCGAGTAGCTTTTCCACGGCAAGCGCGAAGGCATGCTCCTGGTTCATCGGCGCCACATAGTCGAGCCGGTCGAAATAGGGCACCGCCTGGAGGTAGGTCTTGTACTCGATCAGCTTTTCGGTACCCCGGTGCAGCAGACCGATGTGCGGGTCGGCCCGCTCGATCACTTCACCGTCCATTTCCAGGACGAGGCGCAGCACGCCGTGCGCCGCCGGGTGCTGGGGTCCGAAGTTGAGTGTCAGCGGCTTGATCTGCGCCTCGGCCATCAGGCCTCCCCCCCGCCCGTATTCTCGGACTTTTCGTCGCCGGGCAGCCCCTGCAGCATGCCTTCCCAAGGGCTCATGAAGTCGAAGCTGCGAAATTCCTGCACGAGCTTTACGGGCTCGTAGACGACACGCTTGCTCTCCTCGTCGTAGCGCACCTCGACATAGCCGGTCAGCGGAAAGTCCTTGCGCAGCGGATGCCCCTCGAAGCCGTAATCGGTGAGAATGCGGCGCAGATCGGGATGATCTGCAAAGAAGACGCCGTACATGTCCCAGACCTCGCGCTCGTACCAAGTAGCCGAGCTGAACACTCGCACGACCGACGGCACCTGGGACTCCTCGTCGGCCGCCAGCTTCACGCGGAGCCGATGGTTGTGCTTCAACGAGAGCAGGTTGTAGACGATCTCGAAGCGCTGCTCGCGGTCAGGATAATCGACCGCGGTCACGTCCATCAGCTGCTTGAACTGGCAGTTCTGATCGTCGCGCAGAAAGGTCAACAGCTTGATCAGCGAGTCGCTCGTCGTCCACACCATGAGCTCGTCGTAGGCGACACGGACCTTCTGCGCCTCGCCCGGCAAGGCGGCGGCGATGTAGTCGCCCAGGTCGATCAATGCTTGATTCATAGCCGCCCGGCCACTCCCAACGTGTCCCTGGCGCCGCTCACCGCACGATTCCCGCTTCGCGCTTGATCTTCTTCTGAAGCTGCAGAATGCCGTAGAGCAAGGCCTCGGCGGTCGGCGGACAACCAGGCACGTAGATGTCTACCGGCACGACCCGGTCGCAGCCGCGCACCACGGAGTAGGAATAGTGGTAGTAGCCGCCCCCGTTGGCGCAGGAGCCCATAGAGATCACCCAGCGCGGCTCGGCCATCTGGTCATAGACCTTGCGCAGGGCCGGCGCCATCTTGTTGGTCAGCGTGCCGGCGACGATCATGACGTCCGACTGGCGCGGGCTCGGCCGAAACACGATACCGAAACGGTCCATGTCGTAACGGCTGCACGCGGTGTGCATCATCTCGACCGCACAGCAGGCCAGCCCAAAGGTCATGGGCCAGAGCGAGCCGGTCTGCGCCAAGGCGGCCAGCTTGTCCAGCGAGGCGATGACGAAGCCCTTATCCTCGATCTCGCCGGCCACCCGGCCCAGGATCGCATCCTGTTCGCGACCGGCGGGAATCGGCGCCTGCTGGCCGGCAACCAGAACAGCTTCGCCTGCGGACGCTTTCACTCCCATTCCAGGGCTCCCTTCTTCCACTCGTAGACGAACCCGACGGTCAGGATCCCGAGGAACACCACCATGGACCAGAAGCCGAACACGCCGATTTCGCCGAGCGAGACAGCCCAGGGAAAGAGAAAGGCGACCTCCAGATCGAAGATTATGAAAAGGATGGCAACCAGATAGAAACGAACGTCGAACCGGCTGCGCGCGTCGTCGAAGGCCTCGAAGCCGCACTCGTAGGCCGAATCCTTCTCGGAATCAGGCCGCTGCCGGGCCGCCACGTAGGATGCCGCCACTAAGAGCACGGCCAGGGCGATGGCGATCGCGAGAAAGATCAGTATCGGCAGATATTCGACGAGCAGCGCCTCCATCACCCGACCTCCATTTCCTTCCCGCCCCCCGCGAGTTCAACCGCAGCTCAGACCCTCGTTTGGCAGCGTTCCACAGAAACACGGTTCGCTGCCCAGCTTTGGTGAGGGGAAATATAAGCCCAACGAATGCCCGGGGAAAGCCGCAAACGCCCATGCTCAACGGCCTAGCCCGATCCCGGGCCGAGATCCGGCCGAAGCTTGGGACAGGGCATCATTTGCTGGGAAACCCTCAGGGTGATGGCGGGAGTGACGGGACTTGAACCCGCGGCCTCTGGCGTGACAGGCCAGCGCTCTAACCAACTGAGCTACACCCCCACGTGATCCCCACGCTGGGGCCGCCGTGATGTACTCCAGGCCCCTGGAGGTGTCAAGCCGAGCAAGCCAGAATTCAACCCGCGATGGCTCGCCAGATTTTGCTGCAGCTCGCGGTGGAAATCTATGATTCGTTTGGCCGAATCGAGGCAGGGACAGGATGATGGCCCGTGTCTTGAGATATTACTTCGGATCCGCCCGCCAAAGCCACGGCGGCAAGACGGAGGCGGCGGTGAGACGATATCCTCCGGTCAAAGAGCGCCGGCTGAACATGCACCTCATGGGTTACTGGCAGGCCCTGCGCGGGACGGCGCAACAGGTCACCCCCGATCAGTTCGATCCCACGCCCCTCGGCGAGCTTTGGGCGCACTGCTTCGTAGTGGACGCCGACCCAAGTCCGGCCCGCATGACCTTCCGTCATCTCGGCAGCAAAATCGCTGCGAACTCAGGGGCGGCGGCGGACCTTGCCACGGCCTCGGAAGTGCCGCCCAAGACCCTGCTTGCCCTGAGTCTGCGGGGCGTGCCCGACGTTTTACAGGAAAAACAGCCCATTGTGAGCAGCGGTGAGTTCACTGACTTTTGCGATCGCTATTGTCTTTATCGAAGCATTCTTTTGCCCTTGGGAACCACTCAAGACGCCGTTCGCTTCGTGGCGGGAGGCGCCCGCTGCAAAGTGGTGAAAGCAAGGTAACGGGCCGAGCCGGCAACACAAAAGCCGACCTGAGGCGGCTTTTCTGTTGTTTCGTGAGGGGCAGACGGACAAACCCTCACGTTCGAGTGTCAATGTCTGCGAGAACATGCCCGGAAGGTCATATCGGGCAAGCTACCTCCTTTTCGGTCAGCGTCCCGGGGTGTGGAACGCTTGGCTAGAGGCCGGCCACGAAGGGCAGGCTGAGGACCAGGAAGAACGGCACCGCGATAGCAAGTCCGACCAGCACGGCCACGACATCGAGCATCGCAGAGGCCATACGCTGCGGCGGCTGTTTGCGCGTCTCGTCTATACCATGGAATGTGTAGGTCATCGGTCATCTCCCGCTTCGGGACTCGGTTGTTCCCTGTTTGAAGATGTACTTGGCACGACTCTCGCGGTTCGAAAGTGACAATGATCACAGATCCGTGAATTCCTGGCCGATTCGCAGGGCAAAGCAAAGACGGCCGAGTTTACTGGGTGCATTTACCGCCGTCGGCCATCACCCCAGAGAGTTGCAGTCGGGCAGGGCCCCTGCGCGCACTCCGACAAGCCGACGAGACCACATTGCCGGCCGATTCGACGAGTCAATATGTCAGAGCCACAAGCAAGAATCTTGCCCTGAATAGCGGCCGAAGAACCTTCGTGGACAGGTTGTTTCCAGTTTATTTACCAAGACCGTGTGAGACTGCTGCGCTGGCCATCGGAGTGTCTCCGGCCATCGAGGGAGCGCCGCATGCGCGTGCTTTTGGTAGAAGACGACCTCTCGACCAAGAAGAGCGTCGAGCTCATGCTCGGTGCTCTGGGTTACGATTATGACTCCGTCGAAATGGGCGAAGACGGCGTCGATCTCGCGAGGTCCACTCCCTACGACCTCATCCTGCTGGATATCATGCTGCCCGGCATGGACGGCTACGATGTGCTGGAGCAACTGCATGACGCCGGGATCGATACGCCAGTTCTCCTACAATCGGGCCTAGTCGACCGGGACATAGCCGTCCAGGGCTTGAGCCTGGGCGTGGACGACTATCTCATCAAGCCCTACAGCAAGGTCGAGCTGGCGGTGCGCATCGAATCCGCGCTGCACCGGGCCTGCCTTAGAAACCTGTCGCGGAATCCCGACCTGCACGCCCCCGGGGAGACCCCTGAGGAGACCACTGGGCACGCCCTCGGAGAAGCCAGTCGATCTGAAGACGCCTCTATCGCGACCACGCCAGAGCCCACGTTTGAGGAGCGCCGAGATTCTCCGCGGCGCAACGTATTGAAATCGGCCCAGATCGTCTGCGTCGATTCGAACAAGGTCATGGACTGCACCATCCTCAACCTCTCGAACCGGGGCGCGGCAATCAAACCGGCGGACCCGCCCTATTGCCCCTCGTCATTCACGCTGCGGATTTCGAACGGCATAACCCACGAGTGCGAAATCTGCTGGCGCTACCGTGAAAAGGTCGGCGTCCGCTTCCGGGACGTCTGACTCCTGGCGGTCGCCTGCACGCCGGGCGCTGCTCCCTAACCGCTCGTTAACCACGACGGTGGCATGGTGACTGCCAATATGCCGCCGCACCCGAGCAACGGCCGGGCCGGCAATCGGAGCCAGGTCATGAATCCAAAGTTCAAGGTCGAGGCCGGTCAGACCTACGCCCAAGTCGTCGGGCCCCACTGCCCCACCCCGCTCTGGCGGGTCGCCCGGCTTTCCAGTGGCGTGAGTTCCATCCCCCACGCCTGCTTGGTCAAGGTCAACAATCTGCTGCAGACCAAGACTGTTTCCTGCGTGACCCTCTCCAACCCCCAATTTTTCAAGCTGATCTCCGAAGGGACCGCCAAGGCTGCCTAACCGTCCCCGGGCGTCGTCATTGGACGCCAGTGCCAGAATCCGAGCAATACGGGTGGATCCTCCGAAGGCCCGGTCGAATGGTGGGCGATGACGGACTCGAGGCGCCGCCCCCCCCCTCGATATGAACGAGATGCTGCCTGATACCCGGTGCTTACCAGGAAAGGGTTATCGTGGCCTGAGGGTTGATTCCCGGTGGCTTCCAATATCCCGAATCTCAAGGGAACCCTTCCAATTCCATGCTTTATGGCTTTTTCAGGGTCGACTCATTACGGTTCGCTCATCACTGGAGGGTCGCTCAGGGGCGCTGGCGGGAGATCACGAAGGACTCGTCGTTGAACCAGAGGCCGCCGCGCTCCTGCAGGACCGCCTTGGTGGTCTCCAGATAGTTGTGGTCGGAGAGCGCCTCGTGCAGGCGCGTGTCCTCGATCTGGGCCACGTAGATGGCCGCGTTCCAGGCCGCCAGGAGGGTCGAGGTGCCGATGTTGCTGCCGATCTCGGACGGCATGGTATGCAGGTGATACCGGAACAATGACTCCTCGTCGCCAAGGCCACCGTACCGCAAGTCCGCGTGGTCCGAGTCCCCCAGGTACTCCTTGGTGGCCTGGACCAATTCGTGGCGCCCGGTCTTGAAGGGGTTGGCGTCGGGCCAGATCTTGCGGACGATTTCGAGGCCTGGGTCCTGGCCGTAGGACTGGACCGTGACCATCCGCCCGCCGGGCGCGAGCGCCCTGGTCAGCGGCGCGAGTACGTTCTTCACCTTGAAGTCGACCGGCATGCGCGAGCGGTAGGGCTGGGAGGCGATGATCAGGTCGAAGTCGGCGTCGCAGGCACCCTTCTTAGGCAGCAATGGCCTGAGGATGAACTCCCGGTCCTTGCGGTAGAGCACCAGGACCGAGGGCTGCACGTAGAGCGGATTGCCGGTCTTCTCCGAACTGCGGACCTGCCAGTTCTGGGCCAGGACCGGATGAAGCGCGCGCAGCTGCTCGCCGAAGTCGTGGCTCGTATCGCCCTCGAGCGCGGCCACGTGCCAGTTGAACCCGGCCGCCGCCTTGGGCGCGTTCGGATAGAGCCAGGGCGCCTCGCTGTAATAGAGATTGGTGATCACCATGACCATCTCGGGGTGCTCGTGGAAGCGGTCGGCAAGCTTCTCCAGGGTGAGGCGCACGTCCTCCATGGAGACCTCCTTGCCGACCACGAGCCAGGGCACGTGGGGGAAGCGGCTGTGCAGGTCGCGCAGCAGGTGGCACAACACCGTGCCGTCGCCCATCCCGGCGTCGAACACCCGGAGCGCCGAACCGGAGGGCTCGACCTGCGGCAGTTCCCTGCCGACCCGGGCGGCCACCGCGGTCTTCTCGGAGCAGGTGGTCACGAACATCAGGTACTTTTCGCGGTTGTCGAAGAACCTGAAGGCGGCGCGGGGTTTGCCGGCCGTTCCTGTGGTCTTTTGAGTCTTGCTCCTGGCCACGTCTTGCCCTCTTGTCCTGCCGCCGCTGGAGCGCCCCTGGGCCACTCCCGGGGGCCAGCCTCACCCAGGACCCGGCGCCGCGTCAATCGCCGGTTTCCCGGTCCGCCGGGTTAACCATGACGCTGGTTTAATTTGCCCGGCGCGCCGCTCTGTCCTAGGCTGAGGCAACGAAGAGCCAAGAGGAAATACCCTTCGATGATCAGATTGGCCCAGCTCTGTCTGGCCCTGCTGTTTTTGGCCGGCCTAAGCGCCCCTGCCCAGGCCCAATGGAACGGCGACGCCGAGTTCTGCGCCTCGGGCCAAGGCACCCAGCCCCAGCGCATCCACTACTGCACGCTGGCCATTACCTCTGGCGTATTGACCAAGGAAAACCTGGCGACCACCTACTACAACCGGGGTACCGCCTTCGACATCAACGACGAGTTCGAGAACGCGATCGCCGATTACAGCGAGGCGATCAAGCTCAACCCGAACGACGTGGACTTCTACTTCAACCGGGCTAGCGCCTACATCGCGATGGGCGACAACGGCCGCGCCCTCGAGGACCTGAGCGCGGCGATCAAGCTGGCGCCGGACGACGGCGGCATCTTCTACAGCCGCGGCCTGATCCTCGAGGCCCAGGGCGACCTGGAGGGAGCCAAGACCGACTTCCAGCGCGCCTACGAACTGGCGCCCGACGTGCCGGAAATCCAGGCCAAGGCGCAGGAGCAGGGGCTTACGCAGTAGACGGCCCAGGCCGCCCGACAGGGCCCTGCGACAGATCAGACCAAGGTCCTTGACATTACCCCTGGTGCTCGGCCGCGGCGGCGGCGAGCGCTTCGTGCACCGCGGGCAGAGTCTGCTCGACCGCCGCCCGGCCCGCCTCGATCGCCTCCCCGGCACGGTTGAACTCGAGCAGGCCGATCTGCTGCAGGCGTGGCGTGATCACCACGTCGGGCGGGTCGCCGGCCATGCGGCTGCGGGTGATTCGGTCCTGCATGATATTGAGCGAACCGAAGATCACGTCGAAATAGCCCGGCTTGTCCACACCGGCCCCGAGCAGCTTTGGCGCAATCCAGCCGAGCCCGCGCAGGGAATCGGGGAACTCCTTCGTGATCCGCTCCAGGGCCTCGGCGCGCAGCGCGCGCGGCCGGCGCGCACGAGCCCGGCGCTCGCCGCGCCGGCCGACGATTTCGCCGTTCAAGTTGACCGCGATGATCACTTCGGCGCCCAGGGCCCGGCAGGGCGCGATGGGCACCGGGTTGACCAGGCCGCCGTCGACCAGCCTGTGGCCGTCGCGCAGCACCGGGCTCAGGATGCCGGGCAGCGCCATGGAGGCGCGGATCGCGTCGATCAGCGAGCCCTCGCGCAGCCAAATCTCGTGGCCGGTCATGAGGTCGGCGGCGACGGCCGCGAAAGACTTGTCCAGGTCTTCGATCAGCGCGTCGTCCTGCAGTTTGCGCAGGAAACGCACCAGACGGCGGCCCTCGACCAGGCCGCCGTTGGCGATCTTGAGATCGAGCAGGCGTGCCATCTCGCGCCAGGTGATGCCCCGCGCCCAGGTCTCGAGCGCCTCGATCCTGCCGGTCACGTAGGCGGCCCCGACCAGGGCGCCGATCGAGCTGCCGCAGACCACGTCGGCCTCGATGCCGTGGGCGGTCAGCGCCTCGATCACGCCGATATGGGCCAGGCCGCGCGCCGAGCCGCTGCCGAGCGCGAGCCCGACCCGCGGCCCCTTGGGACGGGCCACCGGTTTTCGCTTGGTCTTGCCGGCGGAACTGACCATGGCAGGCGAAGACTAGCGCAGCCGACCGCCGAGCTAAACCACATGGATCAAAGCGCCAGGGGTCAAAGCGCCAGTACGACGCGGCAGATCTCAGGTTCCAGCGCCGGCCATCCGGGGAGCATTACCACACCCTCGACCGCGGGGGCGCCTTCGAGGCCGAAGACCGGGCGGCCGAACTGCAGGCCGAAGGCGACCTCGGAGAGGGTACCCGTGCCACCACCGATCGCGACCAGAGCCAAAGCCGCGCGGGCGATGACCGCGTTGCGCGCCGGGCCGAGTCCGGTTGCGATGGGAAGCCCGACATAGGGATTGGCGCTGTCCCAGCCCTCGTCGGGCAGCAGGCCGACGGCGAGGCCGCCGGCCCTGGCCACGCCGCGGCACGCCGCCTCCATCACCCCTTCGCGGCCGCCGCAGATCATGGTCAGGCCGAGCCGGGCCAGGCCCGCCCCCACCGCCTCCGCCATGGCGCATTGCGGCGGGGTGGCGTCGCGGCCGCCGATCACGGCAACCGGAATACGGCAGGGCGTGCCGCTCTCCCGCTGGAGCCAGGCCAGCACCGCCGGCAGGTCGAGGGGGGCGCCCGCCGAGCCCGCGGGCGCAGTGCCCGACCAGCGCCGCGCGACCGGATCAAAACAACGCCCGGCTTCGTCGGTCAGCAGCCCTCGTGTCC
>Ga0224512_10004120_pt1 | contig 12452 bp, 8 predicted proteins | sample SF_May12_sed_USG_4_FD_169103 | JGI IMG/M metagenome (GOLD analysis project Ga0224512, IMG submission 169103) | Sediment microbial communities from San Francisco Bay, California, United States - SF_May12_sed_USGS_13 | ecosystem: Environmental > Aquatic > Marine > Sediment | place: USA: California... | reverse complement strand
ACCGGCGGCAAGCAACGGCTCGGGCGCATCTGCAAGCAGGGCGATCCCTATCTTCGTTGGCTGCTGGTGGCCGGCGCGCTTTCGGTCATCCGTCATGCCAGGCGGCGCGGCACAGCCTCGCCCCGGTTCTCCGGGATCATCGCCCGCAAGCCGACCGAGGTCGCCGCCGTGGCATCGGCCAGCAACAACGCCCGCCGGGTCTGGGCCATCCTCACGAGGGGCGAGGACTACCGCAGGGCCACCGTATAGGCATATCCGTTTGGCGGGGCGAAGGTGAGGTCATGCACAATCGGTGGAACCGAGGGCCGGGATACCCCGCTTGGGTCACGGCGCATGAAGCGTGCGCTTTTGATTGGGACCCGGTCCGCGGATCGCATGACGGCCAGCGGCCAGGTGCCGCGCAACCAGGCCGGACACATGATTGCATCCGACCGACCGCAATCGACCTCAAATATAACCTTGCCAAAAGGGAGCCGTGCACACATGACCCAAGGCGGACACAACATTGTCTGACTAATCTTGAGAAATGCTCACGCTATTTTTTGCCTGAACCCCTTGCCGTAAATCGCTTCTGGTCTGTTCGGAGGGCGAGCCTGCCTTGGCCCGGGCCGCCGACTGCGCCTGGGTGAGGGCGTCGGCGAGTTCGGCGGCCAGGCACTGCACATGGGGTGGCTGCACGATCTCGAAATGGCGACCGGAAATCGGCCGGATCTCCAATTTGCCCTTCACGAGTTCCTTCCATCCCTCATGGGAATCGGCATGGGTCCAAGCGAAGCGCTCGGCCTTGAACAGCGTCGCGTCGCCATTATAGGCCCGCGGTTGATAGGTGCGACGGATCATGTCGTTAGCCGGCACCGGTCGGCGCATGAAGCGGGGCACCGTTCGGTTGGTCCTCTCGAAATATCGCCACGCCAGGGCAAAGCACCTGATGCGTACGCCCATAACAACCATCCCCACAAAATTGGTCGCGCGCATCGCGAGATAGGCCGGCACTTGTGAGGGGGATGTCGCTTTCAGTCGCTTGAGATGGTGGCTGAGCCAGTCGCGAATCGGCACACGCCTCTGACCGTAGCCACTCGCAGTATCCAGCAGTGCCAACAGCGCAACCTCCTCGCCCGCCGCCCGCAACCGCTGCGCCATGACATAGGCGACCCTGCCGCCGAAGGAATAGCCCCCAATGTAGTAAGGCCCTTTCGGCTGAACCTTTTTCATCTCATCAATGTAGTGGGCAGCCATGTCCTCGATGCGGGTAAACGGCAAGCCCTCCTCGTCGAGGCCCCGGCATCGGATGCCGCAAAAGGGCTGCGTTTCACCAACCAGGCGTGCGAGCTCCCGGTAATTCAGGACCTCGCCGTTTCCGTCATGGACACAGAAAAAGGGCGGCGCATCGCCTTTGGGCTGGATCGGGACGAGACAGGAGGCAGTCGTAAACTCTTCAATGCACTGAGCCATCTTCGCGACTGTGCCGGCTTCAAAGAGGATGGAGCGGGGCAGACTGCGCCCAAGCTCCTTTTCCACCCGGTGGAACAGATCTACGGCCTGTAGGGAATCGCCACCGATCATGAAGAAATTGTCATCGAGACCGACCCGGGGTATTCGCAACACCTCAGCCCAGATCGCCCGCAACTGTGCTTCCAACGGGGTTGGTTCCCTGTCCGAACCGCCTGCGGCATGGGGCCCGATCGCATTGCTGATGCCGAGTTCTTCGGCCAGCCCAGAGCGCTGTAGCTTGCCGGCAGGGTTCTTGGGAATTTCCGAGACAAAGTAAAACCGGCGGGGGATCTTGAAGCCGGACAGCCGTGGCAAAAGATAACGGGTCAAGATTTGGTCAGTCAAATCAGCGCCCGGCGCCGGAACGACGGCCATGGCGACTTCCTCTCCCAACGTGGGATGGCGAAGCGGGAAAGTCGCCGCGTCGATCACATCCGGATGTTTTAGGATCGCCGCGTCAACCTCTGTCGGACTGACCTTTTCTCCGCCCCGGTTGATGATCTCCTTGATGCGGCCCGTCAGATGCAGGTAACCATTTTCGTCGAAATGCCCCTCGTCGCCTGTCCGAAACCAACCGTCAACGAACGCTTGATCGTTCAAATCAGGTGCATTCTCGTAGGCTTCGATAACTTGGGGGCCTCTGACAACGATCTCTCCAGGCTTGCCGGAAGGGGAAAAGCGACCATCTGAGGAACGGATACTGACCTCACTCTCTCCTATGTAGAAATTTTCGGTCAGCGTCGACATCGCGACAAGTTCCCCCACCCTTGAGCCTGGGCGGCCGACCGCGATCAGTCCAGTTTCCGAGCTGGCATAAGTGGTTCTAACTGAAGTGTGGAGCGCCTTTTCAAGGTAATCGATGATCTCGGGTTCGAGATAACCCGATGTCTGCAGAACTAAACGCAGTTTCTGGCCGCGTGCGGACTGCGGGTATTCCAGCAGATTGCCATGAAGGGCTTTCAGCATCGCCGGGCCCCCGTTGAACCAGGTCGCTCTTTGGTCTGTGATACGGCGCAGGAACTGCGCTGGTTCGAATTCGGACATAACAAGCGCCGCCCCACCAGAATAAAGCGACATGACAATGCTGTTGATTCCAGCCGAATAGAAGATCGGACGTGCAACGGCGCAGATGTCGTCGGGCCGCAATTCATATGCCACATGCCTCTGCTCACAGAAGGCAAGGACTCTCCTATGTTTTGTGGGCACGATCTTGCTGCGTTGGGTGGTGCCAGATGTTGCAAGCACAAAGGCGATGTCTTCGGGGCCGACAGGGATTGATTGATCGGCTTCCGCACCGGGTTCGACTGCGAGGCTAGTCCAGGTTTCGAAGCCGTTCGTACCGGCAATTCGGCAGGGTCGCGTTTCGACGATTTTCAGGCCAAGCTCACAGGCTTTCTCTCGCGTGGGTTTTGGGACATTCGGTCCAAAAATGACTGATTTTGCCCCGAGCTCGGCCACCTTTTTGACGAACTCTTCCTCAGTTTGGCGAGGGTCTAGTGGGGCGGCAGCAGCAATACCGAAAACCGCCAGCGTGAGAATCCCCGTATCGATGGGGCCCGAATGAACAATTGCAATGCGATCATCCCGCCCCAACCCAAGCGTTTTCAGGTCTGCACGTATTCGATCGATGACATCGGACAAAGCACGATAGGAGAGGACCGATCTGTTCTCGGCGATTAACGCAGGCGCATCGGGCTGGATGTCCGCCCAGCGCTTGATTACAGCGCAAATCGTATCTTTGCTGGGATCAACAATAAATGGGAGCATCATCGAATTCCAAAAGACGAACAAATTAAAACACAAATTGGATGGTGATAGTAAAGTCGTAATTATTATGGTTAATAGCGACCAACCAATGCAGAGCAGAGGCATGTAGTATCAAACGCCCTTGAATGCCCGCTCTTGGCTAGAACCGGACATTGATCCTCGTTTTGATCAGACCTTTCACGGGCCTCCATTTCAGTTATGATCGCAACGCGAGCATTGAGTAGGGCATGTAAAGCGTTAGGAAAAAGATTGGTGGCTTCGGCGCGTTACCAGCTTCGGGAGGGTTTTGAACGGCCGGTCAATCTGCCGACAACCCTAGGAGAGATGTTGCGTGCTCACGCGCTAGGCTCACCCAATTCCCCAGCAATACTGGAGCCCGGTTGGGATGCCATGACCTACGCAGGTCTTGCCGACCAGCAGGAGGCCACCGAGAAATTCTTAATCGCGCTGGGTATCGGCCGAAACGACCGCGTCGCCACTGTTCTTCCCGCCGGGGCGACAACGGCGGTGTGCAATCTGACTTTGTCAGCATGCGCCAGCGCCGTGCCGCTCAATCCGCAATACACCGGCGAGGAGTTCGAGGGCTACCTCCAGCTACTCGCGCCTGCGGCGCTGATCGTGCGGGCCGGGGACGCGACAGCGGCGCGGAGCGCGGCCGCAAGGCAGGGAATTCGGATCATCGAGCTGGTGCCCACCGACGGCCGAGGCGCCGGCGGGTTCGAGTTGCATGGCGAGCGGTCGCGCCGCCCCGGGCCCCTGGCACCCGCAACGGCCGAAGACGTCGCATTGGTGATGTTGACGTCCGGGTCCACATCCCGTCCCAAGCTGGTTCCGCTCCACCACAAGACGGTCATTTATCGTGCCTGGACCAACGCGCAATGGGTCGGTCTCGAAGCTGACGATCGCGGGTTGCTGTTCATGCCGCTGTTCCATGGACAAGGGTTTCTGGCGGGTCTCTGCCCACCTGTCCTGGTGGGCGGCAGCGTCATCGTCCTGTCGGAGTTCGATCCGGCCGGCTTTTTCCATTTGCTCGAGGAATACGAGGCGACCTGGTTCACGGCCGGACCGACGCACCTTCGCGCCATCCTGGATCTAGCACCGGAACATCGGGCCGCCGTGCGGCACCGACCGGTTCGCTTTGTTCGGACGGGATCCGGTCAACTTTCGGCCGGTGAACTGGCGATGCTCCAGGAGGAATTTGCCGCGCCGGTGATCGAGACCTACAATTGTAGTGAGGCCGGCCAACTCGCGGGCGGTCTTCTCTCATGGGCAGAAAAAGAAAAGGAGAGCGGGGTATCCCCCATGGCGGCATCCAGTGATGCTGCGGTCATGGACGAGGGCGGACATTTGCTCGGGTGCGGAGAAACCGGAGAAATCGTCGCGCGGGGCGACGGTGTGATCCCCCATTACCTGGACAACCCAGAGCTTACCGCCGATTCCTTTCGCAATGGATGGTTCCACACCGGCGATCTGGGATCGATCGATCGGGACGGGTTTCTCAGAATCAAGGGCCGGATCAAGGAAATCATCGATTACGGCGGGGAATCGATATCCCCTGGGGAGATCGAGGGAGTCCTGTCGGCGCATCCCGAGGTCGAGACGGCCGTCAGCTTCGCAATTCCGCATCCGAGCCTGGGGCAGCAGGTCGCCGCGGCGGTCGTGCTGGGCGCGGGCGCCAGGGCAACGGAGGGCGATCTCAAGCGCTATCTCCGCGCCAGGCTCGCGCATTTCAAGGTTCCCCGGAAGATCATCCTGATGGACGCAATCCCGGTGGGTCCGACGGGAAAGGTACTGCGCGACAAGCTCGTGACACAGATTAAGGACGCGGATCGCCATGCCGATGGCGATCAAACGCCCAAGCTGGGGCCCAGGACGCCTTTGGAGCGCACCCTCATCGATCTTTGGTGCCGCCAGTTGAAGCGCCAAGATATTGGGGTCGATGATGACTTCTTCCTTCTTGGCGGGGACTCGCTGCAAGCGATCGATCTATTCCTGGGCATTGAGAATAAACTCGGGAAGGTCTTGCCGCGTTCGATCCTGCTTGAGGCCTCCACCATCGGCGAACTTGCCCGCGCGATCGAAAACGAGCGTCCTTCGGACACGCTGATTTCGATCAATCCCGCCGGGTCGCTCCCTCCGCTCTATTGCGTCCATGACGGATCGGGGCAGGTCCTGCTTTTCCGCCATCTCTCGCGGCACCTGGGCGGCGAGCAGCCTCTCTACGGACTGCAGGCACACGGCATAGATGGCAAGGCGCCGTTCCGCATGTCCGTGGAAAGAATGGCGGCGGATTACGTCGAATCGATCCGCCGCCACCAATCGAAGGGGCCGTATTACCTCGCAGGCTATTCTTTCGGGGGTCAGGTGGCGTTTGAGATGGCCCATCAACTCCTCTCGGTTGGTGAGCACGTTGCCCTGCTCGTATTGTTGGATTCTCATTTGTTCGGACCGGGAACGCGTGTCTCGACTGGCAAATGGCTGCGCAGGCACATCAAGCGATTCGCAAGGCTCAATCGAGGCGAACGTTTCACCTATCTCAAGACGAGGGTCGTCAATGCGGCCGAGATCGCCACCGCCGTCGTGCGCAAGCCGATCATAGACCGGGCATTAGAGAGAGGGGCGCGAGGACGGAGCATGTCACCGGACCGGTTTTGGGATATCGCCGCTTATGCATCCCGCCGATATCGGCCCCCGGTCATCGATTGCCGGACCGTTCTCCTTCGCACCCAGCTCTACGCGTGGTCCCATCCTAGCGTCCACACGGGCTGGAACGATCTGGTCGAGCACGGGGTAGAGATGATCAGGGTCCCGGGAAGTCACTCCGAATTCCTGGAGGAGCCCTACGTGAGACAGGTGGCCGCAGAACTTCATGATCAATTGCGCCGCGCGCGGGAGGCCTATTCCGGGGGAGAGGAAGATTAGGCTCTTGCGCAGGAGTCATCTCGTCGTTGCCAGAGGCCGCTTTTCGCCATGTGTGGACATTGGATCGGCGCGGTGATCGAAGCCCGTTTCGCTTGTCATCCTGATGACCGCTTATGACGCAAAGCGGATATCAACACGAACGATTGTCAGCAATATTACCCGACTGACCGACCTGGGATTTCTCCTCACCCGTCCTTCCTTCGCAAGAAAATCCCTCTATCCCTCCCATAACACCGTTGTGAAGCCTTTCCTGGGATCGAGAGGGTAGAAGCATGCCCAAGGCTGCGAATCGCCTGGCCGGATTAAACTTGAGGCGGGGTCCGGCATGAGACGGAACCGGGGATTGATGGCGGCGGGACTATTATTGGCCGCCCTCGCTCTGGCGGCCTGCTCAAATACGACCTACCGCACCTATGATGACCCCGAACGCGATCAGAACCCTCTACTGGGTCGTGAAGTCACCTACTGGCTCAATCCCATAATATATTCTGCGCGGCCCGAATGTGCGGTGGTCCTGACGCCTAAGGACAAGCCGTCGCCCGATGTGATCCGTCTGGTGGGACCAGCCTTGGCGCGTTATCTCGGGGAGAGGCTCCCCCGTGTCATTGACCCATTGGAAAGAAAGCGTCTGGAGAAGACTCACGGGATAGATCCTCACGACAAGAGCGGGCGGCTCCGCTTCGCCAAGGCAACCGGCTGCAACGCTTACCTGCTTTGGAGGGTCGTCAGTGCCGAGGATAGCTATTTCTTGGTGTGGTCCCAGCGGCGACTGCGTGTAGAGGCGGCCCTCTACCGTGTAGGAGACGACAGGCTATTTTGGCAAGCGGCTCACACCGGTCGACGGTCCGATGGCACGTTGCCGTTATCTCCTCTCTCCCTGCCATTCGCCGTTTTTGAGGCAACGAATTTCACGGCCGACAACGATGTGCTGCCTTCAATGATTGACGATGTGGTCAGGCGCCTGATCATCACTCTTCCAGACCTGAGGTAGGCTTGAAGATGACGACCTCACGCTCATGGTTCGTCGTTGAGCTGATATCCACACATGATCGGCAGTGTTCGAATCACTCCGCGTTAGTCAACGGGGAGACCATAAGGAAAGCGACAAACACGAACTGCCCCGCCAAACCGCGCGCCTGATGCGGCAGATCATTCGACGGAGGAGGAACCTAGGAATCTGTCGCGGCTGCACCCGCGGCGGCGGTTCCTTCCGTGCCGAACGCCTCAATCCGGGCGCTCAGTCTCTGATACTCGGCCGACTGATAGGCGGCCGAGTTCAAGTTCTTGAACAAGCCCGTCAGCTGCGTGAACGCGTTTCTGACCTCATCCTTGTCCGCGAATTTCAGATCCCTCGTCAGCAGCCGATACACCAGGGGGAAAATTTCCCTCTGCCGCGGCAGGGGCGCGAACACATCAACCGGATCGAAGGCATCTTGCTGGATGTAGACGAGATCCAGCAACAGCGCCCTGTGATAGGTGACGAAATCGCTTAGCGTAACGCCTTCCTCGCCGGTGACCTGCATCATTTGCAGCACCGCATCGCCGTCGCGCAGCAACTGGATCATCTCGCCAACCTGCTGCGTCCAGGTCGCATACAAGTTGCCATCGAACCATGGGCTCAGTTGCGACGAATAGCGCGACCAGGAAATCAAGGGATCGACGGCGGGATAATATCGCTTATAGGCGCGGTCGGCCGACAGGCCCAAGAACGTCTTCACCGTGGTCAGGGTCGACTGAGTGACCGGTTCCTCGAAGTTCCCTCCGGCGGGCGAAACCGTACCAATCATGGTGAGGCTGCCTTTGGACCGGTCATTGGTCAGGATGGCGCCCGCCCGCTCATAAACCGCCTTGATCGATGAATCTAAGTATGCCGGAAAAGCCTCTTCTCCGGGGATCTCCTCCAGCCGGCCGGAGGTCTCCCGCATGGCTTGGGCCCAGCGGGATGTCGAATCGGCAAGCAACAGCACATGCAATCCCAGCTGCCTGTAATATTCCGCAATGGTAATGCCGGTGAAGATCGAGGCTTCTCTGGCGGCAACCGGCATCGACGAGGTGTTGCAGATGATGATCGTCCGCTCCATCAGGCTGCCGCCGGTGCGGGGGTCGGGCAGTCTGGGGAATTCCGTGATGGTTTCCACCACCTCGCCGGCGCGTTCGCCGCAGGCGACGATGACAACGACATCGACATCCGAGTACCGCGAAATCAGATTTTGAAGGACCGTCTTGCCGGCGCCGAAAGGTCCCGGGATGCAAGCCATCCCGCCTTTCGCGATGGGGAAGAAGGTATCGATCAGCCGGATGCTGGTGATCAGCGGTTCATCCGGAAAAAGCCGTTCGGAGAGTCCCGCCTGCAGAAGATTCTGGGATACGGCACGGCGGATCGGCCATTCCCGCTGCAGGGTCACGTGCTGCCGTTGCCCGTCGCCGTGCTCAAGCTCGACAACGGGATCCAAGACCGTGACGCTTCCTTCCTGGATCCAGCCGACCTCCGCCGCCGCGGCAAGATCGAACGGCGCCAGTATCTTGTGCTTGATGCTTCCCTCCTGGACGGTTCCCAAAGTATCGCCCGCACGAACCGTGTCGCCGCGCTTGACGGCTGCATGAAACAGCCATTCCTGCTGCGTATCGAGGGCCGAACTTTCGACGCCGCGGGGGAGGAAAAGCCCATGTTCCTTTGCCAATTCCTCCAGCGGGTTCTGCAATCCGTCATAGACCCGCCCAAGCAGGCCCGGCCCCAATCTCACGGACAGCATCGACCGGCTCAATTCGACTGGATCGCCAATGCTGACGCCCGATGTATTCTCGAACACCTGGGCATCGGCCCGTCGCCCGCGAATGCGCAAGACCTCGCCCTTCAGCTTCTCGAGGCGGCCCTCCGCCAGGCATCTTCGCGGCAGGATACGGATCACTTCGTTCTTGATAAAATAACCGCGGCTTCCGGTATCTCCGGGAAGCTCTATCGTAACCAGATCGTCCTGCACGGCGACGACGCGGGCACTGGGCGGTTTTTCGTCGGCCGTGATCGCGTCGTGTTCAGCCATGGCTCGCTTCCCCGACGAACATCGAATCATGTCCCGCCAGCGTCTTGGTGACGAGCTCCTCGAAGCGTTCTTTCGCCTCAGAGGAATCATAGCGCGTCCAGCGGTCGATGATGTTCCAGCGGAGCACATACATAACGACGGCGGCAAAATCAAAATAATGGCCATGGGAAAGCCGGCCGAGGTTGGTCCAGACCTCTTGCAGCAAGACACGTTCCAGCCCGACGGCGTCGTCCTCGGAAAGGCAATGTTCGGCATCGAGCAACCACGGAAAGGCGCGCTCCAGGCCGAATGCCGGTGCGTGCCAGTTCCGGCAAATAAGCTTCACCCAACGTCCATAGCCGAAGGTCTCCGCTTCCGGTGGCGAGGAAGCCCCGTGGCGGCGGCGACGCAGCGCGGCGACGAATGTTCGCTGCTCCATGCGGCTTATCACGACCTGGCGGAGCAGCCCGTCATCGAGGCCGTCGACGATGTGCTTGGCGCGCTCGATGAGCTCTGCGTCGGTTTGCCCGCTGTCGATATGATCCCACTGCAGCAAGTCCTCGATCATCGCCAGTTTTTGTTGGTCTTCGGGGGCTAACAGTTTCAGCCGCCGACGGAGCTTGATCTCAGAGATCGGCAGTTGCATCGCGGCGAACAGCGGCCCGTAGTGGGGCAGGCTGCTCATCAGCATCACATAACGGTTTGCTTCGCCCATTGCTCCCACGCCCACCCGCTATTTCACGATGCCTTCGAGCAGGGCGCTGAATCTCGGCTGTAGGTGCCGCAGCAGAAGCTCGGCCACGGCCCGGTCGGTCAGATCGAATTCGATCTCGCCGTCCTTGGCGATGACGCGGACGCCCTCCCTCTCGTCGCTCGAGATGCTGAACCTAATGCCCTCGCGCAGCATCCCACCGCTCAATGAAACCACGAACCGCATGACGTCGTCGTCCTGCATGGTCTCGGGATCCCGCCGGATCTCGGCAAGGCTGGTGACGGAGCGAGGAAGAATCACCTGCGCGTCGGACACGCCGCTATCCTCCATCGCCTCCCTGCAATTGCCGGCCACCGTGAGGATCAGGGCTTTCAACACGTCCTTGTTGCGCATCTCTTGCGACACCAGGCGTTCGAGGTCTTCGGAGAACTGGCGCATCATCTGCTGGCGCAAATCGAGCATGGTGTCACGGGCGGCGATGTTGAGGGCCTGTTTCGCCGCTGTCGTCATGTTCTCGCTTTCGGTTCGTGCCGCTTCCACCCGGCGCTTGGCCTCTTCCTCGGCTTGTCCGATAATTTCCCGTGCCTTTTTTTCGGCGTCCGCGATCAGTCGGGCGGCCTCGGCACGGCCGGCCTCCATCCCCTCCTCGCGCAGCCGGCCGATCAGCGCTTCCATTCCGGATGCCGCGTCCTGGTGGCTTCTTGGTTTTCTTTCAGCCATCACCGTTTCCCTGTCGTAAATCTCATCCGCTTGGAATTCCGGCGGCGAGGACAAGAGCGAAAACGAAGGCGAAGACCGCAAAACCTTCGACAATCGCCGCCGGCGCGAGGGATACGCCGAAAATCTCAGGCTTCTCCTTCGCGGCGTTGATCGCCGAGGCGCAACATTCGCCTTGCCGGATTGCGCTCAGCATGAGAACCAGGCCGCCGAATATGCCGATCCCGAAGAGACCAGGACCGGCCGCGGCGGTGACCTCTCGGTTCAGGCTAAACATGATGACGATCCCGTAAATGATCTGAGACGAAGGCATCGCCGAGATGCCGATGAAGCGCCCATAGCCCGATCGGGACTCGAGCATCGCCCCAATCGCCGCCTGGCCCGCCACGGCGCAGCCGATGATGCTGCCCACGGCGGCGAGCGCCATAACCCCGTACAGGCCCAACCAGCCGAGAACGATCACGAATTCATTCAATTCTCTGCTCCCTCTTCCTTAGCGGATTGAACGGATACCCCTCATCGGAAAGGCCCCAATTGTAGAACTCGATGAAATTGAGGCGAAGCCCGTGCACGATGCCGCTGGCGATGGCCAGGACAAAATTCAGTCCGTGGCCGACCGCAAGGACGAGAATTGCAAGCAGCAGCCCCACGCCTTTCACCTTGTCCTCGATCTGCCCCGCCAGCTGATTGAAGGTCGTGGCCAGCGCGGCACTGGCCAGGCCAAGCGCAAACAGGCGCAAATAGCTCAAGACGTCGCCAAATATCTTGGTCAGGTTGGTCAGGCTCAGAAGGCCATCGGACATGCGCCATAACCAGTCGGCCGGCCGATGAATCGGCCGCTGGCTGGAGAACAGCAAGATCATCGCTATGCCGCCGATGCCGCTTGTCGTGCCCAGGAGCATCCTTTCCTCGGAAGGGTCGTCCCACGCCGACCAGAGAAGGAATCCGGCGGCCAACACGAGGATCCATCCGATGCTGGCGAAGCCCCTGCGGTGGGGCCAGTGACGAAGAACAACGACCGCGTTGGCGAGGGCGACGTGGATCAAACCGATATAGATCGCCAACCGCATCATCGCTTCGGTATTTTGGCTTTCGATCACGCGCAAGCCGCCCAAAAGGCTCTCGCGGCCCACATGAACTCCGAAGTAACTGCCGGTCAGAACGCCGTAGCAGGTACCCGACAGCCCGAGGGCAAGGAACAGGATTCGTGCGCGATGGCCCCAATCCCGCTTGCCGAGCCGTCTCCAGGACGCCACTGCGCCGATCACGATCAACAGTCCATAACCCGCGTCCGAGAGGGTGATGGCGAAAAAGACCACCAGGGACAGGAAAACGATCGAGGACGGATCCCAATCGAAGGCGTTGGGTGTCTGGTAGAAATTTGTAAGATCTTCCCCGGCCTTGAAGAGGGTCGAGTTCTTCAACAGTGTCGGCGGCAATTCCCCGGGTTCGGGGTCTTCAACCAGAATCGCGATGCGGTTGGCGAGGGCGTAGCGCCGAATCCTGCCAAGCTGGGGCTCGGGCACCCAGCCTTGGACGGCGAAAATTCCCTCTTCGTCGACGGTTTGCCTGGCGGCATCAGCCAGGGCCGCCTCGTCGGCGGCGCGCATGATGTTTGCACCGAGGACCTGGATAAACTGGGTATAGGCGACGCGGCGAAATTCCGCTTCCTCCAGGTCGATTTCAGTCTGTTCAAGCTGTTTCTCGAGCGTCTCGAGGGAGTCCATGCCGAGCCCGACATGGCGGACCGGGAAAAGGTCGCCGGGCGGCTCGTCCTTGGAAAGAACCACGATGTAATGGGCGTTGTCCGTTCGGCCCACTTC
>Ga0224512_10004119_pt1 | contig 12453 bp, 12 predicted proteins | sample SF_May12_sed_USG_4_FD_169103 | JGI IMG/M metagenome (GOLD analysis project Ga0224512, IMG submission 169103) | Sediment microbial communities from San Francisco Bay, California, United States - SF_May12_sed_USGS_13 | ecosystem: Environmental > Aquatic > Marine > Sediment | place: USA... | reverse complement strand
TCACCCGGGATGGCGCGGGCGGCAACCATCTCGGTGTCGTCACCGACCGATCGGGGCTCAGTGACCAGGCCATGCAAGACATCGCCGCCGAGCTCGCGTTCTCCGAGACGATCTATCTCGACTGGCGCGACCAGGAGATCCCGAAAGTCCGGATCTTCACGCCGGCCGCCGAGTTGCCGTTTGCCGGACATCCGCTCGTAGGGATGACGTGGATACTCAACGTGCTTGGGCCCGGCGGTCCCGGCGAGATCGAATGCGGGGTGGGCCGAGTGCGGGCCCGGATGGACGGCGACATGGCATGGATCGACGCCGCGCTCAATCAGCCGGTGACGCTCGAGGCCGACCTTCCCGGGTACGACCCCGGCGTAGTACCGGTGTCCGTGACCGAAGTTCAGATGCCACTGGCCTATCACGTGATCGAGCTGGCCGACACGGGAGCAGTGAGATCCGCCCCGATGCCGGAACAGGGCATGATCTCGGTATATGCGTGGGTGGACGATGGGACCATTCACACCCGGTTCTTCGCGCCGGGACATGCCGTCCCCGAGGACCCGGCCACCGGGTCGGCAGCAGTCGCGCTGGCGGCATCGCTGAAGGCTCGCGGCCGACCCGACGGCGAGCTGACGCTGTTTCAGGGTGAGGAAATGGGCCACCCGTCACTGATCTTGCTCCGGTGGTCGGGTGACGTGGCCTCCATCGGTGGTGCCGTGGTCCGCGACGAGGTCCGCTGGCTCAACGAGTGAGCTTTCGCCCGCGTCGTGCTCCCACGAGCCAGCAATCGGACCGCATTCCTTGCACCCATTCCCGACCTGCATGCATCTACGTGACGCCGATCCGCGACATCAACCGCTCCAACCGCGAGGGCCGGGACCTCGGTCTCGGACGACGGGCCGATGATGCCAGGCGTGGCTCCGGGCCGGAGGTGGAGGTCCACGGGGATCGGGCTGTCGTCGGCCCCATGGTCATGGGCCGAGGTCATCGGTGCTCGCCGGGATACGAAATGGCAGCAGTGGCGAACGGTGGACGCGTCAACCGTCTCGGCGCTGGTCGTGAGTCGGAGGGCCATCGGTCCACGCTGCGGGTCCGCGATCTGTGTAGACGGATGCGGGATGGGACTGGAACACAAGAGGCCGTAGACTCGCCACGGCTATGGCTACCGAAGGTTCAAAAACGGCTGTCCTCGCGGCCATTATCGGAAATTCGGCGATCGCGGTTGCGAAATTCGCGGCAGCTGCGGTCACCGGGTCGTCCGCCATGTTCTCCGAAGGCGTGCATTCCGTGGCTGACACCGGCAACCAGACCATGCTGCTTTGGGGACTCAACGCCGCCAAGAAGGAAGCGAACGCTGATCATCCGTTCGGACGCGGCAAAGAGATCTACTTCTGGTCGTTCATGGTTGCCGTCATCCTCTTCGTTGGCGGCGCCATCTTGTCGATCGACCATGGCATTGAGGCGATCCGTGATCCGCACGAGCTAGACAGCCCGCTCACATCAGTGATCGTGTTGCTCATCGCGATCGTGATCGAGGGGTTCACGTTCGCCGTGGCGCTCCGTGAGTTCAACAGAGTCCGTGGGACGCGTTCGACCTGGCGCAGCATCCGCGATACGAAGGATACGGCGCTGCTCGTCGTACTGCTCGAGGACTCGGCAGCGATGGCGGGGCTGCTCCTGGCATTGATCGGCATCGGATTAGCCGAACTCACCGGAAACCCGATTTGGGACGGTGTCGCGTCGGTCGCGATTGGTCTGCTTCTGGCGGTCATAGCCTTCGTACTCGCGTTTGAGACCAAGGCACTGCTCGTCGGGGAGGCGGCCAGCCGCCGCGATCGGGCCTCGATTCGGTCACTCGTGCTCGCCCATCCGAACGTGACGGCCGTGGGTCGGCTGCTCACGATGCACATGGGTCCCTCCGAGATCCTCGTGAATCTCGATGTCGATCTCGTGAGCGACCTCGACGATCAGGCAGTCGAACAGGCGATCGACGAGATCGAGGCGGCGATACGCGAGGTCCTGCCTTCGGCCAGGAACATATTCGTGGAGCTGGAGTCGATTCGTGGCTGAAGCGACTGCGCCGGCGTCGTCCGCCAACCTGGGACCCGGGTTCGACACCGTGGCGCTCGCGCTCGAGATCAGGTGCCGGGTCGTGTGTGAACCGGCAGATACCTGGTCGATCGTGCATCACGGTCCGGAGCGCCTCCTTTCAACCGATCCCGCCGATGATGCGGTGTTGGCGACTGCGCAGCGTGTCGCGCGTTCGACGCCGATGCGCATCGACGTGTACAACGACATCCCGCTGTGCCGAGGCCTCGGATCTTCATCGGCCGCGTTCGCCGCGGCCGCGATGGCGACCCTCCGTGCGATGGGCCAGGATCCGGCGCCGACCGACGTCTTCCCGATCGTCTCCGATCTCGAAGGCCATCCCGACAACGCGGCAGCGGCGGTGTTCGGCGGATTGGTCGCGGTCTCCGGAGACGTCGTGATGCCCCTCGACCTGCATCAGTCGCTGGTGCCGATCGTCGCTGTGCCTGCCTTCGAACTGGCGACCCGCCGCGCCCGGGCCGTGCTACCCGCCCAGATTGACCGGCTCAGCGCCGTCCGCAACCTCGGCCGGCTGATGGCGCTCGTGGAGGGACTCCGCACCGGAGACCCCGACATGCTGTCGGCCGCCGCCGGTGATGAGTTGCATGAATCGCCCCGAAATGCGTGGAATCCCCGCGTTGGTGCATATGTGGATGCTGCGCTCGCCGCCGGAGCACATCACGCGGCGTGGAGTGGAGCCGGCCCGTCCGTCATCGCTTTCGCGCCGCCTCCGAAATGCGACGGTGTCGTGGCCGCGCTCGAGAAGGCCCTGGACGGCGAAGGCAGCGTTCTGCGGCCAGATCCGGCGCGAGAAGGCGTTCGGTAGATCTCGCTTCGCGCGAATCGTGGTTGTTGGAGGCCTCTGGGCCGAGTCGGTCGTCATCACGATGATGTTCGTGCGAGCCTTCCGCATGCCGTGATCGTGCCGTGCGTACGACTCAGTGGAATCACCGGCCGCTGGCGGGCGGATGGCGGATCGCCGATGGTGCTCAGCCGGTCAGCGCCTCCCGCACCGCAACGGTGGCCACGCGGATGATCTCGCCGATCTCCAACGTCACGTCCTCGTAGCGCTGGCCGGTCCACTCATCCATGAACAGCTTCTTCACCTCGACGGCGATGGAACAGCCACGTGCGGCGTAGCGTTGGTTGACCCAGCGTGTCATCTGCCCACCTTTGAACCGGATGTTCTCGCGGACGTCCAAGTGGTCGTCGTCGAAATGTGCCGTCGCCATCGCGTTGGCGAACGTTTGAATCACGTCACCCCACACGTCACCGTCGATGGATTCGGTGCCTAGGTTGATGTCGGGGTTGGCGGCCGGATCCTCTACCGCCGCCGCCGGACCCGCTCGCCGATGGTTGTAGGAGTGGAGATCGAGGAGCACGAACCGGCCGTGGTTGTCGACCAGTTGGTCACAGAGATTCTGGAGGTCCGCATAGAAGTCGTCGTAGAGCTGCAGGGATTCGGCGACGACATCATCCGGCGGTTGCGTCCGCCAGATTTCGAGACCCCAGGCGTCTTCTGGCCGCAGATAGACCGCTTTGTCGCGAGGTCGGTTGAGATCTACTTCGAAGCGCGATCTGGCAACCGTGATCGTGTTCTTGGCAACGTCGGTCCAGAGGCCGGTGAACGGATCTTCTTCGCGGAGCCGGTCAGCCGTGGAGAGCTTCATGAGCGCCCCGACCTCCGGGCGCAGCTCGTGCCCTGAGTGGATGGCAGTTGCGACGATCGGGTCGTCGCCCACTGTGAGCATCCATGGCGCGCCGGTCATAGCGTGTTCATTTCGACGTTGCTGAAGCTGCGTTTGTAATAGCCCATGTATCCTGCTTTGCGTTCGAGGGCATCGATCACAGCGTCGCTGAAGTTCACGCCTTCGAGCTTCTGTGCCGAGCCCAGGCCTCCGGGGCTGAACACGTTTATCTCCATGAGTTTGTGCCCGACGATGTCGAGGCCAACGAGAAACATCCCATCCTGCACGAGCTTCGGTCGCACGATCTCGGCAAGCTCAAACGCTTCATCGGTCAGTGTGGCCTTTGCAAGCGAGCCACCGGCGTGGAGGTTGGATCGCATGTCGCCCCCTCTGCGGACGCGCCGGAAGGCGGCGTAGCGGCCCTTGTGCCGCAGTGGAAGGCCATTCATGAGGAACAGGCGCGTGTCGCCATGCTCCGCGTCCGGCAGGTATTCCTGAACGATGACATACCCGTCCCGGGCGACGGCGTCGATCATCTGGTTGAGGTTGGCTGTATCGTCGGCTCGCACCAGGAACACACCTTCACCGCCTGAGCCCTGCAGCGGCTTCAGGACCGCTCTGCCCTGGTCCTTGACGAACTCTTTGATGTGGTCGCGGTCCCGGGTGATCAGGGTGGTTGGCCTGACCTCCTCTGGGAACAGCTGGAAGTACATCTTGTTCTCAGCCTTGGCCAAGCCGTTCGGATCGTTCAGAACGATGACGCCGTGCCGCATTGCGACCCGCCCGAAGTCGAGTGCGGCAGTCTTGGCCCACTCTCTCCTTCCTTTTTCATCCGACGGCACGTTCCGCAGAAAGAGAATGTCGAGATCATCGACTGTGACCCGCTCTGAGATCGAATTGGGGCCACGTAGGTCACGCAGGTAGCCAACACCATCTTTGTAGCGGTTGCGGTGTGCCCTGGTCGCCTTCGCCCTGACCAACTCGTCCGGGTCGTAGGCGAGGTCGCCGACACTGATCACCCACGCCTCATGGCCCCGATTGGAGGCCGACACGCCGAGGCGGGTCGTGGTGTAGCCGGCTTCTTCGGTGCCGATGTCATTGACGACAAAACCGATCCTCACCTTGTCTCCAGTCTGCTCGGGGAATCGTACGGGCGTCGACGATCGATGAACGGTCGTCCAAGCGGGTTCATCCAGATTGCCACCCACACTATCGGCATCGTCCGGGCCGCGACGCACAGACGACCACCCTCGCGGGACCGACGGCCGATCATTCGGACGGCGCGCCTGCGGCGGAGAACACGGCGTCGGCGGTACACTTCCGCGCCGGCGCATGCGCGCCCCAGATATAAGGAGTGCTCGTGGCCAAGGCAGAGGCCCGCCGTCTCGATGACCGGCTCGCGGAGTTCATCATCGAGAGACTCGAGGCGGACAAGCCGATCCGTACGCTGCTTCCTCCAGACGGCCGCGTGAACATCGACCGCCAGCTGCCGTTCCTGTTCGTCTACCGCCCGCCACCGGGTGGTCTCGACCCGGTGATGACTAGCATCATGGCTGGTGGCGCCTCCTACCTCGTCACCCCGTCGCCGACACGAACTCGCGCTTGGTCGGGCCGGCTCATCAAGCAGATTGCGGAGACTCTCTCGAACGCCTTCGGCCGCTTCCTGATCATCGAATTGTGGCCCGGAGAGGACGCCCCGGTCAACGAGCGTAACCAAGCCCTCATTGCCGAACCGTCGTTCAAGCTCCTCTTCGCCAAAGGGGAGGAAGGTACGGTGACGGCTGGGAAACTCTCTGCGACGCTCGGGCGCATCTTGGTGCTGAAGAAACGGGCAACGATCGAAACTGCGGCGGGCCAGCGACCGTCGCCTCCGGGCCTTCCGCGTGTACTGACGAACACCGAGCTGGCAGCCCTGAAGACAAGCCTTCTCGGGATCGAAATCCGACCGATCTACCGCGAGCCGGAAACGAAAGTCGAACTCCCGCTCGTCGGCCGATCGCTTGCGCGTCAAATCTCGCGGTCGCTCCAACGGACGGTGTTCGAGTTCGCCAGCGCTGAGACCACCGAGCGATCCATGCATTACCACGCCCTCGGCCGCCGGACCTTTGTTGCGGCGGTGAAGCGGGTAGACACCCAGCTGACCGCGATTGCAGAGTCGTTTGACTTGCTGCTGACGGTCACGCCGGCAAACGCTGAGTCGGCGTACCGGACGTTTCGAAGATCTAAGTTTCAGCGAACGCCACGGTTCCAGTATCGACCATCGACGGTCGACCCGGATCTAGTGAAACGCCAGCTCTGGAATGCTCCGATCGAGCGTATTGAGGACTTCGTCCTCGATCAGCTGTTCCGGGAGAAGCAGCGGGAGCTGGATCTGAAGCTCACCCTCATCGCAGAACGTGAGCGACACCGATTCCTCCCGACCAGCATGGCGCTCTACGGACCGATCGATGCAGAGCTGCAGGAAACGGCGACCACATTGCTCGCCGAGCTGCCCGTCACAGAAGGATCCCGCCGGGAACGAAGTGTCACCGCGACCGAGTTTGTCGCCCGCGCCGAAGACGAGTTCAGCCGGCTTCGCTCGGACAGGGCACCAATGGGCGGCCAGGTGGTAGTCCGAGACGATGTCGCATCTTTGATGGTCTCATCCGGCAATCTGATCGTCGGATCCGAGATGTCGTTCCCGGCCCGGCGGGTCGAGCCATTGATTCAGCACGAGGTCGGTACCCACGCACTGACCTATTGGAACGGCCGAGCGCAGCCTTTTCAGCTGCTCGCGACTGGCCTGGCCGGGCACGATGAGCTGCAGGAAGGCTTGGCCGTATTTGTCGAGTATCTGGTCGGAGGGCTCACGATCGGGCGCTTGCGAACCCTGGCCGCCCGGGTGCTGGCCGCCTCGTCGGTCATCGGCGGCGCGTCGTTCATCGACACGTTCATGTTGCTGCACGACACCCACGGGTTCACGCCGCGCACGGCATTCATGACAACGATGCGGGTCCACCGCGGGGGAGGCCTGACGAAGGACGCGGTCTACCTGCGCGGGCTCGCCCGCGTCATGGAGTACCTGGGCAAAGGCGGCCGGCTCGACACGTTGTTCGTCGGCAAGATCGCGACGCACCACGTCTCCGTCATCGAGGAGCTGCAACGGCGCCATGTGCTCGAACCGCCGCCTTTCCGGCCGTCGTATCTGGACGAGCCCGACGCCCACTACCGCATCGAACGCATCAGGGCTGGGATCGAGATCCATGATCTCGTCGACGTGTGAGCGCTCCTGCAACCCGGCATCAGGCGGATCTGGGTGCCGACAAGCGTACGTTCGATGCGTGAACTGCCGAAGAGTAGAGTGCCCGTCGCTGTGCCCCGGTTGTCCGGCGTCAGCGGGCTGCCGTTGGGGAGCGGGGCGCGCGATGAGCCGGTGAAATCCGGTTTGCGGAAGCCGTAGGCACGGGCCAGACTTCCTGCGCACAACTCCGACACCGAAGGATTTCGATGGGTTCACTGGTCAAGAAGCGCCGCAAGAAGATGAGCAAACACAAGTACCGCAAGCGGTTGAAGGCCAACCGCCACAAGCGGAAGCGCTGAGTTCTCTTCGGAGTTGTGTCGGTGTGCCCTGGTCGATCGACCGGGGCACACCCGCGTCAGGACCGGGCGCTTCTCAGCTAGACGATCCGGCGCGCCGCGGCCGGCGTGAACACCCGGAAGCCCTCATCGCTGACAACCCGGCCCATGCCGGGCCGTGGATAGTGGCCGGCCGCGAGGATCACGCCGGAGTCGGCCAGCTGCGCGAACATCTTCGCTCTCGTGTCCGCCGCCGCCTCCTTGTCGATGTCATACACCACGTTCCAGTTGTGCACCGCCTGGAGGGGATGGTGGGTGAGGTCCCCGGCGATGTAGGCCCGCTCGTTCTTCGATGCAATGAGTACTGATGTGTGGCCGGGCGTGTGCCCGAACGATTCGATCATCGTGAGACTGTCGGCGATCTGGTGATCCTCGGTGATGATGGACATCAAACCAGCGTCATGAATGATGTCCATGTCGGCGAGCACCGCGTCGGCGGCAAGATGCTGGCGGCTTCGCCAGAATTCCAGCTCCTTTTCGTGCGTCCAGTGCGCTGCGTTCGGAAAGGCCGGCGCCCCATCGTTGACGTCGCCGCCCATGTGGTCGGGATGGAGGTGCGTGTGCACCACACGGGTGATCTCGTCTGGCGCGATCCCCAGATGGCCGAGCGCGGTTTGGAGCAGGCCCGAGTTGGCGCCTTCGTCCAGGTTCTCCTGGACACCGTTACCGGTGTCGATCAGGCTGAGATCGTCACCTGACCGGAGTAGAAAGCATCCGAAGCTGACGCGGAGGAAACCATCGTCGAGGAACTGGGGATTGGCCTCCCACACGGATGGGTCCGAGTCGTCGAACATAACCGACGGGTCCCGCCGGCTCCACCCGTCCTCGATGGCGTACAGCGCGAGATCCCCTACTTCGGTTTCCCAGATCACCCGCATACCTTCCTTGACCTGACAGGAGCACATTATGGCCGTTCACTATGAACTGCGCGGCGAGGTCGCAGTAATCACGATCGACCGTCCTGAGCGGAGGAATGCGATCAATCGTGCGACCGCAATGAGTCTTCACGATGCCTGGCAGCGCTTCGAAGGTGATTCCGACGCGCGGGTCGGGATCCTGACTGGTGCCGGTGGCTCCTTCAGCGCCGGCGCCGACCTCAAGGATTTCGATCTCATCGATGATCCTCACGGGTTTCTCGGCTTCACGAGGCAGCACGGGTCGAAACCGACGATCGCCGCCGTGTCCGGGTACGCGGTCGCCGGCGGCCTCGAGATCGCGCTGTGGTGTGACATGCGAGTGGCGTCCGAAGACGCGGTGTTCGGGTGCTTCGAGCGCCGCTTTGGCGTGCCGCTCGTCGACGGCGGAACCCAGCGTCTGCGCCACGTTGTCGGGCTTGGTCGGGCGCTCGACATGATCCTCACCGGCCGGGCGGTGGGTGCGCATGAGGCACTGTCCATGGGGCTCGTGAATCGAGTGGTTCCGCCGGGCCGAGCGCTCGAGTCGGCAGTTGAGCTGGCGAGGGAGATTGCTGCGTTCCCGCAATCAACTGTGCGCTCCGATCGGGCCGCCGTCTACGACGGGCTGGACCTGGAAACCGGGTTAGCGGCCGAGCGGGTACATGGCCTCAAAGTCCTCGAGGAGGCAGCAGGGGGAGCGTCCAACTTCGCCGACGGCGCCGGACGCCACGGCGATGGAGTCGAGCGCCGCTGCTGAGCACTGGTCGTGGCCGGGAGAGGGCTCGGAATGGCGCGATGGCGGCAAACACCCATAGAGCGGAACGCTGTGTGGTCGACACGTGACAGACGCGGCCCAGGCGTAGCATTGCCGGATGGTGTTCGACGTCGCCGTCATCGGAATGGGTCTTGTTGGTAGTGCTGCGCTGCGGCACCTGTCGGCGAGTGGCCTGTCGGCGGTCGGCATCGGCCCGGGCGAGCCCGAGAACTGGTCGACACACGCTGGTCCATTCGCGAGCCACTACGACTCGGGCCGCATAACCCGGCGTCTCGATGCCCGCTACGAGTGGGCGGTACTGGCTTCGCGGTCGATCGAGCAATACCCCGTGATCGAGAAAGCGTCTGGGTTGAGATTTCACCGCCCGGTCGGATTCCTGTTCGTTCGGAATGACGAAGCGGGGATCAAGCAGCAGAGACAGGTCATCGATCGGCTCAACCTGCCGGTTGCGATCAGCGGCACCAGCGACTCGGAATTCGACGAATTCATGTTCCCCTCCGGATGGACGGTCCTTCACGAGTCCGGCCCTGCCGGGCACATCGATCCCCGATTGATGGCCCAGGCGCAGTTGATCGTGTCGGGCCGGCAGGGAGCGGTCACGCATAGCTCGTACGCCACCGCACTGGAGAGGTTCGCTGGTGGCTTCCGCATCCGAACCCACGACGGACGCGAGTTCGAGGCCGGCCGGGTGCTGCTCGCAACCGGTCCCTATCTGAATGATCTGTTGGCGCGGCCTTTGGCAGCCCAGGTAGTTCCCGAAGCGGTCGTACTGGCGCAGGTGGACGAGGGGGAGGCGGGACGGTTGGCAGAGATGCCAACGGTTGTCTATCTGCTGGACCATGCCGTTCACGACGATGTGTATCTCGTGCCGCCGGTTCGGTACCCCGACGGGCGCTGGTATCTGAAGATGGGGGCCTCGATTGCAGGTGCCCGTGCGCTGGAGTCGGCGGAGGACAAGCGCGCCTGGATGGGCGGTTCAGCGGCATATCAGCAACTCGAGTCGATGCGGAATGTGCTGGAACGGATGCTGCCCGGCGTGGCATTCGAGAGCTTCGCGATGAAGCCGTGCCTCATCACGGATACGGCACACGGTCTGCCGTTCGTCGATGAGGTGGAAGACGGTTTGGTCGTCGCGGCCGGCGGCAATGGGCATGCCGCCAAGTCCGCCGATGCAATCGGCGCACTCGGCGCCGGTCTGACGGCCACCGGAGAGTGGCGCGACCTCGAGCTGGATCGTTCGTCCTTCACTGCAGTTTTCGACGCCTTTCGCCGCGTGTCCGGCAGTCGCCATGGGAACTGAGTGAGGTCGTGAGCCATCCGCAGGCCAAGACCGTGGTGTCTGCTCGAATCCACCGTTGGCCGAGTTGGAGAATCAGCCCGGCTCATCGTTGGCCGCTCTACCTGAGCGCGGGTGGCCCCGTTTGACAATGGATGAATGTTCATTCACCATGGACGAACATTTACCTCATGATGGAGCGACCTCATGGCTTGGACCGCGCACGACATGCCCGATCAGACCGACCGCGTTGCCGTCGTCACCGGCGGTAACGGCGGCCTCGGGCTGGAAACCGCCCGAGAGCTGGCCCGCAAGGGGGCGCACGTGATCATCGCCGCGCGCAACCTGGAGAAGGCCGCCAAGGCCGAGGCCGACATTCGCTCAGACGTACCGATCACGTCGGTCGACGTCCGCCAGCTCGATCTTTCGTCGAAGATGTCCATAAAGCAGTTTGCCGACGCTTTGCGCGGCGAACGCGACTCCGTCGACCTGCTCTTCAACAACGCCGGCGTCATGGCTACCCCCGAGCGGAAGACGGCTGACGGGTTCGAGCTGCAATTCGGCACCAACCACCTCGGCCATTTCTACCTGACCTACCTGCTGCTCCCTGCGCTCCTACGTGGCTCCAACGCCCGCATCGTGAACACCACCTCGACTGCGAGATTCAGTGCAGGCGACTACGACCTGACCAACGCCCACTCACGGGGCACCTACAAGCCGTGGGAGGCATACGGCATCTCCAAGCGTGCCAACCTCCACTTCGCCATCGAGCTCAACAACCGGCTCGCATCGGCCGGTTCTGATATGACGGCCCATGCCGCCGACCCCGGCTTTTCCAACACCGATCTCCAGGCCACGAGCGCGGCCGAATCCGGCGGATTCACGCAGAAGTTGGCCCACCGCGGCGTGGTCATGATGGGCCAGTCGGCGGCGCGTGGCGCGCTTCCGCAGCTGCGGGCCGGGACCGATCTCGCGTCGCCGGGCGGCACGCTCTACCGGCCCAGGTGGATCACCGCAGGGGCACCGGTCATGGCGAAGATCGGCGCCAATCTCCGAAAGCCGGAGGACTTGAGTCAGCTCTGGGCGGTATCGGAGCGGGATCTCGACATCGACTTCGATGTAGCGGCGTTGGTCGCCGCTGCCTCGTGAGCCAGTCTGTCCAGGTGGACCGGGCGGCGCTGGTCCGCCGTGCACTGGTGGAGCTCGTTGCGGAGCACGGCTTTCACGGAGCATCCATGGCCGCCGTGGCGGAACGGGCCGGAGTCGCGACCGGGACGGCCTACGTCCACTACAGCTCCAAGGACGAACTGGTGCTGGCAGCGTACATCGAGGTCAAACGGGCGCTGGGAACGGCTGGCCACGCGGCTATCGATCGCTCGGCGGCGCCTCGAGATCTGTTCCGCCGAATCTGGCATGCGATGCATGGCTTCCTGGCGGCGGATCCGGTCCAGGCTCGATTCCTCGTCCAAGTGCAGGTGTCGCCGTATGCGACAGCCGCCCATGACGCCGCGCGTGAGGCCGACGATTTGTTGCGCTCTCCGGAGCTCGAGGAGCTGGTGAGCCAACTCGTAGGGCTGCCGGCGACGGTCCTCTATGACCTGAGCCTGGGACCGGCGGTCAGGGTCGCCGCTTCCGAGGACCTCCAGCTCACCGAGGCGGACCTGGAGGAGCTGGCTTCGGCGTGCTGGCGGGCGGTGAGCCGGAGCTAGGGGCTGATCGATGGCAACCAACTGCTTCCTGGCGTCCACCGATCTAGGACGCGATCGCATCGTCGGTCAGGATCGTGCGGGCCTCGCGCCGCGCATCAAACGCGGCTGTGTCGCTGTCTAGCCGCGAGCCGCCGCTGCTGCCGTCAATCGGTGTCGCGCAAGAAACGCTCGATCTCCTGGACGAGCTCATCTCCGTCGACCGGGCCGATCGGTGACTCGTCAGACTGCTCTTCGAGCTGGCGCACGTAGTCGACGATGTCGTCCGACTCCTCCATGGCCTCATCGACGCGGGCTTCGAATTCGGCGCTGTCTTCCCGAAGCTCGTCGAGGTCGAGACCATGCGCCATGACCTCGTTCGCCTTCTCGAGGAGCGCAAGCATCGCCTTGGGGTTGGGGTTCGCGGCCAGGTAATGCG
>Ga0224512_10004118_pt1 | contig 12454 bp, 9 predicted proteins | sample SF_May12_sed_USG_4_FD_169103 | JGI IMG/M metagenome (GOLD analysis project Ga0224512, IMG submission 169103) | Sediment microbial communities from San Francisco Bay, California, United States - SF_May12_sed_USGS_13 | ecosystem: Environmental > Aquatic > Marine > Sediment | place: USA: California... | reverse complement strand
GGTCGATAAGAAGACCGGGTCGCGCCTCAAGCAACAGTACATCAGCGCGGCCGACGGCCGAGTGGTGGCCAAGGACGAGATGGTCAAGGGCTACGAGTTCTCCAAGGGCCAATACGTGCTGTTTACCCCGGAAGAACTCAAGGCGCTGGACGAGAAGGCGACGAACTCGATCGACATCTCGGAATTCGTCCCCCTCGACCAGGTCGATCGTCTCTACCTCGATAAGGCCTATTATCTAGGCCCGGACAAGGGCGGCGAGCGCGCCTATCGTCTCTTGGCGGAGGCTCTCAAGCAAACTGGGCGGGCTGCCCTGGGCCAATATGCCGCGCGCGGCCAACAACATCTGGTCTTGGTTCGACCGATCGACGGCATCCTCGTGATGGAACAACTGCACTACGCCGATGAATTGCGGCCCGCCTCGGAAGTCCCGGTCGACCCGGGCGAGGTGAAGGAACAAGAACTCGAACTGGCGACGCAGCTAATCAGTCAAACGGCCACCGATACGTTCAAGCCCGAGGCTTATCGCGATCAGGTGCGCGACCGGGTCCTCGAAGCCATCCAACGGAAGGTCGAGGGCGAGGAAATCACCTCCGAGCCGGCGGAGGCTCCCCAGACCAAGATCCTCGACCTCATGGCGGCCCTCAAGGCCAGCCTGGCCGAGGAGGGCGGCAAGGCCCCTGAGGCCGTGTCGGAGAGCAAAGCCAAGCGCAAGACCGCCAGCTAGCCCACCTAGTCCACAAAACCCCACCGCTCCGTCGCTCCCGCCCTTAGACCGTCCGAACCAGCGGCAGCCCGAACTGCCGTCGGCGACGCCGACCGAGCGTCATTGACTTCGGCCCCACCGCCCATAAGCTTGGGGCCGTCTCTGAGTGGCTGCTGCCCACCTATGAAACTCCATACCAAGATCGTGCTCGGTCTCGCCACCGGGGCCCTTGCCGGTATTACGGTGAACGCGTTGGCCGGAGGAGCCGCGTGGGTCACCTGGGTCAACGCCAACATCGCCAACCCCATTGGCCAGGTGTTTCTCCGTCTACTGTTCATGACGGTCGTCCCCCTCGTCTTCGCCTCGCTGACGCTCGGGGTCGCGGGCATTGGGAACGTCAGTCGGCTCGGCCGCATCGCGGCCAAGACACTGGTGTACTTCCTCATTTCCACTGCGCTCTCCACGGTTCTGGGGCTCGTGCTGGTCAGCATCGCGGACCCGGGCAGTGGGATCGCGCCGACCACGCGTCAGGAGCTGCTGGCGACCTACCGGGGCCAGGCAGCTGATATGCAGCTCGGCACCGGCGTCACCTTCGGTGTGAGCACCTTCGTCAACATGATCCCCCGCAACCCCGTCCAATCCGCCGCATCGGGTGACATGCTCGCTGTCATTTGCTTCGCACTCATATTCGGGGCGGCTTTGACTCGACTGTCCACGGAGCGAGCGCGCCCGATGCTCGGAGTGGTCGAAGCGTTGGCCGACGTCGTGATGGTAATCATCGACTTCGCCATGAAACTCGCTCCCTTTGGGGTGTTCGCGCTGATTTTCACGGTCACGTCGCGATTCGGCTGGCACTTGCTTGGAGAACTCGGCTGGTACGTTGTGGTCGTCGTACTCGGGCTTCTCCTGCATGCTGCAGTAAGCCTCTCTGTGCTCGTGCGATTCTTAGGCGGGATGAACCCGATACAATTTTGGCTCAAGTCACGAATGAGCCTAATCACCGCATTCTCAACCAGCTCGAGCAATGCCACGCTTCCCACCACGATGGCCGTGGCCGAGCATCAACTCGGCGTGCCGCCCACCATAGCGGGGTTTGTCCTGCCACTCGGCGCTACGATGAACATGAACGGAACCGCGCTGTACGAGGGCGTCACGGTACTGTTTCTCGCCCAGGTGTTCGGCATTGACCTCACTCTAGGACAGCAATCGGTGGTTCTGATCCTGTCGGTGCTTACCGCTGTCGGTACGGCGGGCGTGCCGGGCGGATCACTCCCCCTCATGATGGTGGTCCTCGCTGCGGTTGGTGTCCCGCCTGAAGGGATAGCCATCATCCTCGGCGTCGATCGGATTCTGGACATGTGCCGCACGACGCTCAACGTGGCGGGCGACCTCACCGCCGCCCTATTCGTGGCACGCACCGAACCCGTAGCGCCCGACATCGTCATCCCGGAAGCGCCGGTGGCCGTGGCGTGACGGGCTTGGGTGGCGATGGCCCCGCCCCGGGCACGTCACGCTAGGCCCGTCAGAGTCGACCCCCGGTGACCCATATCACAAACCGCCGGCGTGACGCACGTCACCACTCCGCTCGGCTTAACATTACGGTGTCGGGAACGTCTCCTTGGCAGATTGGAGGTCAGTCTGGGCCTCAGTCCAACCATAGAACCTATAGGAGCGTATCCGATGCAGACTTCCCTTCCCCTCCCACGATGGATGGCGGCGGGCGTCCTGGCGCTGACCATGACCATGGCCGCGTGCAGTGAGGATGTCACGGCCCCCGGTGGCACGTCGCTGGCCCTGAGCCAGGCCGAGGCCGACGAGCTGGGCGCCATGGTCAGCGACGACGCCGAGTCGTTCGGGGAGGCATCGACCTACGACAACACAACCGGCTTCGACGTTGACTTCGCGGAAGTCGGGTTCTCGGCCCCCCCGATCCCGGGTGCCACCGGCGTGTGCCAGCCGACCATCACCCCTGCACAGCCCGCGAACCTCGACGGTGACCGTGTGCCCGATGCGGTGCTGTTCGACTACACCGGGTTCGACTGCACCCTGGCCAACGTGAATGTGCAGATGAGCGGCACCTTGGGCATTGAAGATCCGGCAATCCCCGGCTTCGGCGTCCGGTTCATTTTCTCCGACCTGGCACGAATCGTGAGCAGCACCGTGGTCGATCGATTCCGCGCCCGGACATGGGACGGGACCCGTCAGATCGTTGGAAGTCCCAGCAATCCCGGCAGTCAGCTCACTCATACCATTACGAACTTCAAGACCACGTTCGAGTTCGCCAATGGCAACAGCGGCGAGCACACCAAGAACTGGAACGGCATCTTCGATGCGGACGCAGCGGGGTCGATCGATTACGGCAGCCCGTTACCGAGCGGCACCTGGTCGTTCGACGGCAACTCCACCTGGATCCGGAATGTGACCAACACGTATAGTGTGCAGGTGGCGACGACTACTCCGCTTCATTACAATGTCGATTGCACGGCGCGGCCGCGATTCGACGCGGGCATCATCGAGGCGACGGTGATCCGGAACGGACAGACCACCCTGGTCACCATCGAGCACCCGGCGTGCGGCACCACCATCGTGACCCGCACAACCGTGCCGGCGACGTAGTCGGCTGGTTCGTTGGATGAAGTCAACGGCCCGGCTCACACGAGCCGGGCCGTTGACCGTTGCTGGACCGCACTAGGTCAGCGATGAGACCCCTTCGATGGAAGCGAGTTGTTCATCTGGTTCCAACTGCCCGGACAGGACGAAATACTTGTACATCACCAGCAACGAGACTATTCGCTCCTGTCGAGCATCCTTGAAGAGCAATACTGCTTTGTTCGCCTGCCCGATAATCGCTCTGGCTTCTTCCTGATGTCGCTCGTAGTAGAGAATCTTCTCCTCGAGGTCCTCAAAGTCGTCACGGAGCGGGACAAAGCACTTTCCCGCCTCGAGCCGACCCTCCATGAACCACGTCTCATAGACTGGGCGGGGCATGAGGCAAAGCGAGTTCGACGCCAGGATCCACTTCAGGTTTGTGGCCACATCATTCCCTTCGATCGAGATGATGTACCGATAACGCAGTTGCCTGCTTGGCGGCACAAAGGGGGACGGCGGGATGTCCTCGCTCGCCTTGCTCTTGGTGTAGCCAACATCGCATAACCGGTGATCGCGATATCGCGCCAACAACGCACGTCGTTTCGGGTTGGTCCGGCCGAGGCTGCCGCGCCAAATCGCCATTCCTTGTTTCGCTTCGAAGGGAATCCGGTCACGCGGGAAATAGAAGTGGCGATGCTTGACCAGGTTCAACAGGATAGCATTGGCGTTGTCGCCGGCGATCGGCCTGCTCTTCAGAAAAGATGGTGTGTCAGGTACCGAGGTGATATCGCCGAATAGATAGTGCAATCGGAAATCGCAGGGAAAGTACCGCGCATGTTGTTTGAGATCGTAGTAGTACATTGAAGGTTTCGTGGCTATCCGATCTATCGTCGCTGCGGCGTCTCCAAGCGTGAAGGTGTGGCGTAATTTGTTGTAATAATTGACTCGATCGGCTAACCCGTCACGGTCGTACCTGTTCACGTCTCGCAAGATGCCGCTCAGACGCGATCGAAAGAGGGCCTGTGGCGCAACGTCGCGAAGTACATTTCGCACGTAATAGATCGGTCGTTTGATGGCTCGGTGGAGATCGGACACTGAAACGGAACCGGTTGCGAGTCAGGGGCATCGCTGGTTCGGTGGATGTAACACTCCGCTCGTGATCAGCGTATCGTGGGCGAAGACTGGACCACAAAACTCGAACTAGACGCGGCAGAAACTCCCGCCCGAGGATCCGCAGTCTCGCTCATAGGCTCGGGCCAACCAGGCCAGTAGCACCTGCCCCGCATCCTCCGGCGTCCGCCCAAAGACCAGAATCCCGTCCTCGTGGCCGCCCATGGCGAGGATGCGTCGCTCGGCGAAGACCCCGTCGCGATAGAGCCGCTGCACCTCCGCGGCCATGGCCGGCGTGCCGTACGGCACATGTGGCTCGGTGGTGGGAAGCCGCAGCTCCCGCGACCGGCGCCAGAGCACCGGGGTGTGGGCGTGCAGTACACACCGGATGTGCGGGCCTAAATCGTAGGTTGCACCGTGGGTCAGGGACTCCGAGGACGGCTCCGTGCTGCCGTGGCTCTTCACCCAGTTGCGCCGCGGGTCGTAGCGCTCCACGAGGGCGAAGTCCTCAGGCCCGATGCACCGCTTGCCCGACGTCTGCGTGCCGGTAATCAGGTAGCTCCGATGGCCCAGGGCCGCGCCGGCCCGTCCGACCCGCACGCTGGCGTTGCCATACCCTGCCCCGTCGTACCGGCGCGGGTCCTGGCCCACCAGTCCGGTCAGCGCCATGATCTCACGCCACGCAACCAGCTGGCAAATGAGTTCATGGAGTCGGTCATAGTCGATCGGCCGATTCTCGTGCTCAACTTCGAACTTGATGACCCCTTCCGGATGGGTCATGGCGATCGTGAGGCGCTGGCTCGCTCTGGATAGAGCGAGAGGAGGCCGGTTTCGGAGGCCGGGCAGATGCCACGTTCGGTGATGAGACCAGTGACCAAATCCCGCGGGGTCACGTCGAAGGCAATGTTGAGCGCCGGACTGTCGGGAGGCCCGACCTGGACGGTCTCTATCTCTCCCCCCGCCGTTCGCCCCGAGACGTGAGTCACCTCGGTCATGTCCCGCTCCTCGATCGGGATGTCGGCCACGCCGTCGCGGATGGACCAGTCGATGCTCGAATGCGGCACGGCCACGTAGAAGGGAATGCTGCTGCGGTGGGCGGCCAGCGCCTTGGGGTAGGTCCCAATCTTGTTGCAAACATCGCCCGACACCGTGGTGCGGTCCGTGCCGGTAACGCAGACATCGACCCGGCCGCGCTGCATGAGATGCGCCGCGGCGCTGTCGACAATGATGGTGTGCGGGACGCCATGGGCGCCAAGCTCCCAGGCGGTCAGGCCCGCACCCTGGTTTCGCGGACGCGTTTCATCGACCCACACATGCACCGGAATGCCGGCGTCGAAGGCCTGGTAGACCAGGCTCAGCGCCGTGCCGTAATCGACGGTAGCCAACCATCCGGCATTGCAGTGCGTCAGGATCTGAACCGGCCGACCCGGCTTCCGCTCCGCGATCTCACGAATGACGGCGAGACCGTGCTCACCGATCTTCCGACAGGTCTGCACGTCGTTCTCGGCTATCTCGCCGGCCTCCGCGTAGGCCGCCCGGACCCGCTCGCCACGAGGAAGCCCTCGCAGCACTGCCGACACACGATCGACGGCCCAGGCCAGGTTGACCGCCGTGGGACGGGTACGACGGAGCGATTCGCCAGCCTGCTGCAGGGCGCTGTCCGACGCGTCCTGCCGCGCGGCGAGCGCCATGCCGTATGCGGCGGCGGCTCCGATCAGCGGCGCGCCGCGCACTTGCATGGTCCGAATCGCATGGGCCACCTGGTCTACCGATTCGAGACGCATGAGCTGAAAACGATGGGGGAGCGCCGTCTGGTCGATGATCTCGACGGCCCAGCCATCGGCGGCGAGTCTGATTGTCCGATAGGGGGACCCATGGACGTTCATGGCCCAAAGATGGGGCCGCGGAGGCTTCGAATGCTAGCGACGGCGGCCCTCGGCGTCCGGGGCCCGGCGCTCGAGCTCCGAGAGAATCGCCCGCGCGTTCCCGTTGTCGGGGTTGAGCGCAATCGACTTCCGATAATTGCGAATCGCGCGCACCGTGTCCCCGGCCACCAAATAGCCCTCCCCCAGGCTGTCCCAGGTGTTGAAGCCACCGGGATAGGCCTCCGTGTTCAGATGAAACACCGCGAGGGCAAGCTCGACCTCGTCGGCCCGCAGCAGGTCATACCCCAGGGTATTGAGCACGCGCTCGTGAAAGTCGTACATGGGTTCCGGCCCGCTGGTCCGACGCTGCTCGTGGTACCAGTCGACCGTGGCCGCATAATTGGTTTCTGCGAGCCGCCGGAGGACCTCTGACGCCAACGAGCGCGGATACAGATGGACAAAGTCCCAGATCGGCCCGTCGAGTACGGTGTCGCGGATCTCCTCGCCACGCGCGAAGGCCAGCACGGCTTCCACTAGCTTCGGCGAAGTCCTGACAAGGCCGTCATGCGTCACGCCGCGCAGCACCAGCTGCCGTGACTGCTCGAATCCGGTTGCAACCGCTGCCGCGTTCCTTACCGGTGTGCGCGCGTCCAGCGTTCCGCTGATGAAGAGCGTTGGGATGGCAGAGCGAATCGGAGCGCGAAAGTCATCGCCCAACCGGGGAAGGCCCGGCACCTGGCAGACATCCAGAGCTGGATCGTCGGCCGCGGTGCCGACGAGCGATGTCGGCGCTTCCGCTGCGATGCGCCTGAGCCGCTCCACTGACGCATAGGATGCGCAAGTTGAGGCAAGCGCCGCCGCAGGCCGACTCAAGCCTCGACGAAACCCGTACGCCCAGCGTCCCAAGGCGGTGAAGTCGCCTCGAGACATCTCCACAATCGCCGCCGGGATCCGCTCCAACTCGCCCTGGCTCCCGATCGCATCGGCCAGGCGCTTCTGCAGATCCCACTTCCCGACCACCACTCGACGCTTCGGCAGCACCTCAACCTTTACCGGCTCGCGGTCGAGGCGATCGAGGATCTGCTGGAGCATACCAAGGAGATCGGGGTACTCGGCATAGGCGGAGTCGCGCCCGGCCAGATCGACTAGCTCCGTCAGCGCAGCATCGGCATCACTGGGCAGCGTCAGCGTCTGGTCAGGGCCCTGAACGCCGGCGAGGATCATACGGTCCACACTGGCCGGGTGGCGTCGGGCCATCTCCAGCGCCAGCTGGGTCCCTGATCCGAATGCCCAGAGCGTCAGTCTTTCCGCGCCCAAGGCGAGCCGCAGGTCCTCGAGGTCTTGGACGCCGGCTTCGACGGTGTATCCGGAAAGGTCGATGCCACGGCGCTGCATGAGCTCGAGGCACGAGGCTGCATTCTTGAGGATCTGCAGACGATAGCGTTCAGGACTGCCCGGACGATCGAGCGGCTGGTCGCCCTTCTCCTGACATTGCATGGAATCGGCGGATTGTCCTGTGCCCCGGAGCTCGAGCGCGATGACATCCGCGACCTGCCTCAGCGCCAGGACCGTCGGCGCTAGACTCCCTTGCACCGCACCGACGCCAGGCTCGCCCGGGCCACCCGGCAAGTACACGATCGGCGAGCCAAGATCAGTCGCTGTGCTCTCGAAACGCACCAAGCGGAGGGTGAGCGTCCGACCCAGACGGTTGCCGCGGACTTCCGGTACTCGAAGCGCGCCAAAATCCACGTCCAGCCGCTGCCCGGCCAGCTGCAGGGTGCCGGAGGCAAACGTGAGTGTCTTGGCGGAATCAGCCTCCTGGGCCGGTGCCGGCCGAGCCAGGAAGGCCAGTGCCACGAGGAGGAGAGCCGGGCGCGTCGCCCGAACGAATCGCTGAATTTGGTCTATCACTTCCCTGCCCTTGCTCGAAACATGTGGTGCACGGAAACTACGTGCATGACCGGGGGAGGTGCTGCCCTCATGATTCGTGCCCAACACCGCGCAGCGCGGGACGACTTGCCGAGGAGACGCGTGCCCAGCCCGGGCAGGCACACACGGCCACGATCTTGGACCCTGACCCGATGAAGATAACTGGCGTCCGCGGCCATGCAGACTCCGCAGACTGAGCCCGAGCTCGACGACCTGCTCTCCACGCCGACCGAGTCGGTGATCGAGGCCATGCGCGACCTGGACGGTGATATGCTTGTCCTCGGCGCGTCGGGCAAGATGGGGCCGAGCCTCGCTCGGCTCGCACGACGGGCCTCCGAGGCCGCCGGTAGGCGCCGACGCATCATCGGTGCAGGGCGTTTCTCACACCCGGGCAGTCGTCAAGTCCTCGACCGGGCCGGCATCGAGACCATCGCCTGCGATCTCTTGGTCGACTCCGGATTCGACGCCCTGCCTGACGTCGATAACGTGCTGTACCTCATCGGACAGAAGTTCGGGACCGCCGTGGAGCCGACCCGGACGTGGGCCACCAACGCATATCTGAGCGGCGCGGCCATGCAGCGGTTTCCGGGGGCGCGGTGGGTGGTGCTCTCGACCGGGAACGTGTATGCCATGAGCGCGGTCGGAGGTCCTGGCGCTTCGGAAACCGACTCCGTGGGACCCGTGGGTGACTACGCCCTGTCGGCCCTCGCGCGGGAGCGTATCGTGGAATTCTTCTCGCGTCACAACCAAACGCCGGCAGCCGTGCTCCGCCTCAACTACGCGGTCGAACTCCGCTACGGCGTGCTGCGGGACATCGCCGATCGAGTCTACCGCCGCGAGCCGCTGGATCTCTCCATGGGATGGGTCAACCTGATCTGGCAACGGGACGCCAATGTCCGGATACTCGGCGCCCTGGCCCACGCCGCGATACCACCTGTCGTGCTGAACCTGACGGGCGACAAGGTGAGCATCCGAAACATCGCTCAGCGCTTCGGCAAGATCTGGGGCATCGAACCACGCTTCATCGGAACAGAATCCGACACGGCGCTGCTCAGCGATCCCGGTAGATCCCGCCGATTGTTTGGCCCACCCGAGGTGCCGGTCGATCAGATGATCGAGTGGGTGGCCGGCTGGGTGGCCGCGGGAGGGAGGTCGTTGGAGCGGCCGACGCATTTCGAAGAACGACATGGCCGGTTCTAGCCCAGGCCGTTCCGGCCGCGACCCCATGCCACCGCGCGCGATTACGCGGCGGCTTCGCGCGGGTGCGGTGATTCCGGCCCATCCCTTGGCCCTCACTCACAACCGCCGGCTGGACGAGCGGCGGCAGCGGGCGCTCACCCGCTACTATCTCGCCGCCGGGGCCGGCGGTGTCGCCATCGGGGTCCACACTACCCAGTTCGAAATCCACGATCCAAAGATCGGGTTGTTTCAGCCGGTGCTGGAATTGGGAGCGGAGACCATCGCCGAAGTGCGGGCAGCACGCCGGCGGCGGTTCATTCGAATCGCAGGCGTCAGCGGTCCGACTCGTCACGCCGTTTCGGAAGCCGTTCTTGCCGCGAACTTGGGCTACCACGCGGCCCTGGTGAGCCTTCGAGACCTCCGTCGAGCCCCGCTCGCTCGGCTGGTGGCGCGGACCCGAGCCGTCGCGCAGGTCATGCCCGTGATCGGCTTCTATCTCCAGCCCGCTGTGGGCGGGCGCAGCTTGCCGCGAAGCTTTTGGCACCGGCTGCTCGAGATCGAGAATCTGGTGGCGATCAAGGTTGCTCCGTTCGACCGCTACCGGACGCTGGAGGTGGCGCGCGCCGTGTGGGAGGCGGGCCGTGTCGGTGACGTCGCGCTCTACACCGGGAACGACGATCACATCATCCTCGACCTGCTGACCACTTACCGTTTCGCACCCCGGCACGCGCCCGTGCGTATAGTCGGTGGTCTGCTCGGCCAATGGGCCGTGTGGACCCGCCGCGCGGTGGCACACTGGAAGGCATGCAGCCGAGCCCGCTTGAACCGGCCGCGAACCATACCCCAACCGCTGCTGACCCTGGCGGCCCAGCTGACCGATGCCAACGCGGCGATATTCGATGCCGCTCACGGCTTCCGGGGCTCGATCCCCGGTGTTCACGAAGTGCTTCGGCGACAGGGTCTGCTGCGCGGTCGCTGGTGTCTCGATGCATCGTGCGAGCTCTCTCCAGGCCAGCGGGCCGAGATCGACCGCGTGCTCCGGGCGTACCCCCACTTGACCGATGATCGCTTCGTCGCCACACATCGTGACGACTGGCTGCGGTGATCCATTCCCTACTATGTTGAGACGCGGTCAACCGGTTAGGATTCGCTGATGCCTCGCCGCCCTTCCAAATCGACTTCGGTCACATCGTTGCGCGTCCCGGGCAGCCCACCCGGCACGCTCATCGCACACCCCGACGCGGCCGCGCCGACCATCCGGGTCATGGCCTACGGCCCGGATGACCTCGTTGACGAGGGGGTTGCCACGCCCGAAGAAGCCCACCGGTTGTTGGGGCGCTACCCGGTGCTGTGGGTGAATGTCGACGGATTGGGGAGTGCCGCGACGGTGCAGTCGATCGGGGAATTGTTCGGCCTGCACTCGCTGGCCCTCGAAGACGTGCTTCACACCCGGCAGCGACCGAAGCTCGAAGACTACGACGATCACTTATACGTCATCCTGCTCATGGCCGAGTATCATGAGCGGCTGGAAACCGAACAGGTGAGCCTGTTCCTGGGTGAGAGCTTCGTGGTGACCTTCCAAGAGTACCCAGGAGACTGCTTCGAGACGATTCGCAAACGACTGCGTGAGAAGCGAGGCCAAATCCGCAACCGGGCAGCGGATTATCTGGCCTACTGCCTGATCGACGCTGTGATCGATGGGTATTTCCCCGTCCTCGAATCCTACGGCGATCTCCTCGACAGCATCGAGCAGGACATCGGGCATCGGCCGACGGCCGACGCCCTGAGCGACGTCCAGACCACCAAGCGCGAGCTGCGGCGGCTGCGGCGAGCCATTTGGCCGGTACGCGATTTCCTGAGCACGCTGCAGCGCGAGCCATCGCCGCTCATCTCCGAGCATACCGTGGTCTACTTCCGCGACTGTAGCGATCACGCCGTCCGCATCTTGGACTTGGTGGAATCGTACCGCGAATGGAGCTCGGATCTCACCGAACTCTTCATCTCGACCGTGAACATGCGGATGAACGATATCATGCGGGTCTTGACGATCATGGCAACGATCTTCATTCCGCTGACGTTCATCGCGGGTATTTATGGAATGAACTTTCGCCGAATGCCGGAGCTCGAGTGGAGCCTCGGCTATCCGCTCGTGATGGCCGGCATGGCGGCCATAGGGATTGCACTCTTGAGCTTTTTCCGCCGCAAGGGCTGGCTCGGGAATGGCTCCCTGAGCCGACTGCCGGAGCGGTAGACACCGCGAGCGCTCCCAAAACCTACTTCAGCCGGTACCCCAGATGATGGTGTTCTCCGTGCTTCAAGACTCGGCCGCCGCGCTCAGCACCGGGGCGGGAAGCGTGGTCACTGGCCTCGCCAACTTGTTCGATGTCGATGTCGCGTGGCTCGTGAGGCAGCTGCTCCGCGCCGGGATCGTCCTGCTGCTTGCCTTCGCCGCCCTCCGCGTTTCCAAGGGCCTCATGCATCGCCTCGAGCGGCATTTGTCGGAGGAGGAAGAGGGCACGGGCGAGCATTCCTACGAGGACGCCAGGCGGGCCCGTACCGTAGCCGGGCTGGCCTACAGCGTAGCCCGCATCGGCATCATCGCAACGGCAATGCTGCTCATCCTCAATTTGTTCTTTCCCATCGGCCCTCTCCTCGCCGGCGTCGGGGTGTTCGGGCTCGCCCTCTCGTTCGGCGCCCAGAGTCTGGTGCGGGACATGATCAGCGGGTTCTTCATCCTGGTGGAGAATCAATTCGGGGTCGGTGACATCATTGAAGTAGGCGGAACCAGCGGTGTTGTCGAGCGAATGACCCTTCGGATCGTCGCCCTCCGTGATGTGGAGGGCGTCCTCCACATGATTCCCAACGGCGAGATCACCAAGGTCAGCAACAAGACGCGGGGATGGTCGCGCGTGGTCCTCGACGTCGGGGTTGGCTATGCGGAGCGGGTGGACGAGGTGCTTGCCGTGCTCGCCGACGTCGGCCGTGAGTTCACGGCGGACAAGGAGTGGGCCGACGACCTCACCGCCGATCCGGTTGTGCAAGGGGTACAGGGGCTGGCAGACAGCGCGGTCAATGTCAG
>Ga0224512_10004117_pt1 | contig 12455 bp, 7 predicted proteins | sample SF_May12_sed_USG_4_FD_169103 | JGI IMG/M metagenome (GOLD analysis project Ga0224512, IMG submission 169103) | Sediment microbial communities from San Francisco Bay, California, United States - SF_May12_sed_USGS_13 | ecosystem: Environmental > Aquatic > Marine > Sediment | place: USA: California... | reverse complement strand
GACCCTCGGTCTCTGGCGACCTCGCGGTTGTCGACGACCGCATCGCCGCCATCGGCGAGCTTGGCCGCGTGAAAGGCGCGGTCGAGATCGCGGTTGGGGGCAGGGCGCTGGCGCCCGGGTTCATCGACGTGCACACCCACGACGACCGGGCGCTCTTGGTCGACCCGGCGATGGCCTGCAAGGCGAGCCAGGGGGTGACCACCGTGGTGACCGGCAACTGCGGGGTCAGCCTGGCGCCGTTGTCGCTGAGCGGGCCGCCGCCGCCGCCGCTCGACCTGATCTGCGACACCGCCGAAGGCTACTTCGCCGACTTCGGCGCCTATCTCGACCGCCTGGACAACGAGCCGGCGGCGCTCAACGCGCTCTGCCAGGTGGGCCACTCGAGCTTGCGCGCCGAGGCAATGGATGCGCTCGACCGCCCGGCCACGGCGGCGGAGATCGCGGCCATGCGCGGCCGCCTCGAGGCCGCGCTCGAGGCGGGCGCCATCGGGCTTTCCACCGGCCTCGACTACGCGCCCGCCGCCGCCGCGCCGATGCAGGAGGTGATCGCGCTCGCCAGGGCCGTGTCCGCCGCCGGCGGGCTGCACACGACCCACATGCGCAACGAGGGCGACCGGGTTTCCGAGTCCCTGGAGGAGACCTTCGAGATCGGCCGCGCCGCCCGGGTCCCCGTGGTGATCTCGCACCACAAGTGCGCCGGAAAAAGAAACCACGGCCGCTCCAGCTCCACCCTCGGCCAGATCGAGACGGCGCGCGGGGCGCAGAAGGTCGGCCTCGACGCCTATCCCTACAACGCCGCCTCCACGGTGCTGGCCGGGAGCTTCCTGGAGAAGGCGGACCGGGTCATCGTCACCTGGTCCAAGGCGCGGCCCGAGCTGGCCGGGCGCGACCTGGATGAGATCGCCGCCGAGCTGAACCTGACGCGCGAGGCCGCGGTCGAGGCGCTGCAGCCGGCCGGCGCCATCTACTTCACCATGGACGAGGCCGACGTGCGGCGCATCCTGGCCTATCCGCACACCATGATCGGCTCCGACGGCCTGCCCCACGACGCCTTCCCCCACCCGCGGCTGTGGGGCAGCTTCCCGCGGGTGCTCGGCCACTACGCCCGCGACGTCGGCCTGTTCTCCCTGGAGCAGGCGGTGCACAAGATGACCGGGCTTTCCGCCGCCACCTTCGGCCTGGCCGAGCGCGGCGTGCTGCGCGCGGGCGCCTTCGCCGACCTGGTGCTGTTCGACCCGGCGACCGTGATCGACGCCGCGACCTTCGAGGCGCCCAAGACCCCGGCGCGCGGCATCGAGCTGGTGCTGGTCAATGGCCGGGCGGTCTGGCGCGACGGTGCCGTGACCGGCGCGCGCCCGGGCCGCGCGATCCGCCGGCAGGCGCTCGAAATTCCGGGCGCCGGGGCATGAGCAACGGGCGCAGCGGCGGGCGGCGCCAGGGCCTCCTGTCCTGGCTCGGCGGCCACGACCTGGCGACCCTGGTCCTGGTATTTCTGCTGGCCGGGGCTGTCTGGGGCTTCGCCGAGCTGGCCGACGAGGTCTTCGAGGGCGAGACCGGCGGCTTCGACCGCTGGCTCATCCTGGCACTCAGGAACCCGGCCGATATCGCCGATCCCCTGGGCCCGGCCTGGCTCGAGGAGATGGGCCGCGACTTCACGGCCCTGGGCGGCGTCGGCGTGCTCACCCTGCTGACCCTGGCCGCGGCCGGCTTCCTGTTGCTCAGGCGCCAGGGCCACGCGGCCCTACTGCTGCTCGCCGCCGTCGGCGGCGGAATTCTGCTCAGCAGCCTGATGAAGCACGGCTTCTCGCGGCCGCGGCCCGAGCTGGTGCCGTACGGCTCCCACATCTACACCTCCAGCTTCCCGAGTGGCCATTCCATGATGTCGGCGGTCACCTATCTGACCCTGGGCGCGCTGCTCGCGCGGGCCGAGGCGCGCCGGCGGATCAAGGCCTATCTGCTGATCCTGGCGGTCCTGCTGACCTTCAGCGTGGGGCTCAGCCGGGTCTATCTCGGGGTTCACTGGCCGACCGACGTGCTGGCCGGCTGGACCGCGGGCGCCGCCTGGGCGCTCGCCTGCTGGCTCGCCGCCCGCTGGCTCCAGCGCCGCGGCCGCGTCGAGGGGCCCGGCGGGGCGCCGGACAGCACCTGAGAAAACGGTCCCGGCTGGCCCGTCGGCGCCTCAATTCGGGGCTGCATTTGACCGCCCTGCCACGCTTTTCTGCGGTGGTTCCCCCCCTGTCCCGTTTCGTGCGAAATGTACATTTCGCGCAGGCCAGGGATCGAGACCCATGGAAATCATCGGAGCCACCGAGGCACGGGCCAACTTCGCCGAACTCCTGCGGCGGGTTTCCGCTGAGGGAGAGCGGATCGTGATCGAGCGCCGCGGCAAGCCGCGTGCGGTGCTCGTGCCGCTCGGCGAAGAGGAGGGGGACGAGCGACGGACCGCTCGGGCCGGTTGGCGCAACACCGGCACCTTGTTCAACGAGACCGAGCGCCTGGCCAGGCTGGGCCACTGGGAATGGGACGAGGTCGAGGACCGCTGCGTCTACTGCTCCGAGGAGCTGGCGCGCCTGCACGGGGTCAGTGTGGAGGAGTTTCTCAGGCGGGCATCTTCCCTGGCCGCCGACTTGGACTGGGTTCATCCGGAGGATCGCCAAAGATATCTGGACGCGACCGACAGGCTTAGAAAAAAGGGCCAAGGTTTCCAGTTCGAGTACAGGCTGCGGCAACCCGACGGTGGGTACCTCGAGGTTCGGGAAGAGTCGGAGCCGGTCTTCGACGAGCAGGGTTCCGTCATCCGCTCCTTCGGCTTCGTCCAGGACATCACCGAGCGCAAGCAAGCGGAGAGGGACTCGCGCGAGAGCGCGGCCCTGCTCGCCCAGGCCGCGCAGATGGCGAGCTTGGGCCACTGGGTTTGGGACGAGATCGAGAACCGCTGCGTCTACTGCTCCGAGACCTTGGCCCGGATGATAGACGTCACGGTCGAGGAGTACCTCGCGAACTATGCCACCATGGAGGCATTGCTTGCCGACACCCACCCGGAGGACCGGGAAAGGTACGCGCGGGTGATCGCCGACGCGAAGCGGGATCGGCGCGCCTACGACGTCGAATTCCGTGACGTGAGGCCGAACGGCGAGGTCCGTTTCCTTCGCGAACGCGGCGAGCCCGTCTTCGACGCCGCCGGCCGGCACGTGCGGACCGTCGGAACCCTGCAGGACATCACCGAACATCGGCAGGCCGTAACGGCCCTGCGCGAAAGCGAGGCGGCCTTGGCCAAGGCTCAGCAGCTCGCCCATATCGGCAATTGGCGCTGGTCGGTCGAACGCGACAAATTGGTTTCGGGCTCGGAGGAATACGCGCGTATCCACGGCGTCGCACCGGAACAGATTTACGAGCTCATGAAGCATGACTTCGAGCAAGTCATCCACCCGGAAGACCGCGAGCGGACGGTTGAGGCCTTCAGGCGTTTCGACGAGGAGAGCTGCGACTACGAGATCGCGTACCGCATCGTCCGGCCCGACGGCGAGGTGCGCCACGTGTTCGAGATCGGCGAGGCGGTCCGCGACGATTCCGGTCGGGCGGTTGAGCAGATTGGAACGGTCCAGGACGTCACGGAATTCAAGCGAATCGAGGAGGAGTTACGCCGTGCTGGCGACGAGCTGGAGCTGCGGGTCGCGGAACGGACTGCGGAACTGCAAATGGCCAACCAGCAGCTCCGCGAAGAGGAGGCCAAGCTCCGCGAGATTCTCGAGAACAGTCCGTTTGGCGTGGCGATCGTGTCTCACAGCATGGATGGCACGCGCCTGACCGGTAATCGGCTGTTCGTGAACAGCGCGTTGGTCCGGATGTTCGGCGCGGCTTCCCGCGAGAGTTTCGTCAAAGCGAACATCGAGGATAGTTGGGTCAACAAAGGGCAATTGAAGGCGGTCGAAGACATTTTCAAAAGTGGGCGGGAACTCGTCGATTTCGAGGTCCAGCGTCGTCGCATGGATGGGAGCCTTTGGTGGGTTGTGATGAACGCCCGTCCCATTCGCTTTGACGATCAAGACTGCACCATGGTTTGGCATTTTGACATCACCGCGCGCAAGCAAGCCGAGGCGGCCTTGAAGAAAAGCGAAGCTCGCCTCGCCAAGGCCTTGCAGCAGGCGAAGCTCGCCCATTGGAGCTACCGCTTCGCAGAGCGGAAGATCGAGGGTTGGTCCGAGGAGGCGGCAAATATACTGGGTATTGCGACGAAGGATTTGCCGAAAAGGTTCGAGACTTACCTCGAGTTGGTCCATCCGGAAGATCGGGCGGGCGTCGCTGGCATTTACGAGGTCTCGGATCCCGCGAACCCCAAGCGCGAAGCCTACCAGACCGAACATCGCATTACGCGGCCGGACGGAGCGATCGCCTGGCTCTTGGAGTCGTCCGAGGTGGAATATGGCGAAGACGGAGTGCCGGTCGGCTATCTGGGCACGATCCAAGACATCACCGAGCGCAAAGAGACCGAGGAGGCCGTCAAGCGGCGCGAGGCCCAGCTCAGGCGGACCCAGAGAATGGCCAGGATCGGTGATTTCGCCTGGGACGCGGTCGAGGACCGCTGCGTCTTCTGTTCGGAGGAGCTGGCCGAGCTGATGGGCGTTACGGTCGAAGAGTTCATTGCGGACAACGACATCGAAGCTTTCCTCCAAAGGATTCATCCCGACGACCGCGCGCGCTTCGAGGCCGTCACCGGCCGGGCCATGGCCGACTTTCAATCCTACGAGGTCGAGTACCGGGAGATCGGGCCCGACGGCAGCCTGCGGTATTGGCGGGAAATCGGCGAACCTACGGAAGAGCCACAAGGTCGTCGTAAGCGATTTCTTTGTACGGTTCAGGACATCACGGCAATCAAAAGGACCGAGGCGGCCCTGCGGGAGAGCGAAGAACGGCTGAACCAGGCCGTCCGCTTGGCGGGCCTGGGGCACTGGGTCTGGGACGCCGTGGCGGACCGTTGCAGCTATTGTTCCGAAGAAAACGCCCGCATCCACGGCATGTCCGTCGAGGACTACATGACCAAGGCCTCGGCGGTCGAGGGCGACTTCGCCATGGTCCACCCCGAGGACCGGCGGGAAATCAAGGCCTTGTTCCAGGCGCTCAGGAAGGGCCGGGAATTCGAGAAGGAATACCGGCTGATTACGCCTGCCGGCGAGACGCGCCATATCCGCGAAGTCGCCAAGCCGGTCTTCGGCGCGGACGGCAGGGTGGTCCAGGAATTCGGCACCATCCAGGACATCACCGAGCAGAAGCAGACCGAGGAGCAGCTCCGCCAGGCCCAGAAGATGGAGGCCGTCGGCCAGCTCACAGGCGGCGTGGCGCACGACTTCAACAATCTGCTCGCCGTCGTCACCGGCAACGCGGAGCTGCTCGCGCTCCAGCTCGGCGAGGACGACCCGAAGGTCCAGGCGGCGTTGCGCGCGGCCGGCCGGGGTGCCGCCCTGACCCAGCAGCTGCTCGCTTTCTCGCGCAGGCAGGCGCTCCAGCCGCGCGTGCTCGACCTCAACGCCCTGGTCGGGGGCATGGAGGAGATGTTGTCGCGCAGCCTCGGCGAGGCTATCGACATCAGAACCTCCCTTGACGAGGGGCTCTGGCGCGCCTTGGCCGATCCGGGCCAGGTCGAGAACGCCCTGCTCAACCTGGCGATCAACGCCCGCGACGCCATGCCGGACGGCGGCACCCTGGTGATCGAGACCGGCAACGCCAACCTCGACGATGCCTACGCCGAGGGCCAGCCCGAGGTGGCTCAGGGCGACTACGTGGTGCTCGCCGTGACGGACAGCGGCAGCGGCATGGCCCCGGGCGTGCTGGAGCATGCCTTCGAGCCGTTCTTTACGACCAAGGAGGTCGGTCGCGGCACCGGTCTGGGCCTTTCCATGGTCTACGGCTTCGCCAAGCAATCCGACGGCCATGTGGCGATCTACAGCGAGGAAGGCCACGGCACCACGGTCAAGCTTTATCTGCCGCGCACCGAGGCGCCGGCCGATGCGCCTGGGCCGGTGGAAATGGAGGCCCCTCAGGGCTGCGGCGAAACGGTCCTGCTGGTCGAGGGCAACGCCGATGTCCGGCTGCTCGCCGAGCGCCTGCTCGGGGACCTGGGCTACCGCGTGTTCACGGCCGAGGATGCCCGCACGGCGCTCACCGTCCTGGACCGCATCCCGCAGCCCGATCTCCTGCTCTCCGACGTGGTGCTGCCGGGCGGCCTCAGTGGGCCCGACCTGGCCAAGCAGGCGCTGGAGCTCTATCCCGGCCTCAAGGTGCTCTTCATGTCGGGCTACGCCGAACACGCCGGCCGGATCAACGGCCTCGCGGGCAAGGGCGCCGAGCTGCTCAACAAGCCCTTCCGCAAGCGCGACCTGGCGCTCAAGCTACGCGCGGTGCTCGACCGGGGCCAATAAAACGACCCCGAGTCCATATTTCGGGAAAAATGGACTCGGAGTCGTTCTTGCGCGGGGGGGGCAAGCCGGTCTGGGCAGGGTTGCGGCACGGCCCCCGTCTGCGTGCTCTCGTCCTTAGTGGTGCATGAGGCTCGTGGTCGGCAGCTCGATGTTGACCTCGAGCCGGTTGATCGTGCCGGAGTCCTGGACCCGGACCGAGACCTTGTCGTCGCCCACGGTGATGTACTTGCGTACCACCCGGATCAGGTCCTTGTGCAGCTTGGGCAGGTAGTCGGGCCCCTTGAGCCCGGCCCGCTCGTGCGCCAGCACGATCTTGAGGCGCTCGCGCGCGGCGTTCGCCGAGGGCGGCTCCTTGCGGAAGAGATTGAAGAGCCTCATGCCGTTCTCCGCAGCAGGCGATGGAAGAAGCCCCGCTTTTCCGCCGTGATGAAGCGGTGCGCCACCTGTTCGCCGAGGAAGCGGCCGACCGCGTCGGAATAGGCCTGGCCGGGCGGCGAGGTCTCGTCGAGGATCACCGGGGCGCCGAGGTTGGAGGCGCGCAGCACCGATTCGCTTTCCGGGATCACGCCCAGCAGCGGCACCGCCAGGATCTCGAGCACGTCGTCCACGGTCAGCATCTCGCCGAGCTGCACCCGGTTCGTGTCGTAGCGGGTCAGCAGCAGGTGCTCCTTGACCGGCTCCATGTCGAGCTCGGCGCGGCGCGAGCGGCTCGACAGCACGCCGAGGATGCGGTCGCTGTCGCGCACCGAGGAGATCTCGGGGTTGGTTACCACGATCGCCTCGTCGGCGAAGTAGAGCGCCATCAGGGCGCCCTTCTCGATGCCGGCGGGACTGTCGCAGACGATGTAGTCGAAGCCGTCGTCCTTGAGCTGCTCGATGACCTTCTCGACGCCGTCCTTCTTCAGGGCGTCCTTGTCGCGGGTCTGCGAGGTCGGCAGGATCCAGAGGTTGTCGACCCGCTTGTCCTTGATCAGCGCCTGCTTGAGCCGGGCGTCGCCGTTGATCACGTTGATGAAGTCGAACACGACCCGGCGCTCGCAGCCCATCAGGAGGTCGAGATTGCGCAGGCCCACGTCGAAGTCGACCACCACCGTTTTGTGGCCTCTTTGTGCGAGACCGGCGGCAAAGGAGGCGCTGGAGGTAGTCTTGCCGACACCGCCTTTGCCTGACGTCATGACTATGATCTTGGACAAGGGAACTCTCCGAATGGGTTCATGGGGTGATAGGGCGCTCAGATGAGCGGTTCGATCGCCAGGTCGCCGTCCTTCAGATAGATCTGGACCTCCCGGCCGATGAGGTCCTCGTCGATGTCGTCCCGGACGATCCAATGGCCGGCGATCGAGACAAGCTCGGCATTGAGGCTGCGGCAGAAGATGCGCGCCGAGGTGTCGCCGGAGACGCCGGCCAGGGCCCGTCCGCGCAGGGCGCCGTAGACGTGCAGGTTGCCGTCGGCCAAGAGCTCCGCGCCGGCGCTCACCGTGTTCAGCACCACCAGGTCGCCGCCCTGGGCGTAGATCTGGCGGCCCGAGCGGATCGGCTGGATCACCACCTTGTTGCCCTTGGGCGGTTCCTTCTTGCCGGGGGGCTTGCCGGGCGTCTTGTCTCCGGCCGTGCCCGCCGCCTCTTGCGCCTCGGCCGGTTTGGCCCCAGCAGCGGCCTTGGCGGTTGCCTCGCCGGGCAGCGGCACGGACTGCGATTCGCGCCACATGGGAAACACGCTGAGCCCGGCATTGACCGCGCCGCGGTTCTGCTCCTCGGTGCCGTTCTGGACGCCGACCGGAACCAGCTGGTGCTGCCTCAGGCGCCGCGCCAGCTCGGCGAAGTTGAAGGGGCCGGCCTCGGCGAGGCCCTGCAGGTCGAGCACCACGGGGGCGTGGCGGTAGAAATTCGGCGCCTGATTGATCTTGTCGAGCAGCCAGTGGAAGAAGTTCGGGTTCTTGAGGTCGATCAGCTGCAGCACGAGCAGCGTGAAGGTGCCGCCGCGCAGCTTGAAGGGCACGAGGTCCTCGGGGACCGCCGCGCCTCCTCCCGGCGCTTTTTTGGGGCTCGCCACGTTCATTTTGTCATCCCGTTCTGTCCGGAAGGTGCCCCTGCGGGCGCCCGGGGCGGCGTCATGCCGAACCTTCGCGGGGCGCAGAGTTCAGATCCAGCAACGCGCCCCTGCGTGCCACGGCGCGGCTCCTGAAAATCTACACCGATTTTAGGGTTACCCCGGCTTAGCATACAAAATCAAGCAATGTTGCTGCCTCGACACACTAAATATTGAGCCATCTCCGGTCAAAGCACAAGTGCGCCGCGAGATCCGCGATATCCCGGATCTCGCGTCACCGGACCCTGGCCCGTCCCAAAATTTCCCCGTGAAGACTCGCAGGCCGCGCCCCAACCGACCCTGCAACAGCTTACGTCAACCTCTATGGCCCGCGAAAGCGGCAAAAAAATGACACAGAGACCACCCCCACCGCAATAGGGAGAGTCCCTACATTAATCGACTCCGAGTCCATTTTTCGCGAAAAATGGACTCGGAGTCGCTTTTCGCGCGGCCGCTAGCGATCGGCTGTCTTGCGCGGCCGGCCCCGTTGCCGGGGCCCTGCGGGCCGCCCGAGCCGCATTGCGACACGGCTGCGAAAGGCCTCGCTCCCCAGCGCCCAGCCGCGGTTCGTCGAGTCCCGAATGGCTTGCAGATCCGCCGTCCCGATGGCGTCCCGGAAATGTGCCCGGTAGCTCGACCGGCGCGCGCCGGCGCTGTCACCCAGGGCACGATAGACGTCGTGCTCGCTGATCAGGGGATCCTGCGCCTCCTCGGCGTTGCGCCGATAGCTGGACCAGGCGTAGTCGCGCGGGTGTTCGGTCATGGCGGCCCGCACGGGGTTGAGCTCAACGTAGCGCGAGCAGGTGAAGAAGTAGCCCTCGGTGTCGACCAGGGCGGCCCGGTAGCGGCCTTCCCAGAGGGTGCCGCTGCGCCCCTGGGCCGCGTTGAAATAGCCCACATAGCGCCGCCCGAGCGACTGCATGGTGCGCGGCAGGCTGGCTTCGCCCCGCGGCGTCGCGAGCAGGTGGACGTGGTTGGTCATGAGCACATAAGCGTGAAGCGCGAGGCCATGGTGCTCCGCCGCCTCGCGGAGGTAATCGAGGTAAAGCCGGAAATCCCGTTGGCGGGTGAAAATGGCCTGGCGGTTGTGGCCGCGCTGAATCACGTGCAGCGGATGACCGGGCAAGGACAAGCGTGGCCTGTGTGCCATCGCGGGCTCCCACAGCAGGCGCTGAAAAACCGACTCCGAGTCCATTTTTGAGAAAAATGGACTCGGAGTCGAATTATAAGAAATGGACTCGGAGTCGATTTATTGGAGCCGGTAGTCCTCGGCCGCGAAGCTCTCCAGGATGTCGAGGATCGCCATGAGGCCGTGCTGCACGTTGTCGACACGGATCTCGTTGTCGTAGACCGTCGTGCGCAGCGCGCCCCGCACCCGCTCGCGCTTCGAGATGTAGTACATGTCGATTTCGTCGGCGAACTCCAGCTGCAAGAGGCTGCGCAGGCCCTTCGCGATGGCCTGCCGGTAGGCCTCGGCGCGCGCGCTATCGCCACTCTCCCGGGCCATGTCGAAGGCCCGGACCAGGCCCTCCAGGTAGACACCGGTCGAAGAGGCGTGCGGCGGGCCGTAGCCGGGATTGTTCGGGTCGTAAAAGCGGCCGTCGGTGTCCGGATAGTCGTCCAGGCCGCTCTGCTGCCTGGCGAGCAGCCAGTCGTTCATCTCGAAGACCCAGTCCCTCAGCGCGGGGTCCCGGGTCTCCTGCCAGACCGTGGCATAGGCCATGCTATGCCAGGGCACGAAGGCCGGGTTGCGGTTCGCCAGGTGCCAGTCCCGATAGAACGCGAAGCTGCGCATGATCTTGTCGAGCAGCGCCGGGTCCTTGGTCTCGCGGAAGACATGGGCCCAATAGAGCAGCGCCTCGCCCGGATAGAAGTTTTGATTGTCGTTGCGTTCGGCGGGCTCGAGAAAGGTGCGGAAGGCGCCGTCCTCCCGCCAGAGATGTACCACGCTGCGCGCCAGGGCGGCTTCCTCCCCGGCGAAGGCCTGGCGCTCGGGGTGTTCGGCCAGGGCCAGGGCCGCCAGGGCGATCGCGCCCAGTTTGACCTTGCCGTCGTATTCGATGCGGCCCAGGCCCTCCGCCTCGCGGTAGAAGTGCCAGAGGTTGTGGAGGATGTTGAAGGCGGCCAGCTTGGCCAGCTGCGGGTCGCGCCGCGTACGGGCGATGCGCGACAGCGCGCGCGAGGCCATCCACTGCCGAATCATGTTGTTGTCGCCCGACTCCTGGCCGCGGCTGGGCCAATACTTGTAGGTCACGCGGCCGTCCTCGTGAACGTTGCGCAGCATCCAGTCGGCCATGCGCCCGGCCAGCGCGGCGACGCTTTCCCGCGTCACCTCGCTCTGGGCGACCAGCCGGTTGCCGCGGAACATCCTGGTCGCCGAGACCGGCGGCCGCAGGTCGACCAGGATCTGCTCGGCCTCGAAGCGGCGCAGGATGAAGAACTCGGCGGCCTCCGCGTCGCTGAAGCCGAGCGCCTCGGCCGTATCCCGGAGGACGCTCCGCAGGGAGCGGTTTTCGGCGATCATCTCGGTCGGCCCCTTACGCACGATCCCCTCCGGGTGGGCGATCTCCAGGCCCCAGACGCCGCGGTGGATATTGGACAGACTGCGGCGCCACTGGGAGAGCGGGACCACCTCGAAGTCGTGGGCGAGCACCAGCTCCACGTAGTCGGGCCGGCCTCCGCCCGGCAGCCCGGCGCGTGCCTGACCGAGCGCCAGGCGCAGGGCGTCGAGCCCGGTTTCGCCCTCGGCCCAGGCCTCCGAGAGCCGCACGCCCTGTTGGCGCAGGGCCACGTAGACCGAAACGTAGGGGCTTTCGAGCATCGCCGGTACGGCCGTATCCGGCCAGACGCCCTGCAGCGATCGGACGACGATGGGGCCGAACAGCGGCACCTCGCGGTCTTTCAGCGCCGCCACGCGCAAGCCCGAGGGGATGGAGTGCGTCCCCGTGTCGGCCGCGCCCGGCCGGGTCTCGGCCGAGGGCGCCGCGCAGCCGTTCAGGAGCAGGAACAACGTCATGGCCAGGGCGGCGCCGGCGAGGCGGACAAGCTGGCGAAAACTCATTATGTCGTGCCCCCCTGGGTTTTCCGCTGGCTTCGGACCGCTCCTCGGGGCGCCCACGCGGCGAGCAGCGCGCCTGCGGGACGGCCCGCAAAACTGACGTGAAATCAAGAGGAAGGCAAGGCGGGCCGTGCGTGCCCGGCCCGTCAGCGGCTGGCGCGCGTCCCGGTGCCGCCGCTCTTCGCCGAAATCAGATGCACCACCATGTGGCCCCAGGGGTTCTCGCCCTCGAGGCGCACCGGCACGGCGGGTCCGCCCGGCTCCAGCGGCGCAAGCCAGACCTCCACCTTGCGGGGCAGGCGGCTCAGGCTCTTCCCCTTCTTCTCGAACCCGGCGATAGGCCTGAGCGTGACGCGGCAGCGCGTCGCCGGGCCGCTGTAGATGCCGTAGCCGCTCGGCTCCAATTGTGCGTCGCCGAGCGGCTTGAGCGTCAGGTCGTAGCGCCGCCGCCCGTCGAAGACCGGCAGCCTGCCGGCGCAGCGGCGCGCCTCGTCGAAGGAGCCGATCATCGCATAGAGCGCCGTCACCGGGTCGAGCGTGCCGCGCAGCAGGGGCTCGGCCAGGGGCTCGTCGTCGCGCGCCGGGTTGTGCCGTACCTCGAGCGAGCCGTCGTCCAGATAGGTGATCTCGCGCTGCTTTTCCTTGTCCCCCTTGCGCGAGGCCGATTCGAAGCGCTGCGGCTTGAGCCCGTTCTTCGCCCCGGTTTCGGCTTCGGGCTCGGCCGCGACCAGCGTGCCCTTGGACCGGCCCTCGACCCGGAAGGGAAAGAGCCAGCCGACCAGTCCGTCGGTCGTCGCCGAAAAGCTCGCGTCGTAGCTCTCCGCGCCATGGTTCATTTCCGTGCGCAGGGTGAAGGCGTGAAAGCCGCCCTGCCAGACGTGGTAGGAGAGGC
>Ga0224512_10004116_pt1 | contig 12456 bp, 13 predicted proteins | sample SF_May12_sed_USG_4_FD_169103 | JGI IMG/M metagenome (GOLD analysis project Ga0224512, IMG submission 169103) | Sediment microbial communities from San Francisco Bay, California, United States - SF_May12_sed_USGS_13 | ecosystem: Environmental > Aquatic > Marine > Sediment | place: USA... | reverse complement strand
CTTTCGGCGGTTCATGCAGGGCTGCTGTTCGCTTACGTAGGATTGATTTCAGCCGCCATCCAGGGCCGCTTCATCGGTCCGCTGGTCGAGCGACACGGCGAGCGATCCGTGGCCGCTGCGGGCGGGTTTCTCCTCGCGCTCGGGTTCGGTGTCATCGCCGGCTTCCCGACGTTCGGAGCACTGTTCGTGGCCCTTGCACTCGTAGGGCTTGGCTGGGGGTGTGTGATTCCGTCGCTACACAGCATGATCTCTCGACGCGCATTGCCGGGGGAGCAGGGGGAGGTGCTGGGCGTGAACCAGAGCTCGGGGAGCACCGGGCGTGTGCTCGGGCCGGTGGCCGCAGGCTGGGGGTTCGGCACCCTGGGCCCCCGCCTCGGTTTTCTGGCGGGCGCGGTGCTGGTCGCCGTCGCCGCCCTGCTCATCTGGCGAATGCCCGACGACACGGATTCCCACTTCGGCTGAACACCTGACCATAGTGACGCTGGCGGGGCCACGCTCGTCTCCAGTGCGAGGATTCGATTTCGAGACTGGATGCCCGATTGACGGGGAGGGAGGTGGCCGATGCGTACAAGGCAGAAGTTCCTGTCGCTCGTTGCGATCACGGTATTCCTGACGACGACGGCTCCTGCGGACGCCCAGGTGGAGATCGGCGTCGATGCCGGCGTGACGTCGACGCGCGTTGATGGAGCGAGCCTGGACGTCGTGCAGGTAGACATACCGGTCCAGCGCCTGCGGGTCGGGTTCTTCCTGACGCCGACCGTCCAGGTCGAGTCCTCGGTTGGCTACTCACGTGTCGAGGTGGACGATATCGCGTCCTCGACCCTGCAACTCGGGGCGGATCTGGTCGTCCACCTGAGCGACAATCCTTATGCGCCGCAGGTCTATTTTGCCGCGGGCCCAAGCCTGCTGCGGACTGATTTCGGTGCCGGCGAAGAGACGCAGGTCGGTGTCGGGGGCGATATCGGGCTGAAGCTGCCCGCCGGCGATTGGATGGCCGTGCGGCTCGGCGTGGGCTTCACGCGATGGCTGGAGAACGACACCCTGTTTGGAGCTGACGAATTCGGAATCTTCTTCGGCGCCTCGGTGTTCACGCGCTAAAGGCAGCAGCTCCGGTCCGCTCCGACAATGAGACGAGCAGCTTTCGGTTGGCGGTCGGAAAGGCGAAGCCGTCGAGCTCAGCGGGCAGAACCCATCGGCTGCGTTGGCCAGCGGCAGCTCGCCCGCCGCTCCGTTCGGCGTGGAAGGCGTGCAAGGTGATCCTGAAGTGGCTGTAGGCATGATCGACCACTCCGGCGGGGCCCGTGAGCCGGATGGACATTCCCGTCTCCTCAACCACTTCGCGCACGGCGGCCTGCCGGGGCGATTCACCAGGTTCGACCTTACCTCCCGGAAACTCCCACAGGCCGCCCAGCAGTCCGTCCACGGGCCTTCGCTGGATGAACAGGCGCCCCGAATCCCAGATCAACGCGACGGCGATGTCGTGATGTGGCAGCACTGCCCTCCGTCTGCGCGGTGGGCGGTCCGGGACGGTTCCTCGCTGGAGAGCCAGGCAATCCTGAGCCAGCGGGCACTCCTCGCACCCGGGTGACCGTGGCGTGCACACGGCCCCCCCGAAATCCATCAGCGCCTGGTTGAGGATGCCGGCCCGCGAGGACTCTCCCGCGCGCAGGTCGGAATCGACCTCTTCGATCAACTGTCTCGCACAGGCCTCGAGCCCGCTGAGTTTCGGTTCGGCGAGATCGAACAGGCGGGAAAGAACCCGACGTGCGTTTCCATCCACCGCCGGTTCGGGGTGGCCGAACGCGATGCTGGCCAGCGCACCGGCGGTATACGGACCGATGCCGGGCAACTGTCTCAGCGCCGAAACATTGTCCGGGAGTTCAAACTCCCTCCGCTCGACGAGCTGCTGGGCCGCGAGTCGCAGGTTTCGGGCACGGGCGTAGTACCCGAGCCCCTCCCACGCGCGAAGCAGGTCATCCAGATCGGATCCAGCGAGGGATTCGAGCGTCGGATAGGTGGCGAGAAACTCAGGAAGTCGCTCCCGGACGGTCGCGATCCGTGTTTGCTGTGCCATGACTTCGCACACCCAGATCCGGTACGGGTCGGTCTCGCCCCGCCCGGGTACGTCTCGATCGCGCGACACGAACCAGTCGAGCAAACCGCGGGCGCGCCGGTGGTTCGCGCCGGCCGTCATTCCGATGCGTCGCCGGGAAACTCGCCGTCGAACACTCGAGCGGCGGATCCCGCGAGCCTGACGCGAATCGGCGTGCCGTCGAACACGGGCTCATCCACCAGATCGATCTGCAGTGTCTCACCACCACGCACGTCCAGACGCACCGACCGGTCGGCCCGTCCGTCCGCCCACACCGCGATCACGGTTGCCATCGAGCCGCTTCCACACGCCAGCGTTTCGCCCTCGACGCCGCGTTCGAACGTGCGAACCACACCCGCGTTGCGGGTTTGCATCCTGATCAGATTGACGTTCGCCCCCTCGGGGCCCAGTTGCGGATCATTCCGGATACCGGCACACACCTCGTCGATCGGACCTTCCGGAAGACGGTCGACGGGAAGTACGAAATGGGGAACCCCGAAGTGCATCAACCAACCGTCCGCGGGCCCCCACGGTCCCGCCACCCTGATCGGACCTGCACGCCCTGCCGGCAGCCGATACTCGAGCAGCACACGGTCCCCGTCCACGCGGGCCTCGATCGGCCCGGCCGAGGTTACCAGGGTGAACGGCCCCTTGCCGACGAGTCCCCGTTCAGCGGCAAACCGGGCAGCGCAGCGCGTTCCGTTGCCGCATGTCGAAAACTCGGAGCCGTCGGGGTTGAAAAACCGCACGCGCACGCGGTCCGGCTCGTCGGGTGGATAGACGAGAATCAGCCCGTCCACCCCCACGCCGAACCGCCGCGAACAGATTTTCCGCGCCGCGTCGGACCCAGCGCGGTCGAGTTCTGCTCCGGGTACGGCAACGACGAAATCATTACCCGCGCCCGTATACTTCACGAAGCGAATCATGGGCGAGAATCTAACCGACGCCTCCCGCTCGCGCCGCACCTCATTCGGTCCCACATTCTCCGCAGCCATGAACGATGAATTCCGTCCGCCCCAGCCGCCCGTCGCGATGAACCGGGCGAAGGAAAGTGCCGTGGATCGCCTCCGGGCGCACTACGTTCGCGACGATATCGACGTGGACCAGTACGAGGCGATGGTCGATCTCGCCTGGGCCGCCACGGAGCCTGCCGACCTGGAACGTCTGCTCTCCCGGCTGCCGGTCCTGCAGGCGTCTGCGCCGGGCACCGCGCTGGATGCGACAGGTGCGGCGCCGCTCGTCGCACGCCCGGGAGAAGTGCGCGACCATGGCTTTCAGGTAGCGATCTTGAGCGGATCGGACAGGAGCGGCTCGTGGGTCCCGCCGCGAAAGCTGACGACGATCGCCCTGATGGGTGGAGCGGGGATCGACTTTCGAGAAGCCAGGCTTGGACCGGGTGTCACGGAAGTTCAGATCCTGGCCGTGTGCGGCGGCGTGGACGTCATCGTACCACCGGGTGTCACGGTCCAGACGGAAGGTTTGGGCATCCTCGGTGGGTTCGACGAATACAATCAGACCGTGGATTCCGACGACCCTTCGGCGCCGATCATCCGGATCCGCGGTTTGGCCCTCATGGGTGGCGTCGATGTCACGATGCGGCATGCCGGCGAAACCGATCGCGACGCTCGTCGTCGCCGTCGCGACGAGCGAAAACGACGACGACTGGAACGGCAGACGAAATAAGCCGGGTTTTTCTTGACGCCTCGCGCCGCGCCCCGGTATGATCTTCGCCCCGGCGATGGCAAACCGCGCTGACCAGACGACTCCTGGAGGGTTGGATGTCCGACATCCCCAGTACGCTTCGGTATACGGAAGAGCACGAGTACATCCGTGAAACTGATGTTGACGACGAGTTCATCATCGGCATCACGGACTACGCCCAGGGTGAACTGGGAGACGTCGTATTCGTCGAGCTTCCACAGGTCGGAGACAGTTTCAGCCGGATGGACGTGTTTGGTACGATCGAGGCGGTAAAGGCGGTGTCAGATCTGTATTCTCCCATCAGCGGAGACGTTGTCGACATCAACGCGAGCCTCGAAACGGACCCCGCGCTCGTAAACGGGGACCCGTACGAGAGCGGGTGGATGATCAGGATGCGGGCCGCGGATCCATCGGAGCTCGACTCGCTCATGTCGGCCGCGGACTACGCGGATCACATCGACTCCTGACAGGCTAACCAGACATGTCGTTCGTACCGCACAGCGACGCCGACCGGCGCGAAATGCTCGCTCGGGTCGGCGTTTCTGCCATAGGCGAACTCTATTCCGACATCCCGGCCGGACTCCTGCTCGACAGGGATCTTGCGGTGCCCGAGGCTCTCTCGGAGTGGGAGGCGATTCGACGGGTGACCGAGCTGGCTGGGCGCAACGCGGACCTGATCTGTTTCGCCGGCGGCGGGCTCTACGACCACTACGTGCCTGCCGCGGTGGACCACATCATTCGGCGCAGTGAGTTCTACACCGCATACACCCCGTATCAGCCGGAGGTCGCCCAGGGCACACTGCAGGTGATCTACGAGTTTCAGACGATGATCTGTGAACTGACGGGCATGGATGTGGCCAACGCTTCGATGTACGACGGACCGACGGCGACGGCGGAAGCCGCCGTGATGTCTCGGGCGGTGAAGCGCCGCGGCCGCGTGCTGGCAGCCCGGTCGCTCCATCCACACAGCCGCAAGGTGACCAACACCTACCTGGGGGGGCTGGGCGCGGAGCTGGAGCTTCTCCCATACGGATCGGATGGTCTGCTGGACATGGCCGCGCTGTCGGCCGCTCTCGACGACGACACGGCCGCTGTGATCGTCGGCTATCCGAACTTCTTCGGGGGCATCGAGGAACTCGAACCAATCGCGGAAGCGACTCACGCGGCGGGCGCCCTGCTCGTTGTGGCGGCGGATCCCGTCATGCTTGCCGTGCTCCGATCACCCGGCTCGTGCGGCGCCGACATCGTCGTCGCCGAGGGGCAGCCGTTCGGGAATGGACCGAGCTTCGGGGGGCCCGTCGTCGGGCTGTTCGCGGCGACGAAAGCGCTGGTCAGGAAGATGCCGGGGCGCATCGTCGGAGGGACTGTCGATGTCGAGGGGCATCGCGGTTACGTGCTCACGTTGCAGACTCGTGAGCAGCAGATCCGGCGCGAGAAGGCGACCAGCAACATCTGCACGAATCAGGGACTCAATGCGCTCGCGGCCACCGTGTATCTGAGCCTTGTGGGGAAGTCGGGCCTGCGCCGGGTCGCGGAGACGTCGATTCAGAATGCCCACTACGCGCGCCGTCGGCTCGTGGAAGTCGGCGTGGAGCTGCTCTTCCCGGACGCGCCGGTGGGTCGCGAGTTCGCGGTACGTATGGCGGATTCGCACGCGGTCCTCGCGCGAGGAGTGGAGAACGGCATTCTCGCCGGCGTCAGTCTGGACCGATTTCATAGCCTGCAGGCCGGTGACGGGCTGCTGCTGGCGTTCACGGAAAAGCGAAACCGGGCGGAAATCGACCGGCTCGTCGACGTCATCGCCGGTTAGGACTGGATAGATGAACCGCCTGACCTTCCACGGACACGCGACGTTCGAGATCGTTACGCACGAAGGAACGCGGCTCGTCGTTGACCCGTTCCTGACCAGCAACCCGAAGGCCACGATCGGGGCAGACTACTTCTGCGATCGGCTCGATTACGTGCTGCTGACGCATGGACACTTCGACCATGTCGAGGATGCCTGGCGGATACTGAGTGAGACCGGCGCGACGTTGATCAGCAGCGTAGAGATATGCGCCTATGCCGAGACGGTTCTGGGGCACGAAAACAACCACGGATTGAGCATCGGCGGCGGCCACGATTTCCCGTTCGGTCGCGTGAAGATGACGACCGCCATTCATGGCGGTCGTCTCGACGCGGAAGGCGGAGATGGGTACACATGCCCGCCGGGCGGCTTTCTTCTGCACCTTGGCAAGACGCGCCTGTACCTGGCCGGCGACACGGCGCTCACCGCCGACATGCAATTCCTCGAGGACCGGGTGGACATCGCCGTGTTGCCCATCGGCGACAATTTCACGATGGGACCCGAAGACGCGGCCCGCGCCGCGAACTTGATCAAGCCGCGCACTGTGATCCCGTGCCATTATGGAACGTGGCCTCCGATCGAGCAGGATCCGGAGCGGTTTCGCAGCCTGGTCGAACCCCGGTCCGACGTGCTGGTACTGGCGCCCGGTGAGACACACGAATTCGAATAGGCGAACAGCAAGCGAGAGGAGAAACGGGCCATGGCCCAGTTTCCATTCAAAGGTGACACGACACCGACGATTTTCGAGAAGTCGGTTGTCGGCCGGATCGGTACTCGGGTACCCGACCCCGACGTCGACACGCGTCCGCTCGACGAGCTGATTCCGACCCGACACCTCAGGGCCGATTCGGAGGCGCCGAAGCTGCCCGAAGTGCCCGAGAACGAGGTCGTCCGGCATTACACGGAACTTTCGCTGAAGAACCATCACGTCGATCGAGCTCTGTACCCGCTCGGGTCGTGCACGATGAAGTACAATCCGAAGGTGAACGAGGCGGCGGCCCGGCTGCCCGGAATCGCCGGACTCCATCCGTTCACGCCGCAGGCGCAGGCGCAGGGAGCGCTCGAACTGATGTTCGAACTGGCGGAGCTGCTCAAGGAAGTCGCCGGAATGGACGAGGTGACACTTCAGCCGGCGGCCGGAGCCCAGGGCGAGATGACGGGCGTGCTGATCATGCGGGCGTATCATCGCGCCCGCGGCGACGTTCACCGAACGAAGGTGTTGTTTCCCGACAGCGCGCACGGGACGAACCCGGCCACGGCCGCGATGGCGGGTTTCGAGGCGGTGGAATTTGGTTCGGGACCCGACGGCCGAGTCGACCTGGAAGCCCTGAAAGCAGCGCTGGACGAGAATTGTGCGGGGATGATGCTGACGAATCCCAACACGCTGGGGAAATTCGAGTCGGAGATCGAAGAGATCAGCCGGCTCGTGCACGAGGCTGGCGGCCTGATGTACATGGACGGCGCCAACCTGAACGCGCTGATGGGCGTCACGCGCCCCGGCGACATGGGATACGACATCGTCCACTTCAACCTGCACAAGACGTTCAGCACGCCACACGGCGGTGGCGGACCGGGAGCGGGCCCGGTGGGAGTGAAGGCCCACCTGGCCGCATACCTGCCGACACCGAAAGTCGTGTGCCGCGACAACGGTACCTACGCCCTGGACTGGGACAGACCGGACTCGATCGGCAAGATCCACGGTTTCTACGGCAACTTCGGCGTGCTCGTGCGGGCCTATGTCTACGGTCGGATGCTGGGGCGCGAAGGAATTCGCGCCACCGCGGAGGCCGCGGTGCTGAACAACGCATACCTGTCGGCGCTTGTCAGCGACCAGTATCCGCTTCCCTATGGGCGCGGTATGCACGAGTCCGTGTTTTCCCCGGTCGACCTGAAGAAACGGACCGGCGTAAAGACGATGGATATTGCCAAACGGCTGCTGGATTATGGTTTCCATGCGCCGACGATCTACTTCCCGCTCAACGTTCCCGAGGCCCTGATGGTCGAGCCGACGGAGACCGAAACGAAGGACGAACTGGAGCGCTTCGCCGAGGCTCTCCTGTCGATCGCGCGGGAAGCCGAGACGGACCCTGACCTCGTAACCACCGCGCCGCATGACGTGCCCCTTCGACGCCTCGACGAAGGCCGCGCAGGACGTGAACTCGACCTGAGATGGGAGGGATAGCGTGAAACACGAAATCACGCACGTCGATCCGATGTCTCTCGGTAAGGTCGCGGCTGTGATCTATGCCGCCATGGGAGCCGTGATGTGGTTGTTCGTGCCCATTATCCTGTTGATTCCGACGGGCGGAGCCGGCGATGAGATGTTCGCCAAAGGGCTCATGATGTTCTTCTTTCTGGCGGCACCGATCATCCAGGGGATCATGGGATTCGTCCTGGGTATGATCGCCGGAGCCGTGTATAACCTCGTGAGCCGCAACTTCGGAGGTCTGCTGATCACCCTGAAGGAACTGGGGTGAACCGCCGGGTGGACGGCGGCGCCGTGTCCGTCGTCGCGCTGAGCGCCTGCCTGCTTCTGGCATCTGCACCGGCGCACGCCCAGACGAATTCCGTCCCGGGACCTGCAGGTATCGAACGAGCCGCATGGCTGGCGGGTTGTTGGAAAGCCGCGTCGGCGGACGGCCGGAACGCGGTCGAAGAGCAGTGGATGTCCCCGGGCGGCGGTCTGATGGTCGGGATGTCGAGGACGATTCGGGAAGGCGAGGCACGCGGATATGAGTTGGTCACGATCCGATCCGATGCCGAGGGTCACCTGATCTACCATGCCGAGCCCTCCGGCCAGTCGCCGACGGATTTTCACGATCGCTCGACCGAAGCAGGCCGGCTCGTATTCGTGAACGGCGATCACGACTTTCCCAAGAAGATCGTGTACGTCAGGATGGCGAAAGACTTCGTCCACGCCGCCGTATTCGCCGAGGTAGACGGGGCCGATCCGGCCTTCCTGATCCCGTACCGGCGAACCGGGTGCCCCGGCCACTGAGCTGCGATTCGCAACTCTGCGCGCCCTGAACTCGTAAGGATCCCGACACCGCTGGGTACACCGCCGCCTGGTTCGCTTCCGGCGCCGGCGACATACCGAGCACACAAACCGGGAGATCGAGATGGCAGGACAGGGATCCGCCGGAAACGTCATAGCCGCTCTTGCGAGCTTCTTCATACCGGGCCTGGGCCAATTGCTGCAGGGTCGACTGTTCGCGGCCGCGTTCATGTTCATCCTCGCGAGCATCGTGTGGGTGGTCACGTTCGGAACGCTCGGATGGATCATCCACCTGTGGTCGGTCATCGACGCGGCGGTCTGGCGGCGGAAATGGTGAACTGATCCATGATTCGCCTCGTGCATGACGGACCGCAATCTGGTGCACGTAACATGGCGGTCGACGAAGCGTTCATGGAATCGGCTCGACAGGGCGGCATCACGGTTCGATTCTACGAGTGGGAGCCCGGATGCCTGTCGTTTGGACGCAACCAGGCGGCGGCGGGCCAGTACGACGCTGACGCAGCCTCGCTGCGAGGCATCGACATCGTGAGGCGGCCGACGGGAGGTCGTGCCGTCTTCCACCATCGAGAGCTCACGTATTCCGTCACGGCGCCGGCGGAGACGTGGGGTTCGTTGCGGGATACCTATTGTCGCATAAACCGGGCGCTGGCCGCCGGACTCCGGGATCTCGGCGCTCCGGTGGTCTGCGCGGGCGAGGCACGAACCGGTCCCGCACCGAGGCCCTCGGCCCGTGGTTGTTTTCGGGACCCGTTGCCGGGTGAAGTGACGGCCCAGGGACGAAAACTCGTGGGCAGCGCCCAGTGGCGAGACGGTGCAGTCCTCCTCCAGCACGGGTCCATCCTCCTGCGCAACGAGCAGCGTGTGACCGAAGAGCTCCGGACCGGATCCGACGGGAGCCTGGCAGCACGCAGTGACGCCCATACCGGGGCGATCGGACTGGCAGATCTGGTGGATACCCTCCCAACGATGGCCGAGCTCGTGGAGGTTCTTCGCGCAGGGTTCGTGACCGAGTTCGGCGCTCCGATCGAGGCAGGCCGCCTGAGGGAAGCGGAAAGAGAGACGGCCGACCGGCTGCTCGACAGGTATGAAGATCCCGCCTGGACCTGGCGCCGGTGAGCAGACTCAAGCGGTCCTTCGATCGGAGTCGCGTCCTCACAGGTCCTGGGCCGAATCCGCGCGACCTGCCCAGCGGTTCCCTTTCACCACCACGCGGCCGCGCCTAGCTTCCGACGCGTGAATTCAACACGCGTCCGAACCTGGTCACCGGCGGGCTACGCCGTGCTCTTCGCTCCGCTGGTGTTGATCCTGGCAGCATGTGGCGGGTCTGACGATCGAAAGGCATCCCGCAGCGATTCCGGCGTCGATCGGCCGCTCATCCTCGGGTACGCCTCGGAATTGCAGGGTCTCAACCCCATCGTGAGCACGGATCAGAACGCCAATGAACTGATCTACTACCTGCTGTTCACGCCGCTCGTCACCTACGACGCCGAGTTCCGACCTGCCCCGTCGCTCGCCCGCAGCTGGGTACTGACCGATACCTCCGTCGTGTTCAATCTGCGCGACGACCTGCTCTGGCACGACGGAACGCCAGTCACGGCCCGCGATGTGGCCTTTACCTTCCGGCGCGCGAAGGATCCGGCGGCGGGATCGCCGCTCGCCGCGGCCTACCTGGCGAACGTGGCAAGCGTCGAAGTGCTCGGAGACTACGAGGTGCTGTTTCGGTTTACGGCGCCGCATTCCGAGCCACTGGAGGATTTCTTCTGGCCGCCCGCGCCCGCCCACCTGCTCCAGGATATCCCGGCGTCGGAGCTGCTCCGGGCGCCGTACAACCGGTCGCCGGTCGGGAACGGTCCGTATCGCTTCGTTCGCTGGGACGTCAATCAGCAACTGGTGTTCGAGGCCAACCCCGACTACCCACTGGCTCTCGGTGGACCACCGACGATCCGAAGCGTCGTGTACCGGATCATCCCCGATCAGACGACGATGCTCGCGGAGCTGATGAGCGGGGGCATCCAGGTCGATGGCCCTCTCGCTCCGTCCGATGCGGCTCGCGTGGAACAGACGGCGGACCTCCAACTCCTCAGCTTCCCGTGGCGGCAGTTCGCATATATCGGTTGGAACACACGCCGTCCGCAGTTCGCGGACCCGGACGTGCGGCGGGCGCTGACCCTGGCAATTGACCGTGAAAGTCTGGTCCGGACGGTGCTCGAGGGGCACGGGACGCCCGCGTTCGGCCCCATTCCGCCCTGGCACCGCTATGCGCCGGCCATCTCTCCGCTGGCCAGAGATCCGGATGCTGCGCGCGCCCTGCTCGAAGCTGCCGGGTGGCGGGACGAGGACGGTGACGGAATCCGGGAGCGAGGCGGTGCACGCCTGAGCTTCGAGCTCCTGGCGAATCAACGAAATCCGATCTACGGAGACATCGCACAGATCCTGCAGGCCGACCTGCGCGCCGTCGGGGTCGAGGTCCACCCGAGACTGCTCGAGTGGCAGACGGTCCTCAGTATGCACAGGGGTCGGGAGTTCGATGCCGTGCTGACCAATTGGGTGTTGGACAATTTCCGGGTGGATCCGCGGCCGCTGTTCCACGGCGACCAGGTGAAGATCGCGAACAGCGCAAACCGCAGCTCGTATTCGAATCCGGTGGCCGACAGCTTGATGGACCTGGGAGCCCGCACGATGGATGATGACGCGGCGCGGGAGATATGGGCCGAATTCAGCCGCGTGCTCCAGGCCGACCAGCCCGTGACGTTCCTGTTCTGGCAGGACGAGCTCGCCGGAATCGGCCCCGGCCTGTCAGGGGTTACGATGGACGCACGTGGAGAACTTGCCACGCTGCCGCGCTGGAGCTGGGCTGACGAGGGAAAGCAAGATTGACGCTCCGACCATGAGAGGCGCCCCCTGATGAGACAGACGTGCCACAGCAACCGGTCGTTCCTGGCATGGATCGCCGCGATGGTTTTCGTCGCAGCCTGCGGTGGGGATGCCACATCCGAGGCTGGCAACCCGGTCTCCGCACGTCCGGACGTGCCGGAGGCGGAGCGCCGGGGAGGGACCGTCGTCGTCGCGGGTCGCAATGACATCGCGTCGGCGAACTCTCTCATATCGCTCGACACGGAAAGCCTGCAGCATCAGATACACGTCCTGTTCGTCACCCTCGTACGCGCGGACGAGGATTTTTCCCCGCTTCCCTATCTCGCTCGTGACTGGGTGTTCAGTGACGACGGCAGCTCCGTCACGTTCTTCCTCCGCGAGGATCTGGCCTGGCACGACGGAAGGCCCCTCACCGCCCGGGACGTCGCGTTCACCTTCCGGCGGATGCGCAATCCCGACACCGGCTATCCGAACCCGCAGTACTTCGATGCCTGGGAAGCCGTCGAGGTCGTCGACGAGTACACGCTCAAGTTCGCTCTGCGACAGACCGCGTATCCGCTGTATGGGTGGACACGTCTCGCGATCATGCCAGAGCACATCCTGGGCGACGTTCCTGCATCGGAACTCGCCACGCATCCGTTCGGGACGACCGAGCCCGTCGGCAGCGGACCCTTCCGATTCGTCGAGCGCGTGCCGGGTGACCGGTGGGTGTTCGAAGCGAATCCGGAGTTTCCGAACGACCTCGGGGGGCCGCCATATGTGGATCGTTACGTTTATCGGGCCATTCCCGACGACGCGTCCTTGACGGCGGCTCTCCGAACCGGCGAAGTCGACGCGATCCTCGAACCGGCCCCGGCGGAACTTCCCCGCCTGGCAGCCGACACCTCCGTGTCGATCATCGAGTACGGCGCCCCGGAATACGATTTC
>Ga0224512_10004115_pt1 | contig 12457 bp, 11 predicted proteins | sample SF_May12_sed_USG_4_FD_169103 | JGI IMG/M metagenome (GOLD analysis project Ga0224512, IMG submission 169103) | Sediment microbial communities from San Francisco Bay, California, United States - SF_May12_sed_USGS_13 | ecosystem: Environmental > Aquatic > Marine > Sediment | place: USA... | reverse complement strand
TAAATCCCCGCCTCCAGGTCCCCTTCCCAACTTGCCGGTTCGCCAGGCAAGACGGCGCTGGCTGCGGCTCGACTCATATACGCCCACTGCGCATTCTCGAACCCCGCATCACCCCTTGTATTGGTTGAGGGGCCTCCCCGGTTTGGGGTTGGTGGTCACGTAGCGTGGCCTCGGGAGGGGTCCTGGCGGTGACGTATAAGCCCTGAGCTTTGGGCTCGTTGACCTGATTGTCGCCAGGGCTCGTCTTCCGAGCAGACCCGGTTGAGGAAATTGGTGGGGCTTGTCGGACCCGGTGGTCGGAGCCCGCTGCACCGGATGAATCACATGGCTGGGTGGGCTTGTGGCCGACCAGTTCGTGTTCGGGGTGGTGTCGGGAGAACGCCTGCGTCGAGTTGAGCGTGCTCGAGGGCTCTCCCGTCGACCAGAACAGTGTGCTGTCCGAGGCTCGATTGTGAGCTGGCACTCGAACGGGCCTCGTCCGGCACTCCAAGTGAAAGGGAGAGCCCTCCATGAACACGATAGAGAAACTTGATCCGGTGGTGTCGATCGGGATCGACGCCGCCGTCGTCGCAGCCCACCAGGTCGCCATCCGAGGACCGGGCATCGTAGAAGACTTCCGGGTCAGGCCGACGTTGGCCGGGTTAGAGGAATTGAGCGTGCGGTTGGCTGACTGGGCGCCGGCGATGGTGGTGGCCGAACCAACCGCTGGCACCTGGCTGCCGTTGCTGCACGCAGTCACTGAATCAGGGTGTCGGGCTGGGTTCGTAGCCAACCGCGATTCGGCGCGGCTCCGCAAGGCGATCGCGGGGGCGAACAAGACCGACGTGATCGACGCCGACCTGTTGGCTCGCAGTGCCGAGATCCTCGGTGTTGAACAGGCCCCGATCCCACCGGCCGGGCAGATCGGGCTTCGGCGGGCCATGCGACGCCGGCACCGGGCCATCGTCGAGGCCCACCGGGTCGACTGCCGATTGTGGGCGTTGGCGGCGTGGGCGTTCCCTGATGTGTGGCTGGCCTGCGGGGGCCATGGCGTGGCGCAGCCGGTTCTGGGCCGCTGGAGCGACATCAGGGCCCTCGGCCGAGCTCGGACGGCGAGCATCGGCGAGGTCGTTGCTGCTCACTCACGAGACAAGAACCCGATCCGGCGGGCGGAACGCATCAAAGCTGGTGCCGCCGGCTGGAGCGAGTTCTGGATCGGCCGTCTTGATCTTGACGATCTGGCCTGGGAGGTCGGTCAGTGCCTCGACGACATCGCCATCGCCGATGCCAAACTCTCTGCCACAACCGAACGGGCCCTGGGTCGTTGGCAACAACTCTGGCCCGACGACGTGTTGAGAACGATCCCTGGTATCGGGCCGATCTGCGCGGCGTCGATCCGGGGCTGGTGGGGCCAAGGCACCCATCTCCGTTCCGCTAAGGCAGCGGCGGCTCATGTCGGGTTGAACCCATCGAACTGGGAATCCGGTCAATACCGGTCGCCGTCTCGGCACATCACCAAACAAGGCCCGGCTGATCTGCGTCTGCTGCTCTACCAGGCGGCGAACGTGGCCCGTCACCATGACCCTGGCCTCGCTGCCCACTACCGAAGGCTGATGTGCGACCGGGGCCACACCCACATCTCCGCCACCTCAGCCATCGCCCGCAAACTGGCGGGTCGAGCCTGGAAGATCCTTCAAACACAACAGCCCTACGAGGTCCGAGACCTCGACGGGAACCCGATCGACCCGGTCACCGCCAGGGTGATCTGCGCTGAGCTCGCAGTCCCGGCCGACATCCGCCGTCGGAACCGAGCCACCCAGCAGGGACGGCGAACCCCATGACCTAGCCATCGACCTCGCTCCATCGGGCCAGGCCAGCATGGCCCTCGGGGAGCCGCCACACACTCCAGCGCTCACCACGAACCCCGAACACAGCCATCGGGCCAACCCGACGCGGCCACCCAGCGTCACCGCCCCGACCTTGACAGCACTTAGGAAATCAGGTCACAGCGTTATGCGCTCGTCGTCCGGGGCTTCGTCGCGAGAGGCCGCAACGCTCTGACCAGGGATTTTACCTTTGTGTCGGGCGTGGGGGTTGAAGTCCCACGCCCTCAGGAGTTAGGCGATGAAACGCCTGGTCAGCGGCCTACGGAGCCGAATGGTGTCGCTCTGCAAATGCTTTGCTAATGCCCCGTTCCGTTTGCGGCCTTGAGACCGTCCGTTGACGATTCCGGGCCATCCTGGTGCGTGATCGGGCAACCCATCTGACCTGTCATCGCGCTCTCGGCAGTCCCTAGCCCTCTGGACGCCTTCTGGTCGACATCTTGGGGCAGATCGGCTCGTTCGAGCCGGGCGATGTCGAAGAGGGTCAGGACGAGCACGCAGGTGCTGAGGAAGCCGACGCCGAGGCTGATCAGTAGGGCCGGTACCAAGTCCTCCCGCTCTGGGTGTAGCGCGCCGGTCGTGACGGGCAGGCCGGCAATCACGATCACCATGACCGTGCCGACGAATTCCATCATCGACAACAGGTTGAGGCCGGTGGCACGGACGCACGCTCGCACCGCGTTGATGGTGCTGACGTCGGCGGCGATCAGCGCTGCGACGAGGATGAGGTAGAGCAGACGGCTCCATGCGATGGGCAGCGTCAAGAGCGAGAGGGACACGCCGAGCGGGATTGCGAGGGAGATGAAGGTGATGAGCGTCGCCGCTCGGAAGTAGGGCTCGACGTGGTCGCGGGATCGCTCGACCCGGTCGAACCCGGTCTGGATGTAGAAGATCATTCCCACGAGGAACAGGCCGATGAGGGAGGCCGAGATGTTGGCGATGGTGTCCAGGACATGGTCGGCTACCGGGTCCATTCGATCGTCCCTTCGATGGCGTCGTCGATGGCGCTCAGCACCACGGCCGGGTTGTCCCAGTGGATGTAGTGACCGGCGTGAGGGTCGACGTGGTGGGTGCTGTTGGTCGAGAGTGCTGCCAGTTCTCGGTGGAGGTCGGCCATGATCCGGGTCGCTTCGGTCAGGTCGTCTTGGGTGAGACCGTCGATGTCGGCTGCGTCGTCGCTCGTTGCGCCCAGTCCACTGCTGAGCACGGTCAGTGGGAGGTCGCCCAGGTCGGCCGGTGGGTCGGGTTGGGAGATGTCGGCTTGGATGGCGTCGAGTTCGCCGAGGACGGTAGTGCAGAACCTAGTCTGGTTCAGGCGGCTCTCCCAGGCTTCCCGGGTGTCCTCCGAGATCTCCAGCGAGTCTGGTATGGCCTCGTCCTGGGCTCCGAGGAGGCGGGGGACACCGAACGGTGAGATCCGCTCGCAGGTCCGCAGAACGGCACGGGTGGCGTCGTCGAGGGGGTCGAGCATCGTCAGGCGCAGCGCCTGGTTCTCGTGCGAGGAGTCGATCAACACCAGGGCGACAACCTCGGCGGGATACCGGCGGGCGAAGCTTCGGGCATGGAGCCCACCGATCGAGTGGCCAACGACGAGGAAGGGGCCGTCTTCGCCCGCGCCGGCAAGCACCGCCCGGAGATCGGTGGCGACCTCGGCCGAACTCGACTGGGTCGGTCTCCCGTCGCTCCAGCCGTACCCGGCTCGATCGTAGGAGCAGACTCGGGTGGTCGTCGCGATGTCGGGTTGAAGGTGGCTCCAATCGAGGCTGAAGCCACCGAGGCCGGATTCGAGGATCACCGTGGGGGAGCCGGAGCCCGTGCACCACAAGTGCAGGCGATGGCCGCCGACATCGACGAGCACGCCCGGTGCAGGATGGCGACGATCGTCGATTGAAGACGCCGCCGCCTGGTAGGTCACCCCGCCCACAACGGTCAGGGCGACGACGGCCACCAGACCGGCCACCAGTCGCCGAATTCTTCCGGTCCAAGGTCGGTCGCGCTGCTCAGGTTCGGAGGTGTCGCTGGTTGCGGTCTGGGTGTTGTTCGCTCGGGTGGTGATGGCCATCGTGGTCTCCTGGTAGTTGGTTCGGTGGTCGGACTGGTGGTGTGCCAAACGACTCGATGAGATCGGGAGTGGCCATGCCATGTCGATCAGTCGACGACTCGAATGCTGTCGTTGCGGCGGAGCAGCCCTTCTTGGATGGGATGGTCGGTCCCACCCCTGACGTGGGTGATGTTGGTCAACTGGATCGGGAATGTCTTGACACTGGTGTCGAAGAGCCCGGTCGGGAAGTCAGGAGAGTCCTGAACCTGCACATGGAGATGAGGCTCGCTGGTGTTGCCCGAGTTGCCGACCCGGCCGATGACCTCACCCGCAACGACCCGATCGCCGACGGCAACGGTTGCCGAGCCCTGTCGGAGATGAGCGAACATCAGGTAGCGGCCTTCGCCGATGTCGAGCATCACATGGTTGCCTCGCGCGTTCTCGCGGTCGGACTCACTGCCACCGATCGGCCAGTCCCGGAGGTCGTTCTCGACATCCACGACGATCCCGGCGGCCGGGGCCACGAGCGGCTCGTCCCAGATGTGGTAGGAGGCCGGATCAGTCTTGTCGCCCTCATAGGTTCGGCCATCGCGAACAACGACGAAGTCGATGGCGTACCTCTGCTGGGGAGTCATCGGGCCGTAGTGATGGCTGATCAGCGTGCTCCTCCCTCCGCTGCCGACGGTCCACTCGCCATCCTCGAACGGCACGGCGATGCTGACGGCATCGCCCAGGCCAGACCGCACGTGGACCTGCACCAGCTGGAAGGCGAGAAAGGCCGTGGCGATGGCCGCCACGAGATTGAGCGATGTGGAGGCCGACCGGGCCGGGACCACTTGCATGAGCCCGAAGATCAGCGCAGGAACCGCGACCAGTCCGAGCGTGAGCACGAACTCGGTGTCGCTGATGGCGAAACGCGGGATCGCAAGGACGGCGCTGGGAACAACCAGTGCGGCGAGTGCCGTACGGAGGACGAGCTGCACCAGGTACGGCCGGTTCTCCTGGCCGAACGGATCGGCCATGAATCGAGGAACCAGCTGCCCGCGGGCATGTGCCACGAGTCGCTGCAGACCAGTGGCAACCAGCACCACGATCGGGCCGTAGAAGACAAAGGTCGGGGCCAGGCCGATCAGCCAGCCACCGATCATCAGGAGTACGGTCAGTCCGGCGAGAGTTCGCCGGGCCCGGCACCACCATGGTGACCCGCCGAACGGGAGTCGTCGAGGGGCGACGGCGGACGCGGAAGGAGGCGGCTGAACCTTCGCTTGTCTCGTAGGGGTTGACGTTCCCGTTCCGCCCCGTTGCCTGGTCGGTTGGTTGATCATGTTCAGCTCCTTGTTCTCGTAGCGAAGGTGTTGTCAGCCCCGCGGTCCGCGCCATGCCACGATGGTGGTGGTGACTGCGATGGCCGCGGTGAAGGGGCCGAAGGCGTACCGTTCGACGTCACTGGCGGACACCAGGTTGGCGACGGTGTTGACGGCCATGTATGCGGCGATGGCCCAGCTTGTGCCGGCCAGCCGGTGAGGCGGCACCGGGTTGACAGCAGCGAGATCGGCTCGGGCCAGGATCACGGCGGCCATCCACAGCAACGCGGCCGCAGCAACGATGCTGCCGACACGGAGGGCTGGTGAGAGGGCCGCCGTATCGCTGCGGCCGCCCCACACGTGCTGACCGAACGGGGCGCCCGCAGCGAGAGCAACCTGCAAGGCGGCAAGGGCGCTGGACAATCCGGCGGCTGTGAGGGCCGCGAAGCTGACGGGTCGAGCCGATGGGGTTGGTTCGATCGTCGGGTGTGGGTTCTGCAACATGTCGAATCTCCTTCCCGGTGGCGGCGGGTCGGCACCGGCGAGCGGGCTCAGTCGGTTTCGGTGGCGACGAGGGCGGCCGCCGCGGTCAGCGCGAAGGCGGCGACGTTTGCCGCGGTGCGCAGGTAGTGCCACCGGTTCCACGGGGTCTCGTAGGTGTGGCGTCGGTCGTTGATGGCCTGGTCGGTCGAGCCGGCAAGGTCGAAGGCGTCGAGGGCGTCGTTGAGGGGAACGTTGCCTCCGATGGTCACGCCGAGGACGCCGATCACGTAGGTGCCGAGGGCGCCGATCAGGATCCAGCCGCGGCGGGTGTCGCCGGAGCGGAACTGCAGGAATGCGGCCAGGCCGATGATGGCGGGGATGCCCATGAAGGGGATGATGAATGCCGGGTTGATGATGGCCCGGTTGATGTGTTGCATCGTGTCGACGTAGTTGGTGTCGGCGACCCGTCGGGTGCCGGGGATGACCGAGACGGTCCAGCCGTACCAGAGGCCGGACATCAGCCCGGTGGTGATGATGCTGGTTCCGAGGAGGGTGTCTGGGAGGTTCATGATGTTCACCTTTCGTGAGTTGGCAGGGTGTGGTTGGTCGGGTTGGATGAGAGCAGGTCAGGCCTTGGGCGCCGTGGCTTCGACCGGATTCCATGCTCCGTTGGCTGCTGCGGCCTCGGCGAATGTGGTGAGGTCACGGGCTGGTCGTCCGAGCGCCCGCTCGACACCGTCGGTGGAGTAGGCGTTGTTGCCGAAGACCTGGCCGAAGAGGTAGGTCAGGAAGGTGACGAGTTCGGCGGGCACACCGTTGGCCGCCGCGCCGGCTGCGTATTCGTCGACGGTGACCGGTACGTACGAGATTGTGCGTCCGTTGACGCGGCTCAGTTCGGCGGCTACGTCGCTCAACGTGTAGAGGTGGGGACTGGTGAGTTCGTAGATCTGGCCTCGATGTCCGTCTTCGGTCAGCGCAGCGACGGCTACGTCGGCGATGTCGTCGGCGTCGACGAACGGTTCTTTGCCGTCGCCCCCGGGGAGGACGAGCTGTCCGTCCATGACGGCCTGTCGCGGGAAGTCCTCGCTGAAGTTCTGCATGAACCAGGCGCAGCGCACGACTGTGACATCGGCTCCGGTGTCGAGTACGGCTCGCTCGGCTCGTTGGGCCTCCTCCTCGCCCCGGCCGGACAGGAGCACAAGCTTGCGCACGCCTTGATCGAGGGCGGCGTCGGTGAAAGCCCGCACCGTTTCGGGGGCGGCAGGGGCCGCCAGGTCGGGATAGTAGGAGATGTACACGGCGCGCACACCGTCGAGGACAGGTGCCCAGGTGGCTTGATTCTCCCAGTCAAAAGGCGGGTTGCTGCGGCGTGAGGCGGGTCGAACCGGCATGCCTCGCTGGTGGAGGCGGTCGACGACTCGGCGGCCGGTCTTGCCGGTGGCGCCAAGGACGAGTGTCTCGGTTGTGTTGTAGATGTCGGTGGTCACGATGTCTCCTTTGGGTCGGGGTCTTTGGCGGGGTTGTAGTTGTTGTCGATGCGGGCGACGGAAACGAGTTCGAGTCCCAGATCTCGGATCCGGGCGAGGACGCCGTGGAGGGCGGACTGGTCCTCGATGTCGCCGATCAGTCGGGTCCGATCGCCGGCTGTCGGTTCGAGTTCTATTCCCTCGAACCACTGCGACCAGCTTTCGTCGAGAACGGCGTGGATGTGGATCTCGTACCTCACGGAGTGAGGCCGAGTTGGGCGAGCATGGTTGCGGTGTCGTAGAACTCGCGGTCCTCGACGATGCGGTTGTCCTTGACCCGAGTGAAGACGGCGATGGGAAGGCTCATCCGAGCGCCGGTGGGAGGAATTCCGTCGAATTCTCCGTCGTGGGTGCCGGTCAGCGTCATGGTCATGGCAACGAGGTCGCCGTCGCACGCTGCCGATGTGATCGACGCCTGGAAGTCGGAGAACCCGGCTCGAAAGCCGCCAATCAGCGCCTCGAGCTCACCGATCCCGTGGAGCCGGACGCCGTCGGGCCCCTCGTAGTGATAGTCCGGGTGGACGACTTCGGCGAGCACATCGAAGCGCCCGCGGTTCAGGACATCGGCGACAAACCGTCGGACGACGGCACTGCTCGTCGACTCGGATTTGATGTGGTTGGTGGGCGAGGTTGTGTTCATGTCGCCCAGTGTCCGACGACCAGGCGGCCATGTCGTCACCCAAAAGTGGAAGCCGGGGTGGAATCCGTCAGTGGTACACCCGTCATCGGGCCAGGTCGTGGCTCAGAGGAGGTCGAGCGCTCGAGCACGGTCGACCGCGGCGGTGCGATTTGCAGCACCGAGCTTGCCGAGCACATGGGTGACGTGCTTCTTGACCGTGTGTAGCGACACGTAGAGTTCGTCTGCGATCTCTTGATTGGTCCTGCCGGTCGCGAGCTGGCCGAGCACTTCGAGTTCCCGGTCGGTGAGCGGAACGACGAGCGGCTGCCGGGTCGGGCTGCCGTCTTCAGTGTCGATGGGGCCCCGCTCGAATTCTCGGGCCAACATGGCCACGTGGTCGAGTACAAGGCGATGGCCGTCATCGAGCGATGGTGTTGCGATGACGCTCCCGAGTAGTGCCGCCATTGGGGCGCCCTCATCGACGAAGATGCGGACATGGCCCAGGGGCGCTGCAAGAGCGACAGCACGAATGAGCGCACGAGTGGCGGTCGCTGGATCGTCGCTGACCAAGGCGAGCGCTCGGAGTATCTCGATCTCAATCACGCTGCCGGCTCGGCCATCATTGGTCGCCGCACCAAGGAGACGGTCGAGGAGGGGGATTGCCTGGGTTCCTTGACCTCGATGGATCAGGAGCCGGGCCAGCAGCAGGTGGGCGGGCTCGGCCGGGTGGTAGGGCGCATCGTTTGGCGCAACACCTCGTAGAGCCGTCCACTGTTGCGCAAGGCGTTCGTCGCCACAGGCGAGTAGGAGCTGCGCCCGCTGGACCGGGACCGGGTTGAGCAGATCGACAACGTCGCTGTCCGGCCCGACCTCGACCGCCTCGTCCATGATTGCGACCGCTTCGTCGAGATCTCCTTCCGCCTGCCGGATCCACGCCAACGTTGCCAGTCCGGACGAGAGTGCCTGGGTATAGACATAGTCCCGGCCGAGTGCGATGCCTTTGGTTACTTGGCGCCGAGCTTCGCTCGCATCGCCCTGCTGGTACGCGACTTCGGCCAGTCCCACATGGCCCACAGCGGCGCTGGGCCGCGCCGGCGCGCTGTCATCGAGCGCGATCGACAGCACCCGCCTGTAGGTCTCGGCGGCCGCAGCAAGATCCCCGCGTGAACGCTGAACCCGTCCGATGTAGTGCCCACTCAACGCGCCCCGACCGTCGTCTCCAGCTATCCGCCAACGATCGAGGTCGACGGCGAGCGCCGATTCGGCTTCGGCCACCGCGCCCCGCAACCACGGGTCGACGGCCAGATACCACTGCGCAATGAGACCGAGCGTGGAACCCGGGTCGTCGTCGAGCTCGGTCAACGTTCGGTGTGCCAGCTCCAACGCCGCGTCCTCCTGCCCGCGCAGGTGGGCCACAAAGGCCCTCAGGAGCGCAATCGTCGGGTCGAGTTCAGCCAATGGGCTCGCACTACGGTCGACCGACGGTTCAAACGATTGGCCTGGATCCTTCGCCGCCCCAGCCGCAGCCTCTATCAGCGTGTCCGCCTCGGTGAGACGCCCTGCATAGGCTGCGGTCCTCGCCTGAGCCACCAGCAACCGGCGTGTTGCCCCGGTCGGCAAATCGTTCAAATACCGGCGCAGCGTGGCCCCCTCCCGGCGAAACAACAACTCGTCGGCATGCCTCTCGATCAGCCGGAAGGCCCGGTCCGGGTCATCCGCCGCCACGGCGTGGCTGATGGCCTCGTCGATGAACCCATGGCTCTCATGCCAGTCCGCAGCCCGTCGGTGGAGTTCGGACTCACGACCCGGGAAGCGTTGTAGGAGCCGCAATCGGAGGAGGTCAGCGAACAGGTGGTGGTAGCGCCACCACCGGCGATTGTCATCGAGCGGAATGAGAAACAGATTCGCCCGATCGCAGGCTTCGAGCAGAGACTGCCCGTTGTTCTCCCCGGTGACGGCGTCGCACAACGATCCCGACAGACGCTGGAGAACCGAGGTCGACAGCAGGAAGTCACGGACTGCTGCCGGCTGTTGATCGAGCACCTCCTCCGTCAGGTAGTCGAGCACAAAGCGGTGGCTACCGGAGAACGTCGAGAGGAATGTCGAGATGTCGTCGCGCCCACCAAGCGACAGCGCAGCGAGCTGAAGTCCGACCGCCCAGCCCTCGGTCCGGTCGGTCAGGGTCGACACCGCATGCGCAGGCAGGTGACGGCCAGTGGCCGTGGACAAGAAGACCGCCGCCTCCTCGGCGCTGAAGCGCAGGTCCGACTGCCTGATCTCGGTCAGCTTGCCGCTTGCCCGGCGGCGAGCCAGCATCAGCGGCGGATCGGCCCTGCTGATCATCAAGACACGAAGCTGCTCCGGAGCGTGGTCGATGAGGAGCTGGACACCGCTGTGGACGTCGCTGTCTTCGATCACGTGGTAGTCGTCGAGAACCAGTACCACATCATCGGGCGTGTCATCGACGGCGTTCACGACCGTCGTTGCGATCTCGTCGAGCAATGGATCGCCCGATCCACGGATAAGACGGTCGACCGCGACTCCGACCGCCGACGGACCCGCGCCATGCGCACCGTCGAGAGACGAAGCGACGTGTCGCCAGAACCGGATCGGGTCGTTGTCGTCGCGTTCCAGTGAGAGCCATGCGGCTGCCAGCTTGCGACGCCGACACCAGTCGGAGATGAGAACGGACTTTCCGCAACCTGCCGGTGCGCACACCAGGATCGCGGTCCCAGGCCCCGCGTTGTCGAGACGTTCACAAAGGCGTGGTCGAGGAATGAATGTCGAAGGCGGACGCGGGAGCTGGAGCTTGGTCGACAACACCGCCTGGTCGTCGACATCGACGTCATGGTGGTCGAAGGTGTCGGGCTGTTGGGCCATGGGTATCCGGGACCTCTCACCCGGCTCGCCTCCCACTGTAAACGGTCAGCGTGTCCAGGGCTGTCGCCCGGGACATCAACATCAAGGTGCCTTCGGGACCGTGGCGAACAGATGACGCGCGCGATCCCGCTGGTTCGCCTACGACCCGATCAAGTCGGCCGATGCCCGAGCAACGATGAAACACGCCACCGCCGAAACGAGCGTGACAGCACCCACACCGAACCGCTCGACGGGGTGACTCGATGCGAGGTTCGACCCCGTGTTGATAACCAGATAGCCGAAGACCACCCACGCAGCGACTCGCAGAAATCCGGCGCCCAGGAACCCAGGCGCCACAACGCCGCCGCGGGCGAGCACGACCCACGCCGCGAACGACAGAATCGCGACGGCTGCTGCGCTCATGACGCGATACGAACCGGGCAAGACGCCATCGACGGTCTCCACCCGTCCGCCGTACGACATGTCCCCCCACGGGGCGCCGACTGCCAATGCAGCCTGCAACGCGGCCACTCCGAGTAGTAGGACCGCCGCCGTTGTCGCCGCACCACGAACCATGCCCGTAATCCTATCTCCCCGTACGCTACCCACGAGCCCTGAGAGTTGGGCTGGTCCCATCTCGATGACGTCGGGATGATTGTCGACGAGGTTGTCGAGTCGTTCTGGCCGTCGTGAACGCGACGAGGTTGATGTTGAATTTTTCGGAGGCTTGCCGCTCGTGAAGTCGAGGATCAGGGTGGGCGTGGCTCGGATAGATGCGAACGGGTTGTGGCCGGATCGCCAAGGTGTGATGAGTCGAGGGGTAGGGTCGCCGGGGCCGCTAGTGGGATCTCTCGTGGGCGTGTTCGTGCCACCAGGCGTTGAGGTAGGTGGCGGCGGCCCGGTAGAGGTGATGGTGAGTGGGGTCGGCTCGGGCGGCGTCGAGGCAGGCCAGGGTGTATTTGGCCAGGTGGGCGTCGCGGTGGGCGCCGGCGTGGTCGGCCAGGGTCCTCCAGACCTGGGGTTGCTCGGTTGGAGGGGTGTGCCATGCGGCGGCGGCGGCGAGCGGTGGTGGGGCGGCGATGATCTCGTTGGTGTCAATGGTGACTGGTTCTGGGATGTAGTCGGGGTCGATGGCCACGTCTCCTTGGGTGGCGCGGAAGCCGAGGACGTAGGTGGCGGCCACGGCGATGGCGATCTGGGGATCGTCGGTGGCGTGAGCGATGCCCAACGCTGCTTGGGGCATGGTGAGACAGTGCGACCAGCCGTAGGGCGCGTTGGCCGGGTTGTCTTGGAGCATGGAGTGAGCCGCGATGCGCAACAAGTGGTGGCGGGCGGCGGTGACGGTCAGGGCGGGGGTGAGATCGGCCAGCGTGTTGGCTGCGAGTCCCGATTTCTCTGTGGTGGACATGGTTGGGTGGATGAACCGGCTCTCTGGCTGTTGGGGTAGGTGGGGTTTGGCCAGTCTGCGTTCGAGCTCGCCGACGAGTCCCTTTTGATCAGTGTGGTAGGAGGGGCTGGCGTGGTCGGTGTACCAGCTGAGGTTCCAGGTTGGGTGCCGCGCCAGTTCATGGACGGTGGTTCTGGCCATGGTTGCTGCGGGGAGGGAGCGGGCCGCCGCTCGGGGGATGAGGTAGAGCAGGATCGGTCCGTGAGCGGCGGCGGCGAGTGATGGCAGGACGAGGGGTGCGAGGGTCTTGACGAGGTCGAAGGTGTCGAGATGGGCGGCGAGCCAGGTGACGGCGTCGTCGACGGTGTCGAGATCG
>Ga0224512_10004114_pt1 | contig 12461 bp, 12 predicted proteins | sample SF_May12_sed_USG_4_FD_169103 | JGI IMG/M metagenome (GOLD analysis project Ga0224512, IMG submission 169103) | Sediment microbial communities from San Francisco Bay, California, United States - SF_May12_sed_USGS_13 | ecosystem: Environmental > Aquatic > Marine > Sediment | place: USA... | reverse complement strand
CGTCGAGCTCACCCTCAGCGGCACGGTGCGCGCAACGAGCGCCGGTCCCACTTGGATGCGGGTCGACCTCGCCGACGTCGTCGCCGACGAGAAGGCCGCAGCGAGTCCACCCGCGCGAATTCGCGTCGTCGGGCGCCGAACCCCGCCCGGCACGCCGGCGCTCGAGACGGCGCTACCCGGTGAGCGCGTGCGGCTGCGTGGGCGCCTGCAGGCGCCGCAGCAGCGACACAATCCGGGCTCGCGCTCGCGTCACCGCGGCCTCGAGCGCGCGGGCGTGGGTGCGGAGCTGCGCCTCGTGCATCCGGCGCTCCACGTGCGGTTGCCCGAGCAGGAGGGTGCGCGGCCGCTCGCCGTGCTGCACGCGCGGCGCGCCGCCGCGGGCGAACGGCTCTCGCAGAGCGGCGCCGGCGGCGCGCTGCTGCGCGCGCTGGCTCTGGGCGACCGGCGCGGCCTCGCGCCCGAGACGCGCGAGGCCTTCGCGAGCCTCGGCGTCGCGCACCTGCTCGCCGTCTCGGGCCTGCACCTGACCCTCGTCGCCGCGCTGATCTTCACCGCGGTGCGCGCGGGGCCGGGGCGGAGCGCCTGGCTCGCGGCGCGCGGGGATGCGCGAGCCGCCGCGCTGGCGGCGGCGGTTGCGGGTGCGCTGCTCTATGCCCTGTGGGCGGGCTGGGGCATCGCCGTACGCCGCGCTCTGATCCTGCTCCTGGGCCTCGCTCTCGCGGTCGCGCGCGGGCGTCCCGGCGCGCGGCTGCAGCCGCTGGGTACCGCCGCGGTGCTCGTCCTGTGCGTGGAGCCCGAGGCGCTGTTCGATCCCGGCGCGCAGCTCTCGTTCGGGGCCAGCGCGGCGCTTGCCCACGCGATGTCCGAGAGCGGCGCCGAGGGACGCCGCTCGGCGATCCGGCGGGCCGTGGCGGCGAGCGTCCGCGCGTCAGCCACCGCCCTGGCGGCCACCGCGCCGCTCGCGGCCTACCACTGGGGACAGTCCGCTCCGCTGGCCCTGCTCGCCAACGGAGTCGCGATTCCCTGGACCGCGTTCGTGCTGCTGCCGGCCGCCCTGGCGGCGTCGCTCGCGGCCGCGTTGCCCGACGCGGCCCCGCTGGACGGAATCCTCACCGCGTGTGCGCGCGTGGCCGGCGCGACGCTCCGGGCCGTCGAGTGGGCCGCCGCGCGGGCCCCCGGAACGGCGCTGGGTCCGCGTCCGTCCGGGGCCTGGCTGGCGGCGGCCGCCGGCCTCGCCGCGCTGGCGTTGCGGGCCCGCCGCACCCGCACGCGCGTCCTGATCGCATGCGCCCTGAGCGGGCTCTTCGTCATCGCCACGCCGCCCGCGATCCGTCCCCCGCCGCCGCGGGTCGTAGCGCTCGACGTGGGACAGGGCGATGCGATCCTCGTGCAGGGCCGCGCTGCGGCCGTCCTGGTGGACGCCGGTCCGGCGCTTCCGGGCGGAGCCGACGGCGGACGCCGAACCGTGTTGCCCGCGCTCGCCGCGCTGGATGTCCGGCGCCTGGACCTGGTCGTCGCGACCCACGCAGACCTCGATCACCGCGGGGGCCTGCCGACGGTGCTGCGCGCGGTTCCCGTCGACGCGCTCTGGATCCCGGCCGGCGGACTCGCCAAGCCGGGCTTCGAGGCGGTCGTCGCGACGGCGCGCGGGAGGGCGGTCCCGGTGATCGAGCGGGGTGCGGGTTCGCCGCCCCTCCGCGTCGGCGATCTCGAGGTGACTCCGCTCTGGCCGCCGGCGGGCCGCGACTCGGTTTTGCGCAACGACCGTTCCCTGGTGCTGCGGATCGAGGTCGCGGGCCTGCGCGTGCTGCTCCCGGGCGACCTCGAAGCCGAGGGCGAGTCGGCTCTCGTCGCGAGCGGCGCGGACCTCCGGGCCGACGTCCTCGCGCTGCCCCATCACGGGAGTCGCAGCTCCTCGACGCGGCGCTTCCTGCAAGCGGTCGCGCCGACGATCGCGGTGGCCTCGGCGCCCTGCCGCGGTCGCTTCGAGATGCCGCACGCGCAGGTGCTGGAGCGCGCGCAATCCGCCGGCGTCTCGGTGTGGTGGACGGGGCGCGACGGCGCCGTGCTGATCGGGCTCGGCGAGCCGCTCGTGGCGTGGGGCTACGCACCGCAGGCCGGCTCGTGTCGCATGCTTTCGTACCGACGATTCACTAGGCTGCGCCGATGGCGCGCAGACAGGAGCAGGAGTCTGCACGCTCGGGGGTGACCGAGGTCGCGCCGAACGTGCTGCGGATGGAGCTGCCCATCCGCATGCCCGGGCTGGGTCACGTCAACTGCTACGCGATCGTCGACGGGGACGGCGCCGCCGTCGTCGATCCCGGCCTCCCGGGGCCGGGGACGTGGCGGGCGCTGCGGGATCGGCTGAAGCGCGCCGACCTCGAGCCCCGGCACGTGCACACGGTGATCGTGACCCATTCGCATCCCGATCACTTCGGCTGCGCGTCGCGCTTCGTCCGCGAGTCCGGCGCACGCGTCGTCGCCCACCGGAGCTTCCGCTTCGGACCGGCGCCGCCGGGCCACGCCGCGCACGAGGTGTCGGTGGACGATCTGGCGGTGCAGCGCGAGGATTCCGATTCCGATGCGGTGGAGGCGGCGCATGCGCCGAAGCCCGCCGAGGGCAGCTGGAACGGCCCCACACCCTGGGGCGGGGAGCGGCCGCGACCGCCCTGGCGCGCGCGTCTTCGGTGGACGGCGATGCGCCTGCTGGGCGCGTCCTCGATCATCCCCACGATCACCCATCCCGTGGAGCAGGGCGACGTGCTCGAGCTCGCGGGGCGCGAGTGGTTCGTCGTCCACACGCCGGGTCACACGGGCGATCACTTCTGCCTGCACGATCCCGAGACGGGCACCTTCGTCGCCGGCGACCACGTGCTCCCGACCATCACGCCTCACATCTCCGGAATCAGCAGCTCACCGGATCCGCTGAACTCGTTCTTCCAATCCCTGGACCGGGTCGCCGAGATCGCGGACGTGAAGCAGGTGCTGCCGGCGCACGGACACCCGTTTCCGGACCTGCGCGAGCGCACGCGGGCGATCAAGCGCCATCACGACGAGCGCCTGGACAAGGTGAAGGCGATCGGCCGCGACATCGGCCCGGCGACCGTGGGGGCCTTCTCGCGGCGCCTCTTCCAGCCGCGCAGCTGGGGCGCCATGGCGGAGAGCGAGACCTACGCGCATCTCGAGCATCTCCGCATCGCCGGCGAGGCCGAGCGGCGCCGGGATCCGAAGGGAAGGTACGTCTACCAGACGGGCTGACGGTCGCGTCAGATCACGGCATTCGCGCGCAGCTCCGCGATCGCGTCGCGCGTGAGGCCGCAGTCGAGCAGGACCTCCTCGGTGTGCTCGCCCAGCAGCGGAGGGCGGCGCTCGATTCGCCCCGGCGTGGCGGCGAGCTTGATCGGCAGGCCCGTGGTCTTGAAGGTCCCGAGCTCGGGGTGGGAGAGCTCGACGAGCATCTCGCGGGCGAGTACGTGCGGGTCGCTGAAGACCTGCTCGACGTTCAGGACGGGGCCCGTGGGGATGCCGATGGCATTGAGGCGCTCGACCCAGTCGGCCACGTCGGCCTTCCCGAGGGCCGCCTCCATCTCCGCGGTGAGCGCCGCCCGGTAGCGTACGCGGGCGAGGGGATCGGCGAAGCGCTCGTCGCTGAGCCAGTCGACGCGACCGAGGGCGCGGGCCAGCCGCTTCCACATCTCCGGCTTCGCGGCAGCGATGTTGAGATGGCCGTCTCGCGCCTGGAAGCGCCCGTAGGGTGAGGCGAGAGGGTGGTGCTGGCCCGCGGGTCCGGGCGCCGTCCCCGACTCGAAGTACATGCCGGCGCCCCACGACAGCACGCCGATCATGGCTTCCAGCAGCGAGGTGTTCACGATCTGACCCCGTCCCGTACGCGCGCGGGCCAGCAGCGCGAGCTGCACGCCGTGGGCGCCGAAGATGCCCCCGAGCAGATCGCCGATCGCGATCCCGGCGCGCGTCGGCCCGCTCTCCGACGTTCCCGTCAGGCTCATGAAGCCGCTCATGCCCTGGGCGATCTGGTCGAAGCCCGGCCGGTCGCGGTACGGGCCGTCGGGGCCGAAGCCCGAGATCCCGCAATAGACGAGCCGGGGGAAGTGCTCGGTCAGCATCTCCGGGGCGAGGCCGAGCTGCTCCATCACGCGCGGCCGGAAGTTCTCCACGAGGACGTCGAAGCGGGGCAGGATGCGCAGCAGCAGGTCGCGGCCGCCGGGAGCGCGCAGGTCCAGGGTCAGCGAGCGCTTGCCCCGGTTGGCGGAGAGGAAGAAATACGAGTCGCGCCCGGCGTCCGGAAGTCGGAACTCGCGCCCCTCCCGCGACTCGACCTTCACGACGTCCGCGCCGTAGTCGGCGAGCAGCATCGTGCAGAAGGGGCCGGCGAGGTAGCGCGTGAGGTCGAGGACGCGAACGCCGGCGAGAGGCGGAGCGGCGTCCACGGCTCAACGGCCCCGGAAACGGGGGCGCCGCTTCTCGAGGAAGGCGCGCGTGCCCTCGCGGTAGTCCTCGCTCTCGAAGCAGGCCCGGACCGAGGCCTCGACGGCCTCGAGGTCGCGCCCGGAGGCCGGCTTGGACAGCTCTCCGGTGATGAGCTTCACGCTGCGCAGGGTCAACGGCGCATTGCTCGCGATGCGCTCGGCGGTCTCCCGCACGTGGCGCTCCAGATCGGCCCGGGGCCACACCGCGTTCACCAGACCCATGCGCAGGGCTTCCTGGGCGTCGAAGCGCCGTGCCGTGAAGAAGATCTCCTTCGCGGCGGAGAGACCGACGACCCGCGCCAGGGCTTCGATGCCCGCCGCGTGGTAGCCGAGCCCGAGGCGCGCCGCGGGGATCGCGAACACGGCGTCGTCGGCCGCGTAGCGGAGGTCCGCCGTCAGCGCGATGGCGACGCCGCCTCCGATGCAGGTGCCGTGGACGAGGGCGATCACGGGCTTGGAAAGGGTTGCCAGGGCGGCGAAGGCCCGGCCGCTGTCGGCGTCGTAGGCGCGGATCGCGTCGCCCGTCCGCTGCTCCGCGAACTCCGAGATGTCGGCGCCGGAGACGAACGCGTCCTCGCCCGCGCCGCGCAGGACGACGACGCGGATTTCCTCGTCACGCTCCATCTGCTCCGCCAGGTGCGGGATCTCGCGCCACATCGCGATGGAGATGGCGTTGCGCCGCTCCGGGTGGTCGAAGACGATCCGCCCGATCCGGCCTTCCTTCTCGGTTCGCACCCTGCCGCCCATGGCTCTCCCGCTCCTGCGATCCGGCCGCCTTCCGGCCGCGACGGGGTGGCATTGTAACGGGTCCGGCCCCTGTGATAGGGGTACGGGCGCAGAGCCTTTCCGAGGAGCGCCTGCCGTGGTCCGAGTCCGGTCGCGTTTGCCCCGTTCGCAGGGCATCGCCGACTCGCTGCGCCGGGCCATCCTCGCGGGTGAATACCGGCCGGGCGACCGGCTGCCTCCCGAGCGAAAGCTCGCCGAGCAGCTGAGCGTGGGCCGCAGCACCGTGCGCGAGGCCCTCAAGCAGCTCGAGCAGCTCGGGCTCGTCGACATCCGCCACGGCGGGGGTGTCACGGTGCGGCCCCTCGACCGGGCGAGTCTGGAGCTGGTGCAGCACCTGATCGTGGCCGACGGCCGGCCCGACCGCGACGTGATCGAGCAGACCTTCGAGGTGGCCGCGGCGCTGATCGGCGCCACGGCGCGCCTGGCCGTCGAGCGGGGCAGCCCCGCGGTCCTCGAAGACGCCCGCGAGCGGCTCGCGGTGGCGCGGCGCCCCGAGCTCGACGATGGCGCTTACTTCGTCGCCGAGCAGGAGTTCATGCGCGGACTCGAGGCGGCGAGCGGAAACTTCGTCCTGTGCCTCCTCCGCAACGCGCTGAGCGCGTTGCTCAGCCAGGTGCAGCGGCGCGATCTGGGCGAGGCGCTGCGGCCGCCCGTCGAGGTCATCGACTCGATCGCCAAGCAGATCGACGCAGCGATCGAGGCGCGCGATGCGCGCGGCGTCGAGGAGGGACTGCTGCGGCTCCTCGCCCACCGGCGCGAGCGCATCCTGGCGGTCGCGGAGATGATGCGCGCCGAGCCGGGGTGATCCCCGCGTCGGCGCCGGCTCGCTCGGCAGCCGGCCTCAGGGCACGATCTTGAGCAGCTCTACATCGAAGCGGAGGGTGGCGTTGGGAGGGATCCGCGGCGGGGCGCCGCGCTGGCCGTAAGCGATCTCCGGCGGGCAGACGAGGCGGCTCTTGCCGCCCACGCGCATGCGCTGGACCCCCTCGGTCCAGCAGGGAATCACGCGGCTGAGGGGGAAGCGGGCGGGCTGGCCGCGCTCGACGCTGCTGTCGAAGACCTTCCCGTTCTCCAGGGTGCCGTGGTAGTGCACCTCGACGACGCTGTTCCGCGTCGGGTGGTCGCCGGTCCCGGCCCGCAGCTCCGTGATGACGAGCCCGGATTCGGTGGTGACGGTCTCGCCCTCGGGTCCGTCCGCCTTCTCGTCGTCGGCGATCGCGGGGACGGCCAGCAGGACGAGAGCCGCGGCCCAGATCAACGCGCTGCGCATCGGTGCCTCCTTTTGCGCGGGCAGGGTACCGCGCGTATGCTGATTGCGCCGCCCGGACGACGAAGGGCCGGACCCACAGCCGAGAAGGAAGCAGACCCATGGCGATTCAGGTCGGTGAGAAGATCCCCGACGTCACCCTCAAGACGTTGACCCCCGAAGGCATGCAGGACATCACGACGCAGGCGATCTTCTCCGGCAAGCGCGTGGTGCTCTTCGCGGTGCCGGGCGCCTTCACGCCCCTGTGCTCGGCGCAGCACCTTCCGGGCTTCATCGCGAAAGCCGACGAGATCCGGGCCAGGGGCGTCGACACGATTGCGTGTCTATCGGTGAACGACGCCTTCGTGATGGACGCCTGGGGCAAGGACCGCGGCGCCGGAGACAAGGTCGTGATGCTCGCCGATGGAAGCGCCGAGTTCTCGAGGGCGGTGGGGCTCGACTTCGACGGCTCGAACTTCGGCATGGGCGTACGCTCGCAGCGCTACGCGGCCGTCGTCGAGGACGGCGTCGTGAAGACGCTCGCCGTCGAGAAGCCGATGAAGTTCGAGGTGAGCAGCGCGGAGGCGATCCTGAAGACCCTGTAGTCGTCGTGGGCCCGAGCCCCCGCGAGACCGTCCCCGCCGCCTCCAGGGCGGGAAGCGCGCCTAGTAGAAGCCGAGCATGCGCCCGGCCAGTGCGAGGACCGACGCGGCCAGAACGGGACGGATCAGCCGCTCGCCCCGTTGCACCGCCAGGCGGGCGCCCAGTGCGCCGCCTACGGCGTAGCCGCACGCCAGCACCGCCGCCGGCAGCCACTCGATCTGGTGCTCGAGGACGAAGACGGGCACCGCTACGGCCGTCAGCGCCGCGACGACGACCATCTTGATCGCGTTGGCACGCACGAGGTCGAAGCCCGCGTGGGAGAGCGCGAAGAGCAGGACGATGCCCACCCCCGCCTGAAAGGCTCCGCCGTAGAGACCGATCCCGAAGAAGACCGCCGCGCGGACGGACGGCGGCCAGCCCTTGCGGGGGCGGGGCGCGGAAAGCATTGGATCCGGCGCGGGTGAGGCGCGGCGCAGCGTCGGGACCAGCACCAGGAGCATGAGGACGCCGAAGACGCGCTCGAAGGTCGCGTCGGGGGTGCGCGAGATGGCGAGCGCTCCCACGACGGATCCCGCCAGCACGGGCACCAGCAGGGGCAGCGCGGCGCGGAACCCGGACACGCCGCGGGCTCGAAAGCCGCGCGAGGCCACCAGGCTCTGGACCAGGATGCCGACGCGGTTGGTGCCGTTCGCGATCGTCCCGGGGAGTCCCAGCACGACGAGGAGCGGGACGGTGAGCAGGGAACCGCCGCCGGCCAGCGTGTTCACGACGCCGGCCAGAATCCCTCCGCCCACGAGCAGTGCAACATCCGCGGGGCTCATGCGCCGCCTCCCGCCGGGATTCTATCTCGTTCGAGCGTTGCCACGAGCGTGAAGAGCCGATCCGCCGCTCGCGCATTCCCGGCGACGCGCTTGTGACGAGACGGGCCCGGGGCGCCGGCGGCTCGCGGCGGCGCCCGTGTGATACGATGCGGCGCGCCATGGCCGGGACGCTGCAGCCTTCGCCCGAGCTCATCGACGTCCGCGACGAGGAGGGCTTCGACGAGGCGAAGCTCGCCGAATACCTGCGCGGAAAGCTCGAGGGGGCGGACGCTCCCCTCGCGGTTCGGCAGTTCGGCGGCGGTCACGCCAATCTCACCTACTGCCTGCGCTTCGGCGAGGGCGATGCGGCCGTGGAGTACGTGCTGCGGCGCCCGCCGCTGGGCCCGGTCGCGGCCCGGGCCCACGACATGCACCGCGAGTACCGGGCGCTGTCGCGCCTCTGGCAGGCCTTCCCCCTGGCCCCGCGCGCCTATCTCTACTGCGACGATCCGTCGATCCTCGGCGCCGATTTCGTGGTGATGGAGCGGCGTCACGGCGTGGTCGTTCGCGGCGAGATCCCGCCCGGGTTCGGCGGGGGGCGGGACCCCGTCGCCAACCGCAAGCTCTCCGAAGTGGTGGTCGACGTGCTCGCCGACTTCCACGCGGTCGACGCCGCGGCGATCGGCCTCGACGCGCTGGGCAAGCCCGAAGGCTTTCTCGAGCGCCAGGTGTCGGGCTGGGCCGACCGCTTCGAGCGCGCGAAGACCGGCGAGGTGCCGGTCGCCGAGGAGGTCCGGAAGTGGCTGCTCGACGAGCTTCCCTCGTCGCCGGCGCCCACGCTGGTCCACAACGACTGGAGACTCGACAACATGGCCGTCGCGGCCGACGACCCGGGCCGCTGCGTCGCCGTCTACGACTGGGACATGTGTACGATCGGCGATCCGCTCTGCGACGTGGGAACGGTGCTCGCGATGTGGTCGAACCGGGGCGAGGGGCCTGCGGGGAATAGCCCGATGCCGACCCACAGCGAAGGCTTCATGGGCCGCGAAGAGGCGACCCGGCGCTACGGCGAGCGCAGCGGCCGCGAAGTGAGCGGGATCGCCTACTACACCGTCTTCGGAACCTTCAAGATGGCGGTGGTGCTCCAGCAGATCTACTTCCGCTTCCACCGCGGTCAGACCCACGACGAGCGCTTCGCCGGCATGGGCGCCGCCGCCGAGAGCCTCTTCCGACTGGCCGCCGAGCGCCGGCCCTAGACCCGGCGTTCGCCGCGTCGCATGGAACGCGAGAGACTCCTCAGCGCCCCCTTCGTCCTGTGTTCGTTGGCGAACCTGGCCCAGGCGCTCGCCTTCAACCTGTTCCTGCACTTTCCCGGCTTCCTCGACGGCCTCGGCGCGTCGAAGGTGCAGATCGGCTTCATCTTCGGACTTGCTTCCGCGGCCGCGATCCTGGTCCGCCCACCGATCGGACGCTCGATGGACCTGCGCGGGCGGCGGGGCGTGATCCTGGCCGGCGGAACCATCAACGTGATCTCCTGCAGCCTCTACCTCGCCGTCACCTCCGTGGGGCCGCTGCTCTACATGAACCGCATCGTCCACGGACTGGCCGAAGCGATGCTCTTCACGTCGCTGTTCACCTACGCCGCCGACTGCGTGCCGGCGAGCCGCCGCACCGAGGGGCTCGCTCTCTTCGGCGTGTCGGGGGTGCTTCCCATCTCGCTCGGCGGCCTGTTGGGCGACGTCATTCTCGCCCGCGCCGACTACACGGCGCTGTTCGCCACCGCCGTGGCGCTGGCTCTCGCATCGCTCCTGCTGTCGCTACCGCTGCGGGATCGGCTGCGGCTCGCATCCCACGAGAGCGAGGCGCCGCGCGGATTCCGCGCGGCGCTGGCACAGCCCAATCTCGTTCCGCTGTGGTGGATCGGCGGCGTCTTCGCGACGGCCCTCGCCTGCACCTTCAGCTTCCTCAAGCTCTTCGTCGAGGATACGGGCCTCGCGAGCGTCGGGGGCTTCTTCAGCGCCTACGCCGGGGCGGCGATCGTGATGCGCGTCTTCTTCGGCTGGCTTCCCGACCGCGTCGGTCCCAAGCGGGTGCTGTTTCCGGCCCTCGCCGCGCTCGCCCTGGGGTTTGCGCTGCTCGCCGGGGCGGATCGCACCAGCGACGTCCTGGTCGCCGGGGTCCTTTGCGGCGCGGGTCACGGGTTCACGTTCCCGATCGTGTTCGGAATGGTGGTGACGCGCACGCGCGATGCGGACCGGGGCTCCGCCATGGCGATCTACACGGCCCTGTTCGACCTCGGCGTCGTGGTGGGAGGGCCGGGATTCGGGTTCGTGATCGGGGCCAGCGGCTACAGCGCCGCCTTCGGGGCGGCGGCGGCGCTCATCGTCGTGGGAGCAACGATCTTCGCGCTGTGGGATCGCGGCCGGTAGACTGCCGGCGGGAGGGAACATGTCCGACGAATACCGCTTCCCCGTGGATCTCACGTCGATCCTGCTCTTCGCGAGCGCGCTCGGCGAGACGAATCCCATCTACTACGACGAGGAGCACGCCGCGCGGACGCCGCTCGGGGGCGTGATCGCGCCGCCGACCTTCTCGATCGCGTCGGCCCACTGGAACCCGGACCATCCCCTGCGCGGGGTGCGCCGGATCCCCCGACCGGGGCACGCGCCGGCCTCGGGCCGCCCGGCCGGTGGCCCGGAGCCGGGCGGCGGGGGGGGCCCGAACCTCACGCGCGTATTGCACGGCGAGCAGCGCTTCGAGTACCACCGGCCGCTGCGCCCGGGCATGGTGCTGCACGCGAGCTCGCATCCGGGCAAGAGCTGGGCGAAGGAGGGCCGGCGCGGCGGGCAGATGCGCTTCAGCGAGCGAATCACGGAGTACCGGGACGGGAACGGGGAGCTGGTCGTGACCGAGACCAGCGTCGGCATCGTGACCGGCAAGGCGGTGGAGAGCTGAACCATGTCGAATCCCAAGCTCCGCTGCGAGGATCTCTCCGTCGGCGACCAGCGCGAAGCGGTCGTCGTCGAGAATCTGAGTCGCACGCAGATCGTGCAGTACGCCGGCGCGTCGGGGGACTTCAACCCGATCCATCACGACGAGACCTTCGCCACCGGGGCGGCCGGCTATCCGTCGGTGTTCGCGCACGGCATGCTCACCATGGGTCTGACGGGAAAGCTGCTGACCGACTGGCTCGGCGACGGCGTGCTGCGCAGCTTCGGCGTGCGCTTCGTCAGCCAGGTCTGGCCGGGCGATACCCTGACCGCGCGCGGCACGGTCCGATCCGTCGAGGACCGCGGCGACGACGGTCTCGTCTCGATCGACCTCGTCACGGTGAATCAGAAGGGCGAGCCGGTGGTGACGGGAAGCGCCACCGCCCTGCTCGCTCGGAGCCGCTAGCGGCGGGTGGGCGCTCGCCGGGGATCGGCGGGCGGCCGACGCCTCGCTGCGTTCGCAGCGGGGTTCGCGCTGGCTTGCGCGACGGGGACGTGGGACGTCGCGCCGCTGGAGAGGCGCTTCCCGTCGCTGCAGGAGTCGGGCGCCGGCCGGCTCGGCGACACCACGCCGTATCTGCTTGCGGCGCGCGGCGTGCTCACGCTCTTTCTGTGTCGCTGGTCGACCGAACGCGCGGTTCCGGTCTCGCTGCCGCCGGACGCGACGCCCGACGAGCGCCGGGTCCTGGAGATGGCGCTGCGCGCCTGGGAGGACGCCGGGCTCGGGCTTCGCTTCGAGCGCGGCCCGGCGCGGGGCCGTGGGATCGAGATCCGCTTCGCCGCGGAGCCCGAGGCGGGCGAGGCGACCGCGAAGGCGGGCCTTGCGTTCGCCGACTGCGAGGTCGCTGCTCCGGCCCTCGCGCAGCCCCCCGGCGAGATCGTGCCCGCACGCTTGGTCTTCGCGACCGTCCTGCTGCGCCGCAGCGAGCGCAACGTGCTGGACAAGAGCGTCGCGTACTCGCCGGAGGAGATGCTCGGAAGCGCCCTGCACGAGCTGGGCCACGCGCTCGGCTTCCAGGGACACGCGCAGCGCGGCGCCACGGTCATGAACCGCTCGGTGGACGCCGTGCGGCGCATCGGCCGGCGCGTGCTGGCGGGCGAGCGCTTCGAGGACGAGGCCCTCCGCGGCCTGTACGCGCTGCCGTCCGGCGTGGTCGTCGGGCGGGTCTCGCTGACGGCGACGCAGACCGGCCCGGTGGACCGGATGGCCCGCTTCGCGCCGCGTCTCGGCCTCCTCGGTCCCGTCGCGCGCGTGGGCGACCGGGCGGCGCGGCTCGACTGGCGCGACACGGCGGGCCGCTCGTACCCGCTGCTGATCCTCGGGATCGACGAGGCGCTGCGCCGGCCCCACTCGCTTCGCATCCGCGCGCTCGGAGCTGCGGCAAAGCTGCTCGACTCGGCTCGGGAGGGCGATGACCCCGACCGGGCGATTCGTTCGCCGGCCCCGTAGGCGCCGCCCGGCGGGCGGGTCAGACGACGTTGGGGTCGATGCGCTTCGCCCGCTCGAGCGCCTTGGCAGCGTCATTGGCCTCGCCGACCTCGCGCAGCA
>Ga0224512_10004113_pt1 | contig 12468 bp, 10 predicted proteins | sample SF_May12_sed_USG_4_FD_169103 | JGI IMG/M metagenome (GOLD analysis project Ga0224512, IMG submission 169103) | Sediment microbial communities from San Francisco Bay, California, United States - SF_May12_sed_USGS_13 | ecosystem: Environmental > Aquatic > Marine > Sediment | place: USA... | reverse complement strand
CGAGCAGGAGGAACAGGGCCCAGCCCCAGGGGCAGTGCCAGAGCGTCAGGCGCGAGAGGTAGCGGCGAAGCCCCTGCGCCCCGCCGGTCCAGAGGACGAGGGCGAAGGCTGCGATCGCGGGCGCCCAGACCGCGAGCACGAACAGCGGGTGGCTGCCGGAGATCGCGCCGAACAGCCGGCTCATCGGCTCGGGCAGGAAGATGTAGAGGCCGAGGACGGCCCAGGCAATCCCGAAGGTGACAAGTAGATAGGGCCCGAGCACGGCATCGGGCACGTCGCGCGACGCGGGTAGGACGGCCGGTTCGGTCATGGCAGGGCACCCCCCTCGCGGTGCCCTGCCCTACGATCTTGCGCCGCCCCGCGCCTTGACCGGCATCAAGCCCCGGCCGCGCGTTCCGCCTTCTTCTGCCAGCGCCCGCCCTCTTCGGCCCAGTACTGCGCCGGCACGCCGGCCTCGGTCAGCGCCTTCCACTGGCTGCGGGCGCGCTCCACCGCCGCCGCGTCGCCGCCGTCGAAGAGCACGCAGACGCGCTCGAGGGCGCGCGCCTCCTCCGGCGCCACCTCGGCACCGTCCACCGCCATCAGGCAGGCCGCCCCGTTCGGCGCCCCGGCCGCGGTGGTCAGCAGCACCGGCTGCAGCGCGTCGTGCGGGCCGCCGGCCAGGCCATGCGGGATGAACTGCTCGTCGGGGCCGAGCCAGAGCTTCTTGTCGAGCCAGTCCATCCGCTTCTGGTCGGTGCCGCGCACCGCCACGCGCCAGCCCTGCGCCAGCGCGCGCTCGATCAAGACCGGCAGCGCCGCCTCAAGCGGCCTCTGTGTCAGGTGGTAGAAATAGGCCGCACCCATCACTGCTCGCCATCACCTTCCAGCGTGTCACGGACCAGCCGGTCGAGCGACCGCACGCCCCAGCCGGTAGCGCCCTTGGGCGCGAAGGCGCTGTCCTTCGACAGGAGCGTGACCCCGGCGATGTCGAGATGGATCCAGGACGTCTCGGGCTTGACGAAGCGGGCCAGGAACTGCGCCGCGGTGACCGCGCCCGCGGGCCTCCCGCCCACGTTCTTCATGTCGGCGAGCGTGGACTTCAGCTGCTTGTCGTAGCCCTGCCCCATCGGCATCCGCCAGGCGCCCTCGCCCTCCGCCTCCGCGGCCTTAAGGAAGGCTCCTACGAGCTTGTCATCGTTCGAGAAAACGCCAGCGTTCTCGTGGCCGAGCGCGATGATGATAGCGCCGGTCAGCGTGGCGAGGTCGATCATGCCCCTGGGCTGGAACTGCTCCTGCGCGTACCAAAGCACGTCGGCCAGCACGAGCCGGCCCTCGGCGTCGGTGTTGATCACCTCGACGGTGTCGCCCTTCATCGAGCGCACGATGTCGCCCGGCCGCTGCGCGTTGCCCGAGGGCATGTTCTCGACCAGCCCGACGAGGCCGACGACATTGGCTTTCGCCTTCCTCAGCGCCAGTGAGCGCATCACGCCCGCCACCACGGCGGCCCCGCCCATGTCCATCGTCATCTCTTCCATGCCGGCGGCCGGCTTGATCGAGATGCCGCCGGTGTCGAAGACCACGCCCTTGCCGACGAGCGCGAGCGGCTTCTCGCCCCTCTTTCCGCCCCTCCACTGCATGACGACAACCTTCGACGGGCTCTCCGACCCCTGCCCCACGGCCAGGAGCGCCCGCATCCCCAGCTTCTTCAGCTCGGCCTCCTCGAGGATCTCGACCTCGATCCCCAGGTCGGCCATCGCCGCGAGGCGCGTGGCGAATTCCTCGGTGGTCAGCACGTTGGCGGGTTCGCTTACGAGGTCGCGGGTGAAGAACACGCCCTCGGCAAGGGCGGCCATGGGCTTCGCCTTGCGCGCGACCTCTTCGGCCTTCGTCACCATGAAGGTCACCGCGCCCATCGGCTCGGTCTCGTCCTTGCCGGTCAGGTGCTCGGTGAAGCGGTAGGAGCGCAAGGTCAGCCCGAAGGCGATCTCGGCCCCCCGAGCGTGCCCGCCAGCGAGCACCAGGATCGGGGCCGCCCCCCGCGCCTTGCCGATCGCCGCGCCGGCCCTGCGCGCTTCGTCCACCGTTGTCCTGCGGCCCAGGCGGACGACCTGCACCGCCTCGGCGGCCATCCCGGCGGGATAGGCGAGCTCGGCCGCCTCGCCGTCCTTCAGCTTCGCGAAGCCCTTGCCCGCGGCAAGCCGCTCGATCGCGCCGCGGCTCAGCCGGTTCACCCGGCGCGCGGCCTGATCGAGCCCACCCTCACCGGTGACGAAAACCACGATCCGCCCCGCGAAGCTGGCCAATACGTCGAGATCGAGGGGCTGGAAGTCGATGGCGGCGGGTTTGGTCATGGCCTCCTCGGGGCGTCTTTTTGGCGGTTTCGGGCGGACCCTAGCCAAGCTTCCCCGCCTTGGCCAGATAGGAGTTTCCGCCCCCCGCCGATTGGTCTAGGTTCGGGTCCGATTGCTGCCCGGCTGGGGGATTTGGTGGCGAGATTCGATAAATATCTGCTGACTCAGCTCCTGATGCTGTTCGGCTTCTTTTCGCTGGTGCTGATCGGGGTCTACTGGATCAACCGCGCCGTGGCGCTGTTCGACCAGATCATCTCCGACGGCCAGTCGGCGGGCGTGTTCCTCGAACTCACGCTCCTGACCCTACCCAACGTGATCCGCCTCGTCCTGCCGCTCTCGGCCTTCGCGGCGGCGCTGTTCGTGACCAACCGGTTGATCACGGAAAGCGAGCTCGTGGTCGCACAGGCCTCGGGGCTCGGGCCGTTCCGGCTGGCCCGGGCGCCTCTCGTCTTCGGGCTGATCGTGACGGTGCTGGTGGCGCTGCTGGCCCATTGGCTCGTGCCGGCGAGCCGCGCCGAGCTTTCCGAGCGGCGCGCCGAGATTGCCGAGAACATCACCGCGCAGTTCCTCGTCGAGGGCCGGTTCATGCATCCCGCCGACGGGCTAACGGTCTATATCCGCGAGATCACCCCCACGGGCGAGCTCAAGGGCGTCTACCTCTCCGATGGCCGCCGGCCCGGGGCGCGCACCACCTACACCGCCGCCCGGGCGCTCCTGGTGCGCGCCGAGGCCGGGCCGAAGCTGGTGATGGTCGAGGGCCTGGCGCAGACCTACGACCGCACGAGCCAGCGGCTCTCGACCACGCGGTTTTCCGATTTCGCCTACGATCTGGCCGATCTCATCGCCGGCGCCGGCGCTGGGCTGACCGATCCGCGCGAGCTTCCCACCCGCCGGCTGCTCGACCCCGACGCCGAGGCGCTGGCGGCGACCGGCAAGCCCGCCTCGGTGCTGATCTACGAGGCCCATTCGCGTTTCGCGCAGCCCGCCCTTGGCCTCGTCGGCGCGCTTCTTGGCTTCGCCGCGCTGCTCTCGGGCGGTTTCAGCCGGTTCGGGCTGTGGCGCCAGATCGCGCTCGCCTGCGCCGTGCTGGTCGTGGTCCAGTTCCTCGACAACGCGGCGGCCGACCTTGCGCTCGCCGACACGGCCTATCTGCCGCTCGTCTACCTGCCCGGCGTGGTCGGGCTCGCCGGGGCGGCAGGGTTCCTCACCTGGTCCGGGCGGCGCCGCCGGCGGCCGGCCGGGACGGCGGAGGCCCCCGCATGACGCTCGATCTCTACTTCGCCCGCCGGTTCCTGCGCGCCTTCGGGATGGTGCTCGGGGCGTTCCTGGGGTTCCTTCTCCTCCTGGAGATGGTCGAGCAGATCCGCCGCTTCGACACCTCCGACCTCGGCCTGCCCGAGGCGTTTCAGCTCGCGCTCCTCGCCGCGCCGGAAACGCTCTACCGGATCCTGCCCTTGATCACGCTCCTGGCAACGCTGGTGCTCTGCCTCGGCCTCGCCCGGTCGAGCGAACTGGTGATCGCCCGCGGCGCGGGGCGCTCGGCGCTTGTCAGCCTCAAGGGCCCGGTCGTCGCCGGCCTCCTGATCGGGGCGGTCGGCGTCGCGGCCGTCAACCCGATCGTCGCGGCCACCTCGCTGCAATACGAACTGACCGCCGCGCGCTACGCCGGGGCCGAGTCGAGCGTGCTCTCGGTCACCCGCGAGGGGCTCTGGCTGCGCCAGGGCGGCAGCGAGGTGCAGACCGTGATCCGCGCCGGGCGCGCCTCGCGCGATGGCACTCGGCTCTTCGACGTGACCTTCCTCGATTTCGATGCCGCCAGCGCTCCTGTGCGGCGGATCGAGGCCGAGGAGGCGACGCTCGAGCCCGGCGCCTGGGTGCTTCGGAACGCCAATGAATGGCCGCTCGCCGCGGTCACAAACCCCGAGCGGGCCAAGGTCTCGCACGAGAGCCTGCGCCTGCCTTCCGACCTCACCGTCGATCGGATCCGCGACAGCTTCGGCACGCCCGCAGCCGTGCCGATCTGGGACCTCCCGGCCTTCATCTCCCAGCTCGAGACGGCCGGGTTCTCGGCGCGTCAGCACCGGGTCTGGTTCCAGATGGAGCTGGCGCTGCCGCTGTTCCTGGTGGCGATGATGCTGATCGGCGCGGGGTTCACTATGCGCCATGCCCGTTTCGGCCAGACCGGGCAGATGGTGGCGCTGGCGCTGATCCTGGGCTTCGGCCTCTATTTCCTGCGCAATTTCGCGCAGGTTCTGGGCGAGAGCGGCCAGATCCCCGCGGTGCTGGCGGCGTGGAGCCCGCCGCTCGCCGGCATCCTCGCGTCGCTGGGCCTGCTTCTGCACCTGGAAGACGGATGAGACGGTTCCTCGCCACCCTCGCCCTCCTTGGTGCGCTCGCCCTCCCCGCGCAGGCGCAGGAGGCAGCCACGCTGGTGGCCGACCGGGTCGAGGTGCGCTCGGCCACGCTGCTCGTGGCCGAAGGCAATGTCGAAGTGTTCTGGCGCGGCGTGCGGCTCAAGGCCTCGCGCATCACCTACGACCGTGCCGCCGACCGGCTGACCGTCGAAGGGCCGATCGTGCTGACCGACGGCGAGGATGTCGCGATCTTCGCAGATGCCGCCGAGCTCTCGACCGACCTCCGCGACGGACTGATGCAGAGCGCGCGGGTGGTCCTCGCGCAGCGCCTGCAGCTCGCTGCCGTGCAGATCGCCCGGGTCGAGGGCCGCTACACCGAGATGAGCCGGGTGGTGGCCTCGTCCTGCCAGGTCTGCCCGGAAGACCCTGTGCCGCTCTGGTCGATTCGCGCCCGCCGAGTGATCCACGACCAGCAGGAGCGGCAGATCTACTTCGACGGCGCGCAGCTCAGGGTGATGGACATCCCCTTCGCCTACATCCCGCGCCTGCGCTTTCCCGACCCGACGCTGAAGCGCGCCACCGGCTTCCTGTTCCCCACCCTGCGCTCGACAAGCCAGCTCGGCACCGGGCTCAAGGTCCCCTACTTCGTCACGCTGGGCCGCTACGCCGACATCACCGTCACGCCCTACCTTTCGCGGCGCACCAGCACGCTCGAACTGCGGTTCCGCCGGGCATTCCGCACCGGCGAGGTCGAATTCGGCGGCGCGATCTCGCGCGACGATCTCATGCCGGGCGAGACGCGCTACTTCGTCGTCGGCTCGGGCGGGTTCGACCTGCCGCGCGGGTTCCGGCTCAGTTTCGGCCTCGAGGCGGTGTTTGACGACGCCTACCTCTTCGACTACGGCTACGGCAGCCAGGACCGGCTGGAAAGCAGCCTCGCGCTGACCCGCACCCGGCGCGACGAGCACATCGGCGCCCGGCTTCTCGCCTTCCGCTCGCTCCGCGAGGGCGAGGTCAACTCGACCCAGCCCGGCATCGTCGGCGAGGCTGTCTTCGAGCGCCGCTTCGTGCCCGGGCCGCTCGGCGGGGTGGCGACGCTGCGCTTCGGGGCGCTCGCGCTGGCGCGCAGCTCCGATCTAGACAGCGCCGGGCGCGACGTTGGGCGCGCCTCGGCTACGCTCGGCTGGGAACGGACCGAGGTCTTCGGCCCCGGCCTCGTCGCCACGGCAGCGTTCAACGTGTTGGCGCAGAGCTACACGGTCGAGGACGACGCCGCCTTCGCCACCACCGCGACCCGTGTCCACCCCGAGGCGGCGCTCACCCTGCGCTGGCCGCTCGCCAGGACGGCGCGGACCGGCGCCCGCCACGTCCTCGAGCCGATGGCGATGCTCGCCTGGGCGCCCGAGGATCCCGATCCCGCCCCGAACGAAGATAGCACCGTCAGCGAGTTCGACGAGGCCAACCTGCTGGCCTTCTCGCGCCTGCCCGGCGAGGACGCCCCCGAGCCGGGGCTCCGCTTCGCCCTCGGCCTTGGCTGGACGCGCTACGATCCCGCCGGCTGGTCGATGGGCGTGGTGGCGGGGCGGCTCTTCCGCGAGATGCCGGCGGGTTTCGGCCCGGGCACCGGGCTCGACGACACCCGCTCCGACTGGCTCCTGGGCATCCGGCTTGACCTGCCGAACCGCCTCGGGCTCACCGGCCGGGCGCTGGTCAGCGACGCGTTCGAGGTCTCCAAAGCCGACATCAAGATGCGCTATGGCGGCACCCGCTTCGACGTGGAGACCGGCTTTCTCTACCTCGCCGCCGCGCCTTCCGAGAACCGCCCGGACGAGCTCGCCGAATGGACGGTCGACGCCACCTGGCGGATCGACAGTCAATGGACCGGCCGCGCCGACTGGCGCTACGACGTCGAGGCCGGCCGCGCCACCACGGCGGGTATCGGCTTCGGCTGGAGGAATGAGTGCGTGAACGTCGATCTTTCCCTCTCGCGTCGCTTCGCGTCCTCGACTAGTCTGCGCCCGACGACCGATTTCGGGCTCTCGGTGGAACTCACCGGCTTCGGAACCGGAGGCGAAGGCGGCGTGCCCCGGCGCCGCTGCATGAACTGAGGCGCCCAAGGGACGGGCGAGACGAGCATGACCATCCGACAGACCTTCCTCACCGGCCTTCTCGCGCTCTGCATCCTGATTTCCGCGGGCGTGGCGCGCGCGCAGGGCGACCTGTTCGCCCCGGCGGTGTTCGTGAACGACCGGGTGATCACCCGCTACGAGGTGGAGCAGAACCGGCAGTTCCTCACCGTGCTGCGCCAGCCGGGCAACGTCGACGAACTCGCCGTCGAGCGCCTGATCGAGGACGCGCTCCGCCGGGATGCGGCCAAGACCGCCGGGATCACGCTGACCCCCGAGGAGGTCGACGCCGGAATGGCCGAGTTCGCGGGCCGCGCGAACCTGACGACAGAGGAGTTCCTCGCCGCGATCGGCCAGAACGGCGTGGCGCCCGAGACCTTCCGCGCCTTCGTCGAGGCGGGTTTGCTCTGGCGGCAGGTGATCGGAACCCGCTTCGGGCCGCGCGCCCAGGTGACCGACGCCGAAGTGGACCGTGCCCTCGTGCTCGCCTCGCGGCAGTCGGGCGTGCAGGTGTTGATCTCCGAGCTCGTCCTGCGCGCCGACAGCCCCGAGGCCGAGGCCGAGGCCGACCGCGTGGCGCAACGGCTCGCCGGGCAGTTCATGTCCGAGGGCGCCTTTGCCGTCGAGGCCCGGGCGCGCTCGGTCTCGCAATCGAGCGGCGCCGGCGGGCGCCTCGACTGGTTGCCGCTCGGCAACCTGCCGCCGCCGATCGCGGCTCAGGTCCTGGGGCTCGCGCCCGGGCAGGTCTCCCAGCCGTTTCCGGTGACCAACGCGATGGTGCTGTTCTACCTGCGCGATCTGCGCGAGACGGGAACCCCCGAGGCCGACGTGCTGGCGATCGACTGGGCCGAGTTCCCGGTGGCCAGCGCCGCGGAGGCGCAGCGGGTCAAGGATGCCGTCGACACCTGCGACGACCTTTACGGCGAGGCGCTCGGCCTGCCCGAGGACCGGCTCCTGCGCGAGACGCGCACCCCCGCCGAGGTTCCTTCAGACGTGGCTCTCGAGCTTGCCAAGCTCGACGACAACGAGGGCACGTCGGGCTTCGCGCGCGGCGGCCAGCCGATCTTCCTGATGCTCTGCGCCCGCACCTACGAGCTTCCCGGCGTCGAGCCCGCGCCCGAGACGCCGGCGGCCGAGGGCGAGAGCGACGGCGAGACGGCGGAGGCCGGGGCCGAAGCGGAAGCGCAAGCGGCGGCGCCATCGGGCCCGAACCGCGAGCAGGTGCGCGCCCAGCTCGTGAACCAGAGGCTCAGCTCCTACGCCGACGGCTATCTCGCCGAACTCAGGGCCGACGCGACGATCCGCTACCAATGAGCGCCGGGCCGGGCCCGATCCTGCTCACCTGCGGCGAGCCCGCCGGGATCGGCCCCGAGATCGCCGCCAAGGCCTGGCGGGCGCTCGGCACCCGGCTGCCCTTCGCCTGGCTCGGCGATCCGCGCCACTTGCCCAAGGGCACGCCGGTGGCCGAGATCGCCGGCCCTGCGGACGCTCCCACAGCCGCCGCGCGCGGGCTTCCGGTCCTGCCGCTGGCCTTTCCGGACGCCGCCGTGCCGGGGCGTCCGGCGCCGCGGAACGCCGCTCTTGTGATCGAGGCGATCCGGCGCGGGGTCGAACTCGTCGGTGCCGGAGCCGCGGCGGCGCTCTGCACCGCGCCGATCCACAAGAAGGCGCTGATCGACGGTGCCGGCTTCGCCTTCCCCGGCCACACCGAGTTCCTCGCCCATCTCGCCGGCGTGGAGCGGGTGGTGATGATGCTCGCCTCGCCGCTCCTGCGCGCGGTGCCGGCGACGATCCACATACCCCTCGCCGAGGTCCCCGCCGCGCTGACGCCCGGGCTGCTCGCCGCGACGCTCAGGATCACCCACGCCGCGCTGATCCGTGACTTCGGCCTTGCCGCCGCGCGCATCGCGGTGGCCGGGCTCAACCCCCACGCCGGCGAGGGCGGCGCCATGGGGCGCGAGGAGATCGACCTGATCATCCCGGTTCTCGACGCTCTCCGCGACGAAGGCCTCGCGCTCAGCGGCCCGCATTCGGCCGACACGCTCTTTCACGAGGCCGCCCGCGCCCGCTACGACGCGGCGGTCTGCATGTACCACGACCAGGCGCTGATCCCGATCAAGACGCTCGACTTCGCCGGCGGGGTGAACGTGACGCTGGGCCTGCCCTTCATCCGCACCTCGCCCGATCACGGCACCGCCTTCGACATCGCCGGCCAGGGCAAGGCCGATCCGGCCAGCCTGATCGCCGCGCTCACGCTCGCCCGTGACATGGCAATGGCCCGGGCGCGCGCATGAGCTCCTCCCCCCAAATCCCCATTCCCTTTTGGAAAAATATCCTCGGGGGGAGCGCGCCGCCGGCGCGCGGGGGGCAGACAGCCCCCCACCGCGACCTGGGCCGCACGCCACGCTGCCAGCGCCGAGGTCCCGAGGCCGCCGATGGCCACAATTGACGGCCTGCCGCCCTTGCGCGAGGTGATCGCGCGCCATGGCCTCGTCGCGCGGAAGGCGCTGGGGCAGAACTTCCTCCTGGACCTCAACCTCACCGCCAAGATCGCCCGCCTCGCCGGCGACCTGTCGCAGGCCGACGTGCTCGAGGTCGGCCCCGGCCCAGGCGGGCTCACCCGCGGGCTTCTGGCCGAGGGCGCCCGCCGCGTGCTGGCGGTAGAGAAGGATGCGCGTTGCCTGCCGGCGCTCGCCGAGATCGCGGCGGCCTATCCGGGCCGGCTCGAGGTCGTGAACGCCGATGCGCTCGGGGTCGACGCCGCGGCGCGGCTTACGCCGCCGGTCAAGGTCGTGGCGAACCTGCCCTACAATGTCGGCACCGAGCTCCTGGTGCGCTGGCTCTCGCCGGCAAGCTGGCCGCCGTTTTGGGAGAGCCTGACGCTAATGTTCCAGAAGGAGGTGGCCGAGCGGATCGTGGCCGGGCCCGGCGGCAAGGCCTATGGCCGGCTTGCGGTGCTGGCGCAGTGGCGCTCGGAGCCGCGGATCGTGATGACGCTGCCGCCCGAGGCCTTCACTCCGCCGCCCAAGGTGAGCTCGGCCGTGGTCCATATCCACGCGCTCCCCGCGCCGCGTTTCCCGGCCGATCCGGCGTTGCTCACGAAGGTGGTGGCGGCGGCGTTCAACCAGCGCCGCAAGATGCTGCGGGCGAGCCTCAGGGGCCTCGCCCCCGACATCGAAGCACGCCTCGCCGCGGCGGGGCTGAATCCCACCGCGCGGGCCGAGGAAATCCCGGTGGAAGGGTTCGCGGCGCTGGCGCGGGAGCTTGCCCGCGCCTGAGCGCTACTCGGCGGCCTCGGAAGGCGGCGAGGGCGGCTGCTCGGTTTTTTCGCTGCGCGGCCGGCGGCTGCGGCGGCGCGGCTCGGTCTGCTCGGCCGGGGTGTCCTTCGGCGCTCCGCCCCGCATTTCGGGGGTCTCGACGAGGCCAGCGCCCTCCTCGCTTTCCGTCTCGATCACTTCGGCGGTCTCCGGCTGGCGCTTTCGCTCGCGCCGGTCCTCGCGGCGATCGTCTTGGCGCTCCTCGCGGCGGTCGTCCCGGTCCTCCCGGCGCTGGTCGTCGCGCTCGCCGCGCTGATCGCCGCTACCGCCAAACTGCTGGCGCTGCGCCTCGATCTCGCGCTGCGCCTCGCCCAGAAGCCGGGCGTAGTGCTCGGCGTGCTGCTGGAAGTTCTCCGCCGCGACCCGGTCGTTCGAAAGCTGCGCGTCGCGCGCCAGCGTGAGGTACTTGTCGATGATCTGCTGGGGGGTGCCGCGCACCTTTCCCTCGGGGCCCGAGCTGTCGAAAACCCGGTTGACGATGTTGCCCATGGGCGAACGTTGGCGGCTCGATTTCGAACGCGAACGGGATTTGGATGATCTCATGTGGTCTGTTGTCCAGCCTTGTTCGGGCTTTGCCCGGGTCTCGCGGTGCGCCCCCTTGGCGCGGTAATGTTCCGCTCGGACCGTTCCGTGTTTGGCTTGCAGGCGAGGGAGATGCGTAGATCGCATCCCGCCTCTCGCCCCGTTTCATAATCACGGCTCCGCACGGGTGACAAGCGGAAAATCGGGAAAAGCGCCGTGATTTAGGCCGACTGCCGCGCAAAAGCTACGCCATGCGCGTGGAAACGGCCCTTTGTCTTCCCTCTAGATCGGCGTGGCAGGTGACGGATTCAAGCCCCTCCTCGTTGAAGAGCGCAGCGACCGCCGCGCCCTGTCCCGCCCCGGTCTCGACGATGAGCCGGCCGCCGCGGGCAAGGTGGACCCTGGCGCCGGCGGCGATCGCCCGGTAGGCCGAAAGCCCGTCGCCCTCATCGGTCAGTGCACCGCGCGGCTCCCAGTCACGCACCTCCGGCGCGAGCTCGGACATCTCGGCAAGCGCGATGTAGGGCGGGTTCGAAACGATCAGGTCGAACTCCCCCGCCAGGCCCTCGAACCAGTCGGCACGGGCAAACTCGGCGCGGCCGGCCACGCCGTGTCGGCGGGCGTTCTCGCGGGCGACGGCCAGCGCGGCCTCTGAGACGTCGGTGCCGAGCCCGCGCGCCGGGGGCCGCTCGGCAAGGAGCGTGACCAAGAGGCAGCCCGACCCGGTACCGAGGTCGAGCAACCGCTCGAAGGGCTCCGCCAGCGCCAGCTCGACCAGGGTTTCGGTGTCGGCGCGGGGGTCGAGCACATCGGGCGTGACGATGAAATCGCGGCCCCAGAAGGCGCGGCGGCCGATGATCTGGCTGACCGGCTGGCGCGCTTCGCGGGCGGCCACCGCCGCCGCGAAGGCGGCCTCCGCCTCGGCCGTAAGAGGCTCGGATAGCCGCGCGGCCAGCGCATCGGGGGCAAGCCCCAGCGCATGGGCGAGAAGCCAGCGCGCGTCGCGCACAGCGCCCTCCACCCCGGCCGCCTCTAGGCGCTTCGCGGCGGCGCGGAGCGCCTCGTCGCCGGTCATGCCTCCATCTCGGCCAGCTTCGCCGCCTGGTCGGCGGCGATCAGCGCGTCGACCACCTCGTCGAGCTCGCCGCCGATGACGCGGTAGAGGTTGTAGAGCGTCAGGTTGATCCGATGGTCGGTCACCCGGCCTTGCGGGAAGTTGTAGGTGCGGATCCGCTCCGAGCGGTCGCCGGTGCCCACCTGCGCCTTGCGGTCGGCGGCGCGCGCGTTGTGGGCCTCCTGGCGCTCGAGGTCGAAGAGCCGCGCACGCAGCACCGCCATGGCGATGGCGCGGTTCTGGTGCTGCGACTTCTCCGAGGAGGTCACCACGATCCCCGTGGGCAGGTGGGTGATGCGCACCGCGCTCTCGGTCTTGTTGACGTGCTGGCCGCCGGCGCCGGAGGCGCGCATGGTGTCGATGCGGATGTCCTGGGCGGGTATGTCGATCTCCACCTCCTCGGCCTCGGACAAGACCGCGACGGTCGCCGCCGAGGTGTGGATCCGTCCGCCCGCCTCGGTCTCGGGCACCCGCTGCACGCGGTGAACGCCCGATTCGAACTTCAGCCGCGCGAAGACGCCCTCGCCCTCGATCCGGGCCGTGGCCTCCTTGATCCCGCCGAGCTCGGTTTCGCTGAGCGAGATCAGCGAGAAGCCCCAGCTCTTCGCTTCCGCGTAGCGCTGGTACATGCGCAGCAGGTCGCCCGCGAACAGCGCTGCCTCCTCGCCCCCGGTGCCAGGGCGTATTTCCAAGATCGCCGGG
>Ga0224512_10004112_pt1 | contig 12468 bp, 12 predicted proteins | sample SF_May12_sed_USG_4_FD_169103 | JGI IMG/M metagenome (GOLD analysis project Ga0224512, IMG submission 169103) | Sediment microbial communities from San Francisco Bay, California, United States - SF_May12_sed_USGS_13 | ecosystem: Environmental > Aquatic > Marine > Sediment | place: USA... | reverse complement strand
ATGGACGCCGGTGGTCTTGCTCTCGGTCGGCTTCGGCGTCGGGATCGCGCTCGCCGTGCGCCCCTCCTCCACGCTCGTCGCGACCTTCCGGGCCCTCATGGTGTTGTATCTCCCGGCTGCCGCCGCGGGCATCTACCTGCATCTCAAGTCCAACGTCGAATTCGAGCTCGAGATGCGTCCGAGCATGGAAGGCCTCGAGCTCGCGCGCGAGTCGCTTCAGGGGGCGATGCCCGCGTTGGCGCCGGGTACCATGGCATATCTGGGCCTCCTGGGGCTGATCGTCTGTCTCCGACACCCCGCAGCTGGCCCGAACACTGACGGATTGACCACTCATTGACCGCTCACAGAGGATTCATCGAGATGCTCCACCTTCGCCGCAGCGCCCTTCCCCTGCTTCTTTTGTCGTCGATCGCGTCGTCGGCCCACGCGCAGGTCGGGGAGAATCTCGGCTTGTTGAATCCGAACCTCGCGTCGAGCGCCGAGCTCGGAGGCGTCCCGGGCCTACCCTCCGCGGCCGTCGCAGAGATCGAAGAGCGTCGACCCTTCCTCCGCATGGACGACCTGCACGCTCTCGTCACCCGGCATGTCTCCTCGGACGCGCTCGAAGGCGTATACCGAGCGATGTGGGTTCCGATCGATCTCAACGACGTGAAGGAGGAGGAGATCCTGCTGATTCCGGGCGTTGGAGCGCGCATGCTCCACGAATTCGAGGAGTACCGGCCGTATGCGGGGCTCGCCGAGTTCCACCGGGAGATCGGCAAGTACGTCGATGACGCCGAGCTCGCGCGCCTGGCTCAGTACGTGTACGTCCGCATCGACCTCAACACCGCGTCGGAAGAGGCGATCCTGAGCATCCCCGGGGTCGGCGCCCGGATGCTCCACGAGTTCGAGGAGTACCGGCCGTACGAGTCCATGGCCCAATTCCGTCGCGAAATCGGCAAGTACGTCGATGACGCCGAGCTGTCCCGCTTGGAGCGGTACGTCGAGATCCGGTGAAACCCGCGAACGCCGCATGAGCCCCGAGGTCGTCGTTCGAGCCCGTAACCTCTCGAAGGTGTATGAGATGGGCGAAGTCGAGGTTCGCGCGCTTCGAGACGTGGACCTCGACCTCTATTCCGGGGAGTTGGCCGTGCTGCTCGGGGCCTCGGGCAGCGGAAAGTCGACGCTCCTCAACATCGTCGGTGGGCTCGACCGCCCGACGTCTGGAACGCTCCACTACCACGACCGCGACCTGAGCGAAGCCGACGACGAGGAATTGACGATGTACCGTCGGCGTCACGTGGGCTTCGTCTTCCAACTCTACAACCTCATCCCCAGCCTCACCGCCCGCGAGAACGTCTCTCTCGTGAGTGAGATCGCGTCCAACCCGATGACCCCCGAAGAAGCGCTCACGCTGGTTGGGTTGGGGGACCGGCTCGACCACTTTCCGGCCCAGCTCTCTGGTGGTGAACAGCAGCGGGTCGCGATCGCGCGCGCGGTCACGAAACAGCCCGACGTCCTGCTGTGCGACGAGCCGACCGGTGCGCTCGACGCGGAGACGGGCAAGCTCGTGCTGGGCGTCATCGATCAGGTGAATCGGGAGACGGGCACGACCACGGCCATCATCACGCACAACGTGGCGATCGGCGGACTCGGCGACCGGGTCATACGGATGAGCAGCGGGGAGATCGCCGACATCACCATCAATGAAAAGCGGGCCGATCTCGCGGGGATCTCGTGGTGATTCGCCTGCGTGCCCTCGACCGAAAGATGCTCCGGGAGCTGTGGCGGTTGCGCGGCCAGCTCCTCTCGATCGGCTTGGTCGTAGCGACCGCCGTGACTACGCTCGTGACCATGCGCGGTACGTACGAGGCGCTCGTTCGTGCACGAGGTGAATACTACCGGGACTACCGTCTTGCGGACGTTTGGTCGTCGCTCGAGCGCGCTCCGAACTCCCTGGAGTCCCGGCTCGAGAACATCGCGGGCGTGGCCGATGTCGAGACGCGCGTGACCTGGTACGCGACGCTCGACCTTCCTTGGCTCGAGGCACCGGGACAGGGGCTGTTCGTCTCGGTCCCGGAGTCGGGCCGCGCCGAGGTCGACGACATCATGGTCCGGATCGGGCGGTACGTACGCCCCGGTCGGGCCAATGAAGTCATGGTGAGCGAGGCCTTCTTCTTGGCGAACGGACTCGTGTTGGGCGACACGATCCGAGCCGTGCTGAACGGGGTTCGTCGTGACATGGAAGTCGTCGGCGCGGCGATCTCACCCACGCACTCCTATTCCGTCCCGCCCGGAGCCCTGTATCCGGATGACGAACGGTATGGCCTGTTCTGGATGAGCGAGGCCGTCCTGGGCCCGAACCTGGACATGGAGGACGGATTCAACGAGGTGGCCGTCACCCTCGCCCCAGGCGCGAACGAGGTCGCGGTCATTCGAGAGCTCGATCGGATCCTGGACCCCTACGGTGGCTTGGGCGCGTACGGGCGCGAGGACCAACTCTCGTACAAGATCCTCAACGACGAGCTCGAGTCGAACCGCACGATGGGCACGGCCTTCCCGATGGTCTTCCTCGGCGTCGCGGCCTTCCTGCTGAACCTCGTCTTGGGTCGTCTGATTTCGACCCAGCGCACCGAAATCGGATCGCTCAAGGCCATCGGCTACACGAATCGTGAGGTCGGACTCCATTTCCTCAGCTACTCGGTCGCCGCGGTAGGGCTCGGAACGCTGCTCGGGGCGCTCGGCGGCGTATGGGCGGGTGACGCCATGGTCGGGCAGTACGAGGAGTATTTCAAGCTTCCGACCCTCCAATACCGGCTCTCTTGGAGCCTCGTGTTGATCGGAGGCGGCATCAGCCTGCTCGCCGCCGTGCTCGGGGGCAGCGGGGCGGTGCGCCGAGCCACCCGGCTGGCACCCGCCGAGGCGATGCGCCCCGAGCCGCCGGCCCGGTTCGCGCCCGGCATCGTCGAGCGCGCGGGCGTCGGCGAGGTGGTCTCGACCGGCACCCGGTTGATCCTTCGGAACTTGGAGCGCAGGCCGGTCCGCGCCGCGCTGTCGTCCCTAGGCGTCGCATTCTCCGTGGCGATTCTCGTCATCGGGATGTTCATGTTCGATGGGATCGACCTCATGATGGATCTGCAGTTTCGGGTCGCCCAGCGGGAGGACCTCACGGTCGCCTTCAACCGAGAGTTGGGCATCGACGTCCGCCACGAGCTCGCACGCGTGCCGGGGGTCACGAGCGTGGAGCCGTTCGTGATGATCCCGGCCCGCCTGCGATCGGGACATCGCGAGCGAGAGATCCCGATCACCGGTCTCGAGGTGGACGGCCGCCTGCGACGCATCGTGAGCGAGGACGGTCGAGTCCACCCGCTTCCGATGAGTGGTCTCGTGCTTAGCCGGATGTTGGCCGACCGTCTCGATGTCAGCCGAGGGGACACAGTGACCGTCGTGGCGCTCACGGGTCTTCGCCAAACCGAGCTGTACCCGGTGACCGACATCGTCGACGACCTTCTGGGCGTCGCGGCATACCTCAACGTCAACGAGTTGCGCCGGCTCACCCGTGAGGGCCTGCGCGCTTCCGGGGCATTCCTGCTCACGGACGGGGTCCGCGACGAGGACGTGAACGCCGAGCTCAAGCGGGCTCCCGCGGTGGCGAGCGTGGTGTCGCCCGCGACGATGCTGGAGTCCTTTCAGGACCAGCTCGACGACAGCCTGCTGATCGCCGTCTTCTTCATCGTCGGCTTCGCCAGCGTCATTTCGGTCGCGGTCATCTACAACGGCACCCGAATCGCGCTCTCCGAGCGTGGACGAGAGCTCGCGAGCCTGCGCGTGCTCGGCTTCACCCGGCGAGAGGTGGCCACGCTGTTGTTCGGGGAGCAGGCCGTCATCACCATCTTCGCGATTCCGATCGGCTGGGGCATCGGCTACGGCCTGGCCTACCTCGTCGTGCAGGCTCTCGCCTCGGAAACCTACCGCATTCCGTTGGTCGTAAGCATGCAAACGTACACGTGGACGACAGCCATCACGCTCGTCGCGGCAGCCGCAAGTGCGGCCCTCGTCCGGCGGCGCCTCGATCGCATGGACTTGATCGCGGTTCTCAAGACTCGAGAGTGACGTCATGAGCAAACGCTTCCTCCTTCCCGGGCTCCTCTTCGTCGTGACGATCGTGGTGATCGCGATCGTCCGGACGGACCGCCTCGCAGTGACCGTGGTGACCGCGACGCGGGATACGCTGAGCGTCACCATCCCCGCGGAGGGCCGCACCAGGCCCCGCGAGCGGTTCATGGTCGCGGCCCCGATCTCGGGTCGGCTCACACGCCTCGATCTCGAGGAAGGCCAAAGGGTGCAAGAGGGGGAGTTGCTTGCTCGCCTGTACGCCGCCCCGCAGGACCCGCGTATCGTGGCAAGCGCGCGCGCCGAGGTGAGCGCGGCCGAGGCCCGTCACCGTGAGGCGGAGTCGGTTTTGCGCGAGGTCGAAGTGCAAGCGCGCCAAGCCCGCCGTGAGGTCGAGAGACGGCGACCCCTTGCCGAGATGGGTGCGATCACGGCGGAGCGGATGGAACAGGCCGAACTGGCCGCGGAGGTCGCCGAGGAGCGGCTGCAAGCCGCCGAGGCGTCCGTCGCGTCGGCTCAGGCCGCGCTCGACTCCGCACGCGCGCGCCTCGTGGGGGCCGAGAGCGCAGACGAGACCGGCTCGGCGGTCGACGTGCTCGCACCGGTGACCGGCCGCGTACTCCAGGTACCCGACGAGAGTGCCCGGATCGTGCCGGCTGGCACTCCTCTCGTCGTTCTGGCGGACATCGGTGGCCTGGAGGTCGTGATGGACATCTTGTCGGAAGACGCGGTCCGCGTAGAGCCGGGTAACGACATCGTGATCTCCACCTGGGGTGGGGAGGGCCCGTTGACCGGCACCGTGCGCAACGTCACGCTGGTGGGCTACACGAAGATCTCGGCGCTCGGCGTGGAGGAGCAGCGGGTCGACGTGATCGGAGACCTTCGCGACGCTCCTCCGTCCCTTGGGACCGGATACCGGGTCTCGGGCGACATCGTGGTGTGGAGAGGCTCCGACGTTCTGTCTGTCCCGACGAGCGCGCTGTTCCGCGTCGGTCAGCAATGGCAGCTCTTCGTCGACGAGGGTGGCCGGGCACGAGCGCGCACGGTTATCGTCGGACAACGCAACGAAAACGCGGCCGAAATCCTGGACGGCGTCACGGAGGGAGAGCAGGTCGTCGTCTTCCCTCCGGACGCGATCGAGGACGGCGTCTCGATTCGCCCGCAACCGGCCTCCGGCTGACGAGGCAGGTCTTCCGAAGCTTGAAGAGGCGCGCAAAAGCCCGCTATCTTGGGTTATCCCGGTCCCGGACGCCCCCCCACGGCATCGATCGGGAAAATGAGAGGCGGCGTTGTCAAGCGGGACCAACGGGACCAAACGAGCCAGACACCCCCGGCGAGTGGAGCCACCCGGCTTCGACTTCCACGTGCCTGAGATCGAGGACGTCGACGTCTTCGTCGTCGATGACGACCACACGTCGCTCAAGCTGCTCGAGTCTTCGCTCGCGCGTGTCGGCTACCCGGTTCGCAGTTTCTCCGACCCCACCGAGGCACTGGAGGCGATGCGTACCCGGCCGCCGGAAGTCCTCGTCACCGACGTCGTCATGCCGGGACTCAGCGGCGTCGACCTGGCGCGCGAGGCCCGCCGGCTCGATCCCGACATCGGTGTTGTTCTCGTCACGGGTGCGGGTGAGGAGGAAGGGGACAGAGCAAAGCATCGCCTCGAAGTCTTGACATACCTAGGCAAGCCGGTGGAACCCATCCAGCTCATGAGGGCCGTTCAGCGGGCAACCGTGACTCGTGCCGCCACCCATCACCACCGCGAGATGGTCGACTGGATGTACGCCTCCATGGACCGCAACGCCGAGGAGATCCACGAGGTCACGCTCGGCACTCTTCGCTCTCTCATGAACGTGCTCGACGCGCGCAGCCCCCACTTCCAGGGTCACAGCCGCGCGGTCGCGATGCAGGCCGCCGCCGTTGCGCATACGATCGGACTCGACGAGGTGGAGGTCGAAGAGATCCGGATCGCCGGCTTCCTCCACGACATTGGCATGATCGGTGTTCCCGACTCGATCGTCGACAAGCCCGGTCATCTTTCGCCGGACGAAGCCACGCTCATCCGCTCACACTGTTCGGTGGGCGCGTCGATCATCGAGCCCATGAAGCATCTCGATTCCGCGACGCGGTGCATTCTTGAACACCACGAGCGACTGGATGGATCTGGATACCCGGCCGCAAAGCGCGGAGATGAGATCTCCGTGGCGGGTCAGATCGTAGGAATTGCCGAGGCATGGACGGGGATCCTTGAGAGTCGTGCCTACCGCCAAGGCCGGAAGCGGGAGGAAGGGATGGAAATCCTGTTGAAGCATCAGGGGGCCTGGTTCTCCCAAGAGATCACCGAGGCGCTGATCGAGTCGGACGTCGGGGTGATGGGCTGATGGCAGAGATCCTCGTGGTCGACGGAGACGCCACGGCCCGGCGGGTGATCCGGGCGCTCCTCGAAGACGCGGGACATGTCGTGGTCGAGGCGAGCAACGGGCGAGAGGGGCTCGAGGCATTCAGCGAACACGTACCCGACCTCGTCATCACCGAGTTGTACATGGACGAGATGGACGGCATCGAGTTCCTGCGAGGCATCCGGGAGCGGTGGCCGCCCGAGCCGGTTCTGGTCATGTCGTCGCGGACGGGACCGGACGCCCAAAGCCTACTCCGTGTCGCGCAGTTGCTGGGCGCGAGCGGGCTGCTCGACAAGCCGATCCTAGAGAAAAACTTGCTGGAGAAGGTGGGCGCAATCCTCGCCGCATAGCTCGTTTCAGGGCCCCTTCCCCCCCCTCCGAGCCACGCCGAATCCCGACTTGCACGCCCCTTGTTTTCGGCGTATCTTCGGTTTATTCGGTATTTGTTCGGGTTGATCCCCGGTTCCGGTTGACGTGCATGGGTGGCTGACGATGTGACGTCGGAACCGGGGATCGTCGTCCCCGAAACCTCCACGGAAGCGCGTCCCTACACGTCATGGCCAAGTCTCTTGCGAGTGCGCAGGGTGTTCCCACCCACCACGATCGTGGGTGGGCTCAGAACAGCCCGAACGATTGGCTACCGACCACAACGGCCGACATCGGATGGGTGACGGACTCCAAGCCGGCCAGTTATTCGGACGCCGTCTCCTCACGTCGCTCGACAGGAAGTCGCCGAGCCCTGTGCCTTTGGCTCCCGACGTTCGAGCTGCGCCTCGAGTTGGTGCGCTCCCCCGAGCTCGACAGCACCTCGGTCGCCCTGCTCTCTCCAGGTGAGAGCGCACGGCGTACGATCTGGCAGGTCTCGGAGCGGGCGCACGCATCCGGTGTTCGTCCCGGTCAGTTGGTCTCCCAAGCGGTCTCGCTCTGCACGTCGCTGACACTCCTCGAGCCCGATCCGGCCCATTACGATGCGGCCGTCGACACCATGCTCGAGGTCCTCACCGAGCTCACGCCGATCGTGGAGCCGGCAGGGAGAGGACGGGTCTTCTTGGGCATGGACGGCCTCGAACGGCTTTTCGGATCCCCGCGCCACCAGATCGACCGCGCGCTCCGGTCGCTCTTTCGGGTCTTTCCGTCCCCACTCGTCGCCGCCACGCGGGCAGGCCTGGCACCTGGCAAGTTCGGCGCTTGGGTCGCGGCGGCCTCGGCCCGTTCGGGTTCGCCGATCATCATCCCCGAAGAACGCCTCGGAAACTTCTTCGCTCGATGCCCGGTGCGGGCACTCCCCGTCGACCCGTTGGTGATCAGCCGTCTCGAGCGGCTCGGGATCCACACGCTCGGTGAGCTTCGTCGTTTCCCGGAGCCGGCGCTCGTCGCCCAATTCGGTGAGGACGGGAAGAACGCACTCGCATGGTCGACCGCCCGCCGTATCGACCCCGTTCGGCCTTGGCACCGCCCTCGACCGATTCGGGTGTCGCTCGAGTTTCCCAATCCCGTGGGTATGGTCGGTACACTGCACGGAGCGCTCGACCGACTCGTGGAGCGAGCCTTGTCGCGTCCAGCACGGAGGGGACGCAGCGTGACCGGTGTGCGCATGGGTGCGCACCTGGAAGGGGGCGGCTCCTGGTTCGTCGAAACGGTCCTACGCGAACCGACCTCCGATCGGGAGCGAATCGTCGCACCCCTACGCGCCAAGATGGAGCTTTCTCCTCCTTCGAAAGCGGTCGAAACGCTGCTCCTCGAGCTTACGGATTTCGGTGTCGCGAGCACGCAGACGGGACTGTTCGACCGAAAAAACGAGTCGGGGAGAGCAACGTCAGAACTCGATTTCGATCAAGGTGAAGTTCCTGCCAATCTTAGAGATGCGGTCAAAGAGTTGAAGTTACGTCTAGGACATTCTCCTCTCTACCGTGTCGTCGAGGTCGATCCCTGGTCGAGGATCCCCGAACGCCGACATGCGCTGCTGAGCTTCGACCCGTGACCCACCGTCCGAAGCTCAGACCGCTCGCTCGCCCCAAGGTCGTGACCGTGCGTACCGACGAGCGCGGTGACCCCGTTTTCGTTCGGCTTCCCGGCAAGCCGGCACGTCGTGTCGCGGTCGTCCGAGAGCGTTGGCGCATCGACGACGAGTGGTGGCGACATGCGATCTCGCGCGACTATCGGACGATCGTTCTCGACGACGGAACCGTGATGACGCTGTACCACGATCTACTCGAAGGTCTCTGGTACGCACAGCGCGGTTGAGCGTGCTTACGCCCGAGCAACCCAATCCGCCATTTCGACCCCGAGCGGATGCGCCATATTCCGCTCTCAACGCTTTCGAACACACGAGCGCCGTGCCCTCCACCACCATCCCCCTCATCACTCGCGTCCAGCCGCTCAAGCCTCGAGGGCTGAACGTCCTCGTGCACGTGGACGTCGGCGAGCCCTTCGAGATCATGCTGGAGGCGCTCGAGAGACACCGCCTCGGCGTCGGTGACGCACTCCCGGCCGCGCGCCGCCATCACCTCCTCAATGACGATGCCGACATACGGGTGCGTGACGCCGCACTCAACCTGATCTCGTACCGGGCCCGGACCCGCGCCGAGCTCCGCCGTCGACTTCGCCAGAAGGGCTTTCGGCCAGCCCGGATCGATCCCTGTCTCGACCGTCTGCAAGAGAAGGGGTTCGTCGACGACGGGGCGGTCGCCGCCGCGTTCGTCCGTGATCGCCTGCGGCATCGCCCGCGGGGTCGCGTGGCCCTCGCTTCGGAGCTGCGTGCCAAGGGCGTCGCGGGAGAGCTGGCGAACCGAGCCATCGAGGAGGTCTTCGAGGACGAAGAGACCGACGACGTCGACTTGGCCCGTGAGGTCGCCGAGCGATGGGTGAACCGTCAGCCCGTGAGCCTCCTGCGGGCGTTGGTCTCCGATGGGCACGACGCGGAGCGGGCGAAGGCGAAGGCGAAGCGCCGACTGGTCGGTTATCTGAACCGCCGGGGCTTTCGCGGGGCAGCCATGAGCGCCGGAATCGACCGAGCCGTCGAGTGTGCGCTAGAGCGCAACGGCGACCCGCGACGACGCTGAGGCGCCGTCGGGTACGGCTCCCTCTTCGAGTCCGGGCGGTCTCAGCCCACGGCTTTGGCCGCCCTCCGTCGGCGGTCCCAAACCAGGACCGAGACCATAAGCACCACGAGGAACCCGGCGGCCAACGGCGGAGAACGCCTCCAGACAGCGCCGATTCCGACACCCGAGGTTGTGAAGAGGACAACGCCCGGAATGATGCCCAGGGCCGTCGTCCAAAGGAAACGCCAACGGGGCACGGCGCAGAGGCCGGCGCCCCAATTCAGCGCCGTGAAGGCGACCACAGGAACGAAGCGCATGAGGAGAAGTCCCCACCACCCCGCGGACTCGACCGTATTATCCATTCGATCGATCACGTCGCGAGTCACCACGCGTCGGGCCAACCCACGACCCCATCCCTTCGCGATTTCGTAGCTGATCCAGGCACCCGTCAGCCCACCCACCCAGGTGACGAAGGATCCCGTCACGGCTCCGAAGAGCATCCCGTTCGCCATGGCAGGCGCCTCGGCGGGGATCGGGAGCACGGATACAATCGCCATGACAAGGGGGGCCACTACATACGCCCACATCCCGATCCCGGCGAGCCACGCCTCGATATCGGTGAAGATCTCGGCCACGGACCCCTCCTCGGTCGTCCACACCTCCCTGCCCGCCATTCTCCCGCAATCTCTGTACGAGATCGTCAATGCGCAAAGATCCGGGTAGGGCTACTGCGAACGCCGCTGAATCCGGACGCGCCTCGTTCTCGTACAATCCCTTAGGAGGAGGCGATATGGCCAAGAAGAAGCCGAAGTTCGAGGTACCGAAGGGACCGTGTGACCCGGAACCCCCGAAGCGCCCCCCTGCGCCGAGCCCGTCGAAGCCGTTCGACAGAGTGGGACCGGACCCGCTGAAGTGGCTGAAGCTCGGGAAGAAGAAGAAGAAGCCGTAGCGGGTCCGCCTCAGGCCTCGGGACGGTCGAGTCCGTTCTCGACCACGAAACGCGTCAACCCGGCGACGGTGCGGATCCGGAGCTTGTCCATGACCCGCTCCCGGTGCGTCTCGACGGTTCTCGGCGAGATTTCGAGCTTGTCGCCGATCTCACGATTGGTCAGTCCTTCGGCGACGTGCAGGAGCACCTCGAGCTCACGAGGCGTCAGCGACTCCAGTCGCGAGCGCACCTGCTCGTCCTCGATCTCCTGACGAAGTCCGACGCTCAACTGCTGCGTCACCCGGGCCGTGAAGTACTCGCGGCCGGCGTGGACCGCCTGCACCGCTTCCCGTAGATCCGCCGGCGGTGCGTCCTTGAGCACGTAGCCGTGTGCGCCCGACCGAACGGCCTGCAGGACGTACTCGGGGTCGTCGTGCATCGTCAAGATGAGGACCCCTGCCGGATGGCCTTCGTCCCTCAACGTGCTCGCGACCTCGAGCCCCGTCTTCCCCGGCATATTCACATCGAGGATCACTACGTCGGGTCCCAGCTCCTCCACCATGCGTAGCGCTTCGTCGCCGTCGCCCGCCTCACCCACGACCTCGAGCCCGTCGATCTCCTCGAGGACGCCTCGAATGCCCTGACGGACTACGCCGTGGTCGTCGGCGATCACCACTCTCAACCCGGCTTCACTCATGGACCACCCCGCGGAGTTCCGTCGCGGCCGGAGCCCGTGGCAGCGTCACGCGAAGTCGCGCACCGCCCGACTCGGCGTTGTCTATGGAGAAGTGACCCCCGAGGGCCATGACCCGTTCCCGAATCCCGGCTAGCCCCCCTCGGTCTCGGAGGCGGTGGACCGCGTCCTCCGGAAAGCCAGGCCCATCGTCGTACACCGTCATCGCCACCTCGCCCGACTCGAGCGTCAGTTCCACGTCGACGCGGTGCCGAGCCCCGTGCCGAACCGCGTTCGAGAGGGCCTCCTGCATCGTGCGGTAGAGAGCACCCTCGGCCTCAGCGGCGAGCCCGAGCGGCTCCGCGGATGCGGTGAACCGGACCTCCAGCTCATCCGCACCGGAGAAATCCCGGGCGAGCGCCCGTAGCGACGGCAGCAGGCCGAGATCGTCGAGCGCGACGGGGCGCAGGTCGCGGGTGACGCTTCGAATGCCCTTGATTCCCTCGCCGAGCAACCTGCGCGCCCGATCGAGCGCGGGAGCGATCGCTTCGTCGCTTCGTTCTGCGATCACTCCGAGCTGTAGGTTGAGCGCCGCGAGCACCTGGGCGGTCTCGTCGTGCAGCTCGCGCCACAACCGGTTCCGCTCCTCCTCGTGCTGATGGATCATCCGCGCTTGGAGGCGCTCGAGCTCGTCGGTGCGGGCCCGCAGGTCGCGGTGCAACTCCTCCGTGGCGAGCGCCGCCCCTACCTGCTGGCCGAAGGCGAGCAGAAACCGGTTGTCGAGGACGGTGAACGGGTCCCGGGCCTCTCCGACCACCACGAGCGCGCCGACGACTTCCTCTTCGCCCAGAATCGGGAGGGCCGCCGTGTAGGCATGCTCCTCGCCCGGCCGGTCTGCTCCCCAGAGCGCCTCGTCGGCATGATTGGCTCGACGCGCGCCGCGCGCGACGCTGGGGACCCCCTCCACGCGCACGCGCTCAGCCGCGGCCCTCGCCGTCTCCGGCGCCCCCTCGAACGGCCAGAGCGCGGCGACTCCGGCACCCTGGACGAAGCGCCCCTCCGCGCCTGTCGCAAGCCAGAGCGCCGACCCGTGCACCCCTCTGAGTGACAGCGCACGGCGCAGCATCGCCTCCGCCATCGGCTCGTCGTCGTCCATCCGGCCCTGTAGCTCTCCGGACAGCGCCGTAAGGGTGCTCAATCCCTGGTCCAAGTCCTCGAGCACGAGGAAGAGGATGCCCAGGCCCACGCTGATCTGGAAGGTGATGTCGAGGTAGTAGCCCCAAGGGTTCCACGCCCCTTGGGCGCGGAGCAGCGGGTAGTCCAGATGGTGGAGCGCCC
>Ga0224512_10004111_pt1 | contig 12477 bp, 10 predicted proteins | sample SF_May12_sed_USG_4_FD_169103 | JGI IMG/M metagenome (GOLD analysis project Ga0224512, IMG submission 169103) | Sediment microbial communities from San Francisco Bay, California, United States - SF_May12_sed_USGS_13 | ecosystem: Environmental > Aquatic > Marine > Sediment | place: USA... | reverse complement strand
ATCGCACCCCCCACCCCGATGTCACCCTCGGCCCCAACCAGCCCCTCGTCACCAGCATCCCCGCGAGCGGGGTCCTCACCATCGCCGCCCAGTAGTCGAAGCGAAGAGCGAACACAACAGCCAGCCACCGTGCTGGCTGTTGTGTTAGGGGCCTGCCAATCGGTTGTACACCGAACCCACGAGGCGGCCCAGCGCATAGCCGAGCACGAATGCGTAGATGAACCCAACAAAGCTGCCCAGGATGGTCACCTGGTAGCCGGGGAAGAAGACGGCCAAGAGCTGAAGGTGCTGACCCACGTTCGGGCCCCCCTTGAGCACCAGCACGTTGGTCGCGATGAAGAGTCCGCCACCCAGGAGCAGTCCGAAGGCTATCCCCCAAGCCCGGGCGTTGAGCCGCAGCATGGCGTGTCGTAGGATTTCTTCTTCATTGTTTGCCATCGGTTACCGCCTGCGTCTCGAAGTGGATCGATCAGTTAGATGTGGTCGAGGAAGTCACGAGTCTGTGACAGCTCCGATCGCACTCTGACGAAAAAGATCAGGACTCCAATCGTGAGATTACGACAGAACGCGAAGAACCACCCGGCAACGAATCCGCAGAGGAAGCCCCACGCGAATCCGATTACGGCCCCGATGTAGGACACGGAATAGCCGGCGAAATAATGTCTCAGGAGCAGGAGTCCGGGGCCAACGTTTGGCCCACGAAGGATGAACACCACCGTCGCAGCTGTAACCAACAATCCTGCTGCAAGTCCGATGGCGACACCGAAAGCCCGCTTATGGAGCGGTGCGAAAGCGTACTCCAATCGTGGCAGGGTGGCTTCCGATTCTGCGGGAGCGACGTTTGGCATCAGGTTTCCCCTCGAGGCTCTTCAGCGGCCCATTCACCCTCCGCTCGGGGATCGGGCGCCTTTCGTGGAACCGGCGGCCAGCTCTGGAGCCCCACTTCGGAAAATGCCTCGACTGCAACCGCCGGCTGGGGCTCGCCGACCGCGTGATGAACCAACCACCCCCACCCGACCGCGATCCCATTGAGGAAATAATAGATCAAATGCAAGGGAATCGCTCGAACGGCAAACCAGAATCCGCGTTCCCGCCGGAAGAACCCGTACAGGTGCCGGTTGAACCACAGAACCGGCAGCCCACAGGCAACGCTGAGAAGGAGCCACCGCACGTCTCGAAAGCCCAGCGCAACGATCCCAAACAGGGCTGCGGTCCACACCAGTACCGTATTGACCCGCTCGATCAAGCGGAGATTGAGCGATTGCGATTTCGATACGATGCCGCGTTGGATGAGGAGCCGGGTCCACGGGACGCCACGATCCCTGAGATCCGTCGTAAGCATGTTGCGGAGCGTCCAATGCTTCAGATGGGTAGCCTGAATCTCGGGAGCCAAGGTGATCCGGTGCCCAAGTTCTTTGAGCCGGTGGCCGAGTTCGATATCCTCGATCTGCGGGCGCGAAAAATGCCATTCGTCGTACATTCCAGCTTCGAGGAACACGTCACGCCGGATCGCTCCGCATCCTGCCCAGAAGGTCTCCGCCTCTCCCCCATTCTGTTGGTGGACCCAGTGGTGGAGAAGATTCCGATATTGGGAGACCAGCCCGGGAGCCGGTGGCGCCGCATCGTAGGACCCAAAGACAGCGCTGAAGCCGGGATTCTCGGCGAAGACACTCGCAAAACGTCGGAGGGTTTCGCGATGCACGCATACGTCTGCATCGATGAAGACGACGACATCCCCCCGCGCCGCTTCCACACCCCTGTTCCTGGCGTAGGAAGGCCCCTGCGGCTTGCGTCCCAGGGTAACCACCGTATCCGCGTACCGTGCGGCGACTGCCGCCGTACCATCTGTGCTGGCATCATCCACCACGATGAGTTCCCAATCATCCCTAGCCAGGTCACTCTCGACCAGGGCGCCAAGCGACTTCGGGAGGATCGCCGCTCCTTGATGCACCGGCACGATGACCGAAAGACGGAAGGGAGGTGCCGTCATCGTCCAATCCCCGCCTGGCTCAAGGCACCTCTCAAACGCCGAGCCGCCCGGCGGGTCCAGAGCCGGCGGCGAAATGCGGGCGTGCCCCATCCCGGCAAGCCAGGCTGGTGACGGAAATAGTACATATCCACCCGCGGCAGGCGCGAAGAATCCTCGCTGGGTTCCAGGGTACGGTGCTCCGTGGTGCAGCCAAGTCGGAACAAGCGCCCCACGACCTCGGCGGAGCCGCGATCCACGGCTCCATAGGGGTAGGCAAACGTGGTCGGAGAGTGCCCCGTATGTGTGCGGATGGCCTCGCGGCACCTCTCGACTTCCTCCTCGACCTGCTGGGGCAAGAGGTCCGGGAGCGGCCGGTGGGTGTGGGTATGCGCCCCGAGCGCCACACCCTGCTCCGCCAATCGACCAAGCGCATCCCACTCCAATAGGGGAAGTGTCGGAATGTCTGCTTGGGATTTGCCGCCCCAGGCGTTGGTGCCACCCACGTGTCCGCTGACCACAAATAGCGTGGTCGGCAGGTTTTGCGCGGCGAGGAGCGGAGCCGCAACGCTCTGGAAATTCTCGAACCCATCATCGAACGTGAGGGCCACCGCATCCGTCGCAGGCGGCAGGTCGAGCAAGGCGTCGAGGGCCACGACCTGGACGGGCTCCGTGACCAGCCATTCCACGTGCCGGCTGAAGGCGTCGGCATGCACCGAGATTGGCGACCCCGATGAATCGATCGAGTGGTAAGTCAGGATGGCTCGCATTTGTTCGTCAGGTCGCGACCAGGCGCGAGCGCTCGTAGACGATGACGTCGCGGACGATGTCTTCGAGGGGCGTACGAGGTCGAAATCCAATCAGCCGCTCCAACTTGCTCACATCGGGAACGCGACGCTGCATGTCCTCGAAGCCCTCCGCATAGGCTTCGGTGTACGGTACCAGCACGATGTCGGACGTGGTCCCGGTCAATTCCTTAACCAATTCAGCCAGCCGGAGCATGCTGACCTCTTCTTCGCCCCCCACATTGACCACGTGGCCAACGGCTGCCGGAGTTCCAATCAGGGCCAACAACGCTTTCACGACGTCACGGACATGACTGAAGCAGCGCGATTGCTCTCCCGTGCCGTACACGGTCAAGGGCTCGCCTCGGAGCGCCTGGGCCACGAGCGTCGGGAGCACCATGCCATAGCGTCCGGTCTGGCGCGGGCCCACTGTGTTGAAGAAGCGCGGGATGATGACCGGCACCCCTTTCTCCCGCCAGTACGCGAGCGCGAGCCACTCGTCCAAGGCTTTGGAGCAGGCATAGGCCCAGCGCGAGTTGGCAGTGGGGCCAAGCCGCAGGTCATCGTCCTCGCTGAACGGGATCTTGATACCCTTGCCGTACACTTCCGAGGTCGAGGCAACCACGGTCAGCTTCTGCTTCCGCGCCGCCGCGGTCAGGACCACTTCCGTCCCACGAACATTGGTTTCGATGGTGCGGACCGGCTGCTCCACAATGAGCTTCACTCCAACCGCCGCGGCCAGATGTGCCGTCACGTCACAACGGTCCACCAATTCCGCGACCAGCGGCGCATCGGTGGCGGAGCCGATACGGTACTCGAACCCCTGGCGGTCCGTGAGGTGTTCGATATTTCCCATGCGACCGGTTGAGAGATCATCCAGCATCAACACCGAATCGCCGCGATCGAGTAATGCTTCCGCCAAGTGGGAGCCGATGAACCCAGCCCCTCCGGTAATGAAGACCTTCATGCCACCTCCACCGGCGCCAGGGCCACGGCAAGATCATGTCGCTGGCGCCGTTCCGCCGCCCGTCTCACAATGTCGAGATATCGAGGCATGACCGCCTCTTCCGACCAATAGGACTCGAACGCCAGGCGGCCGGCGTGGGCCAACCGGTCACGATACCCGCGGTCCTCCTGCATGCGCCGCATGGCATCGAGGAGCTGCGCTTGCGTCTCGAACAACTCGCCCCCGCCCGCCTGTTCCACGATTTCCGGAAACGGACCCAGCCGCCGAGCCAGGACCGGCGTGGTATACCGAAATGCCTCGATCAGAATGATACCAAACGTCTCAAAGCAAACCGACGGAACGATCAGCGCCAAGGCATGCGCATAGTAAGATCGTAACGTATCCATGGGGACCCGGCCCAGGAAACGGACCCTCTCGATGCCGGCGGCCTGAGCGCGCAGGGTCTCTGCGTACTCCCCGTCCCCGGCGACGAGGAGGTCAGCGCCGGGGTAGTCGCGAAAGAGCGGGATAACGTCATCGAGCCCCTTAATCTTCTCGAGCCGGCCCACGAACAGAAAATACGGCCTCGGATGCGGCGGCGCCCCGCTCTGGGACCGCTCGGGCTCATCGTCGGGCAGGAAATAGGGCAGCACTTCCATGTCCCTCGAGAAGCCGAACTCCTGGTGTTTGCGTCGGCTGAATTCGCTCATGGCAATGAACGCGTCGACATTGTCAAGTTGCCGCTCGAGGTACCCGGTGTAGCGCCAGGCCTGCGGTGGACGCCGATAGTGAAGCACACATCGAAGACACTCTCGACCGGTGCAGAGCTCGCGGCCGTGGCGCCACAGGACATGGCTCGGACACACGAGCCAGTGCTCATGGGCCATGTAGAGGCGGACCGACCGCTCGCCGTATGAGAGCAGCCCGGGGCCGCCCACCAGCGAGATGTTATGAAAGTTTACGACGTCGAATCGTCCATCATCGAGGATTCGGCGAATTCGCCGCCCGTTGAGCACGGGACGCCCAACCTGCTGGGTGAGCAAGGACGAGAGTGGGCCGGCGCCGGTCCGAAGCGGAATGGTGGCAACCCCGTCCACCTCAGGCTCGGGCTCAGTGCCAGCCTGAGTACTGGACAGGGTCGCATGCGCATCGACATCATGCACCACCGTCACTTCATGCCCCCGGGCAACGAGACCGCGCGCAAATCGCTGAATCCCGATCGCGTCCCCACCGAAATGGTATGGCGGGTAGAAGGTGGTCAGGAAGCAAAACCTAAGCGGCTTCATTCCGCCGCCTCGTGGAGCGCGCCAACCGCCACCCGCGCGCCATCACTCCAGTCGAGTGCCGCTGCCCGTTCCCGGGCACGCGTGCCTAATCGTTGGCGTAGCTCGGAGTCGGACAACAAGGCCACCATGGCCCGCGCCAACGGCTCGGCCTCACCTGGTGCTACAAAGATGCCCCCACCCTCGAGCAGATCGGGCAGCGGGCTGGCACGAGTGGCAATGACCGGGGTGCCGCATGCGGCGGCCTCCACGGCGGGCAGGCCGAATCCCTCGCATTCCGACGGCAGCACCGCGGCAACGGCACCGGCATGGAGGTATCGGAGTTCCGCGTCGTCGACGAACCCCGTCCACTTGACCCGGTCGCTCGTCCCGAGGTCGGTCACCAGGCGGTCCAAGTCCATTACGGATTGATGGAAAACGTCTCCGGTCCGGGTTCCCACCAGCAACAGATAGGGGGAAGAACTGCCACCCTGACAAACGACCTCGGCATGCGCGCGGATCAGCACATCGACTCGCTTATGAGGGTTGAAACCGCCGACGTAGGTGAACCAGCGGGCACCCGTCGGGAGGCCGGCGCGGGCTGCGGCTTCCGCCTCGCGCTCCGGGGAATCGCTCTTCTGAAAGGCCCTTGCCGGCGCTTCCACCGCCACTCGGAGCCGTTCCGGCGCGACACCCAGCATGGCAGTGATTTCCTTTGCGGCAAAATCGGACACCGTCAGGATGAACCGCGCCTGTTTCAAGGCGAGCCCGACCTTGAGTTTCCAGAACAGCCGATCGCGACGCGTCGGCAGGGTCAGGGCGGGATAGCGCTCGGCGATGGTGTCGTGCACGGTAACGACGGCGCGCATGCCCGGTGGCAACGGAAAATAGGTGTACACCGACGGACTGAAAAACACATCCGGAGCCGACCGCCAGACCGCCCGGGTGAGCCGGAGCATATCAACGGGAGAACGATAGCCCTCCGCCGCGGCTGCCGTCGTCGGAGACGCCTTGAGGGGCACCTCGATCAGCTCGACATTGGGTGCCGATAACCCGAAGCGCTCCGCAGCCCGCCGGTCTGCGAAGCAGAGAAACGTGTCGTCCGCCGCAATCTTCGCCATGGCCGGCACCAGCTCACGGGTGAAGCGTCCATAACCACGTTCGTTTGCCCAACAGGTGACATCCACGCCAATCCGCATGACTCAGCTGCCGGTGGCGACGGGTTCTCGCTCCTGCGTTTCGACCCGCTGCTCCTCGTGGTATTCGAAATCGGTGTTCACCGCCCAGATGTCGTATTCAGCACCGTTCATGTTCTGCACCGCCATCATGGCCGTGAGCATCGAATGATCTTGATTGTTGTACTTGTGCATGCCGTTCCGTCCCACCGTGTGCAGGTTCGGAATGGGGTCGATGAAGTCGCGCACGATCTGGAGATGGTCGGCGTACTGTGAATCGTAGATGGGATACGCCTTGGGCATGCGGATCACGGCACCATCGACCACGCCCGCAGCTTCTGCGAGGCCAAGCTGTTCGAGCTCCCGAGTAGCCAGAGTGATCAGGTCGTCGTCCGACGTGGTCCAGAGTCCGTCCCCTTTGAAACAGAAATACTCGAGTCCCAGGCAGGTCCGACCCGGCTCAGGGACCATGGCGGCACTCCAGTTGTTGAAGTTCTGGATCCGACCCACCTTGACACCCGGTGTGTGGATGTAAATCCAATTGTCGGGGAAGAGATCCGCCCGGTCCAACATGAGCGCCACCACCAGGAAGTCCCGGTACTTCAACCCCTCGGCGGCTTCACGGATTTGCGGCGGCACCGGCGGATCGAACGAACGCACCAACGAGCGAACCGGCATCGTGGAGATCACGTGGTCGGCCTCGAAGCGGACCTCCCCGTCAGGCGTCTGGGCGCGGACCGCGACGACCCTGCCAGCGTCCAACTCCAGGGCCGTCGCGTAGTGCTGCATGATGACCTTGTTACCGGCGGCAACGATCCGGTCGCGGCAGGCCTCCCACATTTGCCCCGGCCCGAGACGTGGGTACTGAAACTCGTTGATGAGGGTCTTGATCTTGGTGGATCGCTTGTTGAGCGATGCGGCCGAGAGAATCGCGCGCGCCAACGAAAGCCCTTGAATGCGCTGGGCCGCCCACTCCGCTCGGATCTCCGTGCACGGTATCCCCCACACCTTTTCGGTATACGTCTTGAAGAACGTCTCGTAGAGCCGGCGACCGAACCGGTTCGTCACCCACTGTTCGAAATTCTCTTCGATCTTCGATGGCCAGATTTTGGCCCGGATATAGCTCACGAGGATGAGCGCCGCATTCCAGATGCCGAGCCCCATCAGAGCATTCGACGCCTTGAGCGGATAGTTGAAGTACTTGCCGTTGTAATGAATTCGGGAAAGCCGCGGCACGGAGATGAAGTCCTCGCCTAGAATCTCGTGCCACAGCGCCTCGACCGGTTCGATCTTGGTAAAGAACCGGTGGCCACCGATGTCAAAGCGATAGTCCTTATACTGCGCCGTTCGCGATATACCCCCGACCACCTCATCGCCCTCGAGCACCGTCACCCGGTGCCCCTGCTTGGTCAGGAGATAGGCCGCCGTCAGACCAGCCGGACCGGCCCCAACAACCACGATGTGGTCCCCGACGCTGAGCTGAGCCGAGACCCGGGGGGGGGAACCAGGTGAACTTGGCACCCTTGGTCCTACCCGATTACCGGCCGCAGGAGCATGACGCAAAGCCCCAACGTCCTGTACCCGTAAAGGAACCGTGGCCACCTCGGTACTGCGATCTGTCGGGCCCCCTTTGCTGCACCTGGAGCATGGCGTCTGTAGGACACGTACCCTCGCATGGTCGAGTGCTTCCTTGCTTCCGAGACGGAGATCCGGGCGGCTCGTCTCTCTAACGTCCAAGTTTGCGACGATGCTTGAATGTCCAGGCGATTCCCCCACCGCCATCGAACAAGCATAACCTACCCTGGAGATCCTCTCACAAAGATGACACCGCAGGCTTCGCGCATCACCGAATTCAGCAGATAGCTGGACGATCGGAGCAGGTGCAGGTTGCGGAACGCCCCACCTGTAGAGGCCCCGCAACACTTGCAGGACATTCAGTTGGGCTTCTCAGGGTCAGGACTAGCCCTCAGAGCGCCTAGACCCTGAAGAAAGGCCAAAGGTTGCCGCGTCGCGAAAACAGGTTCCGTTCCCCGAATCCAGGCGACGTCGGAACAGCGATACTCGGCAGGGACACAGCAAGTTGCGCGCCCGGCGGGGACACCGCCTCCTGGGCTCCCGGCCGAGGCCTCCGGCTTGCGCATCATGGGGTTCACCCTGTCGATTGGCGGTAATCGCTGGCCGGCCGCAAATCACTGGATCTCGCAGTCGAGAAGGCACTCCCGCACTCTTCTCGCAGGACTGTCCGGGCATTGTATAAGCGGAGGGCGACGCGCAGTTTCCGGAGCCGAGTGTGAGGTGCCGTGCGCCAAGACCCTGAGAGCGACAAGGAGCATCACTTGTGACCCAGCCACAGGATGTCAAACCGAACGAAATTCCCCAACGCTCGAGAGTCATCGCGTGGACCGCGGTCATTGCGCTCGTCCTGCTCCCCAGCCTTTGGGAGTGGGAATATGCCCCTGAACTGAACCAGGATGACCGAGGCCAGTACTTGATGCACGCCGAGGCCTTGGCAGAGGGGAGGCCTTACACCGACATCGGCTACATCTATTCCCACTACTCTCCGCGAACGGGCCCGCGGATTGCCCCTCCAGGCGCCCCGCTCACGCTCGCGCCGCTCCTGAAGATCAGCCCACACAACCAGACCCCCATCAAGCTCCTCGTGCTCATTAGCCTGGTAGCGTTCGTCGCCGTCTCGGGACAGTATTTTGCTCGGCGTTTTGACGTTTGGCTGGGTATCGCCACCGCGCTAACCGTTGGCATCGCCATGCAGGCAGAGGTGACCCCCGCCTTTGGCTTGACCGATGTCACATTTGCGGCTCTCATCTGGGCAGTCATCAGCTTGGCAGACTCCTCACGCCCTTGGAGCGTGACTCGTACCGCCCTCATCACTGCCGTTGGGATCGCCGCGTTCCTCTACCGCACCGCGGCCGTGCCGCTGATACCGGCGGTCCTTTTCTTCGGAATCATCCGTTTTCGGGAGCAGCGATTCCGTCCACTCGTTCCGCTTGTCGTCTGGTCGGCCATCTTTGCCCTCAGCTTCGGCGTACTCGAGATAGGTCGCATTCCGCCAGATCCGGCAGGCGTGATGACATCGCCCCTGGAATTCGGGGGTCCGCTTCCAGATGCCGGCTGCTGTCTGGCCCTGATGAAGCTCGGACGGACAGCCTGGGCCTATCGCGTTGGCATTTTCAATAGCCACCTCTATCCTCTTCCTTGGGACAGCGCAAACGATCTGTATCACCTGGCAAGTGCAGGCCTCATGATACTGGGCTTGATCCTTTGGCTACCACGCGCCCGTCGTCAGTTCTTGCCCCTGTTTGCGCTCTGCTATGCTGTAATGCTCCTTCTCTCTCAAGTAGGAGCCAGCAGGTACCTATGGCCTCTCTTCCCCGTCCTCGCCTTTGCATTAGTTTGGGGCCTGCGATGGGCCGTGGGGATTGCCTTCCCCCGCCTTCGCGCTAGCCGGGCTACAGCGTTGATCGCAAGTGTGCTCGCCACGGGTGCCTTGGCCCGCCAGGCGGCTGCTCCCGCTCCGGGTCCGCTCGTGTCACATCCATCTGTTCAGGAGCTATTTCGTGTAGTCGAAGACGCCAACGCCAGGTCCGGCATGCGGGTGGCATTCTCAAAACCTCGCACGCTGAGTTGGGAGACAGGCATTCCGGCGATGTCATTGATCGTTGCACGGCCGGAGATTGTCTTTGAGGAACTCAGGCGACAGCGTATTACGCACGTCGTCGTGGGAAGCCTTGGGTTACAGCCCTGGATATCGGATTTCTGGCGCAGGTTTGTTGCCGACCACCCGGATCGCTTTCAGGTGGAATTCGAAAACCCAGATTTCTCGCTCTACCGCCTGGTACCACATTAGCGAGTCACCTTCAGTCCCGACGGGCCGCGCGCAGTCGTCGTAGCCAGCGCGCGACCCCCTGCCATAGCCCTCTCGGCGCCGTCCGGCGCACGATGCCCGCCGCCCGAAGACGGTGAATCCCGCTGGAGTCCCCGACCATGACCTCGATCAGCGTTGGGCCCGATGCGGCCACCGCGGCCCGCAGAGGAGCCCGTATGTCGCGATCCACTCGGACGTACCGGGCGCCCGATGCGAGGGCGACAGACTCGAGATCGAGCCCGCTACAATCAACTCCGTGGGTCCGTCCATAGTCGCGAAGCTGCTGGATCCGGATAAGGCCGTAGCTGCCATCATTGAAGACGATGATCGGAAGGCTGAGGTTATGGCGGACTGCCGTCACCAGTTCCATCCCGCACATGAGAAATCCGCCGTCCCCAAGCACCACGACTACGGGTCGTTCCGGTGCCGCCAGCTTGGCCCCGATCGCAGCCGGAAGCCCAAAGCCCATCGATTGCAGATTGGTGGGTACGATAAGGCTACGAAAAGCGAGAACCTGGAAATAGCGACGAACGAGCATTTGGTGCCACCCGGAATCGGTCACGAGACAGGCAGCGCGAGGCAACGCTTCCCCGACCAGGGCGAAGAACTTGGCCGGCGTGGATGGGTCCGCCCCGGCGACGCTCGGCTCGACGCCGCCCGAACGACCGACAGCCACCCGGCGGCGCCACGCAGCAACCTCGTCAGGCGTCCACGTCGAGGCAGTAGATCCCTGCTCCTCCAAGGCATCCAGCACCTGCGAAATGAAATGCGGGACGTCACCATGGATCAGCAGGTGGCCTGGGTAGTTCGCTCCCAGCACTTCCTGGGAAGCATCGACGTGAATCAGCCGTTCTGGTGGAATCCGCAACCCAAATCCGCGAGAGCCGTTGTGGGAAAACTTGATGCCAAGAGCAAGCACCAAGTCGCACTCGGCGATGAGGGCATTCACATCGTCCAATTGACACAGATCGGATGGAACAGCGAGGAAATGATCCTCGGCAAGAACACCTCGCCCCGACGTACTGGTGAGAACCGGGCTCGGCAGTCGCTCGGCCAGCGCGCGGAGCCAGTCCTCGTCCGAGGCGCTGCCTTGGCCCGCAAGGAGAATCGGCCGCCGCGCATTCCGCAGCAGAGCAATGGCGCTGCGCAGCTCTCTAGGGGGGCTCAATGGTGGTCCCCCACCCTCGATCACATCGGCGTTGGCGGGCTCAGGCGTCTCACCCTCAAGCATAGTGGCGGCCAACTCGACCATGACAGGGCCCGGTTCTCCGTGAACGGCAAGATCGTATGCGGTGCGAATGGTCGTGGAAAGCTCCCCAGCAACTTCAGGTCTGAACACGCCTTTCACAAGCGAAGCGGCGATGGCCTGTTGGTCAAGAGATTGAAGATTGAACCGGCTTCCAGGGCCGCTGGCAGGCCGTTGCACAATGTGGAGCAACGGCACTGAATCCAGCCGCGCCTCGGCCAACCCGGTGACGGCGTAGGTAAAGCCCGGGCCCGGGATGGTGGTGAGGACACCAGCTTTGCCCGATGCACGCGCGAAACCGATGGCCATGAAGGCGGCGCTCAGCTCGCTGGTGGGCACAACAGTCCTCAAGTTCGACCGGCGCAGCGCCTCGAAGAACGGAATATTCTGACTACCCGGAAGCCCGAAGACACACCCGACGCCCAAGGTCTCGAGGGTGCGACAGACGACGTCGTAGCCGGTCATGATGTTCGGGGGGTATACGAGGCACCAGCGATTCTGCGTGCTGCGATAGCGACGGCGCGTCTCGCCCCCTGAAGGCCATCCCTGAGTCGGATGCCGAGACGGTCCGTGCGTGCGATCTGCAGACATACCTGGAGATCTGCGCCAAGTTGGCTCTTGAAGCGAGTCACCGGGTTGAGGGCCGCATCGGTGAGATCGTTTGCCACAGAGCCCAGCCCAGCCAGTGCCTCGAAGGCCCTCCATCGCAGAAATGCACTTGCACCCAAGGACAAGAACTCCCCATCGGTTGCGGCACAGACGGTGTGGGACACTGGATGGGCTCCAACCAGCACGAGCTGAGCCGCGATCGACCGCCCACTAGGGAGACGAGCATGATACAGCCGGCAGAGGCCTTCGGCCATCAGGCGCCCCACATAGCGCTCGAACTGGGGCTTCGGCAGGTAGAGCGGCGCTGCCTTTCGGTGATGTACGTCGAGATGCATCCGAAAGAAACTCTCAAAATCATCATCCTCGGAGAAGGTGATGCCTTGGTTCTCGCATCGACCGACGAGGCGACGCAAGTTTTGATCGCAACGGCCCCACAGCCCCGCGCGGTCGGTGAGCGGCACGACATACGTATAGGTGGGGATCACTGTCCATCCGGCACCTTGAAACACGCGGACGTCACGCAGCGGGCTTCGTGATTTGAGGCAGAGCCGCGCATATCCTCGAGCCCGAAGATCGGCCTCCAATGCCGTTTGCGTTTCGACATC
>Ga0224512_10004110_pt1 | contig 12480 bp, 10 predicted proteins | sample SF_May12_sed_USG_4_FD_169103 | JGI IMG/M metagenome (GOLD analysis project Ga0224512, IMG submission 169103) | Sediment microbial communities from San Francisco Bay, California, United States - SF_May12_sed_USGS_13 | ecosystem: Environmental > Aquatic > Marine > Sediment | place: USA... | reverse complement strand
ACTACGCCACGCCGCGCGAGGCGATCCTCGGGGCCATCGACCAGATCAAGGTCGAGCTCAAGCAGCACCTGGAGGTGCTGTACCAGGCCAACAAGCTGGTCGAGGCACAGCGCCTGGAGCAGCGTACCCGCTTCGACCTGGAAATGATGGCGGAGCTCGGTTACTGCAACGGGATCGAGAACTACTCGCGCTACCTGTCCGGGCGCCAGGCCGGTGAACCGCCACCGACCCTGTTCGATTACCTGCCCGGTAACGCGCTGTTGGTGATCGACGAGTCCCATGTCACCATTCCCCAACTGGGCGGCATGTACCGCGGCGACCGCTCGCGCAAGGAGAACCTGGTCGAGTACGGTTTCCGCCTGCCCTCGGCACTGGACAACCGTCCCCTGCGCTTTGATGAATTCGAGCGTCTCGCGCCACAGACGATTTTCACCTCGGCGACACCCTCTCACTATGAGGAGGAGCACTCCGGTGCCGTGGTCGAGCAGCTGGTGCGGCCCACCGGGCTGGTGGACCCGGAGATCGAGGTGCGCCCGGCCGTGACCCAGGTCGATGACCTGTTGTCGGAGATCCGCCTGCGCACGGCCGCCCAGGAACGCGTCCTGGTCACGACGCTCACCAAGCGCATGTCCGAGGACCTGACCGAGTACCTGGCCGAGCACGAGGTACGGGTGCGCTACCTGCATTCGGACATCGATACAGTGGAGCGCATGGAGATCATCCGCGACCTGCGCCTGGGCGAGTTCGACGTGCTGATCGGCATCAATCTGTTACGCGAGGGGCTGGATATACCGGAGGTCTCGCTGGTGGCCATCCTGGATGCGGACAAGGAGGGTTTCCTGCGCTCCGAACGGTCCCTGATCCAGACCATGGGGCGGGCCGCCCGCAACCTCGAGGGCAAGGCCATCCTGTATGCCGACGAGATCACCGGGTCGATGCGCCGGGCCATCGACGAGACCGAACGGCGGCGCGAGAAACAGCGAGCCTATAACATCGCCCATGGCATTACCCCGCGGGGAATCCAGAAGGCGGTAGCCGATGTCATGGAGGGTGCGGTGGCGCAGGGGCCGACCACGGCACGCCGCTTCGCGCAGGTGGCCGAGGAGCTGGCCGATTACGGCCGGCTCACCCCCAAGCAGCTGGCCGAACGAGTCAGCCAGCTGGAACAGCAGATGTATGCTCATGCCCGCAACCTGGAATTTGAGGAGGCGGCACGGCTGCGTGACGAAATTGCACGGATCGAGAAGGGCAACCTGGGCCTGACGGCCTAGGTGGCGATGCCCGGATCCGGAAACTGTTGAACGAAGGTCGGACTCACCGCAGAGACGCTGAGCACGCCGAGAATATGCTAGGGAACCTCTTGATTAATTCCATTATTGTCATCCCGGCGGATGCCGGGATTCATGTTATTCAACACATTGGATGCCGGCCTTCGCCGGCATGACGAATAAATCAGGGCTTCCTTAATAAAAAGAATAATTAGCGCCTATATTGCACCTTCCGGGTGTGCAGGCAAATTCACGCTGGGCGTCTGCGACAGTGCTTGCAACCTGGGGTCGGTACCGGTATCGTTTTCCGCCTCGCAGGCGCGTAGCTCAGTTGGTTAGAGCACCACCTTGACATGGTGGGGGTCGTTGGTTCGAATCCAATCGCGCCTACCAATTCTGGCGCGAATGGGTGAGAACGTGTTCGACCAGATCGCCGGGAGCGATCTGGAACGTGCGAAGCACGGCCCGCAGGGCGTAGGGCAGGAAGCCCGGAGTAATCCAATCGCGCCTACCAAATAGATTGCAAAAAGGGGACAGATAACATCTGTCCCCTTTTTGCAAGATTAAGACAAACAAGTGGCCTCTCGTATCGGTCACCACTGGAGCGCAGCACGATGCCCACAATTACCCTCCCTGACGGCAGCCGCCGCGAGTTTGATCACCCGGTCTCGGTTCACGACGTCGCCGCCGCTATTGGCCCGGGCCTGGCCAAGGCCGCACTGGCCGGCAAGGTCGACGGGGCGCTGGTCGATACCAGCTACGTCATCGATGCCGATGCCGCGCTGGCCATCGTCACCGCCCGGGACGAGGAGGCGCTCGAGCTGATGCGCCACGATGCCGCTCACGTCATGGCGCAGGCAGTGCAGGAGCTCTATCCCGGTACCCAGGTGACCATCGGTCCGGCCATCGAGGACGGCTTCTACTACGATTTTGCCCGCGAGGAGCCGTTCACCCCCGAAGACCTGGCCAAGATCGAGGCGCGCATGCACGAGATCGTGAAGCGCGACCTGCCGCTGCAGCGCGAGGTCCTGAGCCGGGACGAGGCGATCAGGCTGTTTGGGGAAATCGGCGAGGACTACAAGGTCGAGATCATCAAGGACATCCCCGGGGGTGAGGCGATCTCGGTCTACCGTCAGGGCGACTGGTTCGATGTCTGCCGCGGGCCACACCTGCCCAGCACCGGCAAGCTCGGCAAGGGTTTCAAACTGATGAAGCTGGCCGGCGCCTACTGGCGCGGCGATTCCAGCAACGCCATGCTGCAGCGCATCTATGGTACCGCGTGGCGCGACACCAAGGAACTCAAGGACTACCTGCACCGTCTGGAGGAAGCCGAGAAGCGTGACCACCGCAAGCTCGGCAAGACCATGGACCTGTTCCACACCCAGGAAGAGGCCCCGGGCATGGTGTTCTGGCACAACAACGGCTGGCAGATCTACCTGGTCATCGAGGACTACATCCGCGGCATGCTGAGGCAGCACGGTTACCAGGAGGTGCACACGCCGCAGGTGCTGGACCGCAGTCTGTGGGAGAAATCCGGACACTGGGACAAGTTCGGCGACATGATCTTCACCACCCACTCCGAGCACCGGGATTTCGCCATCAAGCCGATGAACTGCCCGGCGCATATCCAGATCTACAACCAGGGGCTGAAGAGCTACCGCGACCTGCCGCTGCGGCTGGCGGAGTTCGGCTCCTGTCACCGCAACGAGCCTTCCGGGACCTTGCACGGGCTGATGCGGGTACGCCACTTCGTCCAGGATGATGCGCATATCTTCTGCTCCGAGGAGCAGATCCTCGACGAGGTATCGGACTTTATCGACCTGCTGTTCAAGGTCTACGCGGACTTCGGATTCGAGGATGTCAGCGTGAAGCTCTCGACCCGCCCCGAGCAGCGGGTGGGCGAGGAGGCCCTGTGGGACAAGGCCGAGCAGGCCCTGGAGAATGCCCTCAACCACAAGGGCCTGGCCTTCGACCTGCAGCCGGGCGAGGGGGCCTTCTACGGGCCCAAGATCGAGTTCAACCTGAGGGACTGTCTGTCCCGGGTGTGGCAGCTGGGTACCATCCAGCTGGATTTTTCCATGCCCGGACGGCTGGGGGCCCACTATATCGCCGAGGACGGCAGCAAACAGGTGCCGGTGATGCTGCATCGGGCCATCCTCGGCTCGCTGGAGCGATTTATCGGGATTCTGATCGAACATTACGCCGGTTCGCTGCCGCTGTGGCTGGCTCCGGTCCAGGCGGTGGTGCTCAATATCACCGATCGCCAGGCCGAATATGCCCTGAAAGTGGAAGAATCCTTGAAAAATCAGGCGATGAGAGTCAAATCAGACTTGAGAAATGAGAAGATCGGCTTTAAAATCCGCGAGCACACGATTCAACGTGTTCCCTATCTGCTGGTGATTGGCGATCGGGAAACACAAGCCGGTACCGTGGCCGTGCGCACGCGAGGTGGTAAGGACCTCGGCAGCTTCGAGCTGGATAGACTTGCCGACGCCCTTATCAATGAGATCGCGAGCCGCGGCCGTACTGTTTTGGAGGATTAGAGTATCGCTGCGAAAAAACTGCAACATCGTATAAACGGAAGCATTGTTGCACCCGAAGTACGGGTAATAAATCAGGACGGTGAACAGCTGGGTATTCTCTCCCTGGAGGAGGCCACCAAGGTTGCCAGCGAGGCGAGTCTCGATCTCGTCGAGATATCACCAAATGCGGAGCCACCTGTCTGCCGGATAATGGATTACGGCAAGTTCCGGTTTGAGGAAAGCAAGAAGCTCCAGACCGCCAAGAAGAAACAGAAGCAGACCCAGGTCAAGGAGATCAAGTTCAGGCCAGGCACCGACATCGGTGACTACAAGATCAAGCTGCGCAAGCTGATCAGCTTCCTGGAAGAGGGCGATCGCACCAAGGTGACGCTGCGGTTTCGGGGCAGGGAAATGGCCCACCAGGAACTGGGCATGGAACTGCTGCTACGGGTCAAGGCCGATCTTGAAGAGTTCGGGACCGTGGAACAGGAACCAAAGATGGAAGGACGTTTAATGGTCATGGTACTGGCGCCCAAGAAGCGCAGATAGTGACCGGGTAGTCGTGAAGAAATCATTTTCTAGAGAAAGGTTAGAACAATGCCAAAGTTAAAAACCAACCGCGGTGCGGCAAAACGGTTCACGAAGTCCGCTTCCGGCGGTTTCAAGCGTGGCCAGTCGCACCACCGTCATATACTGACGAAGAAGAGCAGCAAGCGTAAGCGCCAGCTGGTTTCGCCGGCGCAGGTGCATGAAGCGGATGTCGCCGCCGTACGCCGCATGCTGCCATTCAGCTGAACAGATACTTTCAGGAGTACAAGCAATGTCCAGAGTAAAACGTGGTGTCAACGCCCGTTCACGCCACAAGAAGGTGCTAGACGAGGCCAAGGGTTATTACGGTGCGCGCAGCAAGGTCTTCCGTGTCGCCAAGCAGGCTGTCATCAAGGCAGGGCAGTATGCCTACCGAGACCGTCGCCAGCGCAAGCGCCAGTTCAGGGCGTTGTGGATCGCCCGCATCAACGCGGCGGCGCGCGAGAACGGCCTCTCCTACAGCCGCATGATCGATGGCCTGAACAAGGCCAACATCGAGGTCGACAGGAAGGTACTTGCCGATCTGGCGGTCTTCGACCAGGCAGGCTTCAGCGCGCTGGCAGAAAAAGCCAAGGCCGGTCTATCGGTTTAATCACCTTCCCGAACACGACGTACACACAGACTGGTCCGAATGGAAGCAGGGGAAAGGTGGATACCTTTCCCCTTTTTGTTTCAGGCATGATTTTATTCATAGCAATCACGGGTTGAAATCGGGAGCGAATGTCAGGTGTCTGGCCTGGATGAACTTGAAGCGGCTGCGATGAACGAGGTTGGTACTGCCGCGGATGCGGCGGCGCTGGACGCGGCGCGTGTCCGCTACCTTGGCAAAAAAGGCCTGCTGACCCAACAGCTCAAGCAACTGGGTGGGCTGCCGGCCGAGGAACGTCCCGCAGCCGGACAGGCCATCAACCGCATCAAGCAGCAGTTGCAGCAGGCGATCGAGGCGCGCGACCTCGAGCTACAGTCGGCTGCCCTCGATGCCCAGCTGGGCGCGGACACGATCGACGTAAGCCTGCCGGGCAGGGGGGAGCTGAGCGGCGGCCTGCACCCGGTCACGCGGACCCTGCGGCGTATTGAAAGACTGTTTACCCCGCTTGGCTTCAGTGTCGCCGAAGGTCCGGAAATCGAGGATGACTACCACAACTTCGAGGCGCTGAATATCCCGGAGCATCACCCCGCGCGCGCCATGCACGACACCTTCTATTTCGATGCGCATACCCTGCTGCGCACCCATACCTCGCCAGTCCAGGTGCGGGTGATGGAGAACCGCAAGCCGCCGCTGCGCATCATCGCGCCTGGGCGGGTCTACCGCTGTGACTCGGACCTTACACATACGCCGATGTTCCACCAGGTCGAAGGCCTGGTGGTCGACGAGAACGTCAGCTTCGCCAACCTGAAAAGCCTGCTGGATGAATTCCTGCACCTGTTCTTCGAACGCGATGACCTCGCGGTACGTTTCCGCCCGTCCTACTTCCCGTTCACGGAGCCGTCGGCCGAGGTGGATATCCAGTGCGTGATGTGTGCCGGCAAGGGCTGCCGGGTCTGCGGCCAGAGCGGCTGGCTGGAGGTGCTGGGCTGCGGCATGGTACACCCGAATGTGTTCCAGTACGCGGGCATCGATAACGAACGTTACACCGGCTACGCCTTCGGAATGGGCGTGGAACGGCTCGCCATGCTGCGCTACGGCGTCAATGACTTGCGGCTGTTTTTTGAAAACGACCTGAACTTCCTGACCCAGTTTAATTGAAAAACTTCTTTCACCGCAGAGGCGCAGAGAACGCAGAGAAAAGAATAAATAGCCAGAACATGCGAACAACAAGACATGATTTTGTTTTCGTGATTAACATTATGGTTCGATCTGTACAGATATTTAACTCTGCATCCTCTGCGCCTCTGCGGTGAGTTTATAGTTTTATTATTATCTATAATATGTATTAAAAAAGTTACATAACTAACAGAAATTAAATGAAATTTAGCGAGAAATGGTTGCGTGAATGGGTTGACCCGCCGGTCTCGACCGCGGGCCTGGTGGAGCAGTTGACCATGGCCGGGCTGGAAGTGGATTCGGTCGAGCCCGTTGCCGCCGGCATGGAAGGGCTGGTCGTGGGCGAGGTGCTGACGGTCGAGGCGCATCCCGATGCCGACAAGCTGCATGTCTGCCAGGTGGAAGTCGGGCAGCCCGAGCCGCTGCAGATCGTCTGCGGGGCACCGAATGTGCGTGCCGGGGGCAAGTACCCGCTGGCCCTGATCGGTGCGCGCCTCCCGGGTGATTTCAAGATCAAGAAATCCAAACTGCGCGGGGTGGAGTCCTACGGCATGCTGTGCTCGGCACGTGAACTCGGGCTGAGTGACGAACACCAGGGGCTGATGGAACTGCCGGCTGATGGCGTTGCCGGGCAAGACGTGCTGGCACTGCTCGGCCTGGATGATACCCTGATCGAAATCGACCTGACACCGAACCGCGGTGATTGCCTCGGTGTCGAAGGGGTCGCCCGCGAGGTTGGTACCCTGACGCGCAGCCCGGTGCATCACCTGGTGGTCGCGGCTGTCCCGGAGACGCTGACAGACCGCCTGGCAATCGATGTCCAGGCCCCGCACGCCTGTCCCCGTTACCTGGGCCGCATCATCCGCGGCATCGACCCGAAGGCCAGCACACCCCTGTGGATGCAGGAACGCCTGCGTCGCAGTGGCTTGCGCAGTATCGACCCGGTGGTGGATGTGACCAATTACGTGCTGCTGGAACTGGGTCAGCCCATGCACGCCTTTGACCTGGCGCAAATTGCCGGCGGTATTCAGGTCCGCTATGCCGAAGAGAATGAACAGCTGACCCTGCTGGACAAGCGCGAACTCACCCTCGACAGTGAGACGCTGGTCATCGCCGATCACGAAAAGCCGCTGGCCATAGCCGGGGTGATGGGCGGGATTCACTCCGGCGTCCAGGCCGACACCACCGACCTGTTCCTGGAGTGCGCCTATTTCTCCCCCGAGGTGATTGCCGGACGCGCACGTAAATACGCCATGCACACCGATTCGTCCCACCGCTTTGAGCGCGGCGTCGACCCGCAGCTGCAAGGGCGTGCACTGCAGCGCGCGACGCAGTTGCTGCTGGATATCGTGGGTGGCCAGGCCGGACCGGTAGCCGAGGTCGCCGCAACGGAACATCTGCCGCAGTACGCACCGATCAGCCTGAGAAAAGACCGTATTCTGCGGGTGCTGGGCATGCTGCCTGAGCCGGCAGAGGTGAGTGATATCCTCGAGCGACTCGGGATGCAGGTGACGGAGGAGGGCGACGGCTGGCAGGTCATACCGCCTTCCTTCCGCTTCGATATCGCGCTCGAGGCCGACCTGATCGAGGAGATCGGGCGTGTCTACGGTTACGATAAACTGCCCTTGCAGCCGTTGAGCGGGGCGCTGGACATACAGCCGGTACCGGAAACCGAGGTGTCCATCGAGGCCATTTCAGACCTACTGGTGGCCCGTGGTTACCAGGAGGCGATTACCTACAGCTTTGTCGACCCGGATTTCCAGGCAGTGCTGAATCCTGAGATGAGGCCGATCCCGCTGGCCAACCCGATTTCATCGGAAATGTCGCAGATGCGTACCAGCCTCTGGCCCGGACTGTTGAAGGCGGCGATCTACAATCTGAACCGGCAGCAAAGCCGCCTGCGCCTGTTCGAACACGGGCTCAGGTTCTACTCGCAGGGTAATAAAACCTGTCAGGACCACGTCATTAGTGGAGTGTGTGTTGGTGCGCGTGCGCCGGAACACTGGGACGGCCAGGCGGGCCCTGTCGACTTCTATGACCTGCGACGTGATGTCGAGGCCATGCTGTCCTTGTCAGGACGAACAACGACCACGCAGTTTATGATGGCCGCTCATCCCGCACTGCACCCGGGGCAGTCGGCCATGATCAGGCGGGAAGGGGTCGATGTCGGGTGGCTGGGGATGGTCCATCCATCCATCGCCAATCAGTTTGATCTGGACCCGCAGACCTTTCTGTTCGAGCTGGAATACGCCCCGCTGAAGCACGGTGATCTGGTGCGTTTCCGGGAAATCTCCCGCTATCCCTCGATCCGGCGCGACCTCGCGGTGGTGGTGGATGCCGATGTCCAGGCGGACATGCTGAAATCCGCTATCCGTGAGGTGGCGGGTGAGCTCCTTAAGGAGGTCGTGATATTCGATATTTACCAGGGGAAAGGAGTAGAAACAGGGCGAAAAAGTGTCGCTTTTGGCTTGATTCTACAGGATTCTTCCCGCACACTTACAGATGAAGACGTTGAGGCTGTGGTCACGGGGGTGATCGCATGTCTCAGGGGGAGATTCCAGGCAACACTAAGAGAGTAAAAACCATGGCACTAACAAAGGCCGATATGGCGGAAAAACTATTTGATGAGCTGGGGCTGAACAAGCGTGAAGCCAAAGAGCTGGTGGAGTTGTTCTTCGAGGAGATCCGCGTGGCGCTGGAAAACGGGCGCCAGGTGAAGCTCTCCGGCTTCGGCAACTTCGACCTGCGCGAAAAGAATGAACGCCCGGGACGCAATCCGAAAACCGGCGAAGAGATCCCGATCTCGGCACGCCGCGTTGTCACCTTCAGGTCCGGTCAGAAACTCAAAGCCAAGGTAGAGGCCTATGCTGGAAGCGAGCAATAATAACGAGCTTCCTGCCATACCCGGCAAGCGCTATTTCACAATCGGAGAGGTCAGCGAGCTGTGTGGCGTCAAGCCGCATGTATTGCGCTACTGGGAACAGGAATTCCCGCAACTCAAACCGGTAAAACGCCGCGGCAACCGGCGCTACTACCAGCGTCAGGACGTCCTGATGATCCGTCAGATCAGGAGTCTGTTGTATGAAAAGGGTTTTACCATCGGCGGTGCCCGCCAGAAGATGTCCGGCGAAGATGCCAGGGAAGATGTCACCCAGAGCCAGCAGATCGTGCACCAGGTGCGGCTCGAGCTCGAGGATGTCCTGCAACTGCTGAAGCGCTAGCCCGGACCACAGCAGGTTCTATATAATCCCAGTTCAGATCCAATCGGGGCGTAGCGCAGCCTGGTAGCGCACCTGCATGGGGTGCAGGTGGTCGGAGGTTCAAATCCTCTCGCCCCGACCAATATTTCTTTTTTATTTGTAGTAGGTTAGTGGTATTAACTCGACGACTGTGTAGCTTTAATAATTTGCCCTTGCGGGACTTTTGCGGGAGCGAATACAGGTGGTCGGGTCGTATGTGCTATTTGAATTAAAGGTTACCGCGCCAGTTCTCGACCTAACCAGGTATTCGCGCTGACCGCGCGCTTGCCGTGAACGATCTCGTTGATACGCCGTGGCGGCACACTCATGGCGCGAGCCAGCCGGTTCTGGCTGATGTCGCGTGGCTTAAGGAATTCTTCCATCAGCACCTCGCCGGAATGGTTGTTGGGTAATGTCTTCATAGGCTTCTACTGGAAAACCTTTTCCGCGTTTTTCAGCCACTCCAGTGCGCCGGGGGTTTGTAACCAGACATCGCGCATATGCTCGCGGTAGTACCAGGCCTGATCATCGCCACCATACGTGACACCGTCAGGGTGTAATTTGGGTTTCCTGATTCTTTTTGCCGTTAAATATCGCGGTATCTTTCCAAGGAATTCGATTGCGTTTCCGACTTCTTCAACGGCTTCCTTCTGCCGGCCGAGGCGGTACAAAACAAGTACCTTACCGAAAGTGATTTCCGGGTTCATATCCTCTGGATATTGCTGTGCAAGCCTCAAGGCTTCCTCGTCCCGGCCCTCTTTGATCAGTTGATTCATCACAATTGTGCGATATCCGTGGTTGTCGGACGGGTTGATAGCGATCAGCCTTTGCGCTCGGTGAATGCCTTCTGCCTGTTCGTCTTCCATGAAGAGCTTGATATTCACAAGCCGCGCCATGGCACGCAATGCCGGGCGGTTGCCGGGCATGACCCAGTGAAGTTGTGGTTCACCTGCCGCCGCCAATGCCTTATCGGTAATCGCCTCGGAACGTTGCAATAGTGGTAACAGCAAGGTTTCGTTCAACCATGAGGCACCGAACTGCGGGTGCAGCATCAACGCGGTCGCAAGGTCATCGAGAATATCCAGACTATCGAATGCAGCCGGATGATCCTGCAGCCAGGGTGCCCATTTCTCTTCTTCGAAGACATCCCAGGGATCGCTTTCACCAAACGGGGTCTCATGAATAGAAAAGGGCTTGTCCAGCGGATAGATCCGGTGCCACTTCAGTTCCAGCTCAGCTAAATCTGCCGGGGCTTGTAGTGACATGACATTGGTTTCCGGCAGGATGTTCTCCTCATCCGGTACTTGCTCATCATCCCGGAAATCATCCGACTTGTCTTTCATCTCCCGGAGTACTTCCTCGATCTGGTCTTCATCGATTCCATATCCTGATAACTGCTTGCGAAGCGCATCCATTCCGCTTTCGAAACCCAGGTCGTTTCCGGAGTTCCCTTCACATATGGAATAGTCCGGTATTGGTCTGTCATGGAGCATTTCCAGCCAGTGTTTGAGCGACAGGCCGGAATCATCGGATATTTCCAGACCGAGATTTGCGAATGCTCTGATCGGGTCTTTCGCTACTTCGATCAGAAAGGCCAGCGGCATTTCATCATCCGGTATACCGGCGCGGCGCATCTTGCGCACCCAGAAGTCAGCACGCTGCGCGGCATCTTCATTGCGGCCCTGTCCGTTGAGTATCTGCACTTCCAGCAAACCCAGGCCCGGTGAAAGCGGATCGTCACGCTGGGCATTCTGAAATGCCGCCCACGCGCCGTCTGCGTCGCCACTATCGATTCGCATGGTTGACAGGCGTTGCCATGCCCCGGAACGTAGCGGGGATCTCCCTACGTTATTGGTGATGTTAAGCAGCAGGGTGGTTTTCTTCTTGTTATGTCCGAGTTCGTCGTAAGCGTTACACAGCAAGTGGAGGGCATGTTCGGCGGCATCATTGGTTTTGCGGATGTTGCCTTCGAACAGCGGGGCGAGCAGGGCTGCCGCTTTTTTCGGCTGGTCAGACTCCAGATATCCATCAGCAATCGTGACCAGCGCATTGATCGGCACCTGGTTTTCCCGAATGGAACGCGCAGCGGTTTCCTTGTCAAGTTTGTCAAAGACAATCGGCCATGTTTCATCTGCAGACAGGACGGGAAAATCGGGCAGTTGCGCACAACATTGTTTGTATTTTTTGCCCGAGCCGCAAAGACAGGGATCATTGCGTTTGGGTACAGGCATCGGCAGTGGTCTGAAGTTGTTCGATGGCAGTGGAATGCTGTTCCAGATCACGGTAGCGAGTTTTATGGCCAGCGCATGAAGCATATCAGGCTCCAGAATGATCTGACCCGGATCCGCTACCGCCGGGTTGCTGAATAATCCGCCCTGCCGCCGATCCGGGCCGGTGTAATAGTCCTCAATATGCTTGCGAATCCAGTCGACAAACTGCTGCGAGTCTCCATGGCTAATGATGTGCGCTATTGAATCTTCAATCAGCGCTTCCATCTGAAGAGGAAAACCAGTCTCATTCATTGTCTGTTCTTTCATGGCAAGGGGTGGATAATCTATCGGTGTGATTGTGTACCGGTGAGGAACCAAAGGCAATTCTGCGTGTGCCTGTCCTTGGCTGGATGAGGTCGGGGGCGCCGCGATAACCCTTTGTTTGTAAGTGGTGTTGTTTAATCCATAAAGGAATCAATGTGAAGTTGTGATGGTGTCTCTTATCAGGCTGCGCATGGCGAATTGATAGTCAAGCAGCGATGGGCAGCTGTTAGAGACCGCCGCAGAGAGATCGCCAGTGAATATCGTTGAGATCAGCCCGGCGTGTAACATTTTTGTAGGTGATGCCAGAGGGTGTATGGCTATCAAGTGAAGCGTGCGCACGATGTGTGTTGTAATACTGCAGGAATGTTTTCAGTTTTCTTTACAGGTCTGTAATGTTCCAGAATAAAGTCTGGTCCATGAATTCTCGGCGAATCGAGCCGATCAGCCGTTCGACAAAAGGGTATGACAAAGGTATAGAGGGAACCGATTTGACCGCTACGATTTCAAGGATGCTCGGATTTGCCTGCCAGCAGTGATATTGAAACAAGGGGGGCATTATCAGTA
>Ga0224512_10004109_pt1 | contig 12481 bp, 14 predicted proteins | sample SF_May12_sed_USG_4_FD_169103 | JGI IMG/M metagenome (GOLD analysis project Ga0224512, IMG submission 169103) | Sediment microbial communities from San Francisco Bay, California, United States - SF_May12_sed_USGS_13 | ecosystem: Environmental > Aquatic > Marine > Sediment | place: USA... | reverse complement strand
GCGGCCCTCCTGTGGCGGGAGGCGGTGGCGGCGCTCGGCATCAAAGGCGCCGCTCTTCCGCCCCATCGGGTGATCAAGGAGCGCCGCGCGACCGCCAGGGTTGCGGGCGGGCTCAAACCGCGCAGCGGCATTTCCGGATTGCTGATCGCCGGCGGGTGGAGCGATCGCGCCTATCCCGACACCATCGAAACCGCCGTGCGTTCGGGCATCGAAGCGGCCCATTGCCTCGCGCCGCCTGTTTGATGGCCCGGCGCCGCTCGTACCAGCGCGTTGCATCGCAGCATGGCTTGCTTTATAGAGGGGCGGGGTGCAATCGCATACAAGACTCACGAAGAAGCTGGGGGGAGGAACATGAAAAATCCTCTTGAAAGTCTGCAGAACACGATCCTGTTGGGAATCGCCATCACCATCGTGATGGCTCTTGTCGTCAAATACACGTTTTAGGGGGAGAACCAATGGGCTTCTTGACAGATCCTTATGCTGTATTCCTGGTCCGCTGGTTCCATGTGCTTAGTGGTATCATGTGGATCGGATTGTTGTGGTACTTCAACTTCGTTCAGATCCCGAACATGGCGAAGATCCCGGACGAGCAAAAACCCGCGATCGGCAAGGTCATCGCGCCGGCGGCGCTGTTCTGGTTCCGCTGGGCGGCGGCCTTCACCATCCTGTGGGGCCTGATTCAGGCTTGGCAGCTGGGCTATATCGGCGATGCCTTGGCTCTCGGCCTGACGTCCAAGAACGCGGCCCATATGAGCATCGGCTTCGGCATGTGGTTCGGCTTGATCATGGCCTTCAACGTCTGGTTCGTCATCTGGCCGAACCAGCAGAAGGCGCTGGGCCTGGTGGAAGTGCCTGCCGAGGCGAAGCCCGCCGCGGCCCGGACGGCGATGTTGTTTTCGCGGACCAACACGATGCTGTCGGTTCCGATGTCCTACTCGATGGTCGCCGTGCACATAACCTGACGCGGCGATCGAGCCAAAAGATCGGCCCGCACCAGGCCGGACGGACGGGGCGCTCTGGCGCCCCGTTCTTTTTTGCTGATGGGCGATGCGGGGTTGGGTCCTAGACTGTTTGATCAGTCCACGGCGATCAACAGGGCCGCGACCCTGCGGCCCTCGGCTTGCAGGAAATTGAAGGTGCGGCAGGCCGCGCCGGTGTTCATGAGGTCGACGGCGATGCCCGCGCGACGCAAGTGATCGCGCTGCTCGTGACCGAGCTGACGCGCCTCGTCGCCGCAGCCCACCAGCAGGATGTCGGTATCGTTCCCGCCATCGGTCAATGGCCCCAGGTGGGAGGGCTCGACGTCGTCGACGCTGGCCAGCGATAGCTCGATCACGCTGTTCTCGAGAACGATGACGGAGCCCAGGAAGCTGTGCTCCGAGATCTTGAAACCGCCGTTCCCGTAAGCTTGAATCAGGGTCCGGTTGCCGGGTCGTAGAGGTGTCAGCTCCATGAGCGTCACCCGTTATCTGGGATCATCCGCCCCAACCTGGGGCGCCAACGGCCGGTGCCGCTATTCAGCCGGTGTTCCCTGACTGGTTTCATTGCCGCCAATGGTGCCACCGGAGATGCTCTCGCGGATGTTAAGCATCATCACCACGGGAGAAGCGACGAAGATCGAGGAAAAGGTCCCGATCACCACGCCCCAGATCAGGGCGAAGGCGAAATCCTGAATCACCGCGCCGCCGAAAAAGAAGATCGCGAGCAAAGCCAAGAGGGTGGTGATGGAAGTGAGCAAGGTCCGCGACAGTGTCTGATTGAGCGACAGGTTCAACAGTTCTTCGATCGGCATGGCCTTGAATTTGCGCAGGTTCTCGCGAATGCGGTCGAACACGACGACGGTGTCGTTGATGGAATAACCGGCGATGGTGAGGATAGCGGCCACCGTCGCCAGGTTGAATTCATGCTCGGTAATTGAGAACACTCCGATGGTGGAAATCACGTCGTGAGTCAGGGCGACAATGGCGCCGATGGAAAATTGCCATTCGAACCTGAACCAGACATAGACCATGATCGCCAACAGGGAGAGAACGACGGCGAGGATGCCGGCCTCGATCAACTCGCCGCCCACCTTGGGGCCGACGAATTCCGTCCGGCGGTAGCTCGCGACGTCACTGCCCAGCGCCGTTTTCACCGTGGCGACGGCAACTTTTTGTCCCTCCTCGCCGCCCGGCTGACGTTCGATCCGGATCAGAACGTCCGTGGCCTGGCCGAACTCCTGCAACGCCACCTCGCCGAGACCGAGGCCCGAGAGCTTGCCGCGCAAGGCGTCGATATTGGCCGGTCCGGGTGTGCGGACCTCGATCAGGATGCCGCCCTTGAAATCGATGCCGAAGTTCAGCCCTTGGAAGGCGAAGAATCCCACGGACACCAGCATGAGCAAGCCGGAAAAGATATAGGCGATCTTGCGCGAGCCGATGAAGTCGATTTTCGTGTCGGCGGGAATCAGCTTGATGGGGAATGCGGCCATGGTTCGGGTCCTATATGGGAAGCGTCTGCAGCCGGCGCCGGCGCAGCCAGGTCACCACCATCAGCCGCGTGACCATGATTGCCGTGAACATGGAGGTCAGCAACCCGATCGAAAGCGTCACCGCGAATCCCTTGATCGGGCCGCTGCCGAACTCGAACAGAATGACGGCCGCGATGAAAGTCGTGAGGTTGGCGTCGATGATGGTGGTCAGCGCCCGTTGGTAGCCCGCATCGATCGATGACAAAGGCGATCTGCCGGATTGTACCTCTTCGCGGATGCGCTCGAAGATCAGCACGTTGGCATCCACGGCCATACCGATGGTCAGCACGATACCGGCGATGCCGGGAAGGGTCAGCGTGGCCTGGAGGAGCGACAAGCCGCCGACGATCAGGACCATGTTCAGGAGCAAGGCGATATTGGCAAAGATGCCGAACAGGCCGTAGGCCAGCATCATGAAGACCAACACCAGGACAAAGCCGATGAGGCAGGCAATTTCACCCGCGGCGATCGAATCCGCGCCGAGGTCCGGACCGACCGAACGCTGTTCCAGGACCGTCATGGGCGCGGGCAAGGCGCCGGCCCGCAGCAGGAGAGCGAGGTCCTGGGTTTCAGACACCGTGAAGCTGCCGGAAATGATGCCGGTGCCGCCTAGGATCGGCTCCTGGATCACCGGTGCGCTGATGACCTCATTGTCCAGGACGATGGCGAAAGGCTTGCCGACATTCGCCTGGGTGACCCGGCCGAACTTCTTACCTCCGATGGTATCAAAGCGGAAACTAACCACCGGGCGGCCGCGTTCGAACGTCGGCTGAGAGTCCACCAGGTTTTCGCCCGATACCATCACCCGCTTCTTGACGACATAGGTGGTCGCCGGCGCCTTCCGCTGTTGCTCTTCCCTGCTTTGGCGCTGCTTGGCGAAGAAGCTGCCGGCGGGCGCGACCGTCGGCAAGGGCATGCCCGGCGCGAATCGCTCGTCAAGCAAGTGGAACGTCATCTTGGCGGTCTTGCCGATCAACGCGATGAGGCGTTCAGGGTTCGCCAGCCCCGGCACCTGCACCAGAATGCGGTCGGCCCCCTGGCGTTGAATGGTGGGTTCTGTCGTGCCGAAGGCATCGACCCGGCGTCGCACGATCTCGATCGATTGCTGCAGCACCTGGTTGTTGCGGTTGCGGATCTCATCCGGCGTGTAGCTGATGGTGATCTGGGCACCGCTGACGTCGACTTGGGTGCCGGGTTCGAGCCGGCGCAGAAGCCGCGTCGCGAATTCGAGATTGGTCTGACCGTCGCTGGCCCGGTTGGCTTTCTTGTCGGGTTCGCGAATCACGACCTGGGCAGAATCTCCGCGGGGACCGATGCGGGTGTAGCCGATCCGGTTGGTCCTCAGTTCCTGGCGCATGGCCTGAACCAGGTTGCTGATCCGTTCCTTGAAAGCGGTCTTGATGTCCACTTCCAGCAACAGGTGCGATCCGCCTCGGAGGTCCAAGCCGAGATTGAGGGTCGATTTCGGGGCCCAGTCAGGCAGGGCCGCGCGCTGTTCATTTGTCAGCAGATTGGGAATTCCCAGGGCGATGCCCAACGCACAAACGGCGAAGATGAGGATGATTTTCCAGCGCGCGAAATGAATCATGGAAACGATGCCGCCTTCGTTGCGGGTGGGAAGCGGAGGTTATTTCTTGTCCTTGTCCTTTTCCGCAGGCTCGTCGTCCACCGCCTCGGTCCGGGCATAGATGCTGGAGATCATGCCTCTCATGACCCGAACGCGGACGCCGTCGGAAATCTCGACATCGAGCTCGTTCTCATTCAAGACCTTCATGATCTGGCCGACGATGCCGCCGCTGGTGACCACCTTGTCGCCGCGGCGCAGTTTGTCCAGCATTTCCCGGTGCTCCTTGACTTTCTTCTGCTGGGGACGGATCAGCAGGAAATAGAACACCACGAAGATCAGGACCAACGGCAGTAGGGTCATGATATCGAAGCCGCCCGGGCCCCCAGCAGCCTGGGCGTATGCGGGTGAAATGAGCATGAAGGTCTCCCTTTTGGGTCGTTCTCTGTTCTCGGCAGGTTCAGTGTTAGGGGGAATATAGTCGTCCCGCAACGGGTTGCAATTCAAACCTCAGGACTTTTCGGACACCCGTAGGCCTTGATCCGCCGTCGAAGGCGGGCCATTCTGCGCCCGTTTGAGGCGGCGGCCCAGGTTCCGCCGGAGGCTTGGAGCGGGCGGGAGAATGACGGAAGACGGGATCGAACCCCTGTTGCGGCGCGTCGCTGATGCGCTGGAACGGCTGGCTCCGGCCGAGGGCTCGGGCCTCGCGCTGGCCGACGCCGACGCCTATGTCTGGCACGCGGGGGGCGGACGGGCCGAGCCGGTCGCCCGGGTCAACCGGGTGGCACTCGACTTGCTCAAAGGGGTCGACAGCCAGCGTGATACTCTGTTTGCCAATACCGTTCGCTTCGCCAAGGGGTTGCCGGCCAACAACGCACTGCTCTGGGGCGCCAGGGGAATGGGCAAGAGCTCCCTGGTCAAGGCCGTTCACGGTGCCGTCAATGACAAGCTTGGGCGCAAGCGGCCCGACGGCCGGCTCGGCCTGATCGAGATCCACCGCGAAGACATCGCTTCCCTGCCCCGCTTGCTCCGACCGCTGCGTTCGATGACGCGCCGCTTCGTGGTGTTTTGCGACGACCTGTCCTTCGACGGCCAGGAATCGACCTTCAAGTCGCTCAAGGCCGTTCTGGAAGGTGGCATCGAAGGCCGCCCCGCCAATGTGATCTTTTATGCCACCTCCAACCGGCGCCACATGATGCCGCGTGACATGATCGAAAACGAGCGTTCTACCGCCATCAATCCTGCGGAGGCGGTAGAGGAGAAGGTTTCGCTGTCGGACCGGTTCGGACTGTGGCTCGGCTTTCACGTCTGCGATCAGGACACCTATTTCGAGATCGTACGCGGCTATGCGGCCCATTTCGGCCTGCGCATCAAGGATGAAGCCTTGATCGCCGGGGCGGTCGAATGGTCGGTGACACGAGGCGCGCGTTCGGGACGGGTTGCCTGGCAATACATCCAGGACGTGGCCGGACGGCTTGGCCAGAAACTGAGCTAGCCGATCAACTCCTTACTTTTGCGTCCTTCTCGAGGTGCTTCAGCGGGTTGACCGCGTTGGGGCCGCGCCGTAACTCGAAATGCAACTGCGGCTTGTCGACGGCGCCGCTCTGTCCCACCTTTGCGATCATCTGACCGCGGCGCACCACCTGGCCCTTGGAGACCAGGATGCGGCTGGTGTGGGCATAGGCGGAAACCCATCCCCCCTCGTGGCGGATCAGAAGCAGGTTGCCGTAACCTTTGAGTTCGTTCCCGGCATAGGCGACGACGCCACTTTCCACGGCGCGGACCGGCGCGCCGAGATTGGCGGCGATATTGATGCCGTCATTGTAGAGGCCACCGCCCTTCGAACCGTATGAGGACAGAAGCTTCCCTTCGATCGGCCACAGGAAGGCGCCCGCGCGGGACGGTGGCGTTGTCAGGCTGGCCGTGCGTTTCCTGGGTGCGGCCGGGGGGGTGGCCGCGGGTGGCGGCTCGGGAATGAATGCCTTCTGGACTTTCGCCGGACGTTCTTTCGCCAGTTTCGGTTTCTTGGCGGGAGGTCCGCGCTTCACGATTTTCGGTGCCTTCACCACTTCCCGCGGCGGTGCCATGGCATGGGTCTGAACCGGGAACCGCTTTTGCTCGCTGCGGGGGGGCTGCAGGGCGCGGGCGACAGCGATCTTCGTGGCCCGGCGCCGAGGCATCTTGCCGTCCCTCGGCAACAGAAGTTTCTGGCCGGGATAGAGTTTGAAGCCGGCGGTCTTGATGCGGTTGATCCGGATGATGCGCTCGGGCGGCAGGCTGAAACGGCGCGACAGCCGATAGACCGTGTCGCCCACCCCCACCACGTAATATCGTGATTCGGGAATGCGCAGTTCCCGCCCGAGAGTAAGTCTGTAGGGCGGCTTCAACCCGTTGGCCCTGATCAGGGCGCGAAGCGGAACGCCATGGCGGCGCGAAATGGCATAGAGCGTGTCGCCCCGCCCGACCCGGACCCGCGCTTTTCGGCTCACGGCGAGGCGCCCTGCCTCGACGCTTCCGCGCGGCATGTCCTCGGCCTTGTGGAGCGGAGCCTTTTGGAGCGGCCGGCTGACGACGGCCGGCCTCGGGGCGGCCCAAGTCGCCGGCGTGGCCCCTCGAAGCGTCACGGTTTTGACCTCGGACGTGTTGACGAAGGTGGTCGGCTGCGGCGTTTGGTCGCCATTGACAACCGGTGCCGGCGGTCCCGAACGGGCGCAGCCGAGCACGCTGATGACTAGCATTGCGGCGGCGATACGGACGATCATTCCCAATCCCCTCTGGGTCGTCATGCGCGAGAGCATATTCGACTCAGGTGGTTAGCTCAATATGTTGCAATGCAGCAAGAGGAAAAAATGCGCGCGTGAGTCTTTTTGGTCACGCTTTCAATTTGCGTCGGGCCGCCACGGGCGCAAAACGAGTCCGTCTGAAACGCGCGCGGTCAGTCCCGCACCAGGGGGACGAATCGCACGGCGCAGAGTCGTTCCTCTTCGATTTTCTCGCCGCGCTTGCGGAACCGCCAGAGGTACTGATCGAGGACACTGGCGCCGATCGGCGCGACGAGAACGCCGCCGTCGGCAAGCTGCTCGAAAAGTTCGGCCGGCACGTCGTTCTGGGCGGCGGCGGTGGCGATGATCTTGTCGAACGGGGCCTGTTCGGGCCAGCCCTTGGATCCGTCACCGATCTTGGTGGTGATGTTGGTGTAGTCCAGAGACGCCAGCAGTTTTTGCGCCGCCCGGGCCAGCGAGCGGTGGCGTTCGATGGTGTAGACCCGGCGACAGAGGCGGGAAAGTACCGCTGCCTGATAGCCGCAGCCGGTCCCGATCTCCAGCACCCGGTCGCGGCTGGAGAGTTCCAGGGCCTGGGTCATCAACGCGACGATGTAGGGCTGGCTGATGGTCTGGCCATCGCCGATGGGAAGCGCCGTATTCTCGTAGGCCCGGTCCTGGAACTGCGGCGGCACGAACTTTTCCCGGGGCACCCGTTCGATGGCACCTAGAACGTTAGGATCGGTGATGCCGTCGGCACGCAGTTCCATGATCAGCCTGATCTGGCGCGGCTGCGTGCTCATGAGAAGGCGGCCCTGAGCTTCGTTGCCGTCGCCCGGTCGGTCAGGTTGAGGTTGAGCGGCGTCACGGAGACCGCGCCGCGAGCGGCGGCATCGATATCGGATACGCTGGCGCGCTTGCGTCCCGATCCTTCGGCCCGAGGGCTGCCGATCCAGTAATAGGGCTCGCCGAAGGGATCGAAGGATTCGGTGACTCGCTCGATCTGGCGGCGGCGTCCCTGACTCGTGACCTCGATGCCTCTGACGGCGGAGGCCACCCGGTCGGGGAAATTCACGTTCATCATCACGTCCCGTTTCCAGCTCTCCCCCGCCAGCCGGCGCAGCAGGTCCGGCGCGAACTGCTCAGCCGTCGACCATTTGATGGGATGCTGGGGGCGGCTGATCTGACTGAGCGCGATGCCGCGGATGCCCATGAAGGTCGCCTGGGAGGCGGCGGCGACGGTGCCGGAATAGCTGATGTCCTCGGCCAGGTTGCCGCCGTGATTGATGCCGGAAAGCACGAGGTCGGGCAGGCGCTCGCCCATCAACTCGCCGACCGCCAGCATGACGCAATCGGTGGGTGTTCCGTTGACGGCGAAGCGCTTAGGCCCCAGCCGCGCCACGCGCAGCGGCGCGCGAACGGTCAGGGAATGACTGGCGGCGGATTGCTCGTTTTCGGGCGCCACCACCCAGACGTCCTTGCACAGGCTACGGGCGATGCGGGCCAGCAGGCGTATGCCATGGGCGCCGATGCCGTCATCGTTGGTGACCAGGATGCGGGCCCGCTTGAGGTTGAGGGGGCCCAGGCTGGCGCTTCCGCCGCTCACGCCGGCAGCCCGATCTCCTCCATCCCCCCCATGAAGGGGCGGAGGGCCTGGGGAATGCGGATGCCGCCGCTTGCGGTCTGCCCGTTCTCCATCACCGCGATCAGGGTCCGCCCCACCGCGAGGCCGGACCCGTTGAGGGTATGGACGAAGCGGGTTCCCTTTTCCTCGCCCTTGGGGCGGTAGCGGGCCTGCATGCGCCGCGCTTGGAAGTCGCCGCAATTTGAACAGCTCGAAATCTCGCGGTAGGCGCCCTGGCCGGGCAACCACACCTCGATGTCGTAGGTCTTGCGCGCCGAGAACCCCATGTCGCCGGTGCTCAGCGTCACCACCCGATAGGGCAGCTCGAGCCGCTTGAGAACCTCTTCCGCGGCGTTCGTCATGCGCTCGTGCTCGGCCTCGGAGTCCTCGGGGCGGGCGATGGAGACCAGTTCGACTTTTTCGAACTGGTGTTGGCGGATCATGCCGTGGGTATCACGGCCCGCGGCGCCGGCCTCAGAGCGGAAGCAGGGCGTCAGCGCCGCAAAGCGCAATGGCAGGTCGTCCTCGGCCAGGATGGTTTCGCGCACCAAATTGGTCAGCGGCACCTCGGCCGTGGGAACAAGCCAGTGATCGGTTGTGGTGGCAAACAGGTCCTCGGCGAATTTGGGAAGCTGGCCGGTGCCGAACAGGGCCGCGTCGCGCACCAGGTAAGGTGGCGCTACTTCGGTATAGCCCGCCTCGCCGGTCTGCAGGTCCAGCATGAACGCGCCCAGCGCCCGCTGCAGCCGGGCCAGAGCGCCCTTGAGGACGACAAAACGCGAGCCCGAGATTTTTGCGGCCTGTGCAAAATCCATCAGGCCGAGGGCTTCGCCCAGTTCGAAATGTTCCTTGGCCTCGAAGCCGAGGTCCGGCGGCGAAGCAAATTTTCGGATTTCGACATTGGCGCTTTCGTCCGCGCCCAGCGGCACGTCGTCGGCAGGCAGGTTGGGGATGTCTTCCAGTGCCGCATCGAGCCGCTTGCCGGCCTCCTCGACCTCGGCCTCGGCCGCTGCCTGGGCGTCCTTGTCCCGACTGACCTGGGCAATGATCTCACTGGCGTCCTCGCCCTTGGATTTGAGCGCGCCGATTTGCTTGGACAGCTGATTGCGCCGGGTCTGGATTTCCTGGGCCGCAGTCACCGCATCGCGGCGCGCCGTATCCAATGCGATCAGGCCCTCCGCCTGGGGCGCCAAACCCCGGCGTTTCAGGCCTTCGTCGAAGGCCTGGGCGTTTTCACGAATCCAGCGAATGTCGAACATGGAACTTACCTGACCGGCGTGGCGCGAAGGCGGCACACCATAAGGGCTTCGGGCGTTACCGTCCACACCCTAGGGGGTGACACGGCGGCTTCATCGGCGACGATTGCCGTCGTCACCGTCCTTCTTCTCGTCCTTCGGGTCGTTCGGTTCGTCCAGTTCCTCGTCTTCGTCTTCATCATCGCCGTATTCATCCTCACCGAGATCGTCGTCCTCGTCGTAGTAATCCCCGTCCTCGGCGATGTCTTCCTCAGCTTCCTCCTCGTCCGCGTCGGCCTCGGCCCGGCGGCGCTCGACAACCCGGACGGCGATGATCGAGATCTCGTACAAGGCGATCACCGGGATCGCCAGCCCGATCTGGGAAATCACGTCGGGCGGCGTCAGGATGGCGGCGGCGATGAAGGTCAGCACAAGCGCGTATTTACGCTTGGCGGCGAGGGTCTTGGCGCTGACCAGCCCAGCCCGCCCCATCAGGGTCAACGCGATGGGCAGCTGGAAGCACAGGCCGAAGGCGAAGATCAGCTTCATCACCAAGGATAGGTATTCGGCGACCCTGGCCTCGAGCTGGATGGGCAGCTGGCCCGGTCCGCCCGGCGTTTCGAAGCTGACGAAGAAGCTCCAGGCGAGCGGGAAGATGAAGTAATAGACCAGCGCGCCGCCGAGGAAGAACAGAACCGGCGTGGCCGCAAGGAATGGCAGGAAGGCCCGCTTTTCGTTCTTGTACAGCCCCGGTGCGATAAACATCCAGAGCTGCATGGCGATGACCGGGAAGGAGAGGAAGGCGCCGGCCCATAGCGCGACCTTGAGATAGGTGAAGAAGGTTTCGGTCAATCCCGTGAAGATCATGCGCCGGCCTTCCTGGCCGGCATAGACATCGGCCAGCGGGCGGACCAGGAAAGCGAAGATCTCCTGCGCGAAGATGTAACAGACGACGAAACCGATGACCAAGGCGACAAGCGAATAGATGAGGCGGTTGCGGAGCTCGATCAGATGATCGAGCAGCGGCATCTTCCCTTCCGTCGGATCGGCCGCGGTCAAGGTTTGTCCCCCGCCACCTTGGGGGAATCATCGGATGCGCCCGTACTCTGACCCGCGGGGGGCATGGGCGGCGGCGTCGGCTCGCCCGCTTCGGCCTCGCGGGTCTTGTCCTTGTGACCCTTTGCGGTCTTTCGCTTCTCCGGCGGGGCCGCGCCGTCCGGTGGCTTGGGCAGGTCCTCGCTGCCGCCGTGAGTGAGCTCCTTGCGGATCTCCCCGCCGGGGTCGACCGATTTCTCGATGGCGCCGCCGATATCGTAATCGGTGATGGAGTCGACTTCCCGGCGCACGTCATCGAGCCCCGATTCCTGGGCCATTTCCTCGATGCTGTCCTGGAAGCTCCGGGCCATGGCGCGCACGCGCCCGATCCACCGGCCCATGGTGTGAAGGACCACCGGCAGCTCTTTCGGTCCGATGATGACGATCATCACGATGGCGATGACCATCATCTCCATCCAGCCGATATCGAACATGACGATCTATCCGCCCGGTGCGGGAATGCGCGCCGATGTGCCCCGGTGGATCAATTCCGCTTGTTTTCCGCCTCGGCCCGTTCGGTCTTCGCCGAGACACCGCCATCGGCGCTTTCCTTCGCGTCGATGGTCTTTTTGTCGGCATCGGGATCTTCCGCCATGCCGGATTTGAACTTCTTGATCCCCTTGGCCACGTCACCCATCACGCTGGGCAGCTTGCCTGCCCCAAAAATGAGCAGGACGATGGCCAGGACGACCAACCACTCCCAACCGCCTGGGAACATAGCGTTTTCTCCTAATTACGGTTGTCTGCGCACGATTGCGGCGATAATGGCAGAAAGGCGTGACAAGGGCAATGCAGCCGCCTACCAAAGCCCCTGGACCCTAGCCCTTGTTCCGGATGGGGAAGACGAAGGTCTGGCCGGGGTCCAGCGACACCCGGAACCGCGCCTTTTCATCGGGCACGAAGTGGCCGGCGCTGCGCACCCTGAGCAGCAGCCTTTCGCCGTTGAAGTCGCCGAAATCCATCCGCGTGACCACCGAATGGCGCAGCATCCGGGCGGAGATCACGGTGCCCTCGGCACTTCCCAAGGCGGTGGCGGGCGGTGGCCTGCCGTCGGGCCCGATGACCAACGCCTCGGGCCGGATAAGCACCAGGGCGCGCGCGCCCTCAGCCAATTTCGGGGCCGGAACGGGACCGAACGGCGTGCCGACGCAGCCGCCCTCCACAACTCCGCGGATGAGGTTCGCAGCACTGAAAAACAGCGCGACATAGGGCGTCACGGGCTGGCAATAGAGCTCTCTGGGGCTGCCGACCTGCTCGATCCGCCCGTCGCGCATGACCGCCATGGTGTCCGAAATGAACATCGCCTCCTCCGGATCGTGGGTCACGATCAGGGTGGTGGTGCCGCGTTTCTTGAGGATGGTGAGGGTGTCTTCCCGTATGGAGATGCGCAGGCGCGGATCCAGACCGGAGAACGGCTCGTCCAACAGAATGATCGGCGGGTCGGGCGCCAGCGCCCGGGCCAACGCCACCCGCTGCTGTTGTCCCCCGGAAAGCCGGTGCGGATAGGCGTCGGCGTATTCGACCATGCTGACCTGTTCGAGAAGCTCCTTCACCCGGGCATCCCTCTCGTCCCGGGGCAGGTGTTCGATGCCGAACGCCACGTTGTGCCTGACCGACAGATGGGGAAACAAGGCCATGTCCTGGAACACCAGGCCGACATTGCGCTTTTCCGGGGGCAGGTTGGTGGCGTTG
>Ga0224512_10004108_pt1 | contig 12481 bp, 13 predicted proteins | sample SF_May12_sed_USG_4_FD_169103 | JGI IMG/M metagenome (GOLD analysis project Ga0224512, IMG submission 169103) | Sediment microbial communities from San Francisco Bay, California, United States - SF_May12_sed_USGS_13 | ecosystem: Environmental > Aquatic > Marine > Sediment | place: USA... | reverse complement strand
GGCCCGCAGGCTAATCCGGATTACCATCATGGTCATAGGTAAGGAAACGCCTGGTGACGTCTTAGTGTATTTCCCAGACGATTCGCCCCGACGCGCGCGGGTTACGGCATAGTATCCGTTAATCCGAGACCGGGTTATCGAATGGCCGGGGTTCGCGATCCCCGGCAGCATCGTTGAAAGAATATGTTCACATCTCGATATCCCGGTTCGCGCGCCGGCGCATAGCGGCACTTCGCTGCGGTCTTTGCTAGAACCCGTAGATCAGCGATATGGTTACGATCCTGTCGCTTTTCTCGGTGCCGACCGGGACGTCGGAGTTACGTTTCACCAGGTAACTGATCTTGGTTGCCAGGTTTCCGTTTATCTTCGCCTTCAGCGAAGTATCCGATTCTGCATGGGTGTTCTCGTCGCCGGTTTCCACCTGGACCGATTCGGCGAAAGTCGCCGTTTCGCTGATTTGGTACTGGTAAGTAACATCCATCGTGACGATACCGTCCTCCTCGGTATTGCCGGTTACGGTTTGTTTCAGACTGCGATAACCCAGTCCGACCGACGCATCGAGCAGGTGACGTTCGCTTTCCAGGAAGCGCGAGCCCGCACCCAGGGCAATCGAGGTCTGGCGGTCGTAACCGCTGAATTCGTCATCTTCGTAGCGCAGTTTAACGAAGAGATAAGACTTGTCATCCAGGCCATACTCGGATTTTTCCCGGAGCACGAGGCTATCCGCGCTGACGATATTATCCGTTTTTGCCCTGATGGATTTAACGCTGGCAGCGTGCTTCCACCTGTCGAGTTCCCTCGAGACGCTCAGGCTGGCATTCAGATTTTCCGAATCGGTATTGCCCGAGGTCGACGTAAATCCCAGCTCGCCTTCGCCTTTCCACGAAGACCTCGCTGCCTCGGTATCGTCGGCCGCGTTCAACAGCAACGGCATGAGGAATACACAGGGTATCAAACGCTTCAGCATGGTTTCCTCTCGCGAATTAGTTTCACGGGCCATGTAGCGGTCTGGTTCAAGACAGTTTCCGCGATCACGGGGCATACGGCATTGGTCAAGCCGCCTTTTAGTTACCCGGCAGGATCTCCACCCGACCGATACTCGCGCCAGGTTCGGATTGACCATGGCGGAACGAGCGTCACGCGGAGCGCTATCGTGACTGCCCTCGACGCAGGTAAATAAATTCCTCTACCCGGGTATCGCCTATGGTATCGTCGCGCCTGAAAAAAACCAGACTAGATCGAGATTACAATATTGACCACCCGGGCGGCCCAACCAGGGCTCGTGTCGCAGGCTACCGCCGGCATCCTGTACATACCGTTGTCGGGCACCGGCGCCGTGTTTCTGCCGATCACGGCGAAACCGGCCCAGGGGAGCGGAAGCGGCGTCATTACGGTCGCTTTTACGCGCGGCTTCGTCGCGCCCGTAATCCTGCTGATCGCGACCCTGCTGTTGTGTCATAGCCTGCGGCCAGGGTCAGGCTGCGCCATCGTGCTCGCGGCGCTGTTCAGGTTCGAAAAACTGGCCCGGGTCGCACGATGACGACCCGGGAAAGCGCGTTACTCGGAATCCGTACTTCCAGCGATTATTTTCTGTCGACCTTCATCTTCGGCGTGATGTTCGGAATCGCCGCCGCCGCGATCGGCATCGAGGGCTGGGAGGCGATGCTGATGAGCGCGTCTAGCTTTACCGCATCGGGGCAGTTTGCCGCGCTCGAATTCTGGCAGGCACCGTTGCCGCTGGGGACGATCGCGCTGTCCGTATTCCTGGTCAGCACGCGCAACCTGCTGCTCGGCATGGCGATGACGCATCATTTCGACGGTCACAGCCTGCGACGGCGCATCGTCTGGTTATTCCTGCTCAACGATCCGGGCGTGGTCAACAGTTTTCGGCAGGAAGCGGAGGTGGACCGACTCGGTTATGTCACCGGTTACGGCGTCTCGATGATGACGAGCTGGCTGTGTTCGACCTTTATCGGGCTGAAAACCGCGCACCTGTTCGCCGCGCTGGACCTGGGCGCGGTCGATTTCGCGGGACCGCTCGTCATGGCAACCATGATGATGCTGTTCTTCAAGGGTTCCAAATCGCCGCCGACGCCGTGGATCGTGTCGGGCGGGGTAGCGCTGATCCTCTACGAACTGGGCAGCGCGAACTACCTGATACTGCTGGGCTCGGTCACGGCAGGCATGGTTACTGCAATCGTGCAGGTGCGACGCGCTTATGGTTGATTCCCATGCCACCCTGGTGGCTATCGCGATGATGGCGCTGATCGTCTACCTGACACGCATGACAGGCTACTTCATCGGTCTGCAGCTGCGCCACATACGCGGTATTCAACCGGTGCTCGAAGCCCTGCCCGGTTGTGCCTTCATGGCGATTCTGGCGCCCGCGGTCCGGCAGGGCAGCCTTAGCGAGATCGTCGCGATGGCCAGCGTGATATTCATCATGTGGCGCAGCAACAACGTGGTCGTCGCGACCGGGGTCGGCATGGCGATCCTGCTGTTCGGCGAACCCTACCTCGACGCGCACTGACTTCCGCCGGAATCGCCCTGACGGCCGACGAAGCGCCAGGACTCCGATCTCGGCGATCGCGCTCGGCACCGAAGTCGCGATCAGCATCGAGCCGGAGACGAGTAGCCACAACGCCAGTGACAGGATCGCGCACCTGGGCAGGTCGCTCGCGGATCAGCAGGTCCCGCCATGACGTGCCCCGTTCGGTCGGCATAGTCATTCCGGAAGCTAATCGTTATCGATTGCGGGAAGTCGCGGATCCGAAACCGTCCCAAGGCAGCCTCGCGCTGTTTTTTACGACGCGAGCCTGTTAACGTGCTGGCAGCGGAATCATGGCCTTACGGCCACCGCAAAGCAACCCGGATATCCTGTCTATGCCATCGACGACGGTCACGATTAAACCCCTGCTGCTGCTTGCATCGCTGTCGCTGTTCTGGGGCCTGAACTGGCCCGGTATGAAGATCATCCTGTCCGAAATGACGGTATGGTGGTTTCGCGCCCTGTGCCTGCTGGTGGGCGGCGCGATCCTGATGCTGGTTTCCGCGCTCTCCGGGAACCGCTGGTTGCTGCGCCGGCAGGAATTTCTGCCGGTCATGACCTGCGGCAGCTTCGCGATCCTCGGCTGGATGGTTTTCTCCGCTTATGGCGTTTCCCTGATGCCGGCCGGACGCGCATCGATCATCGCCTTCACGATGCCGCTATGGGCGACGGTGATAGCCGCCAGTGTACTCGACGAAAAGGTTACCCGGGCCAAGATAGGCGGGCTGCTGCTGGGCCTGCTCGGTCTCGGCGTGTTGATAGGTCCCGACCTGCTGATCCTGCAACGCGCGCCGGTGGGTGCTTTTTTTATGCTACTCGCCGCGCTGTCATGGGCGCTCGGTACGGTTTTGATCAAGCGTACCTCGTGGCGGATTCCGACCCTCAGTAACGTTGCCTGGCAACTGTTGTTGAGCTCGATCCCGGTGACGCTGGTGGCCATGCTGTCCGAGCCGCTGCCTGACCTGAGCGTGCTCAGCACCCCTGCGATGATTGCGCTGGCCTACCTGTTCGTATTTCCGATGAGCTTCTGCCAATGGGCCTACTTCAAGACAGTGGGTCTGCTGCCGGCGTCTATCGCAGCCATCGGCACCCTGATGGTGCCGGTAATCGGCGTCTTTTCAAGTCACCTGATCCTGGACGAGTCGGTCGGCATCAACGAGCTGCTGGCATTGCTGCTGGTGTTGTCGGCACTGGTGCTGGTGCTGCTGATTCCGGCCTGGCAGGGTGCGCAGCGCGCACGCGAATTGAAGCCCGAAAACCTGGCCGGCGGGTAAGTCCAGTATTTTCCGCCTGGCCCGGTCGCCTCCGCCTGCCGCGCAATTCGCTCTGATCTCTGCTAAGGTAGCCTCGACATTGTCGAGGAGCGGCCAATGGATAACGTGTATGCACCCCCCCATTCCGAGCTGACGCCGGGCGGTGGCGACATTCACTACTCCGGCTTCTGGATACGCCTGCTGGCGTCCCTGATCGATACGGTCTGGCTGCTCATACTGACCTTCGCGCTGGGCTGGATGATTTACGGCGCCATTTACTTCCAGTCGACTGATTTTATCCAGGGCTACGGCGACCTGTTCATCACCTACGTGCTTCCCTTTCTGCTAACCCTCGCTTTCTGGCATTATCGGTCCGCAACGCCCGGGAAAATGGTCCTGGGGTTAAAAATCGTCGACGCCGCGACGCTGGCCAAACCCTCGACCGGGAAACTGGTAGTCCGTTACCTGTGCTACTACCTCTCGGCACTCGCGCTCGGACTGGGATTCCTGTGGGTTGCCTGGGACCGGCGCAAGCAGGGCTGGCACGACAAGATAGCCGGCACGCTGGTGATCAAGGAAAAGTAATGTCTGGCCTGGAAATGGATCTGGTTCGCCAACCGGCCCCGATAATTACAGGGGTTTTATTCGATTTCAGACAATCAACCGGCGAATGCCGATTGATAACTAACGGGAACGCAGTAGCTCGGTGTGGATTGATTCGCAGGCCCAGTCGAGGTCTAGCGGTCATCTTCTGAAGTCAATCCGGGCTGTCGAATTCTAGCGAAGCGATTATCTCGTTCAACCGGTGCTGTTCGCCGCCCTGCTCCCGCAGCTCCGAATTACTCGCCAGGAGCGCCGCCGCCTGCTGCCGTAATTTCTCCATGTACTGCTCGTTGCAATCGGCCAGCACCTGCCTGATCTGTTCAAAATGCGGCGCGATATTGTCCATGTTGTTGACATAGGTTTCGATGCAGGTACCGGTACTCTTGTCGATCTTGGCTGTAGGATTCACCTTGCGCCCGAGATTGTTGAAGTCTTCGCACCAGGCCGCGGGCGCCTTCTCGTTCAGCTTGTAGAAAAGGTCGATATAGGCTTCCTTGCGGATTCTGGGCGGACGCTCGTCGTCGATACCGACGATCTTGATTTCCTTGAATGCACTCATGCTCAATCGCTCCGGGTGCGGTAACAGGATTACCGGCCCATTCAATGGTTGTTCTGGATCAGGCGGCGGCTCGTCACCGGGCCCCTGCCGACTTTTACTTTTGCAGTCTCCGCGCGGCGTAGGCGGAATATCCAAGCGAAGACCGCTGATTGAGATTATCGGCGAATTCCTCGGCATGGCGGATTACCGACTGCCGGCTTCCCGATCGTATCCCCGTGATCGCGGAGTCCCCGCGTCCTATCGTGTATTGATACCACTTGCCCTCGGACATTCCCTCGGGCGGCTCTGTTTCTTCGATACTGGCAACGAAAAATTTTCGTTCATCCAGTTTGTCAGATAGATTGGACACGTTTAACCTCTGCTGTTGCTTTGCTTAAGCCGCCGCACGCCGGTTGGCGTTGCCGCCGCGGCGCTGACGTTTCTGCGCTGGTCTGGCGTTTTTCGGCGCGGATGTTTTCACCGCCGTGCCGTTCAGCACCGGGCCGCTGTGATAACCCGCGATGACCTGTCTGGGGATTTCCCGCTTGATCAGCCGCTCGATATCCTTCAGTTGCTTCATTTCATCGTGACTGACCAGCGAGATCGCCTGACCCTCGCGCCCGGCACGGCCGGTTCGGCCTATGCGGTGAACATAGTCCTCGGCCACGTTGGGCAACTCGAAATTGATAACATGCGGTAACTGGTCGATATCGAGCCCGCGCGCGGCGATGTCGGTCGCGACCAGCACCTGCACCTTGCCCAGTTTAAAATCGGCCAGCGCCCTGGTGCGCGCACCCTGGCTCTTGTTGCCGTGTATCGCGGCCGCGTTTATTCCGTCGGAGATCAGCTGCTTGGCGAGACGATTAGCGCCGTGCTTGGTGCGGCCGAAAACGAGCACCTGGCGCCAGTTATTGGAGCCGATCAGGAACGACAACAGCTCGCGTTTGCGATCCTTGTCGACGGGATGGATAATTTGCTCGATCGCATCGACCGTCAGGTTGCGCCGCGAAACTTCGACCAGCGCCGGTGAATGCAGCAGCCCGTTGGCGAGTTTCTTGATCTCTTCGGAGAAGGTTGCCGAAAACAACAGCGTTTGCTTCTGTTTCGGCAGCAACGCCAGCAGCTTGCGAATATCGTGAATGAAACCCATGTCCAGCATGCGGTCCGCCTCGTCTAGCACCAGCAGTTCGACTTTCGAAAGATCCACCGAGCGTTGACCGACGTGATCCAGCAGCCGTCCCGGGGTTGCAACGAGAATATCGACGCCGCGCACCAGCTTCTGCTTTTGCGGGTTGATTTTGACGCCACCGAATACCACGGTCGATTTGAGCGGCAGCCATTTACCGTAGTCCTCGATGCTTTGCGCCACCTGGGCGGCGAGCTCACGGGTCGGCGTCACGATCAGGGCGCGAATCACGCGGCGTCCATCGGTCTTTTTTTGCGACTCGAACAGCCGTTGCAAAATTGGCAACGTAAACCCGGCGGTTTTACCGGTTCCGGTTTGCGCGCTGCCCATGACATCACGGCCTTCGAGTATCAGCGGGATTGCCTGGGTTTGTATCGGTGTTGGCGAGCTGTAACCCTTTTCGGATACGGCACGCACAAGCTCGGCCATCAGGCCAAGGGATTCAAATGACATGTAGTTATTTTCTCCAGAAATCGACCCGCAAAACACAACTCGTGTGAGTAAGCGGTCAGGGTAGATTTGTTTATTCGTAAGCAGGAAATCGGAAGGGATTACCATGTGATTGGCGATGCAGACCGATGTGCACCGAAATTGAAGCACAGCTTACACGAAAACGCGTTCGATAGGTGATTTATTTTGTCTGGCGGCGACGATCTCCGGCATTGCCAGACGCCCTGCAAAGCCGGGTATAATCCACGCAACGCGTTACCCGGCAGTATAACCCAACCAGCGAGAATCCCGAGTGCAACCGTGAACGACAATCCGCACAAGCTACGGCTGGCCTGGTACGGCCTGACCGTATTCCTGAGTTCGGCGATACTGCTGGTGCTCGAGATTACCGCCGGCCGGCTGATCGCGCCCTACGTCGGCGTGACGATTTACAGCTGGACCTCGATCATCGGCGTTATCCTCGCGGGCCTGTCGCTCGGCAACTGGCTCGGCGGACGCTGGGCGGACCGTGGTGCCGACGAGCGCAGTACCGGGATCGCGCTGGCGCTCGCGGCCATTTTCAGCCTGGCGAGCCTGCTGGCGCTGACGATCATCGCCCCGGTGCTGCAGGCCAGTTCGCTCAACCTGGTCAGCGCCAGTTTCCTCTATGTACTCGGCATGTTTTTCATACCGTCGCTACTGCTCGGCATCCCGACACCGCTGTTGACAACGCTCGCGCTCGGGCTGGACAGTCGTACCGGACACGTCGTCGGTCGCATGCATGCGCTGGCCGCACTCGGCAGTATCGTCGGCACCTTCCTGACCGGATTTTTCCTGATCCAGTATTTCGGTTCGCGCAGCGTCATCATGATCTCGTCGGCCCTGCTACTGGCGCTTTCGCTTCCGTTCCTGCGCAAGGTCTCGGCAGCGGGTCTGGCGGGACTGGCCGCGCTGATCATCCTGGTCGCCGCGACGACCCGCCTCAAAGACGGATATATCAGCCCATGCGAATTCGAAAGCAGTTACTTTTGCCTGCGGGTAGTAGACGTTTCGGAGCAGGCGCCGCAGGGCACGGCCCGCGCGCTGGTGCTCGATCACTTGCTGCATGGCATCAATCACCAGGGCGATCCCGGGATGTTGATCTCGCCCTATGTCCACCTGATGCAGGAACTGGTGAATCGGCATTTCGAAGCGGCGACCCTGCCCGCGCTGGCTTATTTTTTTGCCGGAGGCGGCTCCTACACGCAACCGCGTGCAATCAAGCATGCAACGCCGACCGCATCGGTAACGGTAGCCGAACTGGATCCTGTAGTTACGCAAACCGTGGCGCGTGAAATGTTTGTCGATCCCGCCCGCTACCTGATCCATCACGGTGATGCCCGCGCCACGCTATTTCGTCAGGCGCCGGCCACGTTCGACGTGATCGTCACCGACGCATTTCACGACATCGCGATTCCCTATCATCTCGTAACCCTCGAATATGTTCGACTGGCAAAGTCCAGGTTGAAACACGGGGGAATATTCACCACCAACGTCGTCGACGCCTTCCCCGACCCGAAGATGGTCAAGAGCCTGATGAAAACGCTGCGCCAGGAATTCAGCCAGGTAGACGTCTGGCTGGACCAGATTCCGCGCCAGCCGCAGCGCATGACTTACGTGATTTCGGCAAGCGAGAAGCCGATCGACGGGGACGTCCTCGAATCGCGACAGGGATTTCGACGAGCCTGGTTTCGCATCAACGAGCCCCTGAGGAAATCCGGTACCCCGCTCGAGGAACTGCCGGTGTTCACCGACGATTTCGTTCCGGTCGAACGCATGATATCCGACCTGCTGCTGACGCATGAGGGCCTCTGACAAGACTGAATATCGCGCGGCAGGCGCAACAAGCCGTCGCTCTCGGCGGCCGATTGCTCGACGAAATGGCTGACGCAACAGTCGTCGATGCCAAGCTATTTCGCGCCGGCCAGCGGGTCGAATCCGGTTGCCGTATTCATACTGGTTTCCAGATTTCGGGCGTGGGTTCGCTGGCCTTGCCGCTTTCGATGCGCTTGAGCGTGCCCTTGCGTTGAAATTCTCTGGTCTCCTCGGGCAGGTCGCGCGCAAGCTCTTCGATGCGCAGGCGTTCGGTCCGCGGCACGATACGGCCCGCGTCCGCGAGACCCTGATGGCGCGCCCAGACGGCGTACTTCTTGTTCACCTGGTGCGGCTGGTAGACGCTCAGGATATCGGGCACGATATCGTATTCGATCGTCAACGCGCCGTCCGCGGCCGCCGCAGCGAGCAGTTCCTCGCCCGCCCGCGTGCGCGCGATCAGCGCGTTGGTGCCGGGATCGTCGACGCTGTCGACGCGATTCGGCCCGCCGCCTATCCAGGTATCGGCCGCCGCGATATCGGCCGCCTCGCCGATACCGTCCGGGCAGATCTTGCAGCGAAACGGCAGGGTCCAGGTGGTTTCGTCCTCGCCCCAGAAATCGATGTAGTGAAATTCCCGCGCCTTGCCGTCCGCGGTTTCGACCCGCGTCGGCCCGGGGCAGCCGCGCCCGCGGTAACGCAGACCCGTGACCTGTTCCGGTTCGATCCCGGCGCGCCGGTAAAAGTCGACCGTGCCCTGCGGCGTGCCGTACCCACCGCACACCATGACCAGCCAGTATCTGACCAGCCGGTCGACTCGTTCATCCTGTCTGGCGTAGTTCCGTAGCGCGGTAACGTCGCAGGGCTTGGCGATGAAGGCAAATGGCCGACCGCGCGCGAGCACCTCGCCGATATCAACCAGGGGGGCCGCGGGACCGTAACGCGAACCGGCCGCTTCCAGCACATCGGCGCTGGAGTAGCTCAGGGTCGCGTCGCCGAAACTGGGCTCGGTCGCTGATGCCTTGACATGTAAAATGAAATCGACCCGTTTCGAGACGAGCAGGTAGTCAGCCAACGCGGTCAACACGCCGCCGGTCGAGCCCTCGAAGCGTACCTGTGGATCGGCTGCCCAGGCACGCACGATGCGCCGCCAGGGCCCCCACACGTTATCGTGACGCGTATCGGCGTCGACCAGCCGCTCCGGCAGGCCCTCGATGCTGGTGCCGGGGCATACCGCGTAAATGCGATCGACGGTTTCCTGGTCAAGCCTGCCCTCGACCACCGGCTGCAGGTATCCGTTCAGGGTTTTGGCCACCCGCACGCGATCTCTGCCGGCGACGGTCTGGCACAGACCGCAGCCGATACACAGGCCCTGTTCGACGATCGCATAGAGTCGCTCGCCTGGGGTTTGGTCATTCGCCATTAACGATTCGCCTCGCGCCGTGGCCGGAATATGCCATGCAGACTTTAACCTAATGACGATGGCGAACGCCACCGCTTTCAGGCAGCGTGATTCTGGCAATCATCGGTGCCTCGATCTGGCCGGTTTTTTGGTCGAAGAAACCGGCAAGCGGGATTTTCAGATTTCCAGGTAAGGCGTAGCAGGCTCCCCTGACAGCTGGCTGATCAGTTCGATTCCCTCTCGAGGGAGGCCGCTCGAATCACGCAGAACGCGCGTCCGGCCAAGCCTGATCGACTTCTGGCACGAACCCGTCGATCTCGCCCTCCGGCACCGGGAAATCTATCCGTCGATGAATTCGCCGGGTTCGCATTCGATAAATAGCGCGTCTCCACGGGCACCCTCCAGCCGCAGGCGCCTCAGATCGCGGTACTCGGCCGACCGATACCACTCGAGTGCCCGGGCCATATCGGGGAACTCGATGAGCAGCGGGAAATCGGGAACCCAGTCTCCCTCGATCGACAGGCATTTACCGCCGAGAATTCGATAACGGCCCTGGTGCTGACGAACGGTCGCCAGGACCCCGGCTCGATATGTCTCGATCTTGCACTCGTCGAGAAAATCGTGAATGTCAAAAAAGCAAAAAGCAGCCATGATTTATCTCCATATGTCGTTTACCGGCGGATGCCGCGGAAAATATGCGCCGATGTCGGCATGACGAACGCGCCGTCGACCGCATTGTTATAGCCTGCGAGGCGGCGGGCGCATTCAGCATGGATTGGTCGAATCGATTCTTCATCCAGGTGCACATTCATCACCGGCAGCCAACCTCTCAGCTCGGCATCGACAAATTCGTGCATATCCGGGAAGCGGGCCTCACCTGGATGAGTATGCAATTCGTAATCGCCGATTCCTGCCTCCTCGGCGAAATCCCGCAGCGAGAACGGATCGCCGAGGCAAAACGGCATTTCGAGCGCGGCCGCGGCCTCCGGCCCGGCCATCTGCTCCAGGATTTTGACCTTGTCGGCGAAGCCCCGGTTGTTGGCCAGCGAATCCCACACCGCCACCGCCAGTCGACCACCGGGCCTCAGCACGCGCAACATCTCCGACAGGGCCCTTACCGGGTCGGGAAAGAACATCAGTCCGTACTGGCACACGACCCGGTCGAAACTGCCGTCGGCAAACGGCAGCCGGTCGGCATTACCCTGGCGCCATTCGATCTGCGGCGCGATGGATCGAGCGACCTCGAGCATGCCCGCGGATAAATCCAGGCCTACCGGCGGCCTGGCGTCGCCGACGATGGCGGCAACATCGCGTGTTACCACGCCGGTGCCGCAGGCGATGTCCAGCACCCGTTGCCCGGCAGCGATGTCGGCGGCCGAAATTACCCGTGGTGACCAGTATTTGAATAACGCCGGCACGAATTTATCCTCGTAGAATCTCGCCGCGGCGACCTCGGTGGGCGACGCCGAGGGAGGTAAAGCGGTTGTCTCCGGTTCGCATTTGGTTTTTACTGTGCTCATGTTTGCTTACCTACCCAGGTTTACGTTTGCGACCGGATTAGTCTAGGCGAGATGAGCGGCAGGCAACACGACCAGGAATCCGATTCGCTTGATCCTCCGTCCGAGAAGGCGCGCTGGCCAGGCGCAACTCCTGACGACGGGCAGATCAACACCGATCCGATGTCCGACGTTCTCGAAACCATTCGCCTGAGCGGCGCGTTGTTTTTCCTGTGGGAGCCTAGCTGGCCATTCGGCGTCGGCGTCGCGGACGGCAGCAAACTCAGCCGCCATATAGTGCCCGGCACCGACCAGGTCATTTCTTATCATATAGTGACCGAGGGCCCCTGCTGGGCCGCGATTCGCGACTGCGACCCGATACGGCTCGAAACCGGCGATATCCTGGTGCTGCCGCAGGGCGACGCCTACAAGATTGCCGATACGCCGCAGTTTCCGAGCGCCGCCGACGAGCAGTCGTCGATACGATTTTTCAGCGCCATGGCAGCCGGCGAGGTGCCACCGGTCGTCGTTGACGGCGGCGCCGGTCCCGGTCGCAGCAAACTGATTTGCGGCTTTCTCGGCTGTAATCTGCGACCCTATAATCCGCTTCTGTCTACCCTGCCGCGCATGATCCGCGTGCCGGCGCCATTGCACCAAGACGATCCCCTCTCGCACCTGATAGATTTTGCGCTGACCGAGTCGCGGCAGGCGCGCGGCGGCGAACGCTGCCTGCTGCTGCGGCTGAGCGAAGTCATGTTCGTCGAGGTACTGCGGCGTTATATGCGGGTCGCGACCGAACCCGAATCCGGCTGGTTGGGCGGTTTGCGACACCCGCTGGTCGGCCGCGCGCTCGGGCTGTTGCACCAGGATATCGCGCGCCAGTGGTCCCTCGAACAACTGTCGCAAAGCATCGGCGCTTCGCGTTCCACGCTGGCGGAGCGGTTTACGCAGATCGTCGGTAAACCCCCGATGCAATACCTGACGCACTGGCGCATGCAGGTCGCGGCCTCGATGCTGTCCGAAAAACCGGTCAAGGTATATGCCGTCGTGAAGGAGGTCGGATACGAATCCGAGGCGGCATTCAGCAGGGCATTCAAACGGGTCGTTGGGCTTTCCCCGAAAGCCTGGCGCGAGCAAAGCGCACGCAGGGATGACTTCGACCGAGGACAGCCGGG
>Ga0224512_10004107_pt1 | contig 12482 bp, 12 predicted proteins | sample SF_May12_sed_USG_4_FD_169103 | JGI IMG/M metagenome (GOLD analysis project Ga0224512, IMG submission 169103) | Sediment microbial communities from San Francisco Bay, California, United States - SF_May12_sed_USGS_13 | ecosystem: Environmental > Aquatic > Marine > Sediment | place: USA... | reverse complement strand
CCGCCGAATTGGACAGTGATGTTCCCGACAATCCGATTCTGTTCTTGAAGCCACCAACCTCGGTGATCGGTCCGCTGCAAACGATCCGGCTACCCGCTGACTCTCAGGAGGTGCACCACGAGGCGGAGCTCGCCATCGTGATTGGCACCGTAACTCGTGATGTTGCCGTCGAGGATGTCGGGCCACACATCATGGGCTACACAGCCGCCAACGACGTCACTGCGCGCGATCTGCAGCGACTCGACGGGCAATGGACCCGGGCGAAGGGCTTCGACACGTTCTGCCCCTTGGGTCCGGTGATAGACACCGAGCTCGACCCCCAGGAATCGTTGTCGATCGTCTGTCGAGTGAATGATGAGGTTCGTCAGTCGGCCACCACTGCCGACATGGTTTTTGGCGTCGGCGAGGTGGTTTCGTTCATATCGAGGGTCATGACCTTGCTTCCCGGCGACGTCATCCTCACCGGCACACCGTCTGGTGTGGGCCCCATCGAGCCGGGTGATCGTGTGGAGGTTGAGATTGAGGGCATCGGGCTCCTGCTCAACCCGGTTCTCGAGAGATGACCGTCCGGGTTCGCATCGCGCCATCGCCCACTGGATATCTCCACGTTGGCACGGCCCGGGCCGCTCTGTACAACTGGCTGTTTGCCCGCGGTCGTGGTGGGGTGTTTGTGCTGCGCTCCGACGACACCGATTCGGAGCGCAACGCTCCCGAGTATCACGAGGACATCGTTACTTCGATGCGATGGCTGGGGCTCGATTGGGATGAGGGCGTCGAAGTCGGTGGCCCCCACGCTCCCTACCGACAGAGTGAGCGTTACGACCGCTACCGCGAAGTGGCAATGGATCTGCTCGAGCGAGGCCTCGCCTATTACAGCTTCGCCACTTCCGAGCAGCTCAATGATTTTCGCCAGGAGGCGCAGGCGGCGGGACGGACGCCGGCATACGACGGCAAGTACCGAATCGATGCCGCCACCGCGGCCGGCCGGATCGCGGCGGGGGAAGCTGCCCCGATCCGTTTGGCGGTGCCGCGTCCCGGAACGACAACGTTCGCCGACGCGGTTCGGGACGAAGTGGTCTTTGATCACGACCAGGTCGACGACTTCGTCATTCTGCGCTCAGACGGCTCGCCGACGTATCACCTGGCGAGCACCGTGGATGACGTCGACTTCGAGATCACCCATGTGATTCGTGGGGAGGACATCCTGTCTTCGACGCCGAAACACATCCTGCTCACGGAGGCGATGGGGGCCACTCCGCCGGTCTACGGCCACCTGGCGTTGCTCATGGGCCCCGACGGGAAGAAGCTGTCGAAACGACACGGACACACCGCCCTCAGTGCGTACCGTGAAGCCGGGATCCTGCCCGAAGCGATGGTCAACTACCTGGCCCTGCTCGGGTGGTCGCCCGGCGCCGACGAGACCGTCGTGTCGCTCGACGAGATGATCAAACGGTTCCGCCTCGAGGACATAACCAAGGCGGCGACGATATTCGACAATGACAAGCTGGAGTGGATGAATGGGGTCTACATTCGTCAGCTCGACGTCGCCGAATTTGTTGCCCGGGTGAGGCCGCTCGTCGAAGGCGACTTGGGAAGGGAACTGTCTGCCGGCGAGACCGGTCAGCTGCTGGCGATCGCTCCCCATGTCCAGGAGCGAGCCAAGCGGCTGACCGAGGTTGCCGGCCAGGTTGCCTTCATCTTCGGAGATTTCTCCCACGACGAGGCGTCGTGGGCAAAGGTGATGACGACCCCGGAGGCCTCGGTTGCCGTCGCTGCCGCGGCGGCGGGGTTGGCAACGCTGGAGGAGTGGAACACCGCGGCGATCGAAGCGACCCTGCGCAACATGCTCGAGGAGACGGGGCTGTCGGCACGCAAGGGCCTGCAGCCGATCCGGGTTGCCGTCTCTGGCTCAACCGTGAGCCCCCCCTTGTTCGAGTCGATCGAGGTGCTCGGGCGTGAAGTGGCGTTGGGACGTCTCGAAGCCGCTCGGTCCCGAATGAGTGGGAACTGATCCCGGCTGCCTTCTGCGGTGCATCGACTGTGGCAAGCTGGGCGCATGACCGCATGGATCCACGAGGTCACGGGATCTTTGAATGCTGAGCAACGAGCTGTTGCGGATGGCCTCGTCGCTGAGGTGGAGCGTTTGGATCCCGCCCAGCTCGACGCCGGTGCATCTTCGGCAGTAGCCGATGAAAACGGGTTTCACATCACGTTGGCCCATCGCCATCGACCCGAATTCAACATCGTTGTTGACGCCGGCGGCCATGGCGAAGTCGTTGTCTCATATGGTCACGAGCACGAGACTTTCCGGTCTGAAGACGCCGAGGTCGGAAGGGTGTGGCCTTTCCCCAGCGAGGACCATGTGCAGGCGACGCTTGCGCTTGTCGGATCCCTGCTGACAGGACGCGTTGAGCTGCACGTTTGGAAACGCCTACTCGGCGTCAAGACCCGTTCCTACTGGATCAACGAGGACGGGCAGCCCGAGTTATTCCTCCGCGGCTTCAACGGCGGTCCGTTCTTCGGATGGTCACGGACGCCACAGACCTACCGCTTCGACTTCATGGAGGCGGCGTCTCCGCAGTGATCGGCTGTTCGAACAGGCGCCAACCGGGCCCATTCGGCGTGGCGCGCTACCCGGCGGCCTCGGCGTCGAGATCAACGCTGATGCCCTCGTAGATCTTGTCGTAGTAGAAGCCGCCGCCGGCGTAGTCGGGGTTGTATTCGCGGGTGCCGTCGGGCGCCATGCGGTAGACGTACGGTGAGCGATGCAGCCGCTCGTAGTGGAAGCGACCTTCCGCCCCTTCCGGTATCTCTGTGCCCTTGCCGTAGAGCATCAGCCCACCGTCGGCCCTCACTTCGTGCTGCGGACTGGTACCGCGGTACTCGTGGCTGACGTTCATCAGCTTGTGGCCGAGCTCGTGTGCGATCGTCTTCCAGGAGTCGTTTTCTTTGGTGAGGTCGGTGATCGTGATGACGCCGCGAAGGTGACGCGGCATCGTTGCGCCGTACATGTACCCGGGGAACGACAGGCCGCCCGTCGAGATCGTCTTGAGCTGCCAGGTTCGAAAATCGAGTTGCTCATGGAAGTCCATGAACACGTCCTGCAGCGTGACCAGGTGAACGATCCTGTCGCTGCCGGCCGGCTGCCCGACGATCGTCTCGAAAGCCAGGGCCGCCTCGTCGGATATGACGCCCGGACGCCGCTCCGCCTCCACATACATGTTGGCATAGCGACCGGATGGGATGTCACTTCCGGGCGTGGTCGAGTTCACGGCAAACAGCGCCGGGTCCAGATAGCCGGTCTTGAACCAGACCAGCCTCAGCTGGAGCCCGGCGACGCCGAAGATCTTCCTAGCTTCCTCGAAGCCGCTCACCAGTAGCTCCGGAGTTACCTTGGCAAGATGGGAGGGGTCAAGGTTGTTCGGATAGTAAATCGCAACGTCGGCGGTCGGCGTGGCGGGCACGAGGCCATCGTTGATCGAGGTTAGGTCGACTGTCGCCAGCTCGGACCAGGAAGGGCGGGATCCGTCGCTCATCAAGCCCCCAAGCTCGCAGGATCGTGGCCGCTCACATCTCGCCCATACACCCGCGCCGGGTGGTCCTCGGCCAATTCTCGGTAATAGAAAGGCTCACCGCCGGCGGACTGGCTGGCCAGTTCCGTCCTCGTTGCGACCAAGGCCGCAACCATCTCGTCGTATGTTTCGTCGCCCGACTTGATGATCAGGATGGTGGCGCCCTCTGCGAACGGGGTCTCGAACCCGGTGGGGACGCCGCCGGGAAAGTGAAACAGATCGTTCTGGTTGATGACGGTGCGCACCTCTTCGTCATTTTCGGTCGTGCAGAAGACCCACCGACCGGCGACCGTGTAGATGATGCTCTCAGTCTCGTGGGGGTGGGCGTAGCAATACTGGCCGGGGTGCATCACGATCGTGTGCGACCGAATCTTCTCACCGGACAGCAATGGAACAATCGTTCCTTCTACGGTGGCAATGCCGGGTTGGGCGCTTACGTTGCGCAGCACTCGGCATTCACCGATGGGCTCGAGATCAATCGGGCTTATCCTGTCGACGTCGCCGCCGCCGCTTTCTGATGTCACAGTGATCTCCTTCTGGTCCTCATAAGCGAGGGTTGATTCGTTCTTCCATGGCAAATGCGATCAGTGCGAAGCCCAGCGACGCCGCCATGATCATCAATCCTGGCGGCAGCACCCACCATTTCCAGGCCGGCGTGAGGAAAGCTCCGCGCGCCTGAGCCCAAAACAGGATCGATCCCCAGCTCTTCTGGATCGGGTCTCCCAGGCCCAGGAAGCTCAGGGCGGCCTCGAGGAGGATCGCCGTCGAGACTGCCCGCACGAACGTCCCGGTCGCCAGCAGCGCAGTCCGCGGGAGGACGTGGCGGACGATCGCCCACCGGTCGGGGGCGCCCATAGTTCGCGAGGCGAGTACGTACTCTCGTGAGCGCAGCGACAGGACCTGAGAACGGATGACCCGCGCCGGGCCTGCCCAGATGAGCACGCCGATGACGAGAATCGTGTTGATCAGACTCCGTCCCAGGTAGGCGGCAAGGATGATCAGCAGGGGAAGGAAGGGCAGCGTGAGGACCACGTCCACTCCCCGCATCAGGAAACTCCCCAGCCGCTTCGGGTAGTAGCCGGCCAGAATCCCGATGGTGGTCCCGAGCACCAGAGCCACGATGGCGGCGACGATGCCGACCGTCAGCGAAACGCGGGCACCGTAGATCAGCTCTGAAAGCAGGTCTTGGCCGACATCGTTGGTGCCGAGGAGGTGGTCGGCGCTCGGTGGCAGGAACGGGGTTCCTACTCTCTCGGTCGGGTCGTACGGCGCCAGCCACGGGGCGGCGATGGCCATCACCACCAGGGCGGTGACAATCGCGGCGCCGACCCATCCAAGCCGGTCGGCCAGCGTCGCGCTCTTCGTCTTGCCCGGGCGTCGAGTCGTCGCGGAGCTGCTCATTGTTCTCGCATCCTTGGATCGAGTATCGGGTAAAGCAGATCGGCCAGCAGATTGGCCAGCAGCACGGCGACGGTAAAGACCAGGAACGCCGCCTGCATCACGGGGTAATCCCGGCGCGAAACAGCCTCAAAGACCAGGCGCCCCAAACCGGGATAAGAAAAAACAGTCTCGATGATCACCGAGCCTCCGAAAGCGAATGCGAACCGGATCGCGAGAAAGGTGACGACAGGAGCGATGGCATTGCGGGCAACGTGGCCGAAGAGGATTCGGCTTTCCGACGCACCTTTCGCCCGGGCCGTGCGGATGAAGTCATCCCCCAGCACCTCCAGCATCGAATAGCGCATCGTGAGGTAGACACCGGGTATCGACAGGACGGTCAATGTTGCGATAGGCAAGACGGCGTGTTCGGCGATGTCGCGAACGTGGGCCAAACCCGTGAGGTCCGAAGCCGGTGTGACGGCGCCGAACGACGGCAGCCAACCAAGCTGCACGGCAAAAACGGAGATGAGCAGCATCCCCAGCCAAAAAGAGGGGAGCGATTGCAGCCCGATCATGCCGGTGAGCAATGTCAGGTCCGACTTCTTGCCCCGCCGCCAAGCGGAGAAGGCTCCGATGATGATGCCAAAGAATGCGGAAATCACCAGAGAGGCTCCGGTGATGAGGAGCGTCCAGGGGAGGCGCTCGCCGATCATTTCGCCGATGGGCCTTCCCGATCGATATGAGAAACCGAGATCGCCGGTGAGAACTGCGCGCCAATAGTCGAAGAACTGAGAGACGAGCGGGGCGTCGAGTCCTACTTGCCTGATGACCTCGGCGCGCTCATCCGGGGTCATCAGGCCGACATCCACCCCGGCAAGCAGAGCGAGCGGGTTTCCCGGCATCAACCGGGGCAGCATGAAGTTGAGGCTCACCGCGACGATGAAGACCACCAGGTACTGGTCAAGCCTCCGGAGCCCGAACCGTCTCATGCCTCATCCCATATAGATGTTTGGGAGGGGAGTGCCCCCTCCCAAACACCGTGTGCCGATTGCTGTCCAGTTGTTACGGCCGAGCTCCCGGTGGCAGGAGGGAAACCTTGCTAACGATTCCCTGCCCGGCGATGAACTCCCAGTCCGCATAGACCTCGGAGTTGTACACGTATGCCCCATCCGGGTACGCCAGCAACACGAATGGCACTTGCTCGGCGATGAGCACCTGGAGGTCCATGATCAGCGACGTCGACGTTGCCGAATCGGCTTCCGTCAACAGTGCCGCCGAAATGGTGTCGACGTCGGGGTGGCCGAAGCCCGTCAGGTTCAGGAAGCCGATCCCGCCGTCGCTGTGGACCAGTTCGGCGATGCGGATCGTGTTGGCCTGGACAGGTGCCGACCAACCCCAGGCAGCCATTTCATAGTTGCGGCCGTTGGCAATATCGAAGTCGGGCCACACGGCCTGCTCCCAAGTTGCGGTCTCGACCGAGGCCACAGTCACTTCGATCCCCACTTCGGCAAGCATCTCCGAGATGAGCTCGGAGATCCGAAGCCGTAGCGAGTCGCTCGAGTTGGTGAGCATCTCGAACGACATAGGCTGACCGTCGAACTCGCGGATCCCGTCACCGTCGCTGTCCAGATAACCGGCGCCTTCGAGCATGGCGATGGCCGCGGCAGTGTCGTGGACTCCGGCAACGGCCGGGTTGTACACCGGCTTGTCGGGATGCACCCAGCCGGGGCTGCCAATGGTGGCGGCCCCAAGGAACACCGTGTCGACGATGTCTTGACGGTCTACTGCTAAGTCGATCGCCTTACGTACCGCCAGATCATCGAATGGTCGCTTGCTCACATCGAAGTTGATCATCTGAGTTGTGAACTCTGGGCCTTGTGATATATCCAGCGGGTCCTGGGCATCGAGCAGGTCGATCTGCTCGGGGCTAACTCGCTCGAATATCACATCGACTTCTCCGGAGCGGATCGCAGCCAGAGCACCGGCATCATCCGCAAAGACGATGACGACGAGCTCGTCAACGGCCGGGGCGCCTCGGAAATAGTCAGGGTTCGCCTTGAGACGGTAGCTCTGATCCTCTTGGTAGTCGGTCAACATGTACGGGCCGGAACCGACGTTGGTCGAGATGTCGAACGTCTGGTCGCCCGGGGTCGCGATCCCCTCCCAGACATGCTGGGGAAGAATCGGGATGTCGGCCAGGGCTACGAGGTCGAAGGCCGGGTTGGGCGCCGCCAGGCCGACGACCACGTCATTGCCAGACACCGTGACCGACTCGACACCTCGCAGGTCCCGCGAGAACCGGCCGGTCGCGTTGTCGATGAAGTAGTCAAACGTGAATTTGACGTCGTTCACCGTGAGCGGCTGGCCGTCGTGCCACGTCGCCCCCTGAACGATCGTGAGCGTGAACTCGGTGAGGTCGGCGTTCGACGTTACCGACTCCGCCAGCCATGGCTGCGGGATACCGGCCGAGTCGAGCTGCATCAACGAGTCGTACTGCATCATCAAGAGATTCCATCCGGGGAAGCCGCTGATGTAGGTGTACGGGTTGAGAGTGTCCTCGCCGCCGGTTATCGCCGCTCGCACCGTCACTGGATCAGCCGACGGCGGAGCCGTCGTTGTTGGGGCATCGGTGGCGCCGGCGACGGTCGGGGCCGTAGTTCCGCCCGCGGCCGTGGTCGTCGACGCCTCCGGATCGGAGTCGCCGCAGGCCCCGGCTATCAGGGCCAAACTGACCAGCAGGATCGGCAGATTCCATCTTCTAAGCATGGGGGTCCTCCTCAGGGGTACTTATGTGTTCTTGGTAGTAGGCGGGTTTTCGGTCGTATCTGGATCGGTGAAGGTGGATCCTAGGTGCAGGGGGGAATCGATGATCGTCGTTGCAGACATGTCGACGAGGTGACACGCTACCCAACGCTCCGGTGCCACGCTGCGCAGCTCGGGCACCTGCGTCGTGCAAATGTCCTCGGCGATGGGGCACCGAGTGTGGAACCGGCAACCCGGAGGCGGGTCCGCCGGATCCGGCAGGTCGCCTTCCAGTGGTGGCGCCAGCACTCCGGCATCGTTCGGATCCGGCACGGGCACCGCGGCCAGAAGTGCCTTTGTATAGGGGTGCAGCGGTTGGTCATATATCTCGTCGCGCGGCGCCCGCTCGACGATCTGGCCCAGGTACATGACCGCAATCTCGTGAGATATGTGGCGAACGACCGCGAGGTCGTGCGCAATGAAGATGAGCGACACGCCAAACTCTTCCTGGGTCTGATGGAGAAGGTTCACGATCTGTGCCTGGACCGACACGTCAAGCGCCGAGACCGGTTCGTCGCAGACGATGACTTCGGGGTTGGCGGCGAGGGCTCTGGCGATCGCAATACGCTGTCTCTGCCCGCCGCTGAACTCGTGGGGGTGACGAATCACCGCGTCCCGCGACAGGCCGACCTGTTCGAGCAGAGTGCCGACCCGTTCAGCCCGGTCCTCGGCGCTGCCGATCTTGTGGATACGTAACGGCTCGGCAACGATGTCGCCTACTCGCATCCCCGGATTCATCGACGAGAAGGGATCCTGGAAGATCATCTGGATCGTGCGCCGATGCGTTCCACTGCTCGTGTCCAGCAGCTCGCCCTTGACGCGGATCTCGCCATCGGTCGGCTCGACCAGCCCGACCAACGTCCGCCCGAGAGTGCTCTTGCCGCAACCGCTTTCGCCGACCACTCCCAAGGTCTTGGCATGGTGGACATTCAGGTCGACGCCGTCGAGAGCCCGTACGAAGGTGCGGCGGCGTCTCATCCCGCCGCGGTGTACCGGGAAGTGGACCTTGAGACCCTCTATCCGCACCACCACATCTTCCGTCTCGTCCGTCATTGCAACGCGGTCTGCGGCTGCGACGGGCCACAGATCACGCCCGTTGCCGATGTTCGCCAAATGAAGGCAGGCCGACAGGTGGGAGTTCTCGCCGGCGGCCTCGAGATCGGGCAGAACGCTCGTACAGTCGTCGTCACCCAAGGGGCAGCGAGTGTGGAAGGGGCATGATTCGAGGCGCTCGAGAATCGCAACGGGCGTTCCGGGGATCTCCGGCAGCCAGGTGGTCGTCGGCGTGTCGATCCGGGGGATCGAACGGAGCAGTCCGCTGGTATATGGATGGGTGGCCTGGCCGTAGACATCGCCGGATTGGCCCGATTCCATGATCCGGCCGCCGTACATGACGGCGACCCGATCCGCGATTTCAGCGACGACTCCGAGGTCGTGAGTAATCCACACAACGGCCATCCCCAGCTCGCTCTGCAGCTCCTTGACCAGGGTGACGATTTGTCGCTGCACAGTGACATCGAGAGCTGTTGTCGGCTCGTCGGCAATGAGCAATTTGGGATTGCATGCCAGTGCGATGGCGATCATGACGCGCTGGCGCATGCCGCCGGAGAATTCGTGCGGGTAGTCACGGACACGGCCACGGGCGTCGGGTATACCGACTCGATCCAACAGGTCGACGGCCCGCTGCATCGCGGCGGATCGAGAGTCGCTCCGGTGGAGCCGTACGGCTTCGGCGATCTGGCGGCCAACGGGGTGAACTGGATTCAGCGATGACATCGGGTCTTGGAAGATCATGCCGATGTCGGCTCCCCGAATCTTGTTCATCTCGCGCCGGCTGAGTCCGGTCAACTCCCGTCCCTGGAATTGGATCGAACCCGACACCACACCGGGCGGGGTCGGCACCAGGCCCATAACGCTCAGCATTGATACGCTCTTGCCGGAGCCCGATTCACCGACAAGGGCAAAGACCTCGCCGGCGTCGACGCTGATATCGACTCCGTTGACGGCAAAGATATTGCGGTCGGGGAGTTCGAACCGGACTGCCAGGTCCCTGATCGTAAGCAGGGCGCCAGTGTCCGTTGGCGCCCCGGCGGAGCCGACCAGGTCTGATGTCGTGGCGGCGTTGGTCACGAGTGGTGAGATTCGGAATCCGCGGAACCCGACGGCAGCTCCGTTGCATCCGGGTCCGTGCCTAATCCGGAGGGATGAACGTGAACCATGACCTGATCGAGATTCGGAATCGCATTCTCCATAGCGCGCTGGACCTTCTGTGCGACGTCGTGCCTTTCGGCAACCGAGAGGCCCTTGTCTACCACGACTTGCGCAGCTGCATCAAGCCGATGCCCGACCCAGCGTACCTTCAGGTGGGGATCGATGTTCGGACGGCTCCGGAAGAGCAGCGATAGCGCGTCGCGACCTGATGACAACCGCAGATGACCCCTGACGACCGGTGACAAGCGGTGAGAATCCCATCAATAGGTGGGGGACATGCCGGCAGCCAAGACAAGAAAGGCGACGAGCACGAACAAGAACGCTCCAATGACGAAAGAGCACCCCATACCCCTTAGAAACCCGCCAGTTTGTCGTCGCGTGGAAACCAGCACGACCGTTCCTACGACAAACAGGACCGGCACAGCGAAGACCACGATTGTGCCGCCAATGATGCCGGCCAAAACGACAATGCCGACACCAGAGATGCACCCCAAAGCGGTGGTTTCGGCGCGTAGCTCTCGCGACGGTGGCGGATATCGCTGCCTGTGACGCCGACGGTTGGCACCCCGTCGTCCTTTCGGTCTGGAACGGTAGCTGTGGTAGTCGTAGCCCTGATGGGTCGGGATGTACTCGACCGAGCCGCCTGCTCGTTCGACCAGTCGCTCAGCCTCGAGATGGGATAGGCAATCCTCTAGTGCTGTGGCACTAACGGCGGGTTCGGTGCGCTCGAGAATCAGAGAGATCGGCACCGGTCGTCCGGTCCGGACGAACTCTTCGACCAGAGCGTCGAGAACTCGGAGGCTCAGCTCGTCAGGGGTAGGCATAGCGCTCAAACGTGTTCCTCGCCCATGTTTCACATGATGCCGGACCGGTGGCGACGTCGATACCCGACTCGGTCACGGCTCGATCGCCGTGGGCGTGGACCGCCAGGCTGGCGCGTCGCAACGCGCCCCGAACCGACGTAAGTACCTCCCCGCCATCGGTCGGTCGGGACGACAGGCCCGAGTGGCTTCGAGACGACACTCGGTGATGAAGTCTTACTCGAGGATGCGATCGACCGGTTCGAAAGAGCTGCCGCCGGCCAAGGTACTTCCTGTGCAATATTGCCGAAGGGGTTCGAACCGATCTGAGGCGAACAGGGCGTAGCGCCAGTAGTCGTCACTGTTCCACCAGATCACCTCGTCGAGTAGATCTGGCTCGAGTCCTCCCCGCAGCGCCGCAGCGGTGAGGAGCGCATACTGGATCTTGCGATTCTCACGACCCCGAAACGTACATTCAGGCAGGAAAGTCTCGCGCAGGCCTTCGTAGCCGATCGCGTCCTGACGTGTCACGCCGACAAGCTCGAGCGTATCTGCAGCAAGACCCATGAACACTTCACCAGGGAACGTGTCGTTCTTGGGATGAAGGTCGGCGACCGACGCGACTATGTCGAACAGGTCGGTTTCGCTCGCCAGGCCACTCAGCAGCCGATGGAGTGCTCCACGGAGATCGTTGTCTGTTGGGCGCTTCCGGGCCATGTACAGAATCTACGCGACCAGTGGGACGCCTGGCTAAGACTGATCAGCTCGTCACGTCTCGCTGACATCGCCCGCGCATAGGTTCATCTGTGACTTGGGAGCGGCGTTTCTCAGGCATGGGTCCCCGGACTCGCAGATGGGTTGGGGTAAACAGCAGCCAGGCCACCTCCGGCTGGACCTCGCGGGTGGTGGCTACCCTCCACCAGAACAGCCACAAACGAAAGGACGATTGCGTGGGTATCTTCGACAAGTTCAAGAAGAAGGCGGCCGAGGTAGCAGAAGATCACGGCGACAAGATTGAGACCGGGATCGACAAGGCGGCCGACTTCGCCGACGACAAGACGGGCGGTAAGTATTCGGACAAGATCGAGTCAGGATCGGAAGCGGCCAAAGACTTCGTCGAGAAGCTCGACACCGACGACTAGGGACGTAACCGAGCGCCGAGGTGACGATACAGTGCAGTTCCCAGAATGATCGTTATGGCTCTGGATTTGTCGATCTGCGTTGCGGCGTGGTGTGGTCGGGAGTGGCGGTGTCGATGACTTCGCCGTCGGCGTCAACGGCAGAAAGGGCGGCCTTTTCGAGTGAGCGCCCATCGGGTGCATTGGGAAAGACCGTGCGGGCGACTGGTTGCTGCCAGTAGCGCGTCCCATCTTCGAGTACATGACCGGGTCTGTCCCGAAGCTCTGGCCAGTCCGCCAACCCGACAGAGCTACTTCGGTTTGCCACCACCTTTACCTTTGCCACCGCCACCACCCCCGCCCGAAACAATGTCAATGGCGTAAAGATAGGTATGCGGATCGGTCCGATCTTGGCTCAGCGTCATCGTACTGACATAGGCCGTGGTGCTGTCAGGTGTGATCCGCGGGTGATGGACCCCAATGGTGCTTGGTCCCGGATATGGCTCCCATTTCAGCTCTACAGTCCATAGCTCTTTGCCATTCTTGGGGTTGTAGCCTTTCACGAACGCGGGTTCGAAGCCGTTGATCGAACCGTGAGC
>Ga0224512_10004106_pt1 | contig 12482 bp, 9 predicted proteins | sample SF_May12_sed_USG_4_FD_169103 | JGI IMG/M metagenome (GOLD analysis project Ga0224512, IMG submission 169103) | Sediment microbial communities from San Francisco Bay, California, United States - SF_May12_sed_USGS_13 | ecosystem: Environmental > Aquatic > Marine > Sediment | place: USA: California... | reverse complement strand
CGCTCCCGCTGCACGCGCCTCGATTACCTGCACGGGTTCGACGAGGAAATCCTTGCGCATCACCGGCGTGTCGGGCACCGCGCTCGCCACCGCCTCGAGGTGTTCGAGCGCGCCATCGAAACAGGTCGGTTCGGTCAGCACCGAGATCGCCGCGGCGCCGCCCAGCGCGTAACGCCGCGCCTGCGCTGTGCGATCGCCGACCGCCGCTGCAAGGCTGCCCTCCGCGGGCGAGCGGTGTTTGATCTCGGCGACGATGTCGAACCGACCGAGCGTCAGCGGGACGGGCGCTTTATCAAAGTCGTCCGTAACCCGGAGCGACGTTGATAAAGCGGCGCGCTCGGCACTCGATTGCGCCATCTTTTTGAGAAAATCCGTCACTGTTTCGCAAAGTGTCGCTGTAGGCGATCGAGCAACGACTCTGCCGCACCGCTATCGATTGCCGCTGCTGCCATTTCGACACCTTGTTTCGGATCGCGCGCATCGCCCAGCACTTCAAGCACGAGCGACGTCCCCATGAGCAATGCGTCACGGTGTGCGCCTTTGTCCTCGCCGCTGAACACCCGTACGAGCTCGCTTGCATTGTGCTCGGCGTCGCCGCCCGCGAGGTCCTCGGGCGTGCAGCGTGTGAGGCCGTAATCCTCGGGTGTGCGAATCGAATCGGTCACCCTGTCCGGAACCACGTCGAACAACGTGAACTCGCCCACCGGTGTGGCTTCGTCCCAGCCCGGCGCGCCGTGAACGACGAAAGCCCGCTCGATCGGCATGCCCGCCAGCGTCTCTGCCATGAGGCGGGCAGCGTCCGTGCTGAACGCGCCGATCAGCTGGTAGGGTGTGGCCGCCGGATTCGTCAGCGGTCCGAGCAAATTGAAGACCGTGCGCACGCCGAGCGCCCCGCGTACCGGTACCACCGCTTTCATTGCCGGGTGATACGCGGGAGCGAATAGAAATGTAAAGCCCGTCGCCTCGAGACAGCGCACCGCGGCTTGCTCGTGCAACGGCAGCGGCATACCGAGGCACTCGAGCATGTCGGCACTGCCCGAACGACTCGATACTGAACGATTGCCGTGCTTGACGACGCGGGCGCCGCAGGCCGCTGCCAGGAGCCCGGTGCCGGTCGACAGGTTAAGGCTGCCCGAACCGTCGCCGCCCGTGCCGACCGTATCCACGGTCGGCGTCCCCTCGGGGATTGCCGGATGCACGGCAAGCTCGCGCATCGCCGTCGCGAAGCCGCGAATCTCGTCGGCGGTTTCGCCTTTGGCGCGCAGCGCGGCGAGCAGCGCGCCCGCGAGCGCCGCAGCCATGTCACCCTCGGCGAGCTTGTGCATGAGACCGTGCGCCTCAGCCTCGGTCAGGTTCTGTCCGTCGAGAAGCCGGTCGAGCATGGCACTGAAATCGTTGCTCATGTTGCTGTCATCCGCAAAAAGTTGGCCATGAGGTGATCACCCGCGGGAGTCAGCACGCTCTCGGGATGAAACTGCACCCCTTCCAGCGGCAACCGTCTGTGCCGAACACCCATGATCTCGCCGCGCCCGGTCTCGGCCGTCACCTCGAGCACATCGGGAAGGCTCGCGTGCTCGGCGCACAGCGAATGATAACGACCGACCTCGACGGGTTGGGGCAGGCCGCTGTATATCGTCTTTGCATCATGCCGGGCCATCGAGGTCTTGCCGTGCATCAGCCGTTCGGCTCGAACGATGTCGCCACCAAAATGCTGCACGAGACACTGGTGGCCGAGACAGACCCCGAGTATCGGCACGCGCTCCGCGAACGCTGCGATGATAGCGAGTGAAATCCCTGCATCCTCGGGTCGCCCCGGCCCCGGCGAAATAACGACATGAGTCGGATCGAGTTCGATCGCATCGTCGACCGTAATGGCGTCGTTGCGATACACGTTGACGTCGGCATCCAGCGCAGCGAACGCCTGCACGAGGTTATAGGTGAACGAATCGTAATTATCGATCAGCAGCATGCGCACGTCGGCGGCCGAGTGCATCACAGACCCTCCCCGGCGATTTCGAGAGCACGACGCAGGATCGCGCTTTTTGCGAGCACTTCACGATACTCACTGGCCGGCACCGAATCGGCGACGATACCCGCACCCGCCTGGAAACTGTATTCGTTGCCTGAGAATACGAGCGTCCTTATCGTAATCGCCTGGTCCATGTCGCCACTCAGGCCGAAGTAGCCTGCCGTGCCGGCATACAGGCCGCGCCCGATCTGTTCCATTTCCTCGATGATCTGCATCGCGCGCACCTTGGGCGCGCCGACGAGTGTCCCGGCCGGAAAACTCGCTGCGAACAGGTCGAACTGGTCAAAACTATCCGCCAGCTCCCCCTGCACACCGCTGACGATGTGCATGACGTGGCTGTAACGTTCGATCGCCCGGTACGGATCGACATGCACGGAACCCGGGACCGCAACACGACCGAGATCGTTGCGTGCAAGATCGACCAGCATCACGTGCTCGGCGGCTTCTTTCGGATCCGCGAGCAGCGCCTGCTCGTTTTGCCGATCTTCGTCGGGTGTCTCGCCGCGCGGCAGCGTACCCGCGATCGGTCGCAGCGATGCCGTATTGTCGTGCAGGCGGACCAGCGCTTCGGGTGACGAGCCGACGACCTTGAGGTCGCCGAATTCGAAGAAGAACATGTACGGGGACGGGTTGAGCAGCCGCAGTGCACGGTAGACCTCGAACGGTGCAACGTTCGATCGGCCCCGAAACAGAACCGAGATCACGATCTGATAAATGTCGCCCGCCGCTATGTATTCCTTGCAGGCCTCGACCCGCCCGGTAAATTCGGCTTCGCTAAAGCTCGCTTCGGGTATCGACGTTGTCACGACGCCATTGGATTGGGGGATTGCGCCGCGCAGCCGGCAGATAACTTCCCTGCGCAGGTCTTGTCGCTCGGTTTCGGGCCCGGCGTGCAAGATCGCGACGCGACGCGTGAGGTGATCAAAAACGAGCAGCGAGACGGGTGCGACGAACGCCGCGTCAGGGACATTGGTCTGCGGCTCCGTGTCCCGTGGCAGACGCTCGAAGAGCCGGACGACATCGTAACCCGACACGCCGACGAGCCCGCCCGAGAACGGCAGACCCTCGACATCGGGCTGCGGCCTCGGTGCGGCCGCGAGCGCGGCTCGCAACGCATCGAGATAGCCTTGCCGGGTTTCGGGGCGCGGCCAAGCATTGCCGTTGACGCGCAGCCGATCCGAGTCCATACGAACCTCGAGCGCATCGCCGAAGCCCAGAAACGAATAGCGCGCGAGGCGCTCGCCGCCCTCGACGCTTTCGAGCAGAAATCGCGGCTTGAGATCGCGCAGTTTCAGGTACGCAGACACTGGCGTATCGAGGTCGGCGGCTATGTCGAACGGTGCTTGCATGTGCTTATTCGGGACCCATAAAAAAACCCATCCCCACTTTCGGCGGAGATGGGCTTCCGGAATCTATTTGCTCAGCTAAACGTCAGCCAGGCGCCCTCTCCCTGCCAGGCTGCCAGGACCAGTGGTTGATGTGCCGAGAGATCATGGGCCCGAGTATTACCGGGGGGTCCGCAACGGTCAAGTATCGGGATGTCGGTTACGCATGCAACCAATACCCGGGCACTCTCCGTGCCCTCCGCGATTGGCACGCGGGGTGCATTGCGTCCGCCTCCGCGACGGGGACGTAGGGTGCACTCCGTGCACCTTTATCGAAGGTGCGTAAAACGCACCCTACGATTGCGGACGGTGCGTAAAACGCACCCTACGATTGCGGACGGTGCGTAAAACGCACCCTACGATTGCGGACGGTGCGTAAAACGCGCCCTACGATCGCAGGGAGATTCCGTAGGGTGCACTCCGTGCACCTGCAAAAAGGTCCGTAACCGTACGCGCCACGGCGCCGTTACAGCGGGTAAAGCACGGGCAGGACCACGGAAAAACCGATCCACATGACGATGGTCAATGGAATTCCAACCCGCAGGAAGTCGCTGAAAGTATAGCCGCCCGCGCTCAGGATCAGCAGGTTGGTCTGGTATCCGTAGGGCGTCGCAAAACTCATATTGGCGCCAAACAACACCGCGAGAATGAAAGGCTCGGGACTAACGCCGAGCTGCTGTGCAATGCTGATGGCAATCGGCGTGCCGATGACGGCGGCGGCATTGTTCGATACGACGTTGGTCATCAGCGTCATGAGCAACATAAACGCGCTCAATATCAACGGTGTCGGCAGGGCCGACACGACTCCGACAAAGCTGACAGCGATGTAGTCTGCCATGCCCGTACCCATCAGCGCCTTACCGAGCGCGAGCGCCGTGACAATGATCATCACAACAGGAATTGACAATGCACTCGCCGCATCGCGCCAGTTCAGACAGCCCGTTGCCAGCATGAGTCCGAGACCTATCACGGCGCTGACGGATATCGGCACCACGCCAAGCGCAGCCGCAAGCACGACAAGCCCCATGATCCCGAGTGCGCGTTTCGCGTTGTGCGTATGCGGCAAGTCCGTCGTGCCGTCGAGTACGAGCATCGTGCTGCTATCCTTGAGGTTCTGAATAGCTTCCCGGGATCCCTGAACGAGCAACACGTCACCGGCGCGCAGGCGAATCATATTGAGATCGCCGGTAATCTGCGAGCTCGGCGCGCGCGCGCGATGCAGCGCCAACGGCATCAGGCCGTAGTTCGTGCTGAACCGCGCTGCAGCGAGGCTGCGCAAATGCAGGGGCGAACCGCGTGTCACGACGACTTCAGCAAGCTGTTGGCCTTCCGCCTTCAGCGGCGTCTCTTCATCGACCGGATGCTCGCTATCGCTGATGTTGTAAAGTGTCGCGCCCAGCAGCTGTTCGAAATACTTGAGGTTTTCCGGCGAGTCCTTGACGAACAGGCGATCGCCTGGCTGCAGTACGACCGACGGCAGCTTGACTAGAAACAGCGATTCGCTGCGCTGGATCTTGTCTACGCGCATCTGACCGTCCGCCTTGGCCAACACCTCAGCAAGCGTACTGCCGTCGGCAAATCCACCCTCTTTCACATTCAGCTGACCGCTGAAGATACGCGGTGACGTATCCGGCATCGGCGACGTACGATCGGGCAGAAGGCGCGGCGCGATGAGCCACAGAAACAGGACCCCCGCTCCGCCCACAATTGCAACGGGCAACACCCATTCGAACATCGTGAACGTGTGCTGCCCCAGGTCCTGCGAAATGCCGACGACGAGCAGATTCGTCGAAGTACCGATCGTTGTCGACATGCCACCGATGATCGTTGCGAGACCCATCGGCATCATGACTTCCGAAACCGGAAACTTGGCGCGCAGCGACGCACCGACGAGAATCGGCATGAGCAGCACGACGATCGGTGTATTGTTCATGAATGCGCTGAGCACCGCACCTGCGACAAGTGTCGTCAGCAAAGCGAGCATCGGGCGCGTTGACCATGCGCGTGAAACGACGTTTGCGAGAGGTTGCAGCGCGCCCGTCGTTTCCAGCGCCTTGCCTACCATCATCAATGCACAGATCGCGACCAGCGCTTCATTACCGAAGCTCGCAAAGAAGTTCACCGGGCCGAGCAGTCTTTCCCCGTCCTTGACATAAGGGAACAGTTCGAAGCCCGCGACGAGCAGGATCAGGATGGCGAGCGACGAAGACTCGAGCGGAATGCGATCGCGTGTAAACAGAAACAGCGCGACGACCGTCAGTATGATTACGGCAATCCCGTGAGCGTCAGGAGTAATCGGCTGCAATACGTCCCCTCGTTCCTGCCGTGCCGGACAACCGGTTCGAATCGATCAGGTCAAGAAACCGTATATCAGTTCACACCTGTTCCGCAATCTGTTTTACGGCGCCATTCTGGTGTAGCACTGCCCATGCGTGCTGATGGAAACTTCGCAACTCGCTGTCGCTCCACGCCGCCAGCGATCGCGGTGAGTCGAAGGCACACGCATCGCACAAGCCGAGTAATGGAACGAGGTTCGTATAGCGAAATTCGGCCGGCCGGGCTTCGGGGAACAGCGACCAGGGAGACAGAACGAGCAGATTGCGGTGTCGCATGGCGGCAATTTCGATCGCACTCCGCCACCGCTGTCGCCACGTCTCACGCGCGTCGCCCCCCGGCAACGCAAGGCTTCGATCGGTGGATTCGAGCGCGGGCAAACTGCCGGATCGGCGGGCAATCATGCGAGATCGCTCGATGAGCGTATTGCGAACGGCGCGCAGGCATTCATCGAGATTCGATAAACTACTGAATCGGCCCGGGTCGAGTCGTCGCCGCATCGCCAGATCTCCTATGCCGGCAATCGAAATGGCGAGCCGCCGGTTCAACCAGGCATCGTGGCACATTTGTGCGGTTGGCCAGCGGACGATTTCATGTAACGCTTCGCCGGCGTCGACTGCGCAATGCAGGGCCCGTTCGAGTGCCTGCTCTTTGATGTGTCCGCGTTCATCGGCAAATCGCAGGATATTGATCCGGATCGGCACCCAGGCGGAACCTGCGGGTACCTGAATACCGGTTACAGGCAATACGGCTTCGGCTGTCTCCGCGGATAACAGTGCGCAGGGCGACGTCACTTGCGAGGCATAAACGAGCTGAAAATTCCGCTGCTCACGCAGCCGCGCCAGCTGCAGCCAGAACTTGCTGTCATTGTCCCGGCTCGCGTTGCGATGCTCTGCCGTCATCTGTGACATCCCGGCGCGGACGAACACTCGACCGATGCCGAACCATTTACGGCACGACAGCTCAACCGCCTGTGACGATACCGTGTCTGCATCAATGACCAGTTGCATCGACCGCGGACTTGCGCCGATGTCACGAGCGACGGCGGACAAGGATTCGCAGATACTCTCGAGCTGCGTATTAAGGGCGTCGTGATCCAGCTCGTCGACTGCGATCGAGACGGGCAGCCGATTCGCCAACAGCATCAGCACCCGTTCGCGGAACTGTGCCATCGCGGCATCGGATACGAGTACCCGACGGGCGTTTAGCGACAATACGGCGCCGGCTGCCGCAAGACCCGATTTTTTGGGCGAAAGGACCGCGCCGCCTGCGGCCTCGAGCTCATGGCAAAGCCGCCTGGCGTGCTCGACGTCTGCGTCGTGCAGCCATGCGGAGTCACTGCCCGATTCAGGCGATGCCGGTGTCAAACGGTAGCTTTCCGGAGTCACGATCCTTCCCTGGTCACGGGACCTCGCGCCATTGTCAGCGGCCCCGGTCAGGCATGCGCCGGGCTAATCTGGGCAGGTCGCCGAGATTTTGCTATTGTCGCCTCGCCCCGAAGGGCTTGACGGACGAACCAGAGCAACGGCATGACGTTCAAAACGCTACTCGATGACTGGGCCGCCAGGAAGGCGTCCGTAAAGACCAGGGCATCGTATGCGGTAAAATTGCCGATCAACGATGCCGCCCGCATCGACGCATTGACCGAGATGTTTCCGGGTATCGACCGCGAACGAGTCATTACCGACCTGCTGTCGGCCGCGCTCGACTATGTGGAGGCGGCGTTCCCCTACATTCCCGGCGGCGCAGTCATTCGAGAAGACGATCAGGGTGATCCGGTCTACGAGGACGTCGGCCTGACCCCGAAATTTCTCGCTTTGGTCAAAAAACACCAGAAGGCTCTCGAAACGTCAGACTGAACGTCACGATTCTGGACTTGAGTCGCGCAGGCGCGCATTGTCAACCGAAAGCTCGGGAAAACTCTCCGGTCAATTCATTATGAGCAAGTCAGAGGACCGCATCCATGCCTTCATTTGACGTGGTCAGTGATTTCGACGCTCATGAGGCGTCGAACGGTGTCGATCAGGCGAACCGCGAGGTCAATACCCGGTTTGACTTCAAGGGTACCGGCTCGAAGTTCGAACTTGACGGTCAGCTCATTACGCTGACGAGTCAGAGCGATTTTCAGCTCAAGCAAATGATGGACATCCTGCGCCTGAAACTGGCCAAACGAGGTATCGACATAGGCTGCCTCGATGAACAGCAACCCGAACTGAGCGGCCAGGAAGCGCGACAGCGCGTCATCATGCGACGCGGCATCGAACCCGACCTGGCGAGAAAGCTCGTCAAGCTCATTAAAGGCAGCAAGCTCAAGGTGCAGGCGGCGATTCAGGGCGACAAGCTGCGCATAAGCGGCAAGAAACGTGACGACCTGCAGGCCGTCATCGGCATGCTCAAGGATGCCGACATCGGGCTGCCCCTGCAGTTCGAGAATTTCCGCGACTGAAACGATGGTCACGCAAACGGACAAGGTACTCCGGCGCCAGGACATCACGTTCAAGGACAAGGAACAGCCCTTGCGCGACGATGTGCGCACGCTCGGCACCATGGTTGGCGATCTCGTTCGTCAACAGGGCGGCGAGGCGCTTTTCGATCTCGTCGAAAGCGCGCGCCTGAGCGCGATCCGGCGCCGCGAAGGCAACGAGAAACCGGGCGAGGAATTGTTCCGGATCGTCGAGAACCTCGATCCCGAGCTCGCGCTCCAGGTCATTCGCAGTTTCTCGACGTACTTCCAGATGGTGAACATAGCCGAGAAAGTCCATCGCATTCGCAGGCGACGGGATTATCTGCGCGATGGCGGTCAATTTCAGCCGGGGGGTCTCGAAGACACGCTCACAAAGCTGAAAGCCTCGGGCATGGACGTTGACGGCCTTCAGAAGTTGCTCGATTTGCTCTCGATCGAACCGATATTTACGGCACACCCTACCGAGCCCACCCGTCGCACGATTCTGCGCAAGGAACAGAATATAGTGCGGCATCTCGTCGATCTGCTGAATCCGACGATGACCAGCCGGGAAGTCGACGTTGCTCTGGAGAATATCCGGCTGCTCGTGACGACCGGCTGGCAAACGGACGAAAATCCGTCGGAACAGATGACGGTTGCGGACGAGCTGGAGCACGTCCTGTTCTTTATTACCGATGTCCTTTATCGCGCGATGCCGCCGTTTTACGAAGACTTCGAGCATGCGCTCGAGCGCATCTACGGCGAAGAGGGCAGGCGCGTCAAACTCCCCGGCATCGTCCGTTTCGGTTCCTGGGTTGGCGGCGATATGGACGGCAACCCGAACGTCAATGCGAAAACAATTCGGGCCACCCTGGCACGACAGCGCTCGCTGGTACTCGACCTGTATTACAACGAGTGCGCGGCATTGTCGGCGAAATTGAGTCAATCGACGAGGCGTATCGGCTTCAGTGACGCGCTGCTTGCCAGGATAGAGGAGTATCGCGGTGTTTTTCCGAACGCCTATCACGCGGTGCCGGCACGGCATCGCGACATGCCGTATCGAGTATTTCTGCGGCTCGTTCAGCAGCGGCTGCAATCGACGTTCGACGATGATGTTTATCCCTATGAAAAGGTCGGTCAGTTTCGACGCGACATAGTGCTCATCGCCGACAGCCTGACGGCAAACAAGGGCGAAAATGCCGGTTTATTCTCGGTTCGGCGCCTGCTCAGACGCATCGAAACCTTCGGTTTTCACCTGGTCACGCTCGACATTCGTCAGGATGCCGAAGTGCATCGTCAGGTTATCGGCGAGTGCCTGGGCGAAGACAACTGGCTGGATTGGTCGGCCAAGGATCGCGCAGCACGTATCGTGGATGCGATCAAAACGCGCGAGAGTATAGCGGAGACATTGGGCACGCAAAGCCGCAAGACGATTGCGGTGTTCGAGGCGATAGGATTCTGCCGGCGCAAATTCGGGCCGCGCGCGATCGGACCTTTCATCATCAGCATGACTCAGGGTGCGGACGACGTTCTTTCGATCCTGTTGCTCGCACAATGGACCGAGCTGCACAATCGTCGCGGTGACGTGCCGCTCGATATCGCCCCATTGCTCGAAACCGTCGATGACCTCGAGCGAGGTCCGAAGATCGTCGAAGATCTGCTGGCAATCGACATCTACCGCACGCACCTCGCGCAGCGTGACAATCGTCAGACCATCATGATCGGTTATTCCGACAGCAACAAGGATGGTGGCCTGGCATCGGCGCGATGGGCACTACACAGGGCCCAGAGCACGCTCGTCGCCGAAGTGGCTGACAAGGGCATCGAACTCACGCTGTTCCACGGTCGTGGCGGCACAATCAGTCGCGGTGGCAGCAAGACCCACGTCGCCGTACTCGGCGCACCTCCCGGCACCGTCAATGGCCGCCTGCGCGTTACCGAGCAAGGCGAGATCATCAACGAGAAATACGGGCTGCGCGGCATAGCGCTGCGCACGCTCGAACAGGTGACGGGCTCTGTCGCGCTGGCCACGGCGTTGCCACACCATCAGGGCAGCGACAGGCCCGAGTGGCACGAGATGATGGATGTGATCGCGACCGAGAGTCGCCGCGCCTATCGTAAACTCGTCTACGATACGGCCGATTTCTTTGAGTATTTTCGTCTCGCTACACCGATCGATCTGATCGAGCGCATGCGTATTGGTTCGCGGCCGGCATCACGACGATCGCAGTCCGGCATCGAAAATCTTCGCGCGATTCCGTGGGTGTTTGCGTGGACCCAGGCGCGTTGCATGCTGCCGGGCTGGTTCGGTTTCGGCTCCGGCCTCGCCAGGGCGGCCGAACGATTCGACGACAAGGCATTTCGTGACATGTTCGCCCAGTGGTACTTCATGCGGGCGCTTACCGCAGATGCCGAGATGGTGCTGGCGAAAGCCGATCTGGGTATCGCGAGGCTGTATTCAGAACTCGCGGGAGATCTGCATGACGTATTCTTTTCCACTATCGAACAAGAATACAATATCACTCGCAGGCTTATTCTCGAGTATTCGGATCACGAAAGTCTGCTCGATGGTGACATCACGCTGCAGCGTGCGATCATGCTGCGCAATCCGTACGTCGATCCGATGAGCCTGATGCAGGTGGATCTGCTGGCACGCTGGCGGAAATCGGGATACAAAGACGCAAAGCTTTTTCAGGCCCTGCTGGCAAGCGTGAACGGTATCGCCCTGGGCCTGCAGAATACCGGCTAAGGGGACATTCTGTTTTTTGGCTCGCCAGAAAGCAGAATGTCCCCCGATTGCGTGACACGACAATCTGCCATGAATTCTCCCAGCGAAGTCGAGATTCGACTGCATCACCTCAGCCGTGCGTTTACGGAAGGCAGGCACCTGCATAGCGTGCTCGACGACGTTAGCGCCGAGTTCGCGCGCGGCGAAACGATCGCCATACGGGGCCGCAGCGGCTCCGGGAAATCGACACTCTTGAATCTGATCGCCGGCATCGACGCGCCCGACGCAGGCCGCGTCGAAGTCGCGGGTATCGACATTACGAAGCTGACCGAGCGCGACCGGACGCTGTTTCGGCGCGAACACATCGGCTTTGTCTATCAGGCTTTCAATCTCGTGCCGACGCTCACGGTTGCCGACAATATTCGCCTGGTGCTTGAACTCAACGGTGTCCCGGCCCGGCAGTCGTCGCAACGTATCGAGCACCTGCTTGTCGGTGTGGACCTCGCGGATCGTGCCGACAGCTATCCGGATGTCCTCTCCGGCGGCGAGCAGCAGCGGGTCGCAATCGCTCGCGCTCTCTGTCACCGGCCTTCGGTTCTGCTTGCGGACGAACCAACGGGAAATCTCGATGACAGGACCGCCGACACGATACTCGAGTTGCTCGACACGCTCGTTCGGCACAACGGGGGTACGATGCTCATCGCCACGCACAGCGCGCGAGTCGCATCGACCTGTGACCGCACCGTGGAACTGCGTGACGGCAAGCTCGAAGTCCAGACGGGAAATCCGGACGACGCATGATCCCCATCATTTATCGTGCCAATTTCGGCTACCTGTTGCGGCACCCCTGGCAGCTCGCACTCGCGGTCCTCGGCATAGGCATCGGCGTGGCCGTCATCGTTGCCGTCGATCTTGCAAATACAAGTGCGCGTAAGGCGTTCGAGCTATCAATGGACGCCGTGTCGGGGGCAGCGACGCATCAGATCATCGGCGGGCCGCGTGGTGTCGATGAAGGCCTGTACACGAGACTTCGCGTCGACCACGGTATCCGCGGTATTGCGCCCGTGGTCGAGGGCAGCGTGGACATCGACGAGCGCTCAGTGCAGCTACTCGGCGTCGACCTGTTCGCCGAGCGTGCGATACGCGATTTTACCCGCGCGATCGATCCGGACGCGACGGTCGGCAAAGCGAGTTCCTTGTTCCGCGACATGCTGACCGAGCCCGGCGCCGTATTGATGTCCCGGCATACCGCGGAGTTATTCGGCATTGCGCCCGGCGATCGGTTCGAAGTTATCGCTGACGGTCGGACGCATGACGCAATGCTGCTGGGTACTTTCGGGGCCGGCGCAGACAAGGGTCTCGACAACCTCGTAACCGCGGACATCGCCACCGCTCAGGCCTGGCTGAATCAGCCGGGCTTCCTGACACGCATAGATGTGCGGCTTGATCGCGATGAGGCCGGGCAGCGGCGTCTCCGGGCTCTTCTGCCGCCGGACACGACCCTGTTGACGGCGGCCGGCAGAACCCGGACCACGGCCGAAATGAGTGCGGCGTTCATGACCA
>Ga0224512_10004105_pt1 | contig 12487 bp, 7 predicted proteins | sample SF_May12_sed_USG_4_FD_169103 | JGI IMG/M metagenome (GOLD analysis project Ga0224512, IMG submission 169103) | Sediment microbial communities from San Francisco Bay, California, United States - SF_May12_sed_USGS_13 | ecosystem: Environmental > Aquatic > Marine > Sediment | place: USA: California... | reverse complement strand
GGCGGAGCTGGAAGGCAAGACCGGCAAGGGCTTTGGCAGCGGCGACCATCCGCTCCTCGTTTCGGTGCGTTCGGGATCGGCGATGTCGATGCCGGGCATGATGGATACCATCCTGAACCTCGGCCTCAACGAGACCTCGCTGCAAGGGCTGATCAAGCAGACCGCCAACCCGCGCTTCGCGTACGACGCGTACCGCCGCTTCATCCAGCTTTTCGGCAAGATCGCGCTGGGAATCGCCGACGTGCGTTTCGACGAGCGCATGGCGGACCTCAAGCGCAAGGTCGGTGCGCGCGAGGACGTCGATCTGGGCGCCGAGCAGCTCAGCGCGCTCGCCGGCGAATTCCTCGATATCGTGAAGCGCCATACCGGCAAGCCGTTTCCGCAGGACCCGTACGAGCAGCTCGAGATCGCGGTCGGCGCCGTGTTCCGCTCCTGGATGGGCAAGCGCGCAGTCGATTATCGCAAGCAGTTCAAAATCACCAGGGACATGGCCAACGGCACCGCGGTTACCGTCTGCACCATGGTGTTCGGCAACCTGGGCGACGATTCGGGCACCGGGGTGGGCTTCACGCGCAATCCGGGCACCGGCGAGAACGTTATCTACGGCGAGTATCTGGTCAACGCCCAAGGCGAGGACGTCGTGGCGGGCATCCGCACGCCCAGGCCGATCGCCGAGTTGGCACGCGAAATGCCGAAGATCTACCGCGAGTTGACCGAGCTGCACCAGCGGCTCGAGTCGCATTACCGCGAAGTGCAGGATTTCGAATTCACCATCGAGCGCGGCAAGCTCTATTGCCTGCAGACGCGCCACGGCAAGATGAATGCCCGCGCCATGGTGCGCACCTCGGTCGAGATGTTCAATGAAGGACTGATCTCCCGGGAGCGCGCATTGCTGCGGGTCGAGCCGGCGATGCTGGAGCAGTTGCTGGTGCCGCAGCTTTCGCCGGATTTCCACGGCAAGGCGCTCGCGCAAGGCCTGCCCGCCTCGCCCGGTGCGGCCTCCGGCAAGATCGTGTTCGACGCCAACACCGCCGAAGCGCGCGGCATGGCGGGCGAGAAGGTCATCCTGGTACGCGAGGAAACCAAGCCGGACGACATCCATGGCTTCTTCCAGGCGCAGGGCATCCTCACCAGCCGCGGCGGCAAGACTTCGCACGCCGCGGTGGTGGCGCGCGGCATGGGCAAGCCCTGCGTGTCCGGCTGCGAGCAGATCGTGATCAACGACAAGGCGCGCAACGCGACTATCGGCGAAACCACTCTGCACGAGGGCGACGTCATCACCATCGACGGCGGCACCGGGCACGTCTACGCGGGCGAGGTGCCGACCGTGGAGGCCGCGATCTCGGAGGAAATGACCACGCTGCTATCCTGGGCGGACGAAGTGGCGCGGCTGCAGGTGATGGCCAACGCCGACACCCCGGAGGACGCGATGCGCGCGCGCGAATTCGGCGCGGTGGGAATCGGTCTGGTGCGCACCGAGCGCATGTTCAACAGCACGGACCGCTTGCCCATCATGCAGGAGATGATCCTCGCGGAAACGCGCGAGGAGCGCCAGGCGGCGCTCGACCGGCTGCTGCCGATCCAGCGCTCCGACTTCAAGGGCATTTTCAAGACGATGAAGGGGCTGCCGGTGACGGTGCGGCTGCTCGATCCGCCGATGCACGAATTTCTCCCCACCGCGGCGCAGCTGGAGCTCGAGATCGCCCACCTGCACCAGTTGCGCGATTCGATCGAGGCGCTCAAGGAATTGCCCGACACGCTAAAGCTGCTCAATCCCAAGCTCTACCAGCAGTACGCCGACGGCCTGACGAAGCTCGTGGGCGGCCTGCACACCTTCGAGGATACCCATCTGGAAGACGACGTGATCCACCGGAAGGAAACGATCCTGAAGAAGGTGCGCTCGCTGCAGGAGGTCAACCCGATGCTGGGGCACCGCGGCGTGCGGCTGGGCATCAGCTATCCGGAAATCTACTCCATGCAGATTCAGGCGATTCTCGAGGCCGCCGCCCTGTGCGCCAGGGAAGGCGTCGAAATCTATCCCGAGATCATGGTGCCGCAGGTCGCCACGGTGGAAGAGCTCAAGCGCATCCACGGCCACGTCGAGCGCATCCACAAGGTGGTCGAGCTGACCCACGGCATCAACGTCAAGTTCAAGTTCGGCACCATGCTGGAAGTGGTGCGCGCCTGCCTGCGCGCCGGCCGCATGGCCCAGGACGCGGAGTTCTTCTCCTTCGGCACCAATGATCTCACGCAGGCCACGTTCTCGTTCAGCCGCGAGGACGCGGAAAATAAGTTCCTGTCGACTTACAACGAAACCGGCATACTGCAGGACAACCCGTTCGAAGTGCTCGACATCAAGGGCGTGGGGCAGCTGATGAAGATGGCCGTCAGACAAGGCCGCGAGACCCGGCCGGACCTGAAGATCGGCATCTGTGGCGAGCACGGCGGCGATCCCGTGTCGATCCACTTCTGCCATCACATCGGCATCACCTACGTGTCGTGCTCGGGCCCGCGCGTGCCGGTCGCGCGCCTCGCCGCGGCGCAGGCGGCGCTGCTCGAAGCGGAGTACCAGGATCCGAGCTGAGCGCGCCTCCCGAGTCCTTGATAGCGAGCAATTCACCTTTGGCGGTTCCGCCGCAGCACGATCCGACGCGGGATCGCGGCAAGGAGATGGCCGACCGCAAGAACTTCACCGTCGCCACCAATGTCCCAGGAAGACGTTGGGTCTTGAAATGCCTGCCGATGAACTACGAGCAGTGTTGCATTGACCGGTTGAACCGGCCACCCAAAGCGGTCATTCGGGGTGTAGATTGAGGATCGAATCGGTGTTTATCGAACAATAATGGTGCGCGGCGCGACATAAGCGCCATCGTGCGCCGTCGCGCCGGGAGCTAACATGCTGCGGGCAGCCATTTGCGGGGCCGGCCACTGGGGAACGCGGCTGATCGAGTCGGTTCAGGGCAAGAGCGGCAAAATCCGTTTCGTCGCGGCGCTGACCCGCGATCCGGCCGCCCGCAAGCCGCTCGGCGAGCGCTTCGGCCTCGCCTTGATCGCGCGCTACGCGGACGTGCTGGCGGACCCCGCGATCGACGCGGTGGTGCTGGCGACGCCGCACTCCCGCCACGCCGCCGAGATCGCGGCGGCAGCGCAAGCCGGCAAGCACGTGTTCGTGGAGAAGCCGTTCACGCTGACGCGCGCCAGCGCCGAGAGCGCGATCGAATCGTGCCGCACGGCCGGCATCACGCTGCATGTCGGATTCAATCGCCGCTACGCGCCGGCCTATGCCGACATGAAGCGGCGCATCGCGGCCGGCGAGATCGGCGCGTTGCGCCACGTCGAGGGCAATTTCTCCGGCCCGTCCAGCTATCAGATCGAGCCGGGCAACTGGCGCTCAAACCAGATTGAGAGCCCGGGCGGTTCCATGACCGCGCGCGGCTGCCATGTCCTCGACGCCATGGTGCATGTCGCCGGGCTCGCGACCGAAGTTGTTGCCATCAGCGAGCGCCAGCAGCTCGACATCGACGTCGACGACACGACGTCGTGCCTGCTGCGCTTCGCGGGCGGCGCGACCGGCACCCTGGCGACGCTGCACGCGGCGACCCGGTTCTACCGCATGCATGCATTCGGATCGAAGGGCGCCCTGGAACTGCGCGGCGATACCGAGCTCGATGTTTTCGATCTCGACGGCAATGTCCGCCGCCTGAGCTTCGAGGGAATCGACAAGGAGCGCGCGGAGCTGGAGGCCTTCGCCGACGCGGTGGCGGGCAGGGTGAAATTCGTGATCGCGCCGGAGGAGATCGTCAACGTGGTGGCGGGAACCGAGGCGGTGGTGGCGTCGGCCCGTAGCGGCAAGACGGTCACGATCAGTTGAGTGCGGCCGTCACGAGTCCTGTTTGAGCCAGGCGCCGAGCCCGCCGCAATCGATGAGCGGGATCGATCTTCGTATCTGTTGATGAGCGAAGGGGGAACCATGCGCAACTTGACGCAGGTCACTCAGCAGCACTACCGATCCGATGGATTGCTGGAGCGCATCCTTGCTGGACTGCGCGCCGCCGGGAAAAACCCCGAGGCGCCGACGGTTGAAGACCTCGCGCCGGCGGACGAGTTCCACTCCCTCGGGCGGGCGGCCACCCGGGAACTGGCCGAGTTGGCGCAGATCGCGCCGGGCACGCGACTGCTGGATGTCGGCAGCGGCCTGGGCGGACCGGCGCGCTACCTGGCCAGCGCCTGCGGCTGTGACGTCACCGGAATTGACCTGACGCCGGAATTCTGCGAGGTCGCCAACGAATTGTCGCGGCGTACCGGGCTCGCCGGGCGAAGCCGGTTCCGGCAGGCAGACGCATTGGCCCTGCCTTTTGCCGAAGGCGAGTTCGACGCCGTGTGGACCTTCCAGACGCAAATGAACATTGCCGACAAACGGCGCTTCTATGCGGAGATCCGGCGTGTGCTGAGGCCCGGCGGGCGCCTCATGTTCCAAGACATCCTGGAGGGCAATGGTCGAGCGCTGGAATTTCCGGTGCCCTGGGCCTCCGAGGCGGATTGCAGCCACCTCATCAAGCCCAACGCACTGCGGGATTTGCTGCGCGAACTGGGGCTGATCGAAGTGCTGTGGAGGGATGCCACTGCCGCCATCGTGGAATGGCAGGCGCGGAATATCCCGCCCAAGAACGCGCCCCTGCCGCCACTGGGCATGCATCTCGTGTTAGGGCCCCTGCACGCCGAAAAGCGCGCCAACGCCAATCGCGCCCTGCGCGACGGTCGCTTCGTGTATATCCAGGGCGTATTCGAGAAGACTCGCTAGCGGCGAGGGCGAGACCGTGTCGCGGCATTTCGGGGTGCGGGAATTCTCGGAATTCGGTCATGCTCGGTCGTGCATCGCTCTGCTTAGTGGTGCAACGGGCGTCCTCGCGGTACTTCTGCATCACCGGCGTGTGGTTGATAAAGTCCTGTCGTTCCACGCAGCGCGAATATCGCCGACAACCGAATTCACCGAGGGAAGGAAAGTGCCATGAGCCAGCCAGCCGTATTGCGGACCGTCGATGGGCGAGGCGTCGCCACGCTGACGCTCAACCGGCCCGAAGTGAACAACGCCTACGACGACGCGCTCATCGGCGGCCTGCACGAAGCGATGGACGAGCTCGGCGCGCACCCCGGCCTGCGCGTCGTGGTGCTGCGCGGCGCGGGCAAGCATTTCCAGGCGGGCGCCGACCTGAAGTGGATCACGCGCGTGGCGGGACAGTCGGCGGCAGAAAACGAGCGCGTCTCGCGCGCGACGGCGCTGGCGGTGCACCGCCTCAATACGCTTCCCGTACCGACCATCGCGCTGGTGCAGGGCGGCTGCTTCGGCGGCGGCACCGGCATCGTCGCCGCGTGCGACATCGTGATTGCCGCCGACAATGCGGTCTTCTCGATCGCGGAAACGCGCTGGGGTCTGATGGCCGGCATCATCCTGCCGCAGCTCGCGGACGCCATCGGCGTGCGCCAGGTCCGCCGCTATGCGCTCTCCGGGGAGCGCTTCGACGCGCACGAGGCGCGGCGCATCGGCCTGGTGCACGAGGTCGTGCAGGCGGAAGATCTGCAAGCGACGGCCGAAGAGCGCGTCGCGCAATTGCTGCAGAACGCGCCCGACGCCAGCGCGCAGACCAAGTCAGCGGCCCTGCAATTCGCCTGGGGCGCGATCGACGACGCCGTGCTCGGGCGGCTGATTGCGCAGCATGCGGCCAAGCGCCGCAGCGCCGAGGCCACCGAGGGACTGGCGTCGTTCGTGGAGAAGCGGCCCGGGCGCTGGGCCGCACCGTCGTAGCCGCCGCGACCGCGCGCCTTCTAAAGAGTTTGTCAAGGCGTGGAATATGCCCTGGAAACGCCCTCGACCGGCAACGACCGCGTCGAAAATATCCTATTTGGAACAGATAATTACGCAAGCAACCTGCACGCATTTGATAGTATCGGTACGCATACCAAGCGTCAGGGGGATCCGAGGCAATGATGGCGACGGTTACGGCGAGCGCAGGGGCACCGGGCGCGGTGGAGTTGCTCCGGTTGCAGACCGCCGTGCTGTCCCAGGAGCGCTTCGCGCGGTCGACCGCGGCGCTCGCCACGGCGCTGTGCGATCAGTTGCGCTGCGAGCGCGTGACCGTCGGCTGGCAGCGGCGCGACTACATCGCGGTGATCGCGCTGTCCCACGGCGCGGACTTCGATCCGCGGCAGGCGATTTTCGAGAGAATCGCCGCGGCCATGGACGAGGCGGTGGAACAGGCCAGCACCGTGGTCCTGCCGCAACCTGACGGGGCGGCGCCCCAGGTCGCGATGGCGCATCTCGAGTTCGCGGGTGGCGGCCAGGCGCGCGCCGTGTGCACGGCCGTGCTCGCGGACCAGGCGCAGGCCATCGGCGCGATCACGCTCGAGCGCGCGAGCCCATTCAATGCCGACGAGATCGTCTATTGCGAGGATGCTGCCGCGCTGTGCGCGCCGATTCTCGCGCTCAAGCGCCGTGCCGAGCGCTCCTGGTTCGCGGCAACGAGTGCCGCAATGGGGAACACGGTGCGCGGTGCGCTATCGTCCGGCGGCACGCCCGCCAGGCTCGCGTACGGCGCCGCGGCGCTCGCGCTCGCGGCGCTGCTGTTCGTCCCGGTCACCTACCATGTCGCGGCGCCGGCGCGTCTCGAGGGCTCGATACAGCGGGCGGTGGTCGCCCCGGTCGACGGCTTTCTCGAGCAGGTCAACGTGCGCCCCGGCGACGCCGTCGCCGCCGGCCAGATCCTCGCCGAGCTGGCGACGCAGGATCTGGAGACCGAGCGCAACAAGCGCCACAGCGAGCTCGTGCAGCACGAGAACGTGTACAAGGCGGCGCTCGCGCGGTCCGACCGCACGCAGCTCGTCATCAACCAGGCCAAGGCCGCCGAGTCGCGCGCGCAAGTCGCGCTCATCGACAATCAGCTGCGACGCTCGCAGCTGCGCGCGCCCTTCGATGGCGTGGTGATCAAGGGCGACCTGGCGCCGCAACTCGGTGCGCCGGTGCAGCGCGGCGACGTGCTTCTGACCCTGGCACCCGACAACCGCTTTCGCCTCATCGTCGAGGTTGACGAGCGCGACGTGGCGCTGCTGCGCCCGGGCATGCAGGGCAAGCTGGCGCTCGCCGCCGCGCCCGGCGATGTACTCGGATTCAGCGTCGCGCGCATCCTGCCCGTAGCGGTCGCCGCGGACGGCCGCAATTATTTCGAGGTCGAGGGCATGCTCGACCCGCGGGGCCGGGCGTTGCGGCCCGGCTTGCGCGGCGTGGCGAAGATCGCCGCCGGCCAGCGTCCCGCCGCCTGGATCGCAACCCACCGGCTGATCGCCTGGCTGCGCCTCACGGCCTGGTCGCTGGGAGCCTGAGATGCCCGAATCGCTCTTCAGCCCGTTGTGGCACCACGTCAGCGAGTTGCGGCCGCGGCTGCGCGCCGGCGTGCGCGTGCAGCGGCAGAAGTACCGCGACGAGACCTGGTATCTCCTGCTCGACGAGGCGAGCGGCAAGCAGCACCGCATCAACGCGCCGTCCTACGAGTTCATCGGCCGCTTCGACGGCCGCGCCACGGTCAACCAGCTCTGGAGCCTGCTGCTGGAGAAGTTCGGCGACCGCGCGCCCGGGCAGCACGAGATCGTGCGCACGCTGCAGCGGCTCGCCGAAGGCGAGCTGATGCAGCTGGACGATGGCGCCGACATCGCCGGTCTGTTCCGGCGCCGCGCCGAGCGCGCGCGCCGGCGCCGGCCGCTGGTCAATCCGCTCGCGTTCTCGATGCCGCTGTTCGACCCTTCGCCGCTGCTCGCGCCGCTCGACGCGCTCGGCCTGCGCCTGTTCCGGCCCTGGGCGCTGTTCGCCTGGGCGCTGCTGGCGCTGGCGGGGACGCTCGCCGCGGCCATGCATTGGGGCGAGCTGCGCGAGCATGCCGTGACGCACATGGGCACGGCGTATTACCTGCTGCTCGCGTGGGTCAGCTATCCATTCGTGAAACTGCTGCACGAGCTCGGACACGGGCTCGCCGTGCGTCGCTGGGGCGGCGAGGTGCACGAATTCGGCGTCACCTTCCTGGTGCTGACGCCGGCGCCCTACATGGACGCTTCGGCCGCGGCGGCGTTTCGCGACCGCTGGCGGCGCGTCGTGGTGAGCGCCGCCGGCATCCTGATGGAGCTCGCGCTCGCCGCGGCGGCTGTGCTGGTCTGGCTCGCCGTGCAACCGGGCCTGGTGCGGGACTTCGCGTTCGTCCTGCTGTTCGTTTGCCTGGCCTCGACCCTGCTGTTCAACGGCAATCCGCTGCTGCGTTTCGACGGCTACCACGTGCTCTGCGACCTCCTCGATACGCCGAACCTGGCGATGCGCAGCCATGCGTACTGGGTGCATTTGCTCCGCCGGCTGCTCGGCGCGGACGCTTCGGCACCGGCGATGGGGCGCGGCGAGCGCAAATGGCTGCTGGCCTACTCCCCCCTGTCATGGGGCTACCGCCTCATGCTCAGCACGGCGCTGGTGCTGTGGGTTGCGGAGAAGTCCGCGGCGCTCGGGTGGTTGAGCGCGGCGCTGCTCGCCGCCTTCGTGTTCGTGCGCCCGGCCCATTCGACCGCAAAGGCGGTGTGGCAGGCGATTCCCGCCGGCTCGCCCCGACGGCGCGCCGGCGCGTCGGTGGCGGTGGCGGCCGGGCTGCTGGGCGTTGCGTTTCTCGCCTTGCCGGTCCCGAGCACAGTGACGGTGCAGGGCGTGGTCTGGGCGCCGGAACATGCGACGGTGCGCGCCGAGACCGAGGGTTTCGTCGCCGAAGTCCTGGCGCGCGACGGCCAGACGGTCGAGCCGGGCACGCCGCTCGCGGTGCTCGCCGAGCCGGGATTGCTCGCGGAGCGCGACATGCTGCGCTCGCGCCTGCTGGGGCTGAGCGCGCGCCAGTACCACGCGATCCTGCGTGAGCCGTCGCTGGCCCGCAACGTGGTCGAGGAGCTCACACAGGCGCGTAGCGAGCTGCTGCGCGTCGAGCAGCGCGTCGGGCAATGGACCGTGCGCAGCAAAGCTGCCGGGCGGCTCGTGCTGCCGCATGCCGACGATCTGCCCGGGAGCTTCGTTTCCAAGGGCGGTACTCTGGCTTATGTGCTCGTCGAGTCTCCCGCGGTCGTGCGTGCGGCAGTCCCCGAGGACCACGCATCGTGGTTGCGCGGCCGCACGGCTGGCATCGAGGTGCGGCTGGCCGGGGCGCAAGAGCCTGTCCCCGCGCACCTGCTGCGCGAGGTGCCGGCCGCGACGCACGTCCTGCCGAGCGCGGCGCTGGGCGAGCGGGCCGGCGGCGGGCTGGTCGTGGATCCGGCCGATCGCGACGGCACGCGCGTCCTGGAACCGGTATTCCTGTTCGACGTCGCCCTGCAGGGCCGGCCGGCGGACCGCCTCGGCCAGCGGGCGTGGGTGCGCTTCGATCTTGGCGCCGAGCCGCTTGCGCTGCAATGGCACCGGCGGGTGCGCCAGATGCTCCTCAAGCACTTCAATCCGGCGACATGAGCACCGCCGCCCGACTGCCGCTGCCCGGTGCCCTGTGGGGCAGCTATCCCGAGAGGCGCGGTTCGCGGCGCGAGCCGGCGCCGTGGGCGGTCGCGGCGCGCCGCTACCGCAAGGTCGCCGAGCGGGTCGAGCGCCTGGATTTCCGAGGGCTCGCCGATGCCGAGCTCGCCGCGCACGCCGCGCAGCTGCGCCAGCGCCTCGTGCGCGAGGGTCTGGCCGAGCACACGATGGCGCAGGCCCTCGGCATCGTCTCCGAGGTTGCCGCGCGCGAGCTCGGGCAGCGGCCGCACCGGGTGCAGATATTCGCCGCGCGGGCGCTGCTCGACGATCGCCTGGCGGAAATGGCGACCGGCGAAGGCAAGACGCTGGCCGCGGCGCTGGCGGCCGCGACCGCAGCCCTGGCGCGAATTCCGGTGCACCTGATCACGGTGAACGACTACCTCGCGCGGCGCGACGGCGAGAGCCTGCGCCCCCTGTATGCGCGGCTCGGCCTCAGCACGGGAATCGTGACCCAGGAAATGGACCCGGGGGCGCGCCGCGCGGCCTATGCCAGCGACGTCACCTACTGCACGGCCAAAGAGCTGGTGTTCGATTACCTGCGTGATTCGATGGTGCGCGGCCGCGACGCCGGCGCTCTGCCGGAGCGCGTCTCGCATCTGCGCACGCAGCGCAGCGTCGTCCTGCGCGGGTTGTGCATGGCGATCATCGACGAGGCCGACAGCGTGCTGATCGACGAAGCGCGCGTGCCCTTCATTCTGTCGCGCGCGCGCCGCGATGATGCGGCGCGCGAGCACTATGGGCGCGCTCTCGCGCTCGCTGCGGCGCTGGCGCCGCAGCGCGACTTCCTGCTCGATCGCGAGGGCCGCGCCGCGACGCTCACGCGCGCCGGGCAGGACAAGGCCGAACGGCACGCGCAGGGCGCAGACGCGCTATGGAACGTACGCCGCTACCGCGAAGAGGCCCTGTGCCTCGCGTTGTGCGCGCTGCATCTCTTCCACAGGGATCGCGATTACCTGGTGCGCGCCGACAGAGTCGAGGTGATCGACGCGACCACCGGGCGTGTTGCCGCGGGACGCGCGTGGTCGCGCGGGCTGCAACAGTTGATCGAGCTCAAGGAAGGCTGCTCGCCGAGCCCGGCGATCGACAGCGCGGCCCAGATCACCTACCAGCGCTTTTTCTCGCGCTATCTGCGGCTCAGCGGCATGAGCGGCACGCTCTTTGAAGGACGCGGCGAGCTGTTGCACGTATACGGGCTGCGCGTGGCGCGCGTGCCCCTGCGCACGCCCGGCCGGCGCGCAGTTCTGCCGACACGGGTCTTCGCGTCGGCGGCGGCGCGCTGGGCGTACGTGGTCGCGCGCGCGCGCGAACTCGGCGCGAGCGGCCGGGCCGTCCTGATCGGCACCGATACGGTGGCCGAATCGCAGGAGCTGTCGGCGCTCCTGCACCGCGCGGACGTCGCGCACGCCGTGCTCAACGCGCGGCACGATCAGGGCGAGGCGCAGGTCGTCGCCCTGGCGGGCGCCTCCGGCCGCATCACGGTCGCCACCAGCATGGCGGGCCGCGGCACCGACATCGCCATCGACCCGCGGGTCGCCGCGCGTGGCGGCCTGCACGTCATTTTGTGCCAGGCGAATGCCTCGGCGCGCATCGACCAGCAGTTCCTGGGCCGCTGCGCGCGCCGCGGCGAGCCGGGCAGCTGCGAGACGTTGCTCAGCGCCGAGGCCGAAGCGGTGCGCGGCTGCCTGCCGCCGCGGGTCGTGTCGCTGCTGCGACGCGGCGCCGAGCTCAGACCGCGCTCGCTCGCGCGCGCGCTGGCCCGCTTTGCCCTGGCGCTGGAAGGCCGGCGGCAAACGAATATGCGGCGCGCGCTGTGGAAGCAGACACGGGATCTGGAACGCCAGCCGATCGTGGGAGCACCCGGCGCATGATGGCACCGACGTCGAGCTGCGCATTGTTCGCCGTTCTCGTCCTCGCCGCCGCGGTGTGCGCACCGGCGCAGGCCCAGGAGGCGCTCGGCTGCCTGATCGAACCGCATCAGGTCGCCGAGGTCGGCAGCCCCGTGATCGGCATCATCGACACCATCGCGGTCGAGCGCGGCGATCGCGTCGCCAAGGGTCAGGTCATCGCCACGCTGCGCGCCGACGTCGAGCGCGCCGCGGTCGGCGTCGCCTCGACCAAGGCGATGGTCGCTGCCGAAGTGCAGGCCGCGCAGGCGAACCACGATCTGGCGCGGCAGAAGTTCCTGCGGGCGCAGGAGCTGGTGGCGCGCAAATTCATCTCCACGCAAGCGCTCGACCAGGCGCGCGCCGAAGCCGACGTCGCGCGGCAAAGGCTCGCACAGGCGCAGGATCAGCGGCGCATCTGGAGCCGCGAGCTGCAGCTCGCCGAGGCGCAGCTCGGGCAGCGCACCATCCGCAGCCCGGCGAACGGCGTCATCGCCGAGCGCTACATGTCGCCGGGCGAACGCGTGGAGGAGAAGCCGGTCGTGCGCGTCGCGACCCTCGACCCGCTGCGCGTCGAGGTCGTCATGCCGGCGCAGCTTTTCGGCTCGATCCGGCTGGGCGCCACGCTGATGGTGCAGCCCGACATGCCGAATGCCGTGCCGCGCGAGGCGAGGGTGGTGCTGGTGGATCAGCTGATCGACGGGCCGAGCAACACTTTCCGGGCACGGCTCGAGCTGCCGAACAGCAACTACGAGGTGCCGGCCGGCGTGCGCTGCAAGATCGAGCTTGGCGCCGAAGTCCCGACGCTGCGCATCGATCGCAATATTCCGCAGATGAGGCCCGATGGCGTCCGCTAAGCGACCCGCGTCCGGCGCGCGCGAGCGCTTCTGCGTCGAGGCGCTCGAACCGCGGCTGCTCTACTCGGCCGATCTCGGCCCGTCGCTGCTCGCCTCGGCATTGGTATCGCCGGTGGCGGAGCATCGCCTGCTCGAGGCGGAAGCGCCGCCGGCGGACGCGGCTGCGGCGGCACAGC
>Ga0224512_10004103_pt1 | contig 12488 bp, 9 predicted proteins | sample SF_May12_sed_USG_4_FD_169103 | JGI IMG/M metagenome (GOLD analysis project Ga0224512, IMG submission 169103) | Sediment microbial communities from San Francisco Bay, California, United States - SF_May12_sed_USGS_13 | ecosystem: Environmental > Aquatic > Marine > Sediment | place: USA: California... | reverse complement strand
GCCAAGTGCGCGACAAGCAGGTCCGAGGTCTTCGGCAGGTTCGCGCGGGTGTTCCACTCGTTGACGCAGTAATACAGGGTCCGGCCGTCGGCGCTGATCTCGGCATCCATGTTCAGCCATCCGGGCCTGCCCGGCGCGACGTCGCCGTCGACGAGGCGCAGCCCGCTGACCGCGCCGCCGTCGAATTGCGCGGTGTGGATGGTCGCCAGCTTCGCCCCGTAGGTACGCGGCGAGATGAAATAGAGCCGCCCGCTGCGGTCCATCGAGGGCGCGCCGTCCACCGCGGCGGAGTTGGCGCCCCGGATCGCGCCGCGGAACCGGAACGTGCGGTCGTCGATCCGTTCCGCCCAGTACAGGTCGGGCGGCGTCCTGCCGCGATGCTGGCTGTTGAACAGCAGGGTGCGGCCGTCGCGGCCAAGGAACGGCTCCATCGCGCCGAGGGATTCGTCGAAGCCGAGGATCTTGACCCGCTGCGGCGGGCCGAACGCGCCTGTTACCGGTCCGCCGGCAGGGCCGGCGGTCACTCCGCCCTCACCCGATTCGAGACCGGCGATCACCGCGTCCATGATGGCTTCGCCGTCGGCCACCTCGCCCTCGTCGAAATGGGCCTTGGCCTGGTGCATCCGCGCGACGTGATCCGAGACGTCCTCGCCGGCCTCGACCCGCTCGACGAGCAGGGCCTGGATGCGGTCGCGCTTGCCTTCCAGCCGCTCGACAACGGCCGGGTCCGCCCGGCAACCCGCCACGGTCAGCAGGGCCGCGAATACCATTATGATGATTCTTTGCCCAGGCATCCGGTCAAGCTACTGCGACATAGTGAACTTTCAGTTTATGGTAATCGGCATCGGCCGCCAACACGCGGTGCACTCGAAACCACCCCCGGCCGGGCTCATCGCCCGCAAGGCGGACGCCGGTACCGACCCCGTCCCATGACAAACTATCCATCCTTGACGGAGGAAGCCGACCCCTCGCGGGTCCGGTTAATGCTGCGTTCAGCTTCAATGAGCATACTGTGTTGGCGCCGCGTTGCGACGGAACCGCGGCGAACGCACATGGAGAATCGTCATGAAGCGTCCTATCGGTTGTTCGTTCGCCATGATCCTGGCGGTTGCGGGCTGGGCCAGCCACGGCGGGGCGCAGGGCGCCGACGACAAGCTGTACTCCATCCAGGTGCGCGCCGTGCCGATGGCGGAAAAGGCCGACGGGTTGGCGACCTTTCGCGCGCTGCGGGACAAGGGTTATCTGGTCTATGCCTACAAGGCGGAGGTAAAAGGCGAGCCGTGGCTGAGGGTCGCGATCGGCGTATTCGACAGCATCGATGAGGTGGCGGTGTTCGGCGAATCCTTCTCGGCGAAGGAGAAGCAGGAACATTTCGTCGCCGTCGCCCCGGTCCGCGTCACCGCCGGCGAGGGCGGCGATTTCGTGGTCACGCCGAGCGCGCTGTGGACGCGCCAGGGCAGCAAGATCCGCGAGGTTTTGCCGTTCGATGACCCGCCAGGGCACATCTACCTGAGGCCGTCACCGGATAAGAAGGCGGTCGCCTTCGAGTACGGTGAATATGGCGACCGGATTTACCTGGTCCGCCTCGGCGACAACGACGCCAAACAACTCGACGGCAGCCACACGGTTAGCGACGAGGACGCGAAATGGCTCGACAACGATGCCTCGGGCGGACCCGGTTCCGACGAACGCGGGCTGCGCTGGTCGCCGTCGGGCCGCCACATCGCGTTTCATAATTCCGTGGGTTGGGAGTTCAAGTCCAGCCTGTGGGTCGCGCGGGCCGATGGCAGCGAACTGCGCGCCCTGGTCGATAACCGGTCCCACGAGAACAACCGCGCGCTCAAGGGGTTTGTCTGGCACCCCACCGACGACCGTATTTTTTTCGTCGACGGTAGTTTCCACAGCTCTTCGCCCGGCGGCTCCATCCGGTCTGTCGATATGGCGGGCAATGTCAGGACAGTGCTCGAAAGAGACATGAAGGCGCGTCTGGAACGTAACGGCCCGCTCAGAATCGAGGACGGTTACCTGCATTATCGGCAGTTTAAGTTCGATGAAAATTACGACAGGCGGACCATCACCGACGAGCGCATTCCGCTGTCGGATTTATGAGGCGATGCAGTCGGTTATGCCGCCGGATTTCAGGGGTGCGTATCCCCGCCGCGGTGGAGGGAATGATGATGAAAAGACTTGCCCTGGCATTTTCCCTGACGTTTTTGGCCGCGCCCGGCTGGGCCGCCGGCGCGGTCGCGTCGGAAGACACGCTGTATTCGATCCAGGTGCGCGCCGTGCCGATGACGGAAAAGGCCGACGGGATGGCAACCTACCGGGCGCTGCGCGACAAGGGATACCTCACCTACACCTACAAGGCGGAAATCGACGGCAAGCCGTGGCTGAGGGTCGCGGTGGGCGTGTTCGACGGCATCGACGACGCGGCGGTGTTCGGGGAATCCTTCTCGGCGAAGGAGAAGCAGGATCATTTCGTCGCCGTCGCGCCGGTCCGTGTTGTCGCCGGCGACGGTGGCGATTTCGTGGTGACGCCGAGCGCGCTGTGGACCCGCGCGGGCGGCAAGGCCCGTGAGGTTTTGGCGTTCGACGATCCGGCCCCGCGCGGCTTCGCAGCGCCGGGGGGGATCAGGCTGAAACCGTCACCGGACAGGAAGGCGGTGGCCTTCCAGTACGGCGCCCGGGTTTACGCGGTCGGCCTCGGCGACGAGAAGGCAAATTTGCTCACCGGTGACCGCGATGGTTTCAGCGACGAACACAAATACGGCCCGACGCCGTACTGGTCGCCGTCCGGTCGCTATGTCGCGTTCCATGACACAGTAGGACCCGAGTTCTCGACCAACCTGTGGGTCGCGCGGGCCGACGGCAGCGAGCTGCGCAGCCTGGTCGACAATTGGGTCGAACGCCGGAAGGCGGTCAACGAATACGTCAGCATTAGAGCGGTCTGGGAGTTTATCTGGCATCCGAGCGAGGACCGCATTTTCTTCGTCCATGGTTATGCCGACAGCACGATCCATGTCGGTGGCCCGATCCGGTCGGTCGACATGGCAGGTAACGTCAGGACAATGCTCGACAGTGACGTGCTGGTCGGATACTGGGAGCTCGCCGGCCCGCTCAGGATCGAGGACGGATACCTGCATTACCGCAAGGTGCAGTACGGCGACAATTACATCAGTCGGACCTATACCGACAAGCGCACGCCACTGTCGGATCTGTGAGCGTCGCCGCGGCAGCGACGAATTTCCCGATACTGCATGGCCCGCCGGATATGCTAAGAACGGGCCCATGGCTGCGAGCGAAAGACTGAAACTTGCCGGCAGGGCCGCCCTCTGGGGCGCCGAGAGCGGGATCATCGTCACCATGGCCGGTGTCGTCCCGGTGCTGTTTCTGGGGACCTACGTCATGGAGGATCTCGCGGCGATCGCGTTGCTGATCGCCTACGGGCTGCTGTTCGGCCATTATCTGGCCCGGCGGCTGGGCGGCGCGGGCGTTGCCGCCGCGGGCCATACGCGCCTGTTGCGCCTCGCGCCGCCGGTGGCGATGGTGGCCGGCTATCTCGGCATGCGCCTGTTGATGGGTCTTTCGAAGGCGACGGCCCTTTCGGCGGTCGACGGCCTCGTCTTCGGCGGACTGGCCGGACTCATCCTGGGCCTTGCCCTGCAGCGCCTTCCGCTCGTCGTGCCGAACAGCGGCGCCCTGCCCCGCACCGTCACGGTCCCGGCGACATTCCTCGTCGCCGGCGCGGTCATGGGAGTCCTCGCCGGAGTCGCGCTGTCGATCCCGCTGGGCTGGGCCTTCGCCATTCCGATCTGGCAGATGGGCATGGGCGCGGTGATCGGCTTCATGCTCGCGAAATCGACGGCGCCGGCCTGATCAAAAGATCAGGGGCCCGGTATCGCCACCGGGCCCCGAAGGTCGAACGACGGTTCGTTTCTTACAGCGCGCCCTTACCCATTTGCCCGGCGATATATTCGGCCTGGCGGATCGCCAGCGCCACAATGGTCAGGGTCGGGTTTTCCGCCCCGCCGGTGGTAAACTGGCTGCCGTCGGAGATGAACAGGTTGTCGATGTCGTGGGTCTGGCCCCACTTGTTGCAGACGCCGTCCTTCGCTGCGGCGCTCATCCGGCAGGTGCCGAGATTGTGGGTCGAGGGATAGGGCGGCGTGCGCAAGGCCCGCTTGGCGCCGACCGCCTCGTAGACCGCCGAGCCCTGCTTGTATGCATGTTCGCGCATGGCGATGTCGTTGGGGTGGTCGTCGAAATGGACGTCGGGCACGGGCATGCCATACTGGTCCTTCTCCGTCGCATGCAGCGTGATGCGGTTGCTTTCCTGCGGCATGTCCTCGCCAACCAGCCACATGCCCGCCATGTGGTTATAGGCGTCCATCGCCGAGGCGAATCCCGGCCCCCAGTCGCCCGGATTCAGGAAAGCGGCCATGAAAGGCAGGCCCAGAGACAGGGTCTCCATCTCGTAGCCGCCGACGAAACCGCGCGATGGATTGTGTTTCGATTCGTCGGTGATGATGCCGGCCATGGTGGTGCCGCGATGCATGTTCACCGGCTTGTCGAAGATCCCATAGACCGACCCTGTCATATGCCGCATGTAGTTGCGCCCGACCTGGCCCGAACTGTTGGCCAGCCCGTCCGCAAACGTCGACGAGGCCGAGTTCAGCAGCAGCCGCGCCGTCTCGATCGAGTTGCCGGCGACGCAGACGATTCGGGCCTTCTGGACATGCTGGTTGCCGTCCTTGTCGGCATAGAGCACGCCATTGGCCTTGCCCGATTTGTCGTGCTGGATTTGCAGCACATGGCTCTGCGGGCGCAACTCCAGCCTGCCCGTGGCCTCAGCCTTGGGAATGTCGGAATACAGCGTCGACCATTTCGCGCCCATCTTGCAGCCCTGGAAACAGAAGCCGAGTTGCTGGCACGCGTTGCGGCCGTCGCGCGGGTGGCTGTTGATCGCCATCCGGCCGGTATGAACGCCCTTGTAGCCCAGCTTCATGGCCCCGGCATGCATGACCTTGAAGTTATTGTTGCCGGGCAGGCCGGGAATACCGTTGGTGCGGGTCACGCCCATGTTGTCCTCGGCCTTGGCGTAGTACGGCTCCATTTCCTTCAGCGTGATCGGCCAATCGAGCAGGTTGGCGCCCTTGACCGCGCCGTATTCCGTGCCCACGCGGAATTCATGCTCCTGCAAGCGCAGCGAGGCACCGGCCCAGTGGACCGTCGATCCGCCGACCGCCTTGCAGATCCAGGCCGGCAGGCCGGAGAAATCCTTGGCTACCCGCCAGGTGCCCGAGGTCGTCCGCTTGTCCAGCCAGGCGGTCTGCCCGAAGGCCGGCCACTCGTCATTGACGAAATCGTCGATGGTATAGCGTTTGCCGGCCTCCAGAAGGACCACGTTGACGCCCTTCTGGCAAAGCTCGTTGGCGAGCGTTCCGCCGCCCGCGCCGGAGCCGATGATCACGGCGACCGAATTGTCGTTCTTGTCGTAACTGGCCATCTTTCGTTCCTCCCTGGCGATATCGTTATTCGGGCTTCGGGCTCGCCGTTTCCGGCGGATCCGGCAGCCACGAAAGGTCGTTGAAGCCACGGTGGAGATAGCCGCCGAATTCGTACGACGAGCCCTCGTAACCGAACAGCGCCCACAGTTCCTTGTTGCCGTAGAGCGCGGTGATCGAGGTGCCGCGCACCGCCTGGAAGAAACCGTCAGCCTGCATTCCTCTCAGAACGGCAAGCTGCTGTTCCGGGCTGGCGTCCTTGAAGGGCTTGCCGAGGGCCTTGTTGATTCGGGCGACGCCGTGGGACAGCAGTTTCGCGGTTTCGCTGTCGCCCGCCGCCTTGTCGTCAAGCGTGGCGACCACGCCCATGTAGAACTTGTCCGCCAGGCGGTCGTGCGGATAGGTCCGGCGGGCGACGACGAGAATTGTCGCCACCTCGGTGCGGCTCAGGACCTTCATGCTGGCGGCAGCGGCCAGCGCATCGGCCCACGGGCCAAGCATGCCGAGGCTCGCCCCGGCAGCCGCAGCCGCGCTGCCCTGCAGGAATCGCCTGCGGGCCACATTGCTCTGTTTCATGGGGGATTTCCTCCTCTGTTGAAGCCTCTTTTCAGCCGGGTTCACCGGTATCGGCCATGCCGCTCCAGCACCTCGATCTTGTATCCGTCCGGGTCCTGCACGAAAAAGAATCGCGCCATCAGTGACCCGTCGCGGTTGAACTCCTTGACGTCGTTGGGGGCCAGACCGGCGGCTTCGAACCGCGCATGTTCCGCCCCGGCGTCGTCGACGCAGACGGCGATGTGGCCATAGCCGGTGCCGTGGCTATAAGGCTCTTCCTGACCTTCGTTCCAGGTCAGTTCGATTTCGAAATCGTTCTCGTCGTTGCGCAGATAGACCAGCGTAAAACCGTCGAAATCGAAGCGGTCGGCGATCTTCAGGCCGAAAGCCCTGTCGTAGAAATCGATCGAGCGATCCAGGTCCTGCACCCGGATCATGGTGTGAATGGCCTTGGCCATCGCGGCGCTCCCTGCCCGTTGCGTCAAAAACCCAACGGTAGACTACGCCCGCAATGTCCGCGCGTGGTGTTAGTCCAATACTACACGTCACGCCCGGGCGTCGGCCGCGCCAGGCTCCAGGCGGCGCACCGCCGCACCGCGCCGCTGCGGTTGCCTGTCCCCGCTCGCGGCCGCAAGGGTCCGTTCCCGGTTCTCGACGAACTTGGTGCAGGAAACCCGGAGCAACGAGGCGAAGTTGCGGACCTCGCCCTGGAGTTCCAGCACCTCGTCGTAAAGCACACCGAGGAATCGCGGCGTCGTCATGTCCTGGGCGATGGCGATCTCGTCCAGGATCTCCCAGTATGCGTTCTCAAGCCGTATCGATGTCGAATGTCCGCCTAGGCGAATGGAACGCGTGACGGGCCGATACCCTTTGGGATCCTGTCCTGCGAAAATCTGGCACATGTGTCACCTCCCCCGTAGGGTCCCGCCGGGTTGGCCCGGCTGGTCGCGAACCCATAGAGTATCGGTGCTCGCGGGCTGAATGACAAGTATACTCCTGTACGCCATCCGGCCGGTCCGGCCTGGCTTGCGATCATGCGTCGACCGCCTGTCCCGATTCCGCCATTGTGAGGACCGATGAATTCGCCACGGTCAACATTCGACTTGCCCGGCCTCCCGGTTGTGGACGCGCTGCCCGGTTTGCGGCAGGCGTTGCGCACGGGGCGGAACGCCGTGCTGCAGGCCCCGCCCGGCGCCGGCAAGACAACCCTGGCGCCGCTGGCGCTGCTCGACGAGGACTGGCTGGGCGGCGGCAGGATCCTGGTGCTCGAGCCGCGGCGCCTGGCGGCGCGGATGGCGGCGCGCCGCATGGCCGAACTGCTGGGCGAGACGGTCGGCGAAACCGTCGGTTATCGCGTGCGCATGGACAGCAGGGTCGGACCGCGAACGCGCATCGAGGTCGTGACCGAAGGCATCCTGACCCGGCGCCTGATCGACGATCCGGAACTCGCCGGCGTCGGCGCGGTGATCTTCGACGAGTTCCACGAGCGCAGCGTCCACAACGATCTGGGGCTCGCCCTGTGTCTGGAAGTACAGGATGCGCTGCGGGACGACCTGAGACTCATCGTCATGTCGGCGACACTGGACACGGGCCCGGTCTCCACGCTGCTGGGCGACGCCCAGATCCTGGCGAGCGAGGGTCGTACGTTCCCGGTCGAGACCCGCCATCTGGACCGGCCGGCGCCGCGCGACCTCGCCCGCGGGATGGCGGCGGCGATTCGCAAGGCTCTGGGCGAAGCGCCGGGCAGCGTCCTTGCCTTCCTGCCGGGAGAGTCGGAAATCCGACGCGTACTGGCGTTGCTGGACGACGCTCACCCTGGCCCCGGCATTCGCATCGCACCGCTGTTCGGGGCGTTGCCGCCGCAGGATCAGGACGCTGCCGTACGTCCCGCGCCGCAAGGCGTACGCAAGATCGTGCTGGCCACGGATATCGCCGAGACCAGCCTGACGATCGAGGGTATCGGGATCGTCATCGACGGCGGCTACCGGCGCAGGCCGGTGTTCGATGTGCGCAGCGGCATGACGCGGCTGGCAACGCGGCGCGTCTCGCGCGCCGGCGCCGACCAGCGGCGCGGCCGGGCCGGGCGGTTGGCGCCGGGTGTGTGTTACCGCCTGTGGCCGGAAGCGGAGACCGCGGCGCTGCCGCTGTTCGAGACGCCGGAAATCCTCGAGGCGGACCTTGCACCGCTCGCCCTCGACCTCGCCCGCTGGGGCGTCGACGACCCTGCGGTTCTGCGCTGGCCCGATCCGCCGCCGGCCGTCCCGTACGCACGGGCCCGCGCGTTGCTGACTGCGCTCGGCATCCTCGACCGGCAGGGCCGGATCACGCGCCATGGCACGGCCGTCGGCAAATTGCCGGCCCATCCGCGGATCGGCCACATGCTGCTGACCGCGAAGGAGTCGGGTCACGGCGGGGTCGCCTGCGACCTGGCGGCGCTCCTCGATGAGCGCGACATCCTCGCCGCAGACCGGACTGCCGATGTGCGGGCCCGCCTGGATACCCTGCAGGGCGGCGACGGGAACCGGGTTCATCGCGGCGCCCTGGCGCGCGTGCGGCAGGCGGCACAGGATCTGCGGCGGCGACTGCAAGTGGCCGATAGCGGCGGCGGCAAGGCCGGCATTCTGCTGGCCCACGCATACCCCGACAGGGTCGCGCGGCGGCGCGGGGCGCGCGGCCGCTTCCTGCTGCGCAACGGACGCGGGGCGACGCTGCCGGACGACGATCCGCTGGCCGGCGAGGACTGGCTCGCCATCGCGCATCTCGGCGGCGCGCAGGCCGACGCGCGGGTCTTCCTGGCGGCACCGCTGACCGCAGCGCAGGTCGAAACCGTGTTCGGCGGCGATATCGTCGAAGCCGACCGCATCGCATGGGATGACCGGCAGCAAAAGACCGTCGCCGCGCGCGAGCGGCGGCTGGGCGCGATCGTCATTCGCGCGGATCCGATCGCAAACCCGGACAAGGATGCGCTGCGGCGCGAGATGGTCGTCGGTATCCAGCGCATGGGGCTGGACTCGCTGCCCTGGGACCGCCGCACCCGGCAATGGCAGGCGCGCGTATTGTTCCTGCACGAGCTGGAATTCCGCGCTATCGACTGGCCGGCGGTTTCGGACGCCGCGCTGCTGGACAGTCTGGACGCGTGGCTGGGCCCGTTCCTGACGGATATCGCGAGCCGGGACGCGCTGCACCGTGTCGATCTGCAGTCCGCCTTGCACGGCCTCCTGCCATGGGAGGCACGGAGGATGCTGGATGCGGGTGCGCCGGAGCACTGGACGGCGCCGACGGGATCACGGCTGGCCCTCGATTATACCGAGCCGGACGGGCCGGTGCTGCGCGTACGGTTGCAGGAGATGCTCGGCGAATCCACGACGCCGTCGGTCGCAGACGAACACGTTCCCGTACTGGTCCAACTGCTCTCCCCGGCCGGACGTCCGGTGCAGGTGACGCGGGATATCGCGGGCTTCTGGCAGGGCAGCTATGCGCAGGTCAAAGCCGACATGAAGGGGCGTTACCCCAAGCATTACTGGCCGGACGACCCGCTTGCCAGCGCCCCGACCAAGCGGACACGCAGGACCATGAAAAAAGACGAATAAGACGCTGCGTCAGGCGCATACAAACGTACGCACCCGACCGCGGGTCATATCCGGTATTTTTTCGGAAATACGGTCGTACAGTAAGGGAGGCGGGCCCGTCTTCCAGGGGCTTGCGGATACGGAACCCGAGCCTGCCTCCACTCCCTGACAACAACTCGATATCGGTACAACGCGCCCAGGCAGGGTGTGCAATGGAGCGCATTGCCGTGGATATCTTCAGCAATACGTTTTTATCGCCCGAATATTGCACTATGATTTCTGCAATCAAAAAAATTGTTACAATTGTTTCCGCAAGGATTGGCGCCAGTTGCCCACAACCGCTATCTTTGCAATTGATCGTTGCGCGTTTGGAGTCTTCCGGAGACCTTCTGTAAATGTCCACGCCGCAGCATATCGCCGTCGTCGACGACGAAGCACAAATCCGCGCCGCCGTCGGTGAATATTTGGAACTGCACGGTTTCCGTGTGAGCCTCGCGGACGGCGGCGAGAACCTGCGAAAAGTCATGGCGCGCGCGCCGCCCGTCGATCTGGTGGTTCTCGACCTCAACATGCCCGGCGAAGACGGATTGACCATCGCCCGCTACCTTCGCGAACACACCGACGTGGGAATCGTCATCCTGACGGCGACCGGCCAAACCCTGGACCGCATTGTCGGGCTGGAGATCGGCGCCGACGACTATATGGCCAAGCCATTCGATTTGCGCGAACTGCTGGCGCGGATCAAGAGCGTGCTGCGCCGGATCTCGGCATCACCGGCGCCGGAAGCAGACAGCCGCACGGCGACCGAATTCCGCTTGGGGCACCTCACACTGGACACCGAATCCCACACACTGACCGACGAAAACGGCACCGGTATTCCACTGACCAGTATGGAGTACGACCTTCTGCGCGCGTTCGCGGAAGCCCCGAACAGGGTGCTGAACCGCGAGCAGCTTCTCGACAGCGCGCACCAACGCAGCACGGAGCCCTTCGATCGCAGCATCGATGTGCGCATCGCCCGCCTGCGGCGAAAGATCGAAAAGGACCCCTCGAAACCGCAGCTGATCAAGACAGTCCGTGGCGCCGGCTACGTATTCGTCCCCGGCGCGGATAGCTGATGTTGCGTCGCGCGCAATCCAGTCACGTGGAGCCGAATTCGGCCAGCGCGTCGGCCACCAGGCGCGACACCTCCGATGGATCAAACGGTTTTTCGATCATCGGCAGGCCGGTCCGCTTGAGGAATTCGCTGGCCGCGGCATGCAGGGTATCGCCGGTCACCACAATCACCCGGCCGCAGAGGTGGGGATACTGCTCTTCCAGTTTGCGATAGAGTCCCGGACCGTCCATCTCCGGCATGCGTAAATCCGCCAGGATGAGATCGTAGTCCGACCCGGCAATGCGGTCGAGCGCCGCCGAGCCGCTGTCCGCGACATCGACGCGCAGGCCGTCCAGCGACAGGATCTCCGCCAGGGCACAGGCAATGTCGACCTCGTCGTCAACCACGAGGATGCGCTGGCCATTGCTGTTGGCAGGCACGTCCGCCGCGACGCCATCGGCGGCCGCACCGGGTATTCCGCCGGGCGGCAGCATGACCGCAAAACGTGCCCCCCCGCCCGGGGCGTCCTCTACGCTGATGGTTCCGCCATGTGACTCGAGGACACCGTGGCAGACGGCCAGCCCGATCCCCGTGCCGATACCGTTAGGTTTGGTGGTAAAGAACGGATCGAAGACGCGCAAACGCATGTCGGGCGGGACGCCGGGGCCGGTATCGTCGAATGTCAGACGGACCATGCCGCTGTCGGCGTCGATTCCGGTCGACACTGTCAGACGACGCGGTGGCGGGCTATCCATCATCGCCTGCTGGGCATTAATTGCGAGATTCGTAATGACCTGATGGAGTTGATCCGCATCGCCCCAGATCTCTGGAAGTCCACGATCCAGATTCGTCACGACGTCGATGCTGCTCGTGCGCAGTGCATAGCTCAACAGCTCCAGGCCATTCTCGACCAGATGATTGAGATCCACCGCACCCTGTTCCGGCGTCTGCTGGCGTGCCATGGACAGAAAGGTTCGCACGATCCGCGCACAGCGCTCGGCTGCCGAACGAATTTCCTTGGCCCGTCCGATAACAGGCTCGTCGCCCGCCGTTTCTTCCATCAACATCGCCTGCGCAACAACAATGGAAAGAGGGTTGTTCAACTCATGCGCCACGCCGGCGAGCAGCGAGCCGAGCGCGGTCAGCTTTTCACTCTGATAGAGGGCTTCGCGCTGCCGTTCGATCTCCATCTGCGCCCGATGTGTTTTCGTCAGATCGCGCAGAAATGCCGTGAACAGCCGACGGCCGTCGACCGCGACCGGCGTTACGGTCAATTCGACCGGAAACACCGCGCCGTCCTTACGGATCGCCTCGATTTCGCTTCTCCTCCCGTCCCAGCCCTTGACGGGTCCCTTCGCGGCCACGCGAAGGCTTCGTTTGTAGCCGGCGCGATGGGCTGGGGCGATCAGCGTTTCAGCCATGCTTTTTCCCAGCACCGTGTCGCGCCGATGGCCGAAAGTCTGTTCGGCCGACGGGTTGAAGTCGACGATCCGACCATCCTCGTCCAGCATCACGATTGCGTCTGCGGCGGCCTCGACAATGGCGCGCACCTGGCCCTCGCTTTCGCGCAGCCGCATTTCGGTCAATTTACGATCCGTGATGTCTCGGAAGACCGCCAGCCCATATGCTGAGCCGGGACGGCGGAACGGCACCGCTGCGATCTCGATGAAGACTTCCCGACCTTTGAATGTGCGTATCCGCCTTTCCGTGAGTGGCACGTTTCCCTTACGGTCGATAAATTCGCGTATCCGCAGTTCGGCGGTC
>Ga0224512_10004101_pt1 | contig 12490 bp, 10 predicted proteins | sample SF_May12_sed_USG_4_FD_169103 | JGI IMG/M metagenome (GOLD analysis project Ga0224512, IMG submission 169103) | Sediment microbial communities from San Francisco Bay, California, United States - SF_May12_sed_USGS_13 | ecosystem: Environmental > Aquatic > Marine > Sediment | place: USA... | reverse complement strand
CTTTCTTGGCGGGGATCTTCTTCTCCTTGGCCAGCCGGCACACTGTCTTGACGTGCATCTTCAAGTACTCGGCGGCTTCCACCGAGGTCATGACTACATCCTGATCCTCTGGTGCGCCGATCACGATGTTGGCGTAGTCGGTGTCTCTCCACTTGCTCATCTTGCGCCATCCTTTGCGATAGACTGCCTCGCTCGAGTTCCCACCCTTGCGGTCGGCAGATTAAGCACGAACCGTACCAAGATCAAATCGCATAATTTGCAAGCCCTTACGCCGATCCGCGGGGGCGTCACCGCCGCCCGAGCCAAGGCACTTTGCACCGCGACGGCACTTCGCATGCTCCCGTTTGGCCCGTCGCCAAGCGGTTTCCCGCGGCCTCCCGCGGCGTCACAAGCCGTCAGGTGGCCGTGCGCTGGCTCAGGTAAGCCGATATGCGCGATGTCAGCTCTTCCGGGTGCAGCGGCTTGCTCACGTAACCCGACGCACCCAGCTTCTCCACCAGCAGCTCCGCGGTCTTGCCCGACTGCGACGTCGTCACCAACACCGGAATCATCCGCCCCTCGTCGCGCAGCGAGTCGACGAGCTTCTTGGCCGCCATGGTCGGCATGCGGAATTCGCTGATGATCACGCACGGCTCGCGCGTGCGGATGACCACCATGGCTTCGTCCACTCCGACCACGCAGGCCGCCGACAGGCGGTCGCGCGCCAGGATTTCCGCGATCGCCTCGCGGAGCGTATCGTTCTGTTCCACCACCACCACGTCGACCCCTTCCCGCGCGGCGACGCGCCGCGCGGGCTTGATGTCTGGAGGAGGTGCGTCCGGAGGCGATGTTTTCGCCTGCGCGGACGCTGCCTGCGATTGGGGAACGCCACCGTTCTCCAACACTCCTCCAGAATTCTTACTGCTGGCCCCCGCCGACCCGCTCGCGCCCAGCGTGCCCAGCAGGTCCAGGTAGCCGGCGAGGATGCCTTCGGGCTCGAGCAACGGCACGCGCCCGCCGTCCACCGCGACCGAGGCCTGGGGCGGGCCTTGCCACGCCGACGTCGCGGTGGCCACCAGCGGCGCGTCGACGACGCGCGGATCGGTCGGCACATAGAACGCAACTCGCTTCTCCAGCGCGCCGACCACCGCGATGGTGTCGCTCGCACCCGGTGCTTCCGGGTGCAGCGCGTCGAGGCGGAGCAGGGGGACGCGCCGGCGGTCGATCTCGAGGTAGTCGCCGTAGGCATCGTCGCTGCGAGCCGAAGTGGAGGCGGGCAACAGGTCGCACACCTGCGAAGCGCGTACCGCGAAGGCGCCTTCGCCTTCGCCCCACACCAGTACCGGCTCCGGATCCATCGACAGGGGAAGCGTGAACTCGAAGCGCGCGCGTCGGCCGTTGTCCGGTTCGACCCAGAGCACGCTGTGGAGTCGTCCCAGCGTGCGCACGACCTGCAACAGGCTGGGGTAGAAGGCCAGGTGGTCCTCATGGTCCAGGCGCGAGTCCGAGACGAAGTTGTCGCCGTCGTCGGAGAGGCGCCACGCGGTGGCCCCGCCGCGCGTGGACGCCTCGACGGTGAAAGCGATCGCCTCGCTCTCGCAGCGATCGAACACGTCCGTGATCATGTGCTGCAGCACTGCGTCGACGGCGGGCAGCAGGGCCGCGTCGAGGTGCGTTTCGTCTCCCTGGAGGCGGACGGAGACTTGGCGGCCCGCTGCGCGCGTGAGCTCGAGCGCGAAGTCGTCGAGCGAGGTGCGCAGTGGCGCGACCGTCGAGCCGTCGGCGCGGCCTTGTCCGCCGCTGGCCCGACCGATGATCCGGTCGGCCGCGCGTGCGAAGTAGCCGATCCGGCACAGCTCCGTGCGAATTTCCGCGATTTCCGGCGAATCCCACGCCCGCCCCATCCACTGCGGCGACGCGAAGCGCTCGACGAGCCCGCGCGCGCTGGTCCGAAGTCCCGCGACGAGCCCGGCGAGAGGCACGTCGTCGGCGCCGCCGTTCGGCGCGTCGCCGGCGCCGAGGGCGTAGAGATCGACCGCATCCGCCGACTCCGCCGTTTCCGCCGTCTCCACGGGCGCGGCGTCCTCCGCGCCCTCCGCCTCCGCGGGGGGGGCCTGCAGGCACTCGTCGAAAAGCGCGGCCATCTCGGCCACCAGGGCGGCCACGTCCTCCTCCGAAGCGATCGACGCCAGATCGACGTCGGCGTCGTCCTCGCACGCCGCCACCAGCACCTCTTCCCGCTCGATCACTTCGGACGCCACCTGCGCCAGCCGCTCGTCCCACGCGTATCCGGCCGCGTGGTAGCGGTCGAGCAGGGCATGGAGCGATCCGAGCAGTTCTTCCCAACCACCCAGCCCCATCAGCGACGCCGTGCCCGCGAGCATCCGCGTTCCCATTACGGCGCGCTCCATGAGGGCGGCTTCGGGAGCGACGCCCGTCAGACATGCGAGCAGATCGCAGAGGCTCTCTACGTGGGCGCGGGTTTGCTTCGCGAAGAGTGCTTTGCTTTTCATCGTTTGTTCCCGGCTCCAGCAGGCTGTCAGACGTGTTGTGCGTTCTCCAGCTCGTAGTCGACGGCGCCCAGCGCGTAGAGGTCGATCACGTCGCCGTCGGGATCATCGGCCGGTGCCGACGGTTTCTGCGCCCGCGCGATCTTGGCGGCAGCCACCGCCGGGTCCTGAATGAAGCCCTCCTCGGCCTCGGCAGGGCTCGCCGCCGACTCGTCTTCCTCGCCCATCTCGGCGAAGAGCTCGTCGGATGCCGTATCACTCTCGATCTCGATGGAAGCGCTCTCCGTCTCCGCCGGGATGTCGGCGAAGTACTCGTCTTCACCGCCACCCATCTCCTCGAACAGCGACTTGTCTTTGATCAGACCGGGGATGTCAGGGCGTTGCGCGGGCTGCTCCTCGTCCAGGACCTTGCCTGGCGCCGACCGCTCGAACCCTTCGTAGTCGCTCGCCTTCGCCGGCGTGCCGGCGGCCACCGTTCCCTGCTCCCCCTTGGCTCCGGCGCCTGAGGCGCCCGCCGCTCCGATCTCCTCGGCGACGTGCGGGGAACCGTCCACGGCGTGCCCGCCGAGCTTGACGCGGAGGGTGTCGATGACGGTTTTGAACTGCCCGCGCAGGGCCTGCACGGACTGGGCGAGCAGGACCGAGCGCTCGACCCACAGCGTGGCCTGCCCGGCCATGTCGTCGCCTCCGGCGCCGCCCGCCGACGCCGCCGCCGTCACCTTCGAAGCCGCCTGCGTGGCGCGCAACGCGATGCCGCGGAGTTCCTCGGCGAAGGCCACCAACTCGGAGCCTCCCACGTCGGAGGCTCCCATGGCGGCGCTGATGGCCAGCCCCTTGGCCTCATCGCCCAGTGCCTCCAGCTCGGCGGCCACGGCGCCCATGTCCCCGGCCGGCGCGCCCTTCTTGCGGGGCTGCTGGCGCAGTCGCGACTCGAGCCCGCGCGCGGCCGACTGGACCTGGTCGGCTTCGCCGGCCATGGCATCGATCGCCTCGCTCATGTTCGACGAGACTTCGGTCAGCTTGGCGCGCGCCTGCACGAGGCGGTCGCCGCCCGGCGACTCCGCCGCGCCCCCGGGGGCGGCGTCGAGCAGGTGGTCGCGGATCGCCTGTTCGATCTGCTTCAGCTCGGGCAGGGAGACGGCGAGGGAGTCGCCGAATCCGCCCTCGCGCGCGGTGACCACGGCGCTGGCCAGGACGGAGGCCTCGCTCGCGAGCTGCTCGGAAGTGGTCGCCTTGGCGGCGCGCTTCTCGAGCTCGCGCTCCTTCTCCTCGAGCGCACTCTCGCGCTCCACGACGCTATTGCGGGTGTTGAGCAACAGGTCGCGCAGCTGCGGGTGATTCGAGAGCTTCTTGATGGTGTTGTCGTCGTCGAGGTCCTCGATGTCACGCATCGATTGCACGAGGTTCATGTAGTCGGCGCCCGAGTCTACGTAGGCCTTGTACCGGCGCACGGCGTTGGTGACGAGAAAGTACGAGACCAGCGAAAACAGCGGGACCAACGCGACCAGCGGAACCATCTCGCGGACGAAGGCGTTCAGGTCGAACGACAACGAGTCCCACGACCCCCCGGCGAGCTCGATCCAACTCCAGGAAAGCCCAAACGAGCGCGTGATGAGGAATCCGACGCCAATGCTCATCGCCAACAGGAGCAGCGACACGAAGAAGCCGATCTTCCACGGCGACGTCAACGCAGGTGGTTTTTTCCGTTTCACGTCTTGAACTCCTTGGTCTCTACAGTCGGGCCGGGATGCACACCGCGCCCGGCGCTCGTATCGGCATGGGAAGCGGGTCGAGAACGGACGAATCCGACGCGGCGATTCACGCAAGGAGCATGCCAGCGAGACCCCGGAAACCGGGCCTCGCCCTAGGGCTCAACGCCAATTACGACAAGGAGATACGAACGGGCGCGGGCGCGGCTGCGGGGCCCGCCGGCGTGCAGTTTGCACGGAGGGGAAGGGTGCGGCGTTGCTTTTTCGGGCTCAAACGACCTTGCGGGTCAGCGGTTTGTACAATGCTGCCCTGCGGTCCTTCATCAGGTCGTTGGTAGGGGTGACCATCTTATCGAGCGCCTCGGCGGGATCGATCTCGACGATACGCACCGCCTCGCTGCGCTCGCCCGCGCTGGCAATCACATCGCCCTTGGGGTTGACGATCTGGCTCTTGCCCGTGAATGACAACGTCGCCGCTCCGCGCTTCTCCGCGCCGATGCGATTGGCGGTGATGGCAAACACACGGTTCTCGATACACCGCGTCTTCATCGCGTCCTGACACCAGGGAAGCACGAGATTCGACGGGTGGCAGATGATCTGCGCGCCCGACACGGCGAGAATGCGGGTGACCTCCGGGAAGATCCAGTCGAAGCAAACCATCATCCCCAGCTTGACGCCATCCACCGTGTAGACGGCGGGCGTTCGCGTCCCCGGGGTGAACAGCAGCTTCTCGCGATCGAACAGGTGCACCTTCTGGTAGCTGTGCACCTTTCCCGCCGCCGTCACGAGCACCGCGGAGTTGTAATAGTTCCGGTTCTTCGACTCCGCCATCCCGAACACGAGGTTCAGTCGCTGTTTGATGGCGACCTTCTTGAGCTCCGTCACCGTGTACCCGCGCGTCACCGGCTCGGCCAGGTCCTTGACCTCGTCCGGGTTGCGGAAGAGGTAGCCGGTGTTGAACAGCTCCGGCAACACGATCGTCGTGTCCGAGAGACCGGCAAGCATCGACTTGGCTGCCCGGACGTTTTCCTTGACCCGCCCGAACTGAGGTCGCAGCTGGAGGAAACCGATTTTCACGTCAACCCCCTGGAGGCCGATAGTGAGGGACTGCTCGACGCGCAAGAGTCGACGATGCGACGCGGTCGCCTAATTGACTTAAAACAAGCAAGTTAGCCATAGGATCGGGTTTCATTATAGCGCAGATCGCCGCGCGTTCAAAGTGGCTTTCGGGGGGTGAGGGGGCCACCGGCCGCGGATCGCCGCATCCCTTTGCCCGGCAACCGGTTCGAGCCGACCGCCCCGGCGGCCGGCCGGCCCATTCGCGCAAGGCCGTGCGGCGCTGTATCTTGCAGTTGGGAACGCGCGCCCGCGCGTGCCCACCGTGGCATGGGCCTTGCACGAACTGGCCCAACCCGGCGTGGCCCGCGGAACGGCCGCGGCGACGGCGGGCAGCCGACGGTGCGCATCAGACAAGGCGGGTGGAATGGAATCCGGATCTCACCTCAAGTTCAACGCGGACGGCACGCGCGACCTCGAGCCCAACTTCTACTTCATGATGAACTGCCTGATGTACAGCCGGCTAGGGGCGGGCCTGCCCTCGAACGAGGACTACTACGACGAAGACGTGAACGTGTACCTGGCGCATCTGCTCTCGTCCTTCATGAATCCGGAGTACCATGAGCGCACCCGCAAGTACCTCTCGCGCTACGATTCGAGCCTCTTCGAGAAGGTGCGGCGTTCGTCCGACGTGCGGCTCAAATACACGATCTACAAGACCAACGCCGATTTTCTGCTCATCGCGATCGGGATCTTCCGCAATCCGGACGGACTCAGACCGGGCGTGCAGGACTCGTTCCTCAAGGACAACGAAGAGGTCTACGTGGGCCGGGCCAAGACGTACTACCAGTTCGCCTACTCCTACAGCCAGAATGTGTTCCGCAAGGCCACGGCGGTGAGCGACGTGCTCGAGAAGCTCTCGCGCGGTTTCGAACGCTACGTGCAGATCCTCAGCCACATGCGCGGGGAGTACTTCAACATCCTCGACCGCCTGGGCAGCGGCGACGTCTACCACCTCGAGCGCTCCATCGACAAGTGCGCTTCCGACGACGAGCTCAGGGCGCTCCAGAACGAGTTCCTGGATCTCTACTCGGAGTATCTGACGAAAAAGGAACCGGCGACCAAGGAAGCGCTGCGCAAGATCGCCCGTCGCATTCAGCGTATCGACGAGACTTTCCGCTTCGATGCCGAAGACCTCTAATCGGCCGCGGTCTCCGTGATCTCCGCGACGTCGCGCCGCCGCTCGGTGCCGTCGAGAAACTCCGTCACCGCCGCGAACACCTCCGCCTTGGCCGCACCGCGCGTGAGCACGTGGGAGCCGTGGGGCAGCGTGCGGGTTTGCGAGCGGGGGTCGGGGCAGTGGCGGCGCAGGAACCGCAGCCCGCGCGGCGAGAGGTGGCGATCGTCCGCCGCCTGCAGGGCCAGCACGGGGATGCTGACCTTCTTGGTGTGGCGGCGCGCGTAGTCCATGGCCTTGAGCACCTCGCCGTTCCAGCCGGCGAAGCGGTAGAAGACCGTGGGCGTGAGGTAACGGCCGACCTCGATCAGCCGCCCCTTGAGACTCAGGCGGGGAAACAATGCGGGGGCGAGCAGCGCCAGTCCGCGCAGACCCTTGGTCTCGCCGAGGACGAGCGCGATGGTGGCGCCCAGGCTCAGGCCGACGATGAACACGTCGCGCGATGCGGTCATCACGGTGTCCAGCGCCGTCTCCGCCTGCGTCACCCACGCCTGCCACGAGACCATGCGCCCCTTCGCGTCCTCGCGCGCGAAGCGCGGGCAAAAAACCGAGTACCCGCCCGAGAAGAGCTGGTTGCCCAGCTCCCGCATCTCCGCCGGGGTGCCCTGCGCCCCGTGCAGGAGCAGGCACGCCGGCGCTTCGCCCTCTTGCATGAACAGGAACGAGCGGTCGTCGCGCGCAACGTGGTTGGCCTTGTCGAACTCGAAGCGCTGCAGAAAGTGGGCCCGCAGCAGCTCGCGCCGGTAGCGTGGCTGCCCCGGCCTGGCTTCGACCTGCCGTTGAATCTCCCAGAGCGTGCGGTTGATTTGACCGTGCCAGCTCATCGTCACGTCAGCCGGTAGTTCGGCGCTTCCTTGGTGATGATGACGTCGTGGGGATGGCTCTCGCGGAGACTCGCGCTCGTGACCCGCATAAAGCGGCCCTTGCGCTTGAGCTCGTCGACCGTGCGCACGCCGCAGTAACCCATGCCGGAGCGCAGCCCGCCCACCAGCTGCAGCACCGAATCCGCGAGCCGTCCCTTGTAGGGCACGCGCCCTTCGATGCCCTCGGCCACGAGCTTGGACTCGGGGACGTCCTCCTGCACGTAGCGGTCGCGGCTGCCTTTCTTCATCGCCTCGATCGAGCCCATGCCCCGGTAGATCTTGAAGCTGCGCCCCTCGTAGAGGACGATCTCACCCGGCGTCTCGTCGGTCCCCGCGAAGAGGCTCCCGATCATGACGGTATCCGCGCCCGCGGCGATGGCCTTGACCACATCGCCGCTGTACTTGATGCCCCCATCGGCGATGAGCGGGACGCCCAGCCGCGCCGTCACCGCGGCGCAATCCATGATCGCCGTGATCTGCGGCACGCCGGCGCCGGCCACCACTCGCGTCGTGCAGATGGCACCCGGGCCCATGCCCACCTTGATGGCGTCGGCGCCGTGTTTGATGAGGTCGGTCGCTGCGGCTGCCGTCCCCACGTTCCCGGCCACCACCTCGAGGTCGGGGAACCGCTCCTTGATGGCGGTCAACGTCTCGATGACGTTGTCGGAGTGGCCGTGCGCGGTATCGATGGCCACCACGTCCACGTTCGCCTCCACCAGGAGTTCCACGCGCCGCAGTGCGTCCTTGCCCACGCCCACCGCACCCCCCACGCGCAGGCGTCCCTCGGCGTCCTTGCTCGCGTTGGGGAAGTCGAGCCCCTTCTGGATGTCCTTTACCGTAATGAGCCCCTTGAGCACGTTCGCCTCGTCGACGACGGGCAGCTTCTCGATGCGGTGCTCGTGCAGGAGCTTCTTGGCCTCGTCGAGGGTGATGCCCTCGCGCGCGGTGACGAGGTCGCTCGCCGTCATCACCTCGCGTATGGGGCGGTTCTCGTCGTCCAGGAAGCGCAGGTCGCGGCTGGTGAGGATGCCTACGAGAATGCCCTTCTCCGTGATCGGCACCCCCGAGATGTGGTACTTGCGCATCAGCACCTGAGCTTCCCGGATCAAGGTATCGGGGCCCAGCGTGATGGGGTTGGTGATCACCCCGCTCTCGCTGCGCTTGACCACGTCCACCTGTCCGGCCTGCGCCTCGGGGGTCATGTTCTTGTGGATGAATCCAATGCCCCCCTCGCGCGCCAAGGCGATGGCGAACTCGGCCTCCGTGACCGTGTCCATGGCGGCGGACACCACCGGTATGTTGAGCCGGATCTTCCGCGTCAGCTGGGCGGAGACGTCGGCCCGCCCGGGGTGGACGGCCGAGCGCGCGGGCACGAGGAGGACGTCGTCGAAGGTGACGCCAGTTCCGATGATCTTCTCGGGCATCTGCGGGGGCCTCCCACGGGTTTCGCGGTGAATTGTGTAAATCTATCACGCAACCGCCGCTCGCGCAAGGCGCTAGCGGGCCCCGGCGGGCGGGCCGGAGGGTCCCCAAGGACAGCGGGCCCGGCATTCGCCGGGCCCGTCCGCGTACGAGATTCCCTCGCCTGGGGCTAGAGGTCGCAGGCCTTGAGGGTCTTGCGCTTGTTGGCCTTCGCGCGAGTCTCCGCCTCCTTGATCATGCTACGGACGACCTTGTCGAGGGCCGGGTAGAACTCGCCCGAAACGTTGAAGTTCCTGCTGGCCGCCTTGGTGCGCGACTTGGAGATGATCAGATCGGCCGCCTTTTTCGCTTTCGCCATTTTCTCTATCCTCCCGTCTGGTTGTCGAAAACCGGCTTTCAGCACCCGTTCATCCGTCGAATAACAGGCCGCGGCGGCTCCTGTCAAAGGGAAAATGGGCCCAAACCGCGGAATTCGGGCACGCCGCGGCTTCTGGGGCCCGCCGCCGGGCCGGCGGGCTAGGGCACGCGGGGCAGGGTGATGCCCTTCTGGGCCTGGTACTTGCCCTTCTTGTCCCCGTAGGAGATGAGGCAGTCCTCGTCGCTCTCGAAGAACAGCACCTGCGCGATGCCCTCGTTGGCGTAGATGCGGGCGGGCAACGGCGTGGTGTTGGAGATCTCGAGGGTGACGTGCCCCTCCCACTCGGGTTCGAAGGGCGTGACGTTCGTTATGATCCCGCAGCGCGCATACGTCGACTTGCCCACGCAGATGGTCATGACGTTGCGCGGGATGCGGAAGTACTCGACGCTACGCCCGAGGGCGAACGAGTTGGGGGGAATGATACAGACATCCCCCTTGAAATCGACGAACGACTTCGGGTCGAAGTTCTTGGGATCCACCACCGTCGAGTTGATGTTGGTGAAGATCTTGAACTCGTCGGCGATGCGAATGTCGTATCCGTACGAAGAGACGCCGAAGGAAACCATCCCGTCCTTGACCTGCCTCTCCACGAAAGGCTCGATCATCCCATGCTCTTTGACCATGCGAATGATCCACCTGTCCGGCTTGATGGCCATTATTCACCCTTTCCACTCGTTGGCCGCGCCCGTCCCCGGCGCTTCCGGAGTACGGGGCGCGAGAATACCCGAATTACACCCCGCTGTCAAAGCGCCCGGGGGAGCTACCTCAGCGCGCGGATGCGTTCGACGAGCGCGGGCAGCACTTCCAGGAGCGCGTTCACGTCCTCGGCGCCGGAGAGGCGCCCCAGGCTCACGCGCATGGAATCCTCCGCCTGGCGCCGCGTGAGCGCCATGGCCATCAGCACGTGCGACGGCTCGGCGTGACTTGCCGCGCACGCCGACGCACTCGAGGCGGCGATGCCGTGCTCGTCGAGCGCGAGCAGGAGGGTCTCGCCGTCGACGTCCTCGATGCGCAGGTTGGAGGTGTTGCCCACCCGCGGCGCCGCGCCCCCGTTGACGAACACGCGCGGGATGCGCGCGAGCGCGTCCCGCTCCAGCCGGTCGCGCAGCGCGGCCTGCCGGGGGATCTCCGCCGCCATCTCCGCGTGCGCGAGCCGCGCCGCCTCCGCCATCGCCGCCGCCGCGGCGACGTCGCGCGTGCCGCTGCGCGCATTCCACTCCTGCCCACCCCCGTGCAGCAGCGGCTCGAGCTCCACTCCCCGGCGCACGAAGAGCGCGCCCGCGCCCTTCGGTCCGCCGAATTTGTGAGCCGAGATCGACAGCAGGTCCACGGACGCGCCGCGCACGTCGATGGGAACGCGGCCGCAGGCCTGGACCGCGTCGGTGTGGAAGGGCACGCCGCGCGCGCGCGCCGCCGCCGCGATCTCCTCGACGGGCTGGATGACCCCCGTCTCGTTGTTGACCCACATGACGGACACCAGGATGGTGTCTGCGCGGATCGCGCGCGCCACGGCGTCGGCCTCCACGCGCCCGTCGGCGCCGGGCGCCACGTACGACGCGGAGAACCCGTGGCGTTCCAGGTAGCGGCAGGTCTCCAGCACCGCGGGGTGCTCGATGGCCGAGGTGACGATGTGACCTGTCCCGCGCGCCAGGGCCACGCCCTTGACGGCCAGGTTGTCGCTCTCCGTCCCGCCCGAGGTGAACACGATCTCGCGCGGCCGCGCGCCGAGCGTGCCGGCCAGCGTCTCCCGCGCGGCGTCGAGCGCATCCTTGGCGCGGCGCCCGGCGGCGTGGGCGCTGCTGGCGTTGGCCCCGCAGTCCGCGGTGACGCGCTGCCACACCGCGAGCGCTTCGTCGCGCGGGGGGGCGGTGGCGTTGTAGTCGAGGTAGATCTCGTGCACGGCTCAGCCGCGGCGCGGATAGCCGACCTGGTGGTAGAACTGGGTCAGGAGCGTGTTGTCGGCGCGGAACCGTCCCAGCATCGCGCTGGTGGTGGCCGAGGAGTCGTGCTTCTCGACCCCGCGCATCATCATGCACAGGTGCTGCGCCTCCACCAGAACGGCGACACCCTGGGGCCCGAGGTGCTTCTCGATGGTCTGAGCGATCTGGGCGGTCATGCGCTCCTGCACCTGGAGGCGGCGCGAGAACGCCTCTACAATCCGCGCCACCTTGCTCAGGCCGATGAGGCGGCGGTCGGGGAGGTAGGCGACGTGGCACTTGCCGAAGAACGGGACCAGGTGATGCTCGCACACACTGTAGAAGTCGATGTCCCGCACCAGTACGAGCCCCTCGTGCGCATCCTCGAAGACGCCCTCCGCCACGAGCTTGTCGACGTCCACGTGATAGCCCGTCGTGAAGTGCCGCCAAGCCTCCGCCGCGCGCCTCGGCGTGGCCAGGAGGCCTTCGCGCGACGCGTCCTCGCCGATCTCCCCGAGCAGCGTCCGGAAGAGATCCTCGAGCCCGGCGTCGGCACTCGGTCGCTTTTCCTGTGGCTTCGCTCCCATGGGAACCGTCTCCATGTGTCAAGGGTACCAGAAACGCCGCCCGAGCGCAAAACGGGCGCGGGGGCGGGCTATTCCCCGCTTCGGATGGGCACCGCCCAGCCGAGCGCGAACGCGAATGTGTTGTTCCTGACGTCGGCGTCGAGGTCGGGCGAGTCCTCCACTGAGCGCAGGCTGATCGTCCAGCGCGCGTCGAAAACGACCGCGCCGGAGGCGAGCTGGTAGGCGTAGGACGCGCCCACCACGCCGGCCCAGTCGACGCCCTTGAGCCCGTCCCCGATGTAGCTCTCGAAGTGACTGCTGTTGAGGGTGCCCTTCACCGTGCTGCCGACGAGGAAGTTGGCCGAGGGCCCGAAGTAGCCCCGGATCGTCGAGCGCGCACCGATGTCGAGCACGCCGGCGAGCAGGAGCGGCACTTCGATGTAGTTCAACTCGACGGTGGCGTCGAGGATGAAGCCCGGCGTGGTCGCGTCCTCGCTGAAGCGCGTGTCGACCTTGCCCACCGACCCTTTCTGCGTGTAGCGAACGTCGAGGCCCAAAGCGATCGCTCGATCGAAGCGCCACCAGAAGCCCCCGCCCGCGGTGACGCCGCTGCGGCTCTCCTCGCCGAGGAGGGCGCCGTCGGCGCCGGTCGTGTTGGAGCTGGCACCGCCGATCCAGAGCAGCGTCTCGCGGTCCGCGGCCAGCGCCGGTGTCGCCACCGCCACCAGGCTCGCGGCGGCCCAGAACGCCGCCGCTACTCCGCCAACGGGATGCCGATGCCGAGTGAGACCTGCCATGTCCGTGTCTTGATGTC